>CESG01097882.1_pt1 | contig 113041 bp, 112 predicted proteins | sample 531121 | NCBI WGS metagenome assembly CESG01 (sample SAMEA2621287, study PRJEB7988) | marine metagenome | biome: marine biome (ENVO:00000447); feature: mesopelagic zone (ENVO:00000213); material: "saline water (ENVO:00002010), including plankton (ENVO:xxxxxxxx)" | depth 800 m
CCAGTTTCAGCCGGAAACCGTGTCCAGTTTCGACCAGAATACGCAGACTTGCGGATCAAATGAGTTTGATGGCTTTGTGAAGCTAGCTATTGCGGCCGAAAGAGCGGGAAAGATAAGACGCGAACAGTTGAATGAAATGAGAAGGTTTGCCGAACTTCGAAACCTAATGGTGCATGATTGGCAAGTTAATGAGCCAGCTGTCGAACCTAGCGAACGTCTCGTTGAGAGGTTGGAACGTTTGTACGCGTCTTTTACAAATCCTCCAAAAGTTTTCCCTGAATTTAAGATGGTAGTCGGGACATGTACACCCGATGATGAAATTCGAATTCCAATTTCTTTGATGCGTGACGGAAGTTATTCTCAGGTTCCCGTGCTTAATGAGGGAAAAGTAATCGATCTTTTGACTGCAGAGACTGTTACACGCTGGTTGGCTTCAGAAATCCCCAACCAATTGATCGATTTACCTTCGATAAAGGTCCGGGATGTTCTAAAGCATAGAGTTGGAAAGGAAGGCTTTAGGCTGATTTCCAGATCTTTTACTTTACTTGATGTTGCAAATCTTTTTGAAAGTCAAAAAACTTTGGGGCAAGAAATTGACGCATTAATTATCACCGAGTCTGGAAAAGATGGTCAAAATATTCTTGGGCTCGTTACCGTTTACGATATGCCGAGTATTCTTAAATTGTTGGGTGTTGAGTGAGCGTTAATTCAAAAGTTTCTGAAGACTTGATAAATGCTTACAGCAAGGCGATTTACAAGATTTCGTTTGCAAACACAAAATGCGAATTCAAAGTAGGCCAAGTCTCGCTTTGCATGGCTGACATACTCATTCGCAATCAAGCAACATCGGCCACTTTGCTTACGGCCTTTAATCCTCTGAGCGTTGTTCATTCGATGAGGCAGAATCTTAAAAGACATAAGGAGCTGTTAAATTTACTCGTTAATTTGGACGTTAGATTTGTTGATGCCACGGGAGAAGATCCCGCCGGAATTTGGAGTCCAGAGTTGGGTTTCCTTATATTCAATCTGGGTCGTGATAAGTCAGATTCGCTAGCACTTCAGTTCGAGCAGAATGCCTATGTCCTCATCGATGAATCTGGAATGGCTGAGTTACGTCTAGTCTTATAAGTAGAAATCTGTCCTGCCTGACATAGCTTGAGCCATAGATAGTAGCTTCCTCGTGACAGAGCAACTGTAAAGTTTTGCACAGTTCTCACTCGGAAATTTGACAAAAATTCTTTATAAAGTTTACAAAAAGTCAGAAAAAATACATAAAAACAATTATTTATAGATTTTGTAACGATCGCAGGTAATGTTAACCGTTTTGATTGATATAAAATATATAGGCTATATAGCGAATTGTGAATTTTCAAGTACTAGAGATTTATCATTCATCCTCTTCCCAAGCAAATTCTTTTTAGATTTTCGCAAAGTAAATTGAAAGCTTTTTTAATGGCATAACTAGACGACCGGTCTAATTAATGCAATAATGCACCTATGGGTAATGAACTTCCAATCATAAAGTCTGGCGATACGCGTCAGCAAATCCTCGATACAGCCAAGGGCATCATCCTCGGCAAGGGCTTTGCTGCGGTCGGCCTCAACGAGATACTTTCCACTGCAGGCGTGCCCAAGGGCTCGTTCTATCACTATTTCAAGTCAAAGGAGCAGTTTGGCGACGCCTTACTCGCAGACTATTTTGACGACTACCTGCAGATGTTAGAGCGCATGCTTAAAGATGACGGCAGCACTAATTCCAGCCGACTGCTGGGATTTTTCCAGTTCTGGCTGGATACGCAGTCAAGTGATGCCACAACGGATAAATGTCTGGTAGTTAAATTGAGCGCAGAAGTGACGGATCTTTCCGAATCCATGCGTATTACGTTGAAGAATGGCACCGACAGGGTAATAGCGTGCCTCACACATTGCGTGGAACAAGGTATACGCACAGGTGAATTCCCTGCCAACCTCGATGCAAAAACTGTCACGGCAGAGATCTACTATATGTGGATAGGCGCAACGCTTTTGACCAAGGTAGGCCGCACGCGTGCAGCCCTGGAATGCGCCATGAATGCCACGAAAGCGAGACTGGGACTTGCTTGAGGTCGATCTTTTTATTTATCCGAACACTAGCCGACTGGTCTAATAGCTGTAATTTTTAAGGAGTTTTGATGCTGAATTTTGATTTTTACAACCCGACGCGCATCGCTTTCGGCAAGGGCAAGGTCGCCGAAATCGACAAGCTGGTGCCTGCTGAGGCTCGCGTATTGATTGTTTACGGCGGCACTAGCGCCAAGAAGAATGGCACGCTGGATGAAGTCAAAGCTGCCCTGGGCGGGCGTTATGCCGAAGAATTCAGCGGCATCGAGCCTAATCCGACTTATGAAACGCTCATGAAAGCCGTCTCTAAAATCAAGGCCAACAAGCTGGATTACCTACTGGCAGTCGGCGGCGGCTCGGTGATTGATGGCACCAAGTTTGTTGCGGCAGCGGTGTATGCCGAGGGCGACCCGTGGGAGATTTTGCTCCAGCGAGGTGCCAATGTGAAACAGGCCATGCCTTATGGCACTGTGCTGACCTTGCCTGCGACAGGCTCGGAGATGAACGACGGCTCGGTGATTTCACGCACCGAAACCGCATCTGGCTTGCACGACAAGCTCTATTTCACCAGTGAGCATGTGTTTCCACAGTTCTCCGTGCTCGACCCGAGCAAGAGCTACACCCTGCCGCCGCGCCAGTTGGCTAACGGCGTGGTGGATGCCTACACCCACATCATGGAGCAATACCTGACCTACCCGGTGGAAGCGCGGGTGCAGGATCGCTTTGCCGAAGGCTTGCTACAGACCCTTATCGAGGTTGGTCCCAAGGTGCTGGCCAATCCGCAGGATTACGACACTCAGGCCAACTTCATGTGGGTCGCCACCCTGGCCTTGAATGGCTTGATCGGCTCCGGTGTGCCTAGCGATTGGTCGACGCACATGATAGGCCACGAGATTACCGCGCTTCATGGATTGGATCACGCACAGACTCTCGCTATCATCCTGCCGACCATGTTGAGCGTGCGTCGCGAATCCAAGCGCGCCAAGCTGCTGCAATATGCCGAGCGCGTCTGGCATATCAGTGAAGGGTCAGAGGATGCTCGCATCGAAGCGGCTATCCAGAATACCCGCGCTTTTTTCGAGAGCCTCAGCGTGCCTACGCGCTTATCCGCCTACAACATCGGTGCGGATGCCATTCCTGCCCTGCTGGCGCAACTTGAAAGTCATGGCATGGCAAAACTCGGTGAGCATGAGGATGTGACGCTGGATAAGAGCAGGGAAGTGCTGGAAGCCAGCATTTAAATTTTTAATAGGGTGGATAAAGCGCGATATCGCGAATTCAGCACCTTTGTACTTATTTTTTATTAGGAGCAATCATGAGCAAAAAGTTAGCACTGTATGTACGTCTGCACGCCAAGCCAGGTAAGGAAGCAGCACTGGAAGCATTTCTGAAATCCGCACTACCGCTGGTGGAAAACGAGCCGGAAACCGCTACCTGGTACGCACTCAAATTCGGCCCTGCCACCTTTGGCATTTTTGACACCTTTATGGATGAACATGGCCGACAAGCGCATTTGACCGGGAAAATCGCTGAGGCACTGATGGCGAATGCCGCAGATTTGCTGACCGAGATGCCGGTAATCGAAACCGTGTATTTACTGGCAGTCAAAGGCCAGTCTTAAATCTGTTTTGGCTAAGTAGATAGCTCCTCCCCGGGCTATTTCGGACCTACACTGGCACATCACTTTCCTACCTTTTGTGGTGTGCCAGTGTTTTTTCTTAGTGAGCAGAATGTATACCCCTAATCCAAATCAATCGCCGACAGCCAACCGCGGCTGGCAGCGTGTATTCCAACGCGGCAAACTCACGCTGGGCATCATGTTCCCGATCGAGGCCTTCGAGCGCGACCAGCCGACCATGCACAACCAGGTAGCGCTGGCGCAGTTTGCCGAAAAAGCCGGTTTTTCCAGCCTCGGCTTTCGCGATGTGCCGCTGCGCGACCCGAATTTTGGCGATGTCGGCCAGGTATTCGACCCGTGGGCTTATCTCGGTTATATGGCCGCGCAGACCACAGAAATCGCGCTGCTGACGGCATCCATCATTCTGCCATTGCGCCACCCGATACATATCGCCAAAGCCGCCGCCAGCATAGACCAGTTGTCCAATGGCCGCTTGCTGCTTGGCATAGCTACAGGCGATAGGATGGTGGAGTTCCCAGCCTTTAATGTGGATTTTGAGTCGCGAGGGGCGATGTTTCGCGAAGAGGTCGATTTGCTAAAGATATATTGGTCAGAGTTTTACCCGCAAATAAGTAGCAGCTTTGGCCATCTGCAACATGCCGATGTCATTCCCAAGCCGGTAGCTTCGCATGTGCCCTTGTTAGTTACCGGACATAGTCAGCAGGATCTGGGCTGGATCGCGCGCAATGCCGACGGCTGGATGAGCTACCCGCGTAGCATAGAAGCGCAGGCGCAGGTGGTGCAGCGCTGGCGCGACACTGTTGAAGCGGAATTGCCGGGGCAGTATAAACCGTTTACGCAGTCTTATTTTATTGATCTTGCCGATAACCCGAACGAAGCACCAACGCCTATTCATCTGGGTCACCGACTCGGCAGGAATGCGCTGCTGGTACATCTGCGTGCCAGCAAACGTATCGGCGTGGACCACATGATTTTCAACGTCAAATACGGCAAACGTCCGGCCGGTGAGGTGTTGCAGGAGTTGGCTGAATTTGTTTTACCGGAATTTATATGAAGTTGTTGCGCATGCGCCCCGCCTGCCAACTTATCAAAAAAACGCAGGCGAGGACGCCTGCGCTACAAAAATAGGAGCCGCCATGAAAGCCGTTGCATTAACCAAGTATTTACCTATCAGCGATCCTGAATCGCTGATGGATGTCGAATTGCCCATCCCCGTCACTACCGGTCGCGATCTGCTGGTCAAGATCCACGCCATTGCAGTTAACCCGGTAGATACCAAAGTGCGAAAACCCAAGGACAAGATAGAGACCACACCCAAGGTGCTGGGCTGGGATGCCGCTGGTGAAGTCGTCGAAGCCGGGCCAGATTGCACGCTGTTCAAGACTGGCGACAAAGTGTTTTATGCGGGTGACATCACGCGCTCGGGCTGCAATGCCGAATACCAGCTCATGGATGAGCGTATAGTCGGGCACATGCCGCAGAGCTTGAGTTATGAGCAGGCGGCAGCTTTGCCGCTGACCGCAGTGACAGCTTGGGAATCACTGTTCGACCGCCTGGGCATTGCGCTTGATATAGCGCAGAACCGCAATAAAAACCTGCTTATCATAGGCGGTGCGGGCGGCGTGGGTTCGATTGCCATCCAACTCGCGAACAAACTGGCGGGATTGACCGTGGTAGCCACGGCATCGCGGCCTGAGACCGTACGCTGGGTGCAGGAATTGGGCGCACAGTATGTCATCAATCATAAGCATGACCTAGTGACGCAAATGCGCGAAATCGGCATTCCCCAACCAGATTATATTTTCTGCTGCAACGATACCGATGGCTATTTTTCTGTCATGGCCGAGCTCATCAAGCCGCAAGGCAAGATTTGCTCGATTGTCGAAACCGCACAGCCGGTGGACCTTAATCTGCTCAAGAATAAGAGCGCGACCTTCGCATGGGAGCTGATGTTTACACGTTCCATGTTTCAGACCGCCGACATGACAGAACAGCACCTTATCCTCGACCGCATTGCCAAACTGGTGGATGAGGGTGTGCTGAAGACCACGCTCAATGAAACCCTATCACCCATCAATGCTACCAATCTGCGTAAGGCGCACGCTCAGCTCGAAGCAGGTGGCACCATAGGCAAGATCGTGTTGAAAGGCTGGCATTAAATTATAAATAGTATTTTCACACTATTTTTTACATTATCAGGAGATAAAAATGTCACGTGTCGTCAGATTCCACCAAACCGGTGGGCCAGAAGTATTACAGATAGCAGATGAACAAGTCGCCTCACCAGGCAAGGGTGAGGTGCAGATCAAGGTGCATGCCATCGGACTCAATCGTGCCGAAGTCATGTTTCGCAATGGTCAGTATCTGGAAACACCGCAACTGCCAGCGAGGCTCGGCTATGAGGCGGCAGGCATAATCAATGCGGTGGGCGAGGATGTGACTGATTTCAAGATAGGTGATGCGGTCAGCACGGTTCCGGCGTTTTCGCAGAATCAGTATGGCGTGTATGGTGAGTTGGCGAATGTGCCCGCATTTGCCGTGGTCAAGCATCCACCATCACTTTCTTGGCCGGAAGCTTCCGCCATCTGGATGCAATATATGACTGCCTACGGCGCATTGGTGGAGTTTGCCGATACCAAAGTCGGTGAGTTTGTGCTGATTCCGGCGGCATCCAGTAGCGTGGGTGTGGCAGCTATCGAGATTGCTAATCTGCTGGGTGCCATTCCTGTTGCTTTGACGCGCACCAGCAGCAAGCGCGAGGCTTTGCTCAAGGCCGGTGCCAAGCATGTGATTGCGACGGAAGAACAAGACCTGGTGACCGAAGTGAACCGCATTACCAATAATAAAGGTGCACGCGTGGTGTTCGATCCGGTTGGCGGGCCGACCATCAGCAAACTGGCAGAAGCGACAGCCCAAAGCGGCATTATTTTCCAGTATGGCGCGCTAAGTACAGAGCCGACGCCATTGCCGCTGTTCCCCGTGCTCGCCAAGCAATTAACCATACGCGGGTATACCCTATTTGAAATCAGCACTCATCCTGAACGCATGGCACGCGCCAAAGCCTTCATTGTGCAAGGGCTGACTGAAGGCAAGCTGAAACCGCTGGTGGCCAAAACCTTTCCGCTAGCGCAGATTGTCGAAGCACACCGCTATATGGAATCCAACCAGCAGATCGGCAAAATTGTGGTGACAGTTTAGCGCTATTAGCAACTGCATAGGCGCTTTGCAGTCGGTTGGGCAGTCACGTTTGAGTGCCGAAATGAAGCCTCCACGATGAAAGTATACAAACATAGAATCTGGGGGCGTTAATGGTGGATTTTGTTTAGCAAGCTCACCCTAACCCTTTGGCTCTGTTAGCGTTTCGTATTGATGACCTGCAAACCGATAGCAGAACGGATGTAATCTTCAGGTAGTAGACCCTCTTTTTCCCACTTTAATAGCCTTTTCCATGCTAAATAGTGGGGAAGATTCTTAGTCGCTACGCCTTTTAGGTCTCTATTTATGAATTTTTTCAGTTCCGAGTGATAGCTGTTGACACTCTGAACGTGATATGTGGGGCACTTATCAGGCGATTTATAGCTTGCAACCGCCACCTTAATAGGCACTTTCAGATTTGTGGGAATATTCTCAAACGATGTACTGCCATCGCAGCATACGATAGTTTGATTGGGGTCCAAGTGCCTGGCGAGAGCTTGTTCAACTTCGAAGCGGCTCATAGAGGGCATTACTGCATCCAATGTGAGTGGCGTGCCTCTTGCTCGGCCCACCAATACCGCTTGCCAATGCTTGCGTGAACGACCCCTACCAAGCCCCTTGGTGCTTCCATTTGAGCGTGGCTCATCGAGACCACGCTGCCCCTTGTGAGAAATACGGAAATAGGTCTCATCGACTTCGAGAATTCCTTCAATGACTTCAGGCTGGTGAGCAACAACAGACTGGAGGAAGCGATGTCTCCAGCGAAAGGCTGTAGATAGCGCGATGCCTACAATCCGAGCGGTTTCACGCAAAGGCAAACCCGCCGCCATGCACTTCGCATACGCCTGAAATTTGTCTTTTTTATGAAGTCGAGCAATGGGGCTGTGGCTGATTGGGTTTGTGGTGTGTTTGCAGTCCTTGCAAACATAGCGCTGCATACCCCTGGCAGTGCCATTTTTGACCAAATTCACTGAGCCGCAGGCGGTGCAGGCAGATGGTCGTAGCCCCTGAACAATCTCCTGAACCTTATTTCTCCCACTTATTTGAAGCAACCGTTCCTCTACCTGCTCTCTTTGGCTGGGTGTGAGCGTGCTCAAGGAATCAAGTAAGGCAGCAAAAGCATCTGATTTCATAGATGATTGTGGTAGTTGGATACCAAAACTATACCGCTAATCAACACGAATTGCTAACACAGCTAACCCTTTAGCGGGACGCCTGACGGTGCTCATGCATTCAACTGTTGAAGGTCAGTTAAGGGACGATTAGAGTCGGTTATTCTAACAGCTCATATAATTCTAAAGAGAAAGTCAGCTTAATCCTGTCTACTTTTCAGTTTAAGGATATTAGGAGTATTTGAACTGCTATTTTAACTTTATTCCGGGATTGGGTTTTATGAAGGTCGAAAATGGATTCCGCGATGACTTTCTGACTGTATCAGCAATCTTAATTCTACTTTTTATTTATGAGCATATATGACCCATAGTTGAACTTCATATATATTCAAAACAACTCTTAACATTTATACATTTAAATGTTACAATGTATGCAACTTAAATTAAAGAGGCATATATGAACGTATCGTCATTATTCGAAAAAGTCCAATTAGGCGACTTGTTTTTACCCAATCGGATTGTATTACCGCCATTAACTCGCTGCCGTAGCACTCAGCCAGGAAATGTACCTAATGAATTAATGGCAAGTTACTATAAACAACGCTCTACTGCAGGTTTCATGGTTACAGAAGGTACACAGATTGAGGCGCGTGGTCAAGGTTACGCTTGGACACCAGGTATACATTCTGAGGAGCAAATAGAAGGTTGGAAGAAAGTAACGAACGCTGTACACGAAAGTGGTGGAGTTATTTTTTGCCAACTTTGGCATGTTGGCCGAGTATCACATTGCAAGTTACAACCAAACGGAGATGCACCAGTTGCACCTTCAGCCATTCAGGCGAAGTCTGTAAAGGTGTTCATTGAGACAGGTCTAGGTGAGGGTTCTTTGGTTGAACCAAGCATGCCTCGTGAACTGACAACAGAAGAAGTTAAAGAATTAGTTAACTTATATCGTCAAGCTGCTAAAAACGCAAAGTTGGCTGGATTTGATGGCGTTGAACTTCACTCAGCTAACGGTTATCTGCTAAATCAATTCATATCTGAGCATACGAATCACAGAACTGATGAATATGGTGGCTCGCTACCCAATAGACTACGCTTTTTAAAAGAGGTAACTGAAGCTGTAATCGAAGTGTTTGGGCGCAATCGAGTAGGTGTACGATTCGCTCCACTGTTTGCTACCACTACAGAAGACCGAGTTTACCTTGGCCTAGTAGAAAGCAATCCTCATGAAACCTACATTTGTGCTGCTAAAATGTTGAATGACCTTGGGATCGCTTATTTATCAATCGCAGAGGCGGATTGGGACAACAGCCCAGACTTGCCTGAAACATTTAGAAGTGAATTACGTAAAACATTTGAGCGTGCGATAATCTATGCGGGTCGTTATAGCGTACAAAAGGCACTAACAGTAAATTCAAAAGGCTACGGTGATTTATATGCATTTGGTAGAGCATTCATCGCAAACCCAGACTTACCGTATCGAATTCAAAAAGGATTATCGTTGAATCAGGTCCAAAATGATACCCTTTTCGGTGGTGGCGAAGCAGGGTACATTGATTATCCATTCAGCACACAATTATCAACTTAAATGGTGGGCTTTCCCACTGGCAATAAGGTGAGAGTAAGATGGATTTAAATGAAGCATTAAAAATGCTAGCTAACCCGACAAGACGTACAATATTGGTTTGGTTAGCTAATCCTAATGAGGCGTTTAAGGACTACACACAACTTTACCCATACGAGATGTATGGGGTGTGTGCAAGCTTGATTCAGGACAAGGTAGGGCTATCGCAACCTGCCACATCATTATGTTTGAAAGCGTTGCAAGATGCGAACTTGGTCGAATCAACTAAGGTTGGTAAATGGACATACTACAAACGTAACTCGACGGTGGTAGAGCAAGTTTTAGCTACCTTACGTGAAGTATTAAGTGAATAGTGAGGTTGTTATGTCTAGCGGAACTCTAATCAATCAAATAGACCAGATTAGCTCGAATTGGAATGACTGCTATGGGCCGGAAGCAGTCAAAAATTGAATGTAAAATGTAAAGTTACTAACTTTACAAATAATTTTGCAAACTCTATTTTTATATCAAATGGTAGTTAATATTTAGGGTGCAACTTTACTAAATTTAATTAATTTAAATTTTTAACTAATTAAAACAAGTGGTTACTGCTATTTAATTGGCGTTTATAAGAACTACCGTTTTGATTGGGATAAAAGCATTATTGCCGCAACCCTGAGAGCCTGTGTGCCTGTGATGGCCACAGGCTTTTTTTATCGACCTGCTTGTCCTTCCCGAAAAGCGTCAGTATGCTGATCGCAATGAGCAGTCGTGCAAGGGGTTGTATGAAGTATCAGTTTGGTTTGCTGGGTATTTTTTTGGCAGCTTTCGCGACTATGTCGCGCGCTGAAACCCAATTGCCTCCGGGGCACCCGTTGGTGGGCTTGTGGCGAATCAATCTGCCTGAACAAGCCTGTTCCGAAATTTATGACATTCGTACCGATGGAACCACTCAAATTCTCAGCGGTGGCCAGGTGGTACAAACTCGGTACGACATTAGCTTGCGGCCTGATTCACAGGGGTTTTACAAGTGGGTCGACACAGTGGTGCAGGTGAATGACCAACCTGATTGCATGGGTCACAAAGTGCCCAATGGCAATGTGGCCACCAACTACATCGTGATGCACGCAACAGGCTCAAAATTCATGATGTGTCAAAAGGTCGAGCTTGAAACCTGTTTTGGACCTTTTTTGAAAGAGGCTGGTATTTAATCGCAGTGCGCGGGGTGTCTGCTTGGTGCACAATCAAGTGCATTGACTGTTTTTACCCAGGAAACTCCCATGCCCCATATCACCTTGCTGGCTCAGCAAACCAAAGCAGTTCAGGTTCGCAATATTTTTTGCATTGGTCGAAATTACGCTGCGCACATTGCCGAGCTGGGCAATCGACCCGAGGAAGATCCTGTGGTGTTTATCAAGCCCACATCAGCCTTGCACCCGCCGGGAACACCGATTGTGTTGCCTGCACACTCAAGTGATGTGCATTACGAGGCCGAACTGGTTTTACTAGTGGGGCAGGGTGGAAAAAACATTGCTGAAGACAAAGCATTGAAACACATCGCCGGTTATGGCCTTGGCCTTGATCTGACCGCACGCGACTTGCAAACCAAAGCCAAGCAGGGTGGCTTGCCCTGGGCGGTGGCCAAGGGTTTTGACTGTTCGGCCACAGTGACACAGTTTGTGCCCGCTGAACACATTGAGCACCCACACAATATTGAGTTTCAAATGCATTTGAACGGACAAATTCGGCAGCACGGCGATGTCCGAAAAATGCTGTTTCCCATTCCGTTTATCGTGCGTTATTTGAGTCAGCTGTTTACCTTGCAGGAGGGTGATCTGGTTTTCACAGGAACTCCCGAGGGCGTAGGGCCTCTAAAAGGCGGCGATCAAGTGCGTTTGATTCTTCCCGGCCTGATCGATACTGAATTCAAAGTGAGTTGATTCAATGAAAAAATTTCGAATGAAACATGGCCTTGCGGTATTGCTGTTGGCCTCTTCCAGCCTGATGGCAGCTTGCAGCGAAAAACCGGCAGAGGCTGTTCAGCAGGGCGATAACTTTGTCGAGGTCTGGAAAACGCCCACCTGTGGTTGTTGCTCGGAATGGGTCGAGCACCTGGAGTCGAACGGCTTCACAGTGAAGGTGAACGATGTTCAGAATACCGATTCATTCCGCGCCGCTTTGGGAATGCCTCAGCAATATGGCAGTTGTCACAGTGCCAAGGTGGCTGGCTATGCAGTTGAAGGACACGTGCCCGCTGAAGACATCAAGAAATTGATTGCGGAGAAACCAGATGCGGTGGGCTTGTCTGTGCCTGCCATGCCCATGGGTTCCCCGGGCATGGAGCACCCTGACTTTCCCCACAAGCGTGCTGAATACGATGTGTTGCTGATCGGGTCTAATGGTCAGGTAAACTCATTCACCAAATACGAAGCCATTCAATAATTTATTGACTGAAGCAGGTCTTCAGCAATGTATACATGACATCTCTGCCACTGATCAGTCTTATTCTTTTGCCTTTCGCTGCAAGTTTGATTGCCGCAATTTTGCCTGCGAATGCCCGAAATGCGGAATCTACGCTGGCTGGCGCGGTGGCCCTGTTGTGTGCACTGCAGGTTGCAAGTCTGTACCCGGAGGTGGCCACTGGCGAGGTATTGCGCGAGGAATACTCCTGGATACCTTCTCTGGGGCTCAGCTTTGTGGTGCGAATGGATGGTTTTGCGTGGATGTTTTCCATGCTGGTGCTTGGGATCGGGGCCCTGGTCGTGCTTTACGCACGCTACTACATGTCCCCTTCCGATCCTGTTCCCCGGTTTTTTTCATTCCTCCTGGCTTTCATGGGGGCCATGAGTGGTGTGGTGTTGTCAGGGAATCTGATTCAACTGGCTGTGTTTTGGGAATTGACCAGTCTGTTTTCTTTTCTGTTGATCGGTTACTGGTACCACCGCAAAGATGCACGGCGTGGTGCCCGCATGGCGCTTACCGTGACCGGGGCAGGTGGGTTGTGTCTGTTCGCAGGCTTGTTGATCCTGGGGCACATCGCGGGCAGTTACGATCTTGATGTGGTTTTGGCCGCCAAAGACGCAGTACAGGCGCACCCACTTTATACGCCCATGCTGGTTTTGGTGTTGCTTGGTGCTTTCACCAAAAGTGCACAGTTTCCTTTCCATTTTTGGTTGCCCCATGCCATGGCCGCACCCACACCCGTGTCGGCTTACCTGCATTCCGCCACCATGGTGAAGGCGGGGGTTTTCCTTCTGGCGCGTTTCTGGCCTGTGTTGGCTGGTACGGATGAATGGTTTTGGATGGTGACTTGTGCTGGCCTGGCCACGCTGTTGATCGGTGGCTTCGCAGCCATTTTCCAGACGGACTTGAAGGGGCTGCTTGCCTATTCCACGATTTCCCACCTTGGGTTGATCATGACCCTGTTGGGTATGAACAGTCGCCTTGCCGCGGTGGCGGCTGTGTTTCACATCATTAACCACGCCACGTTCAAGGCTTCATTGTTCATGGCGGTGGGAATTATTGACCACGAAACGGGTACGCGAGACATTCGACGATTGAGCGGTCTGCGGCATGCCATGCCAATCACGGCGACCCTGACCATGGTGGCTGCTGCTGCCATGGCGGGTGTTCCGTTGTTGAACGGATTCATTTCCAAGGAAATGTTTTTCACAGAGGCAGTTTTCGTGAGTACAGTGCCTTGGTTTTCAACGGCGCTGCCCTTCATTGCGACCCTGGCCGGGGTTTTCAGCGTGGTGTATTCATTGCGCTTTACTGTGGACGTGTTTTTTGGGCCAAACCAATGTAGCGCTTTGCCCAAGCCCGCGCATGAACCTCCGCACTGGATGCGTGTGCCTGTGGAGTTGCTGGTGCTGATCTGCCTGGCTGTAGGTGTGTTGCCACAGCTGGTTATTCAGGCTGTTCTGGTCACGGCAGCTACGCCAGTGGTTGCAGGCAATCTCCCGCAATTCGATTTGGCGCTTTGGCATGGTTTCAACTTGCCCTTGGTCATGAGCTTTGTGGCCTTGTTTGGTGGCATCGGGTTGTATTGGTGGATGCGTCGTGGAATGAATGTCAGTGGCGTAAAGGCTGCGCCAGTGATTGGAATTTTCAGCGGAAAAAAGCTGTTCAGAAGTGTGCTGGCCCTGTTTGTGGTTGGTGCGCGTGCAGGTATGCGATTTGTCAGCACGCGGCGCCTACAGCCTCAATTGTTGCTGGTGATGCTGGTGACTGTTTTGGCGGCCGCTTCTCCCCTCTACGGACTACCACTTGCCGACTGGCTTGATGCGTCAACCCGGGAAAAGCTACCTTTTTCACCCATGTTTGCTTTGTTGTGGGTGGTAGGTTGTTTTGCAGCGGTCGCTTCTGTTTGGCAGGCCAAGTATCACCGACTGACTTCGTTGGTCCTGATGAGTGTGGCGGGTTTAACAACCGTGATCACCTTCGCATGGTTCTCGGCCCCAGACCTTGCATTGACCCAGCTTTCGGTTGAGGCAGTGACCACAGTGTTGATTCTTCTGGGGCTGCGTTGGCTACCCAATCGCCGAGAGGAAATCAAGGGACAAGAACCATTCTTCGTGAAGGCCAAAGCGAAAGCCCGACGCTCCAGAGACCTGATTTTAGCTTCGACTGCCGGTCTTGGATTGGCGCTGTTGTCTTATGCTGCGATGAGTCGGAGTTTCCCCCAGAGTATTTCACCGTTCTTTCTTGAGAGGGCTCTCCCGGAGGGGGGCGGTACGAATGTGGTGAACGTGATGTTGGTGGATTTTCGCGGCTTTGACACCTTGGCTGAAATTACAGTGTTGGGCGTGGTCGCATTGACCGTGTATGCCTTGCTTCGCCGTTTCCGGCCTGCGGCAGAAAGCATTGATATTCCGCTTCAGCAGCGCGCAATTCCAGTGGACATCGCCACGGATCTGATTTCAAGCGATCAAGACATCGACACCGCGAAGGGATACCTTCTGGTGCCCGCGGTGCTGGTACGGGCCGTGTTGCCGATTGCTGCGGTAATTGCTGTGTACCTGTTCATGCGCGGTCACAATGAGCCCGGTGGTGGTTTTGTGGCCGGGTTGGTGTTGTCCACGGCGTTTATTCTTCAATACATTGTTTCGGGCACGCGTTGGGTAGAAACCCACATGCCCTTGCGTCCACCGATCTGGATTGCCAGTGGTTTGTTGATCGCGACGGCGACCGGGGCGGGCGCCTTGTTGCTGGGCTATCCCTTCCTGACTACACACACTGCGCATTTGTATTTACCTTGGATTGGCGAGCTTCATGTGGCCAGTGCCTTGTTCTTTGACATCGGTGTTTTCACATTGGTGGTTGGGTCCACTTTGCTGATTTTGACGGCCTTGGGGCATCAATCATTGCGGGGGCACCGCCGCGCCGTTGTTCATGAAGACCACAAAGGAGAGGGTTGATGGAACTGGTGCTTTCGATCGCAATTGGCGTTTTGACAGCTTGTGGCGTTTGGTTGGTGCTGCGTCCGCGCACCTACCAGGTCATTATCGGGTTCTGCCTGTTGGGCTATGGCGTCAATCTGTTTATTTTCAGCATGGGGCGCCTGGCCGTGGACAGCGAGCCTATTCTGGTTCCGGAACTGGCTGCCAATTTAATGAACTACACCGATCCCATGCCCCAAGCTTTGGTGCTGACGGCAATTGTGATTGGCTTTGCCATGACTGCACTCTTTCTGGTGGTGTTGTTGGCTCAACGAGGCTTTTTTGGCAACGACCATGTGGACGGCAAAGGGGATGCTGAATGATGTGGCTTGTTGAGGGTTTGATGCCTCATTTGATCATTGCCCCCATTCTGTTTCCGCTCATCATGGCCTGCCTCATGTTGCTGGCTGGCGAGCGTCGCTACCGCTTAAAGATTTCCCTTGGCCTCTTTGCAGGATTGGTGAACCTGGCAATTGCCTTGTCATTGCTGATTTGGGTCAAAGAATCCCCGGTGGTTGGGTCAATCGGTGTTTATTTGCCAGGCAATTGGGACATACCTTTTGGGATAGTGCTGGTCCTTGATCAATTGTCGGCGCTCATGTTGGTGTTGGCCGCATTGGTGGGTTTTGCGGCTTATGTGTTTTCAATGGCGAGGTGGCACAAGGCGGGTTCACACTTTCACCCCTTGTTTCTGGTTCAGCTGATGGGCATTAACGGGGCCTTCCTGACTGGGGACCTGTTTAATCTGTTCGTGTTTTTTGAAGTGATGCTGGCAGCATCGTATGGTCTGCTTTTGCACGGTTCAGGCCGTTTGCGCGTGCGCTCGGGCCTGCACTACATCGCGATTAACCTGACTGCTTCATCGTTGTTTCTGGTGGGTGCTGCCATGATTTATGGCATTACAGGAACTTTGAATATGGCTGATCTTGCCGCCAGGATTCCTCAGATCGCTGATGCCGATCGCGCGCTTTTCCACTCAGGTTGCGCCGTGTTGGGCATCGCTTTTTTAGCCAAGGCAGCAATGTGGCCACTGAACTTTTGGTTGGTGCCCGCTTATTCGTCGGCCAGTGCGCCTGCCGCAGCGGTGTTTGCCCTGCTGACGAAGGTGGGGGTGTACGTGTTGTTGCGCTTGAGCACCTTGCTGTTTTCAGACCAGGCTCAAGGCTCGGCAGGTTTTGGTAGCGACTGGTTGGTGTGGGGCGGGTTGTTGACCATGGCCTGTGGTTCATTGGGTGTGCTCACAGCGACCAGCCCAGCCAGGGCGGCCGCGTTCTCGATCACTGTTTCATCGGGGATTTTGATCTGTGTAGTGGGTTTCGGGGTTCCAGAGGTCACAGCCAGTGCGCTGTATTACCTGTTGGGCTCCACGTTTGCCGTTTCAGCATTGTTCCTGCTGACTGAACTGATGGATAGGGTTCGGGACATGGAAGCTGCGCAGCGCCGGCAAGACGAGGAGGAAGACGTCAATTTGCCGTTTGGTTATGCCGAGTCCAGATTCAGGGCCGATTCCATGGCGCATGCCAATCTGGATGACAACGAAGAGTTTTTGATTGGCAAGCCGACACCGGGATCAATCGCATTGCTGGGTTTGACTTACATCGTTTGCACGCTGCTGGTTGCCGGTTTGCCGCCACTATCCGGTTTTCTGGGCAAGTTTGCCGTGGTGTCTGCCATGTTGCCGATTGCAGACACTGATTTCACAACCACACCCGGCATGTGGGCATTGATGGTGTTGCTGTTCGTGTCAGGTTTGTTTGCTTTGGTTGCCCTGACCAGGATAGGTATACGCTTTTTCTGGATGACCAGTGGCAGGCCAGCGCCGCTGTTGCGCTCGATCGAATATTTGCCGATTGCACTGCTGATTGTATTTTCTGTGTTGTTGACTGTGCGCGCGGAAGTGGTCATGAAGTTTGCCAAGCAAGCTTCTGAGACATTGCATTCGCCTCAGCGATACATGGATGCGGTGTTGTCAGCCAAGCCGACATGGGCGCCTACGAATGCCTATCGTCTTGAAAAGGAGACGCCATGATTCGCAGGTTGTTCCCCGATCCACTCATGACTTTGGGGTTAATTGCCCTTTGGCTTGTTTTGAATCGATCCTACGGATTTGGTCACCTGCTTTTTGCAGTGATTCTAGGCGTAGGTATCCCTTTGCTGGTGAAGCCCTTGAGGCCGGCGCCCGTGTTTTTCAAGAAACCACTGTTGGCGTTTGCTTTGTTCTGGCGTGTGGGGTTTGATGTTGTGGTTTGGAACTGGCGTGTGCTGCTGGGTACGCTGGCGGTTGGAGACAGGGTACCAAAAGGTGGTTTTGTGGTGGTGCCACTTGAATTAAGAGATCCAAACGGTTTGGCTGTGCTGGCCGCCATTTTGTGTGTGATCCCGGGAACTGTATGGTCTGAGCTTGCGTTGGACCGCAGCCAGCTGCTTGTGCACGTGTTCGACATGAAAAATGCCGAGGAAGAAATTGAAACCATCAAAACAAGATACGAGAAACCCCTGATGGAGATTTTTCAATGAGCACGTTCCTGTTTGCGGCCATCGTCATTACCTTGAGCTGCTATGCCGTTGCCATGGGCCTTACCCTGTACCGCATGCTGAAGGGGCCACGTGCTCAAGACCGTGTGTTGGCAATGGACTTGATGTACACCATCGGCATGTTGATGCTCATGGTGCTGGCTATTCGTTACCAGAGCGAAATGTATTTTGAAGCCGCTTTGCTGATTGCGTTGTTCGGTTTTGTGAGCTCGGCAGCCATGGCGAAGTTCCTGCTACGGGGGGAGGTAATCGAATGATGGCAGCCGCACCCTTCTGGGTTGAAGTTCTTGTTGGGGTTTTGTTGATTGTTTCCGGGGTGTTTACTTTGTCTTCGGCGGTGGGCATTGTTCGTTTCAATAGCTTCTTTCAGCGCATGCACCCGACCGCACTGGCCTACAGTTTCTCTGCCTGGATTGTCACCTTGGCCAGTATTGTTTACTTTTCGGCGGTTGAAACTTCCGTGACAGTTCACCCGTGGTTGATCATCGTTTTCTTATCGATCACCGTACCGGTGACCACAATTTTTCTGGCCAGAACTAATTTGTTCCGAAACAGGATTTCGAAAGAACCCGAAACTGAGGTACCGCCGCCGCTGAGTGAAGTGGCGTCCCCGATGCCCAAGAAAAAGCCGGCTCACCTGGATTAATTGCTCGCGCCCAGCGAGTCTTGTCGAATCTCGCTGGGGCTTTTGCCGAACCAGCGCTTGCAGGCCCGGCTGAAGGCTGAGGCATCCGAGAATCCCAGGTCGAGTGCAATTGCGGTGAGTGAATCCTGACTTTGCTTGAGGCGACGCGTGGCCTCGCTTTGCCTGATTTCGTCAACAATACTGGCAAGGTTAGTGCCTTCGTCGGCCAGCTTGCGCTGCAAGTTGCGGCTGCTCATGTGCATGAATGCAGCAGCTTGCTCAATGCTGGGTGCGCCTTTGTCCAGTTGACCCAGTGCCCACTGGCGAATGGCTTTGCTGGCGCTGTGGGCGGGTTTCAAGCGTTCAATTGCCGCCTGGCTGGCCTGGTCAAGGTGTTCCGCAATCAAGGGGTTTGCGCCTTTCAGGCGGGCTTGCACGGTGGGCAATGCATACACGATACGCATGGTGGCGCAGCCAAATTTCAGCGGTGCGGCAAAGCTTTTCTCAAAAAATTCCAGATTGCAGGCTTGTGGTGTGGGGCGGCTTAATTCAACCCGCAATGGCACCAAGCCAGATTCTCCCAAGCCTTTGCCGGCATTGGCCAGCAAACAGAGAAAACCATCGGTGGATTGGTGAGCGGGTTGCGCACCCTCTCGCAGTTTAAGTTCGACGATGAATTCTGACTCGGTACTTTGAAGCTCGATTGTGCTGGCGTCGGTGACCAAATCAGCAAACCTTCGCATACGGCCAAAAGCCTGCTCCAGAGTCTCGCTGGCCATGACGCTAAGTCCCACCGCGTGAAAGGTTGCGGGTGTGATGTGCCGAATGGCTTTGATGCCCAAAGTTTCATCGCCAGTGGCAGCCACTGCTTTTTGCCACAGCAGGGTTGTTTGGGGTACGGGGTAGCGCGCTTCCGGAGACTCCAGCAAGGCAAAGTCCAGCCCTGCTTCCTCAAACAAAGGTGCTGGCTCACAGCCTTGTTGTTCCAGTTCGCGCGCCAATCCGCGCATCCAGCTGGCCAGCGCGGTGGGTGTATTTGGGTTCGAATTGGACGCTTTGTTGTTCATTGCTTCTTGATTTTGGCGCCGAAGGTCATGGGCTTGTCGTTTCGGAACAAGCTTTACTAGTTAAACCCAAGCATACTTCAATCACCAAAAGCCAAAACATAAAGAGGCAAGAGTATGTCAAGTTTGAGTGAAAAACTGATGGGTCAGGCGGCAAAAGCCGATGGTGGCTCTCGCATCAAGCAAAACAGCATCAATGCGCAAGATCAAAAACGAATTGCTGCCATTAAAACTGCTGTGCTGGCCGAAGGTGATCGCATTCGCGCCAAATACCCGATTTTGAAGCATCAAGACCTGATCGGCATGGCCATTCTGCTGTTTTCCATGGCAGGCGCAGTACTGACCGGTTGGGCTTACGTGGAAGGTGTGCTGGCCTGGTATGTAACCATCCCGGTGATCGCCATTTTCCTGAGCTTCACGCATGAACTGGAACATGACCTGATCCATTACATGTACTTCCGTAAAAACAAGTTCATGCACAACCTGATGATGGCCCTGGTGTGGATTTGCCGCCCCAGCACCATCAATCCCTGGGCGCGTCGCCACTTGCATTTGCATCACCACAAGCATTCCGGCACCGAAACAGACCTGGAAGAGCGCGCCATTACCAATGGCGAGCGGTTTACTCCACTGCGCTTGCTGATGATGTTTGATCTGGAATTGAGCGTGGTGTTGCGTGTGTTCAGGATTCCAAAGAATCGTCGTCTTAAAATGTTGATGATGGGCGCTGCCGGTAACTTCCCATTGGCTTCAGCGTTCTACATTGGCTGGCATGCTTATGTGGCGTACTGGGCAATCGAGGCGGCTGCATGGGCTGTGGGTTACAGCGTGCCATGGCCCGCCTTTGTGACCCCCGAACTGGTTGCAACTGCCAATACCGTCGCTGTGCTGATTTTCGCACCCAACTTGTTGCGTTCGTTCAGCATCAACTTCATCAGCTCGAACATGCACTACTTTGGCGACATCGAAGACGGCAACTTCGTGCAGCAGTGTCAGGTGCTGAACAGCAAGTGGTTCATCATTCCGCACCTGTTCTGTTTCAACTTTGGCTCAACCCACGGCATTCATCACTTCGTAGTTCGTGATCCGTTCTACATTCGCCAGATGACCGCCAAGAAGGCACACGAAGTGATGCGTGAAAACGGCGTTCGATTCAATGATCTGGGCACTTTCAAGCGTGCCAACCGCTGGTCAGCCAGCGAGCAAGGTCAACAAGAGGCAGGATACCAGGCCGCTTAAGAGTCTGTTGATCCAAAACCGCTCTTTGCTAGAGAGAGGGCGGCGTAGTTCTAGTGTCATTGGCTGAATTCTGAATGGGGCAGCCTACTCCGTCGACACGAAGGGCGCTTTTCGAGAGGAAAGCGCTCTTTTTTTGTCTTTGAAATTCATGATGTTGGAGTTCTTCAGCCTTCCATCTTATAATGGGGAGTTTTTCGTTTGTATTTGCAGGTGTAGCGGAAATGCCAATTTATGCGTATCGCTGTGAAGCGTGTGGCTTCGAAAAAGACGTGTTGCAAAAACTGAGCGATGCTCCTTTGACCCAGTGTCCAAGTTGTGGGCAGGCCAGTTTTGCAAAGCAGGTGACTGCGGCGGGCTTTCAATTGAAAGGCTCGGGTTGGTATGTCACTGATTTCCGGGGCGGTGGCGGTGCATCGTCGGCCGCTGGTGCGACCACTTCGGAAAAACCGGCAGTAGGTGCTGCAACCGCAGCGCCAAGTGCAAGCCCACCTTCAGCCACGGCGCCGAGTACCGATGCCAGCTAAGTCCACAGCCAAGTCGTCGGCCAAGTTGCCTGAACGGGTTTTGAACTCGGACATCATCAAGAAATACCTGCTGACAGGTTTGTTGATCTGGGTGCCCTTGGGCATCACCTTGTGGGTGTTGGCTTTGGTAGTGGGTTTGATGGATCAAACCCTAATGCTGCTGCCCGATGCGCTGCACCCCCGTGTATGGCTGGGAGTTCATATTCCCGGGCTGGGTGTTATTTTGACCCTGGCAGTGTTGTTGGGCACGGGTGTGCTGGCGGCCAATTACTTCGGGGCCTGGTTATTCAAGGCAGGTGACTGGGTGTTGTCGCGCATCCCTTTGTTCAAAATTGTGTACAACAGCGTGAAGCAGGTGTCCGATACGCTGTTAAGCTCATCCGGAAAAGCGTTTACTCGCTCGGTGCTGGTGCCTTATCCACATCCCGGGGTGTGGGCTTTGGGTTTTGTGACCGGGACACCGCCCCCCAGCCTGCTGGAAAACCTGAATGATCAGGGGCCGCTGGTGTCGGTTTATGTGCCTACCTCGCCTAGCCCGGCTTCGGGATACGTGATTATGGTTCCCGAAAAATTATTGCGTCCGTCCGGTTTGTCTGTGGACGAGGCCTTGAAGTACATTGTGTCCTTGGGGGTGGTAACGCCCTCTGATGACGTGTTGGATCAACCCATTAAACAAGACTTACATTCATGAAAATGCGTACTGACTATTGTGGCAATGTGTCACAGGCCTACCTGGGCCAAACCATTGCCCTGTGTGGCTGGGTACAACGTCGCCGTGACCACGGTGGTGTTATTTTTATCGACCTTCGCGACCGCGAGGGTTTGGTGCAGGTGGTGTGCGACCCCGACCTGGCCGATGTATTTGCCACTGCCGAAACATTGCGCAATGAGTTTTGCGTGCGTGTAGAGGGCCTGGTGCGGGCTCGCCCCGAAGGCACCGAAAACAGCAATCTGAAAAGCGGTGCTGTAGAAGTGTTGTGCAAGGGCCTTGAAATTCTGAACGCCTCGGTTACACCTCCGTTCCAGCTGGACGACGAAAATTTGTCTGAAACCACACGCTTGACTCACCGTGTGCTCGATTTGCGTCGCCCGCAAATGCAGAAAAACCTGATGTTGCGTTACAAAGTGGCCATGGCCATTCGTAACCACCTGGACGCACAGGGTTTTGTGGACATTGAAACCCCCATGCTGACCAAGAGCACACCTGAAGGTGCGCGCGATTACCTGGTGCCCTCTCGTGTACATGCCGGCGAGTTTTTTGCCTTGCCGCAGTCGCCTCAACTGTTCAAGCAAATGCTGATGGTGGCCGGTTACGACCGTTATTACCAAATCACCAAGTGTTTCCGCGACGAAGACTTGCGCGCCGATCGTCAGCCTGAATTCACCCAGGTGGACATTGAAACCTCGTTCCTCGGTGAGCAGGAAATTCGTGACCTGTTCGAGGACATGATCCGCAAGGTGTTCAAGCAAACCATGGATGTGGAATTGCAGAACCCCTTCCCTGTAATGCCTTACAGCGAGGCCATGGCGCGTTTTGGTTCAGACAAACCCGACCTGCGCGTGAAAATGGAATTCACCGAACTGACCGACATCATGAAAGATGTGGATTTCAAGGTGTTCTCTGGCCCAGCCAATATGGACAATGGCCGTGTGGTGGCACTGCGTGTGCCCGGCGGTGCTGAAATTCCGCGTTCGGAAATTGACAACTACACCAAGTTTGTCGGCATTTATGGTGCCAAAGGCCTGGCCTGGATCAAGGTCAACGAGCTGGCCAAGGGCCGTGACGGTTTGCAGTCACCCATCGTGAAAAACATTCACGACACCGCCCTGAATGAACTGCTCAAGCGCAGCGGTGCAGCCGATGGCGACATTTTGTTCTTCGGTGCCGACAAGGCCAAAGTGGTGAACGACGCCATGGGCGCGTTGCGCTTGAAGATTGGTCACAGCGAATTTGGCCAGAAAGCCGGTTTGGTGCAAGGCAAGTGGGAACCCCTGTGGGTGATCGACTTCCCGATGTTTGAACTGGACGAGGAAGCCGGTCGCTGGGTGGCCTGCCACCATCCCTTTACCAGCCCCAAAGACGGCCACGAAGACTACCTGACCACCGACCCCGGCAAGTGCATTGCCAAGGCCTACGACATGGTGCTCAACGGTTGGGAACTGGGTGGTGGTTCGGTGCGTATTCACAAGGAAAAAGTACAAAGCAAGGTGTTCCGTGCCTTGAATATTTCCGAAGAAGAAGCGGCTGCCAAGTTTGGTTTCTTGCTGGATGCCTTGCAGTATGGCGCGCCACCCCACGGTGGTTTGGCCTTTGGTTTGGATCGCATTGTGACCATGATGAGTGGTGCAGAGAGTATTCGTGATGTGATTGCTTTCCCGAAAACACAGCGTGCGCAGTGCTTGTTGACCCAAGCGCCAAGCCCTGTGGACGAAAAGCAGTTGCGTGAACTGCATATTCGTTTGCGTCAGACCGAACCCAAAAACGTCGCTTGACCACCCAGGGCAGCGCAGTTTTGAGCGGTCATAAAATCCCCGTATCGGTGCTGGTCGTGATGGTCAGCCCGGCCGGGGATTTTTTATTGATTGAACGGGCAGACAAAGCCGGTTATTGGCAATCGGTGACTGGAAGCCTTGATTTTCCGGATGAATTGCCATTGCATGCGGCGGTGCGTGAGCTGGCGGAGGAAACCGGTTTCGCGGCTTCGCCCGTACAGGCCCCTACCGTGATGGAGGCTAGCCTTAGCGATTTGCTGCAAACGGGCGTGCTGCGACCTTGGCCACACAGCTTGCAGTACGAAATTTTTGAGCATTGGCGTCATCGTTACCCGCCGGGTGTAACCCACAACACCGAGCATTGGTTTGTGGCGTGTGTGCCCGCCGATTTTATGCCCCAACTGGCTGCCGATGAACATGTCGGGTATGCCTGGTTGAGTGCGAAAGAGGCTGCAGACCGGTGTTTTTCACCCAACAATGCACAAGCCATTCTTGAATTGAGTGCAAGGCTTCAGGCCCCGTCGGCTTGAAAATACAAAGGGGCCGCAAAGGGCCCCTTTTTTCATATACGGTATATAGCTGCTGCTGGAAACGGTTTTAAACTGCTTTAGAAAGTTCAATATTTACAATTTGAGTATAGGGGTAACCCTAATTGGGGGGCAATACCCAGTGTTTGTGACATGACTTGAATTGACTTGGTAAATTACCGAACTATTTTCTAGGTATTGCATGTAATGCGACTTCGAATTGCGACCTACAACATTCACAAGGGGGTGATGGGCCTGCGCAAGCCCGCCCTTACTATTCATGCCCTGCGCGAACAAATCCACGCCATGAATGCGGACCTGGTATTTTTACAGGAGGTGCAGGGTCGGCACGACCGCCATGCCGGCAAGTTTGAACACTGGCCAGAAGGTGGGCAACACGAGTTTTTGGCCCAGTCTCCCTCTGCGATTGACGACCTGTTGGGCCATGCCAGCCAACAGTACTTTACAGCCTACGGCATGAATGCGGTGTACTCACACGGGCACCATGGCAATGCTTTGTTGTCACGCTATGAAATTGAATGGATGCTGAATCAGGATGTTTCAGACCATCGGCTTGAACAACGGGGTTTATTGCATTGCTGCGTGAAAACGCCTGCGGGTCCCATTCATGCCATGGTGGCGCATTTTGGTTTGCTCTACCGCAGCCGTGTGCGGCAGGCCAGCAAACTGATTGAGCATGTGGGTACGCATGTACCTGCCGGCATGCCCTTGGTGGTTGCGGGCGATTTCAACGACTGGCAGCGCCGCTTGGGGCCAATTTTGCAGCAAGGCTTGAAGGCTGAGGAAGTCATGCCCCTGGACAAGAAAAATCGCCTGGCCCGTGTGGGTAGCTTTCCAAGCAGGTTTCCAGTGCTGGGGCTAGACCGCGTATTTGCACGTGGTTTTAAGGTTCATGAGGCCACGGTGCTTCATGGGCCTGCTTGGGCCAAGCTGTCCGACCATGCGCCATTCGTGGTCGACCTGGAGTGTGCATGGTGTTGAACCTGTTGCCAGCGGCTGCACCTGAGCGGGAGGGCAATGCAGTTGAGTTGCTGGTGGGTGGGGAGCAGCTGTTTCCCCGCGCAATGGGCGCCATTGAGAAAGCGCGGCAGGCCGTGCGCATCGAAACCTATATTTTTGCAAATGACTCCATTGGCGAGGCTTTCTGTGAGGCCATGTGTCGAGCTGCGGCACGCGGTGTCGAAGTTCGTTTGGTGCTGGATGGTTTCGGTGGCCAGGAGGGCGTACGCACATGGGTGCCCACTTTGCAGCAGCATGGCGTGCATGTGCGGGTGTTTCGGCCTGAGGGCGTGTTGTTCAAGCTGAACCCGAAACGGCTTCGCCGCATGCACCGGAAAATAATTGCGGTTGACAACGAAATTGCCTTTGTGGGCGGCATTAACCTGATTGATGACCTTAACCATGAAGGTGAACGCGATGAGCTGCTGAAAGCCACAGAGCGGGCACAACAAAAACGGGAGCCTATTTGGGGTGCTTCAGGTGGCATGCGTGAACAGGCCATGGTGGTGAACACCGATTTGTTGGATCAAAAAACATTGGGGCCACGCTACGACTTTGCCGTGCAGTTGCAAGGCCCGGTGGTGCAGGATGTGTGGCACAACATGGAGTGGTTGTGGTTACAAATTGGCCCCGGTGGTCGGGTGACCGACACTTTCAGTTCGGGTTGGTGGAAGGAAAGGGTTGAACAGTTGCAAGACGCCATGGTTCGCCAGCGTTCAACACCCAAACCAAAACCGGTGGGCAAGGTGAAAGCCCAACTGGCGGTGCGTGACAACTTCCGTTTGCGCAGGCGTATTGAGCGCGCTTATCTGCAGGCCATTGGCAACGCGCAACGTTCGATCATTCTGAGCAATGCTTATTTTTTGCCGGGCCGTAAAATACGCAAAGCCTTGTTGGCAGCGCGTGGTCGCGGTGTGCATGTTCAGTTGTTGTTGCAAGGGCGAGTGGAGTATCGCTTTCAGCATTACGCCACCCAAAGTCTGTATTCCAGTTTGTTGGCGTCTGGTGTCGATATTTACGAATACTTGCCCGGGTTTTTGCATGCCAAAGTGGCGGTGGTGGATTCAAACTGGGCCACTGTGGGTTCGTCCAACCTGGATCCTCTGAGTTGTCTGTTTGCCCGTGAAGCGAATGTGATTGTTTATAACCGCGAGTTCGCAGTTGCGCTTCGGGAAGAACTATTAAAATCCATTCAGAAAGACAGCCGCGAAATTCAGGCCCATGAACACGCACAGCGACCTTTGAAAGAAAGGGTATTCAGTTGGCTGTGTTATAAATTAATGCTGTTGGCTGTTTTTGTGGGTGGTTTTGGCAGCCGGTATTAGTGCCTGTTTTTGAAGGTTGTGCAGCATGGATTTGGTGGTGAGTCGCCCCGAAGGTTTGTATTGCCCACAGGGCGATTTTTACATTGACCCGTGGCGCAAGGTAGACCGCGCAATTATTACCCATGCGCATGCCGACCACGCCCGTGTTGGCCACAATCATTACCTGTGTGCAGCGCCCGGCGAGGGCGTGTTGCGCACGCGCCTGGGCAATATTTCTCTCGACACCTTGCCTTACGGTACAGGTACTGTTCACAACGGCGTCAAGATTTCGCTGCACCCGGCGGGTCATGTGTTGGGGTCCTGTCAAATTCGTCTTGAATACCAAGGCCATGTGTGGGTGGCCAGTGGCGATTACAAGGTGGCCTCCGATTTAACCTGCGATGCGTTTGAGCCTGTAAAGTGTCACACCTTCATCACAGAGTCTACTTTCGGCCTTCCCATTTACCGGTGGCGCAGCGACGCTGAAATTTATGCGGAGATCAACGCGTGGTGGGCTGCCAATGCAGCGCAAGGCAAAGCCAGCGTGCTTTACGGTTATTCCTTTGGCAAAGCACAACGAATACTGGCGGGTGTTGATTCAAGCATTGGCCCCATTGTGTGCCACAGCGCCTGCGAGGGATTGAACAAGGCCTATCGCGACGCGGGCGTGAAGTTGCCAGAAACGTTGACCGTGAGTGAGGTGCTCGATAAATCCATTTACAAAACCTGTCTTGCCATTGCACCGCCAGCTGCCCAGGGTGCCGCCTGGATGAAGCGATTTGGCAATGCGTATTCCGATGCATTTGCATCGGGCTGGATGCAGCTGCGTGGTGGGCGCAGGCGCAGCAATGTGGATCGGGGTTTTGTGATGTCGGACCACGCAGACTGGCCTGGGCTGATGCGTGCCATTGGTGCCACCGGTGCAGAACAAGTGATTGTGACGCACGGCTATGTTCAGGTGATGGTGCGCTGGCTGCAAGAGCAGGGATTGAACGCACGCGCTTTTGTAACCGAGTACGGCGGTGAAGGCGAAGGCGAGGCGCCTGCTGCATGAGACAGTTTGCGGAATTGTTTGCCGAGCTTGATGGCTCCACCTCGACACTGCACAAAGTGCAGGCCTTGCGGCGTTATTTTGAACATGCGCCTTCTGATGATGCTGCATGGGCGGTTTACTTCCTGTCAGGTGGCAAACCCAAACGCACCGTGCCCACACGCACACTGCGCGAAGTGGCCTTGCAGGTGAGTGGTTTGCCCGATTGGTTGTTTGAAGAAAGTTACCAGGCCGTGGGTGATTTGGCCGAGACCATTGCGCATGTGTTACCGATTACACCTGCGCTTGCCAGCCAGTCGCAGGGCTTGGCCTGGTGGATGCAACACCGTATTTTGCCTCTGCGAAATCTGCCGGATGAAGAACGTATTCCCGCCGTACAAGCGTGCTGGAGTGAACTGACTGCCACGGAGCGTTTTTTGTTCGTAAAACTAGTGGGTGGAGGTTTTCGGGTAGGAGTATCCAAGTTGTTGGTGACCCGTGCCTTGGCTGAACTGGCTGGGCTGGATGCCAAGCTGGTGGCCACTCGCATGATGGGGTTTGCCGATGCAAGCAACCAACCCACCGCAGAGCAGTTCAGCGCATTGTTGGCTGTACCCGCAAACAGCAGCACAGGGCAAGACCCCGGTCGTTTGGGTCAGCCCTTGCCGTTTTTTCTGGCGCATCCCTTGCAGGAGGAGCCTGAGGAGTTGGGCCCACTTGAAGATTGGCTGGTGGAATGGAAATACGACGGCATTCGCGCCCAAGTGGTAAAAGAAGGTGGTCAGGTGTGGGTGTGGTCGCGCGGTGAAGAGTTGGTCAGTGAACAGTTTCCGGAGTTGCAAGATGCGTTTGCGCACTGGCCCGACGGCTGTATTCTGGATGGCGAAATTTTGGTGTGGCAAGGCGATGCGCCAGCCGGGTTCAATGCTTTGCAAGGGCGTTTGAATCGCAAGGTGGTCAGCAAAAAATTGATGGCCGATGCGCCGGTTGTTTTTTTGGCTTACGACCTGCTGCGTTTCAATGGAATGACTACAGTGGATCAAACCCAGCTTGAACGCAGGGCTGCGCTGGAGGCTTTTCATGCTGAACATTGCGAACACTGCACCGTGAATGAAATGCCCCGTTTGTTGTTGTCGGAACTTGTGAAAGCACCCACTTGGGATAAGTTGAAATTGCTGCGCGAAGAAAGCCGTGCACGGGGTGTGGAAGGTTTCATGTTGAAGCACCGCGATTCCCGCTATGGGGTTGGGCGAACCAAGGCGGATGGCCTGTGGTGGAAATGGAAAATTGATCCGATGACTGTGGACTGCGTGTTGGTGTATGCCCAGCGCGGCCACGGCCGCCGTGCCAGCCTGTACACCGATTACACATTTGCGGTGTGGGAAACACCACCAGCCACGGCAGCGCAAGCGCAAGAAGTGGCGCAGGCCATTGCAAATGGTGAAAAAGTGGAAGACACAGTGGCGCGTGGTTTGCCCCGTTTGGTGCCATTTGCCAAGGCGTATTCTGGCTTGACGGATGAGGAGTTCAAGGAAGTGGATCGCGTGATTCGCAAACACACCGTGGACAAGTTTGGGCCAGTTCGCACGGTGGTGCCAGTGCTGGTTTTCGAACTTGGATTCGAAGCAATTTCCCGCTCCACTCGCCACAAAAGTGGTGTGGCTGTTCGTTTTCCACGTATGCTGCGCATTCGCCACGATAAACCTTTGCATGAAGCCGATCACCTTGCGGTGCTCGAAGCTTTATTGCCCCCGGAGAATGCAGTTTGAATCCCGAAAACAGTCGTTTGCTCGGCATTGATTTTTCCAGTAGCCCCACCAAGAAAAAGCCGATTGCTGTGGCTGTGGGTCACTGGCAAGGCGCTGTGCTGGCGGTTGACGAGCTGATGTCGCTGACCACGTTGGGCGAGTTTGAAACCTTGCTGAAAGAAGGGCCGCAGGCATTCGGAAAATTCGAGCGTGCAGCTGGGCCGCTGGAACAGTTGGGGTTTGTGGCCGCCATCGACATGCCGTTTGGTTTGTCGCGCAAACTGGTGGAAGGTTTGAAGTGGCCTGGTGCCGGGCGTACCGACTTCAAGGCTTGGGAAAACCTCATCAATTACTACAGCGCTTTGAGTCGAGAGCAAATTCGTGCCACCTTCAAGGCGTGGTGTGATGCCAGGCCTGCCGGGCACAAGTTTGCGCACCGGGAATGCGATGGCCCTGCTGGTTCTTCACCCTCCATGAAATGGGTAAACCCACCGGTGGCTTACATGTTGCACGCTGGCGCACCGTTGCTGATGAAAACAGGCGTCCACATTCCTGGTATGCAGCGTGGCGACTCCACCCGTGTGGCCTTGGAGGCTTACCCCGGCTACTTGGCCCGCAAGGTACTGAACCGTGCCAGCTACAAAAGTGACGATCCGAAAAAAGACACAGCGGATCGCCGCATGGCTCGCTCAGAATTGCTGTGCGCTTTGGAAGAGGGCATGTTGTTTGGCATCAAGGTGCAAGTGCGCCCCTATTTGCGTGCGCGTTTGCTGGACGATGTCAAAGCCGATCATTTGGATGCGGTGTTGTGTTGTTTGGTGGCGGGCTGGGCCGCCAAGCGGGCAGACTCCAATTTTGGTTTGCCCAAATTGATCGACCCGGTAGAAGGCTGGATTGCGGGTGTAAGCCCTTGATTCAGGTGCCGGGTAATTCAATGGTCACCAGCAAACCGTGCGGTGCAAAGTTGCATGCGCTGAGCTCTCCGTTGGCACGCTGAATCGATTTTTTTGCAATGGCCAAACCCAGGCCATGGCCCGAGTGTTCACCGTGTTTGAAAAATGGTGTGAACAGCTTGGGCAACAATGCGGCGGGTACACCCGGGCCTTGATCCCTGATTTGAATGCGCAGCTTTTTTCCCTGGATGGAACAATCAATGTTCACAGTGGTGCTGACGGGTGTGTGCTTGATCGCGTTGCGAATAATATTGTCGAATGCGCCTTGAAGGCTTTCCGCATCGCAGTTCAAATGCCATTGTTTTACCGGGCTGTTGAAAGTTACTTGTTTGTCTTGTTGCTCGGCTTCAAATTGTGCATCGTCCACCACGGCCAGCAGCAATTCAATCACATTGTGCTCGCGGTTGTTTTCCGGGTTTTGCTTGGAGTCCAGTCGGGACAAATTCAACAGTTGCCCAATCAGGTTGTCCAGTCTCTCTGCCTCGGTTTCAATGCGGCTCAAGCTTGTGTCCAGTTGCGCCGGGTTTTGCCGGGCCAAGCCTACGGCCAGGTTCAGGCGTGCCAATGGCGAGCGTAGTTCATGCGACACGTCATGCAGCAGGGCTTTTTGTTGCTCAATTCGGGTTTCAATTTCTTCGGCCATGTGGTCGAAGCCGCTGAGTAATTCACCAATTTCATCGCTGCGTTTTTTGCCGGGTGTGTGGCTATTTGAAATACGCACACCCAGCCGCCCTTTGCCTGCTTCTCGAAACGCATTTTTCAAGGTGTTCAGTGGTCTGCTGAACGTATAGGCGAGCACGCCTGCAAACAACAGGCTGGCCAAAAAGGCAGCAAATAGCCCGGCACCCGGCACAGGTGGAAGCGGAGGCTCCAGGGCTTCACGTTGTTTGCGTTTGTCGGCTTGAGAGGATTCAGATTCAACTGTGTTGGCACCGTCCTGGTTTGAGGGTTCTGCGTGTCGGCGATTGCGTGGAATGAAAAGAATCCATTCCGATTGATCCTGCGCTGTCACCCTCAAAATACCTTGTTCGGTTGGTTCGTTGTTGGTGAATAGTGCTGAGATTCTTTGCTGAATGTTCTCGGGTACTTCACGGCTTAAAATTTCCTGGCCTTCACTCGACACTGCAAACACCGGGATGGCGTTGCCGGTTCGCTGGCGGTTTCTGTCCAGCAAATGACGCAAGGCATCGGGCCCTTTGCCTTCGAGTACTTCCTGAATGGTTTCCAGCATGAATTGCGCACGCGGGCCTTCAGCAATATCGCTGCTGGCTGGCTTTTCCCGCATCAGGTAAAGCGCAGTGCCCGTGGCTACCGCTGCTGCAATGAGGCACAGCCAAAAACCGAAGAAGAATTTCCAGAACAGCTTGCCCATGTGCCTCGCCCCGGTTAATCGAGGCTGAGCTGATAGCCCTGACCGCGTATGGTGTGCAGGGTCAGCGGCAGTTCGTCGCTGTTCAGGTTCAGCTTGTTGCGCAGGCTACTCAAGTGCACATCAATGCTGCGGTCAAAGCGCTCAAGCGGACGTCCCAAACCCTGTTCACTCAGTGCCGCTTTGCTCACTACCTGGCCTGCATGGCTGGCCAACACCTCCAGAAGGTTGAACTCGGCACTGGTCAATTCCACTTCGGTGCCGTGCAACAGCACCTTTCGCTTGGCCGGTTGTACTTCAAGTGGACCCAGTTGAAGTGCCTGTTTGGGTGCGCTGTTGGAGTCACTGGCACGCCGCAGAATGGCGCGGACACGGGCCACGATTTCGCGAGGCAGACAGGGTTTGGGTACGTAATCGTCGGCACCCAGTTCAAGGCCCACAATGCGGTCAATGTTGTCTCCCCGCGCAGTCAGCATCAGCACGGGGGTGTTGTACTTCAAGCGAATCTGCTTCAGCGTTTCAAGCCCGCTTTGCTGCGGCATCATGACATCGAGCACCACCAACTGGTATTGCTCGTCCGCCAGTTTTTTCAAACCTTCGATTGGGTTGGCGCAATGCTCTGCCTCAAAACCCTCGCCGCGCAAGTATTCGCACAGCATTTCGCCCAGTTCAATGTCGTCGTCGATGTGAAGTATTTTCGTCATGGCTTCAATATTACTAGGCGCCTTGGGTTGATGCGCAATTGTTTGCAATCGCTTTACCCATCTTTACACAGCCTACATCCTCGTTTACAAGCCGGTTTTGCACAATGCAGTTGTCGATTACACAAGGAGTAGACAAATGAATGTATCCAGACTGACCATCCAGAAAATGATTGCTGTCACTGCAATGGCCATGGCGATTCCCATGAGTGCGTACGCAGGTCATCACGAGGAAGGTGGCAAAAAGCAGCATTCGGAAATGCGTCACCACCACAAGCATGGTGGCATGGGCATGTTGAAACAGCTTGATTTGACCGAGGCGCAACAGGCGCAGGTGAAACAGATTATGGACAAGCAAAGGACCGAGATGAAAACAGCCATGAGCGATCGCCGTGCACACCGCGAAGAAATGAAGTCGATTGTGGAGCAAGACACTTTTGATGCCGCCAAAGCGGAGCGCCTGATTGCCCAGCAACAGGAACAGGAGCGTGCCACCAAATTGAGCATGCTACGCACCCAGCACGAGATCTACAAAGTACTGACACCCGAGCAGCGTGAGAAGGCCAAAGTGATTCGCGCGGAATGGAAAGAGAAAATGAAGGACCGTTACAACAAACGCAAAGCTGACAATGCAAGCAATGCCATGTAATACCTGAATTTTGTAAGTACTTTCCCAGCCACCTTTTGAAGTATTCCAGCAGCTGTGCTTTTGCCCCTATACTGTTTCAAAAAAAGGAGACAGTTAATGGGGCAATCTTTTATTCGACTCGCATTGGCCTGCACTTTGACAGCAGCCAGCACAGCAGCAATCGCAGCCCCTCCGGGCTTGTTGATGACTTACAGCTTCGACAGTTTGTCGGGCAAGTTTGGTCAAGCACAGGAAATCAAGGCCAGATCTTTCACCCTGGGTGCAACCCTGGTGGGCGAGGGGTACCGCGCCTCCCTGTTTGTACCTTACATTTCACTGGAAGGCCCAGGTACCCTGGTGGCAGGCACCGTGACTGGTACCAATGGACCGGCACGGCGCAGTGAGCAGGGCCTTGGTGATATGGTGGCCACGTATACCACCGACATTATCGGCGGCATTCAAACCAAGGGCTTTGCCATGTCGGCAACTGGCTTGGTGAAAATTGCCAGCGGCAATGAAGACAGGGGGCTTGGAACCGGCAAAACCGACTATGGTATTCAGACCGACCTTGCTTACCGTTTCAATAACGGTTTTGGCCTGACTGCCGTGTTGGGACGCCAGTACTATGGCGACACACCTGAACTGCCCTTGCTCAACGGCAATTACAGCACCGTGGGTGTGAATTTCCCCTTGGGCGATTCTTTGTTCATTAACCTGACCACCTCCCAGCGCGATGAACTGCTGGCCGGCACCGAGAAGCGCAAGGAGCGGGCAATTTCAGCCGTCTATGCACTGGACACGACGTCTGCCTTGCAGTTTGGTTATACCAAAGGCCGCAGCACAGCCAGCCCCGACGATGTTCTGTCGGTCAGCTACGTGTCACAGGTCGAGTAAAACCTGGTCTTCATTCTCTGCCAACAACGGGGTGACGCAAAAGTGTCACCTCGGGCTCCCCCCAATGTTAAAGCATGCTGCGCTGCAGTAAAATGCAGGTCTTGATTCCAACAGGCGAACAACGTGTCCAAAGACCTTTCACACCTTCTTGATGCCAACCAAACTTGGGCCGCTGCTCAAGTGGACAAAGACCCTGAGTTTTTCAAACGCCTGGAGAATCAGCAATCTCCGGAGTACTTCTGGATTGGTTGCTCTGACAGTCGCGTACCCGCCAACACCATTGTGAATTTGCAACCCGGCGAGGTGTTTGTACACCGCAACGTGGCGAACCAGGTGTTTCATGGCGACTTGAATGGCCAGTCAGCCACCCAGTTCGCTGTCGAGTTTTTGAAGGTGAAACACATTATTGTGTGTGGTCACTATGGCTGTTCTGGCGTGCGCATGGCCATGCGAGGCGACAGGGTGGGTTTGGCAGACGCTTGGGTTCGCCCCATTCACCAGTTGGCACGCAGGCACGGGCTGGTAACCTGCGACGCAGCCTTGGAGCAAAAGTGCCATGACCAACTCTGCGAACTGAATGTGATTGAGCAAGTAAAACACTTGTGCGAAAGCACCTTGATTGAGGATGCTTGGGAGCGCGGACAAGACCTCACGGTGCATGGCTGGTTGTATAGCCTGAAAGACGGCATTGTGCGAAATCTTCAAATTTCCATCTCGGATCCCAAGGATCTCGACAAGATTTACACTGATGCAGTGGCAGCATTGAAAAAGCGTTACAGCTGATCGATTCTTGGTCTAGAATGAGGAAATAATTCAAGCGTTTGTTTGAATTGTGGGTTAATTTAAAATTCTAGGAGACGATTTACATGGCTTTTTCTACCCAATCCAAACTGGGCGATTTGCTGGACAACCCAGAGACCGCAGCGATTTTGGAAAAACACATGCCCGGCATTTCCACACATCCACAAATTGGTATGGGCAAAGGTTTCCCCTTGGCCGTTGTTGCCAATTTCTCCGGTGGTTTGATTACCCAGGAAATGCTGGAAGCAGTTGACGCTGAATTCGCTGCATTGGGCTGATCGATTCGTTGATTCGGATTGACTGTTCCAGTTGGTTGATCAACGGCGAGTGGGCCAGTTCCATTCGCCGTTCTGTTTTTGTCGAAGAACAGGGCATTGATGAATCCGAAGAATGGGATGAACACGATTCGGTTTCAACACATGTGCTGGCCTGGCTAGGCGATAGGTCAGTGGGAACCGCCAGGCTGTTGCCCGAAGGAAAAATTGGCAGAATGGCCGTGCTCCCCGAATTCAGAAGCCGGGGAATCGGCAGTGCCATGTTGATGGCATTGCTGGCGGTTGCCAAAGAAAAAAATTTGCCGCGTGTGCGCTTGAGTGCGCAACAGCAGGCGATCGAATTTTACAGTCGACATGGTTTTGCGCCGTGTGGAGATGCCCACATGGAGGTGGGTATTCCCCACCAGTGGATGGTGCTGGACCTGACAACATAAAAAAAGGACTGGGTTGTGGCTAGAGTACTGAAAGAACAAAAACATGATGATGGAAGGCGTGGCGACATTGTTCGCGCAGCCGCCAAGCTTTTTCGTGACAAGGGTTACGATGGCGCCAGCATGCGGGCGATTGCCAATGCAGTGGGCATGCAATGTGGCAGCCCTTTTTATCATTTTGCCAGCAAGCAAGACATTCTGGTGGCGGTGGTTGAGGAAGGCTTGCGCCAGGGGCTTGAGAAAACGCGCGCTGTTGTCAAACCCAATTTACCGGCAGATGTGCAGTTTCGCGCTTTGGTGAAGGTGCACCTCAGCATCATTCTTGAAGACGGCAACGACTTCATTCCGGTGATGCTTTACAACTGGCGTTGCCTGGACGAGGTACATCAACGCAGACTGATTGCTACCAAAGATGAATACGATGCAATTTGGCAAAATGCGGTCAATGGTTTGCACAATGCGGGTTTTCTGGGCGGGGACACCAAGTTTGCGCGCTTGATGGTGTTGGGTGCCATGAACTTCATGGTGACTTGGTACAAGCCCAAGAAAGGCGACAATCTGGATACGCTTTCTGACAAAGTGGTTGCCTTTTTTCTGTCTCAACACGCCTGAAGTTTGCCAATGAGAAAAAGCCCTTGCTGGCGTTTAAGCAGCAAGGGCTTTTTTTATTGCAGGGCTTGCGATTAACGCAACAAGCCTGTCAGTGACGCTGGGCGTGAAGCAATCACGTTCTGAATCAGGCTTGAGGTCATGGCAGTAATGGCACCCAACTGACCGGCATTCATCATGCTGGCTGTTGCGCTCAAATTGCCGGCCAGGTTGGCAGTGGCCAAGCCTGCAATGTCCAGTGAACCTGTGCTTGCCATGTCTGCGGCCAGGTTTGCACCAGAGGTCATGTTGGCCACGTTTTGCACGGTGCCCAATACACCACCAGTCACACCTTCAACCACAGTACCTGCTGTTTGATACACGCCGTCAACGGTGTTAAGTACCTGGCCCAGCTGCTCGCCGCTCAAATTAACTGTGGCGCTCAAGCTGGCATTGGCACTTGCCATGGCTTGGCCTGCGTTGTCCTGGCCAGCTTCGGCCGACTCACCCACGTTGTCACCGGTCGCAGCGGTTTGGTCGCCAGCTTCGGGTTGTTCCATCTCCGGGGCTTCAGCAGTAGGTGCAGGTTCGTTGGTGGGTGCTGGTTCAGTCACGGGTGTTGGTTGTGGAGCTGCTTCTGGGGCAGGCTGGGCTGCTGGTGGTTGCTGGCGCTGAAACAGGCTTACCTTGATTTCGCCTTGTGCCTGACCTTGAGCAGACGCTTGCTGACCTGAATGTGCAGCAGCGAACAAAGCGCCCCAGCCATTCAAGGTAGCAATGTCAGAAGCCTGAGCTGTCATGGGCATTGCGAAAGAGGAAGCGATAGCTGCAACGATTGCGATCTGTTTGACTTGCATGGTGTTCTCCTGTGTGTTGGGTGTAGTAGGCGCTCTCTGGATCTCGCCTCACACTTTCACTAACGGAGACACCGTGTAGGAAAAAGATAACTAGCTAGGGGGTCCGCCCAACGTGGTGTACCCCTTCAAACAGGTGAAGATTATTCGGTTATTTTCATGTTTAGCAGCACTTGGGCCATGCCTTTACCCAGTGGATCATTTCTCATCGAGGTCATTCCTCCGCCGTCCAGCGCTTCTTTCATAACGAGATTAAAAGCTTGAACTTGAGGTAGCTCGAAAGTGTGAATCTCGCCTTTCACCAAATGCGCCAGGTAGTTTTTTACATTCTCGGGGCGCAGCAAATGCTGCAGCAAAGCCCAATATTCAGGCTTTCGGGCCACAATACCCACGTTGCTGGTGTCGCCTTTGTCGCCGCTGCGACCGTGTGCGATTTCAATCAAGGGTTTGCCCAATAGCTCGCGGGGCACTGTGACTTTTTCAAATGACCTTTCAGTAATCGGGTGCGTTTCAACGCGTGCTTTGGGGTGTTCCGGCTCCAGGTATTGAACAGGCTCGCCGCCTACTTGAACCACAGCGGTTTGCATGTGTTTGGGCACAAAGCAGCTGAACATCTTCACCAGGGGCGTTACATTGGGGCGTCCCATGCCAAAGTTGCCGCTCGTGCCTGGTGCATAGCTGGTACCAGCTGGCGCAATTTCGCGGGAGAAAATTGCAGCGGCCTTCTTGTCGCTGTGTGTAATTGCGATGCGCATCATGGCCTCGTGGCCCAACTGCACTTGGGCATGCGGGCCCAAATCGGTTTCGCTGCCAATAATTTCGATGGACGTGCGCGTGTAGTCTGCCAAACCCTGGCGTTTGAACATGGCGCGCGTGCGTTCCAGAATGGCTTCGCCTGTACGCCTTGCCTTGGCATGTGCATCAAACCCCACGATCGACAGCATGCCAATGCATCGAAATCCTTCCGGATAAGTAGCGCACACTTTGTACAAGTCGCTGGGGGCTTTGCCGGTGGCTCCATAAATTCGTACCCGGTTTGAACCGGTTTCTTCAATGTTCACCGTGGTGAAATCGCACACCACATCGGGCAGGGCATAGTTGGCTGGATCATGAATTTCGTAAAGCAATTGCTCGGTGGCTACTGCTTTGTTCACCAAGCCACCAGTGCCTTCTGGTTTGCTTAATTCAAAGCTGCCATCGGCAGAAACTTCAACAATCGGGTAACCAATGTTGGCCCAGTCGGGCACTTGTTGCCAGTCTGTGAAAAGTCCGCCGGTGGCTTGGGCTCCGCACTCTACGATGTGGCCGGCCAGGCTCCCTTGGGCAAGCGGGTTCAAGTCAGTGGTTTGCCACTTGAATTCATGCACCAGTGCGCCCAACACCATCGCGCTGTCGACCACACGGCCGGTAATCACAATGTCAGCACCCGCATCCAGCGCTGCAGCAATTGGAAACGCACCCAGGTAGGCATTGGCTGTGAGAAAAAACGGCGGTGCTGCCTGATTCGAATGTTGGTCTCTCAACTCAACGCCATCTTTGCGCAGCTGGCCCAGTGTGCCAGTCGCATCATCTCCGCTGACCACACCAATTCGAATCGTGTGACCCGCTTCCGTCATGGCTTGTTGCAAGGCCGCCGCACAGCCTGCGGGGTTGAGTCCGCCGGCATTCGCAATAATCCTGATGCCTTTGGATTTGGCCACGGGCAAGGCCTTCTTCATCAGATCAATGAAGTCCAGTGCATAACCATGCTCCGGGTTTTTCATGCGCATGCCAGCCATAATGGCCAAAGTAAGCTCGGCGAGGTAATCGTAGGTGATGTATTGAATCCCCGGGACCTTCAGCAGTTGCTCGGTACCCTGGCTACTATCGCCCCAAAAGCCGCAGGCGCCGCCGATTTTGATGGTGTTTGGGGTTGGCATGCTCATGGTCACTTGTCGATGGTATTGGGAGGTCCATCATAACAAAGCCACTTGCAATAAATCAAACGATCGTTTGAATTATTCAAATTGCAGACCACTTCTCAACCCGCGTATCTTATCGCGTAGGCAGCATGGCACAATCGAACATCGATTTAACTTTGCAGTACACCATGTCTGAATTTCGAGGCATTCCACCCGGTCCCAATGTGGGCACCCAACTCAAGGCCTTGCGTCGCAAGAAGAAAGCTGGAGAAAAAGCAAGTCAGCAAGCCTTGATTCAGTCGGAAATTCAATCCAGCAGCGCAGTGGCCAACAATGCTGAATTGACCATGCCACAGTTGCGAGAACTGAACCTTGAGCGCGTGAAGGCCTGGTTCCATGCACAAGGCTGGGAGCCTTTTGATTATCAGCTCCAGGTGTGGAATGCCTTCCAGAAAGGGCACAGTGGTTTACTGCATGCCACTACCGGTGCAGGTAAAACCCTGGCAGTGTGGCTGGGTGCCTTGTTAAGACTGGCGCAGACTCCAGCGCCGCGGGGCGCAGCAACACGTGTCATGTGGATAACGCCCATGCGTGCCTTGGCTGCAGACAGCACCAAGGCTTTGCAAAAATCGCTTTCCGCATTGGCGGACGATTGCGACGTGGCCCTGCAAACCGGTGACACCGATTCAGCTGCGCGAGCGGCCATTTTGCGTAAACCACCTTTCGCATTGGTCACCACGCCTGAAAGCCTGACCCTGATGTTCACACGCGCCAGCAGACAACCCAATTTAAGCAAGCTGCAAGTGTTGGTCGTTGATGAATGGCACGAGCTGATCGGTAACAAACGTGGCGTGCAACTGCAGCTGGCCATCGCGCGCCTGGCGCGTATTAACCCCGGCTTGCAGGTGTGGGGTTTAAGTGCCACCTTGGGTAATTTGCAGGTGGCCATGGATGTGCTGTTGCACCCAGTTAAAAACCACAGCAAGTCCACTTTGGTTCAAGGCAAGTTACCCAAACAGTTGATGATCGATAGCCTGATTCCAGACACCTTTGAGCGTTTTCCATGGGGTGGGCATTTGGGCCTGAATCAGCTTGAGTTTGTGGCGCGCGAAATTGACCAGTCTGCATCTACCCTGGTCTTCACCAATACGCGTTCCCAAGCCGAAATTTGGTATCAGGCTTTGCTCGAAGCTCGGCCCGACTACGCCGGTTTACTGGCTTTACACCATGGCTCGCTGGACAAAACCGTGCGCGATTGGGTTGAACAGGGTTTGAAAAGCGGCAGTTTGAAGGCGGTGGTGTGCACCTCGTCACTTGATTTGGGTGTCGATTTTTTGCCCGTAGAACGCGTAATTCAAATTGGTTCGCCCAAAGGTGTTGCCCGTCTGCTTCAACGTGCAGGCCGTTCTGGCCACGCGCCCGGCAGGCCCTCCCGAATTACCGTGGTACCCACCCATGCACTTGAGCTTGTTGAGGCCGCCGCGGCCCGCCATGCGGCTCAACTAAAACAGATCGAATCGCGCTTTAGCCCGCAGGCACCGCTGGACGTGTTGGTGCAGCACTTGGTTACCGTGGCCATGGGCACGGGATTCAAGCCTGATGAATTGTTTGCTGAAGTTCGCACCACGATTGCCTATGAAAATTTGAGTCGTGCCCAGTTCGATTGGGCTTTGATATTTGTAGAAAAGGGTGGTGAAAGCCTGGCGGCGTATCCGGACTATCAAAGGGTGGCCGCTGATGAAGAAGGCATTTACCGAGTGCCGCGGCGTGATATTGCGCGCAGGCATGCCATGTCGGTGGGCACCATTGTCTCCGATGCGGCCATGCACGTGGCGTGGATGACTGGTGGTCGCCTTGGTACCATTGAGGAGGGGTTTATTGCACGCCTGAAAACCGGCGATTGTTTTAGTTTCGCAGGCCGTGTGCTTGAATTGGTGAAGGTGCGTGACATGACCGCCTATGTGCGCAAAGCCAATCGCAAAAAGGCCACGGTGCCGCAGTGGCAGGGCGGTAAAATGCCCTTGAGCAGCGAACTTGCCCATGCATCGCTGCAAATGCTGGAGTTGGCACGCCAGTCCATTTCTTCTGGAAAAAAGATCGCCTTGCCGGAATTGCGCGCGCTGGAAAGTTTGCTGGCTTTGCAAATGCGCTGGAGTGCTTTGCCCAACACGGGCAATTTGCTGATCGAAGAAATGCACAGCAAAGAAGGTCACCACCTGTTTGTGTATCCATTTGAGGGACGCACAGTGCACATTGGCTTGGCCAGCCTTCTGGCGTGGCGCGCTTCGCGCAATAAACCAGGCACGTTTTCCATTGCCATGAATGATTATGGGTTTGAGTTGTTGAGCGCCGAGCCTGTGAACTGGCATGAATGGATCGCGGGCGGCCTTGCCCAGGCCCCTTTGTTTTCAACAGACCATCTTTTTGAAGATGTGCTGGCCTGTTTGAATGCTTCCGAACTTGCCCAGCGACGTTTTCGAGAAATTGCGAGAATTGCTGGACTGGTTTTTCAGGGCTACCCCGGGGCCGGAAAAAGTGCGAAGCAATTACAAGCCTCCAGCGGCTTGTTTTTTGAGGTGTTCAAAAAGCACGATCAACAAAACTTGTTGCTCGATCAGGCCCAGCGGGAAGCACTTGAACAAGAACTTGATTTGAAGCGGATGGAGTCTGCTCTTCGTGCAATTCAGTGCAAAACGCTGGCTTTTAAATTGATTGATCGCCCCACACCCTTTGCGTTTCCACTGCTGATTGAGCGATTGCGCGAAACTGTCAGTACTGAAAAACTAAGTGACCGGGTGGCGCGCATGGTGGCCGAGTTGGAGAAAGCTGCTCAGGCCTAACAGATTAAAAACTACGATTCAGGTTATTTTCACCGTGCATTTGTTGTCAGCAAATTATTCGACTCATTCAATTGAAACACCTTTTGGTGCGCTTCAGCTGTCGCACCACAAAGTGGTGTTTTCGCCAGCGCATCAAGCCATGTTTGTTGCTGATATTCACTTGGGCAAGGCAGCAACATTTCGAAGCCTTGGTGTGCCTGTGCCGGCCGGCACTACGCAGGAGAACCTGGATAAGCTTTCAGGATGCATTGCAGAATTCAAACCGCTTTCGGTTTATTTTCTGGGCGATTTGCTGCACGCCAAGGCAGCGCACAACGCAGAGTTACTGGAAAAGTTGCAGCAATGGCGCCAGCAGCACAGCAATATTCAAATGACCTTGATTCGAGGCAATCATGACAGCAAGGCGGGCGATCCACCTGCAAGTTTGAACATTGCCGTGGTCGAAGAGCCTTTCAGGTTGGGTGGTTTTGCTTTGTGCCATCACCCGCAAACAGTGCCCAACGCTTTGGTATTGGCCGGGCATGAGCACCCCGTGGTGGTGTTGAACGGCAAGGGTAGAAGCCGGGCCCGGTTGCCATGCTTCTACGTCAAAACAGACCAGCTCATCTTGCCTTCATTTGGTGCTTTCACCGGCGGGTATTCAGTGAATCCCCAGGCCGGTGAAGCAGTATTTCCAGTGGTCTGAAACTTTACTTGCCTTTGCTCAAACCCAGCGCGCCGCCGCCCAAGGCCACAATCATCAGCAGGCCACCAGCCACACTGACGTTTTTCATGAACATCAGTTGCTGCACATAGGCTTGTTCAGCAGGCATGGCCCAGTAGTTGTGAAACAGCACCGAGGCCGCCAAGGTGAAGCCAGCCAGCAGCAACGCTGCAATTCTTACCTTGAAGCCGACGATCAAGGCCAGCCCCGCGCCAATTTCAACCGCAATGGTCAGCATAGTAAGTACTTCTGGAAAAGGCAGACCCACAGAACCGATGTACCCGGCCGTGCCTTCAAATCCCCCAATCTTGTCGAATCCAGCCAGAACAAACATGGCAGCCAGTAGAACCCGGCCAATCAGGGCAATGGTTGAGGCAGATGAGTTAAAGGCATTGTCCAGCACATTCGTGCCTGCGTGTGTTGTGTTTGCTGTAGTCATTTCAATTCTCCGTATTGGGTTTGCGATTCACTGAATCGATGAGTGAATCATGCGCGCCAATGCTGGCTAAATCGAGCCGGCCTTTTTGCATTGTTTGTTCAAATTATTTGAATAAAGGTATGCCGTCTGTATTACCCTAGAGTAAATTCTCTAACCTGGCTCATTCCCTTTTTCCTGAAGAAATAGCGTACACTCATAAAAAAACGAACGTTCGGTCTATTTTCTATATGCGCAAAGGTGAACAAACCCGAGCCGCCATTGTTGAGGCGGCGCTTGAAATCGCGTCCACGCAAGGGCTCGAGGGTTTAACCATTGGTTCTATCGCAGAAAAAATGACCATGAGCAAAAGCGGTGTGTTTGCCCACTTTGGCTCGCGTGAAGAACTTCAAATTGCCGTACTTCAAGAGTACGAAACCCAATTCATCAATGCCGTGTTGTTCCCCTGCCTGAAAGAGCCCCGTGGATTGCCGCGTTTGCGTGCAATTTTCATGCGCTGGCTTGACCGGATCGGCAAGGAAATCGACAGTGGTTGCATCTACATTTCAGGCGCGACAGAATACGATGACAGGCCAGGGGCGGTTCGCGATGTCCTGGTGAAAATGCATCGCGACTGGCAAAAAGAAATGCACCGTGCCACGGCACAGGCCATCGAAGAAAATCATTTACCAGCCAATCAGGCCCATGCGGATCAACTCGTTTTCGAGATGGTTGGCCTGATTCTGGCAGCGCACCAGCAAGGTCGCCTGATGGGCGACTCTTTGTCTGTGAAGCGGGCCAGTCAAGGCTTCGAACGCATGATTCAGCATTACCAGCAAACCCAGTCAGAAATTCTGAGCCAGTAGTACCAGGAGACCTTAAATGAGCCAATACACGCCCCCAATTCGCGACATGCAATTCGTTCTGCACGAAATGTTGAATGCAGAAGCCACTTTCAAAGCCATTCCTGCGTTTGAAGAAATTGACGCCGACACGGTGAACCAGATCATCGAAGAAGGTGGCAAGTTCTGCGCGGAAGTGCTGCAACCCCTGAACGCCGTGGGCGACTCGGAAGGTTGTACATTGAACAAAGCCGATCATTCCCTGAAAACGCCAACAGGCTTCAAAGAGGCCTATCAGCAGTTCGTGGAAGCCGGCTGGGCCTCGCTAAGCTGCGACCCCAACTACGGTGGCCAAGGCCTGCCAGTCACTGTGAACCAGGCGTTCTACGAAATGATGAACAGCGCCAACCAAGCCTGGACCATGTACCCCGGCCTGACGCACGGCGCCTATGATTGTCTGCACGAGCACGGCAGCCAGGAACAGAAAGACCTGTACTTGCCCAAACTGACCAGCGGCGAGTGGACCGGCACCATGTGCCTGACCGAACCACATTGCGGCACCGACCTGGGCATGTTGCGCAGCAAGGCCGAGCCCCAGGCCGATGGCAGCTACAAAATTACCGGCGCGAAAATTTTTATCAGCTCTGGTGAACACGACATGGCTGAAAACATCATTCACCTGGTGTTGGCACGTCTGCCCGATGCGCCCGTTGGCACCAAAGGCATTTCGCTGTTCCTGGTACCCAAATTCATTCCGAATGCAGACGGTTCAATTGGTGAGCGCAACCCGATTTTCTGTGGCGCGATTGAACACAAAATGGGCATTCACGGCAACGCCACTTGCCAGATGAACCTGGACGGTGCAACTGGTTGGTTGATTGGCCAACCCCATCGCGGTTTGGCCGCCATGTTCGTGATGATGAACGCTGCCCGCCTGGGCGTTGGCATGCAGTCACTGGGTCTGACCGAAGTGGCGTACCAAAACGCTGTTGTTTATGCGAAAGACCGCATTCAAAGCCGCTCACTGACTGGCCCCAAGGCCACAGACAAACCGGCCGACCCCATCATCGTTCACCCCGATGTGCGCAAAATGCTGTTGACCACTCGTGCATACGCCGAAGGTGGCCGTGCATTGTGCATGTGGACTGCGCTGGAGCTGGACAAAGAACTGAGCCACCCCGATGAAGCTGTTCGCAAGGAAGCTGCCGACATGGTTGCCCTGGCCACGCCCATCGTGAAAGCCTTTATTACCGACAACGCCTGGGAAGCCACTTCACACTGTATGCAGGTGTATGGCGGCCATGGCTACATCGCCGAGTGGGGCATGGAGCAGTATGTTCGCGACAGCCGCATCAACATGATTTACGAAGGCACCAACACCATTCAGTCACTCGACCTGCTAGGTCGCAAAGTGCTGGGCGACGGTGGCGCCAAGTTGATGAAGTTCGGCAAAATGGTGCGCGCCTTGTGCGAAGCGGAGGCCAATAACCCAGCCATGAAAGAGTTCATTGAACCCTTGGCCGACCTGGGCGACAAGGTCAGTAAGCTGACCATGGAAATTGGTGGCAAGGCCATGCAAAACCCCGATGAAGTGGGTGCTGCTGCCGTGGATTACCTGCGTGTTGTGGGTCACCTGTTCTACGGCTACTTCTTTGCGAAAGCTGCAAAAATCGCGCTGGAAAAGCAAGCCAGTGGTGACAAGTTCTACACCGCCAAACTGCACACAGCCCGTTTCTACTTCCAGAAAATGCTGCCCGAAACCGCCATGTTGATTCGCAAGGCGCGTGCCGGTTCCAGCAGCCTGATGGAAATGGAAGCTGACCTGTTCTAAGAAACCTGTCCCGTAGTACCCCGCAGCCACACGTGGTTGCGGGCGTTGAATCCAATTAACTCGAAGGAGACACGCGTGTCCAATTTCATCGTTCGCAAAGTCGCCGTGCTCGGCGCTGGCGTGATGGGTGCACAAATTGCTGCCCACTGTGCCAATGCCAAAGTGCCCGTGGTGCTGTTTGATCTGCCCGCCAAAGAAGGCCCCAAGAATGGCATCGTTGACAAAGCCATTTTGAACCTCACCAAACTGAAGCCGGCCCCATTTGGCGCGAAAGACGTTGCGCAATATGTGCAAGCTGCCAACTACGAAGAGCACCTGGAATTGCTGCAGGGCTGCGATTTGGTGATCGAAGCCATTGCCGAGCGCATGGACTGGAAACACGACCTGTACAAAAAAGTGGCGCCGCACATCAACGCCAACGCAATTTTTGCGACCAACACATCGGGTTTGAGCATCTCCAAGCTGAGCGAAGGTTTTGATGCAGAACTGAAGAGCCGCTTCTGTGGTGTTCACTTCTTCAACCCACCCCGTTACATGCACCTGTGCGAACTCATTCCATTGAGCACCACACGCCAAGACATTCTGGACAATCTGGAAACCTTCCTGACCACCACCTTGGGCAAGGGAATTATTACTGCCAAAGACACGCCCAACTTCGTGGCCAACCGCGTGGGCGTGGCTGGCATGCTGGCCACCATGGCTGAAGCGCAAAAGTACGGCATTCCATTCGACATCGTTGATCAACTGACCGGTTCCAAACTGGGCCGTGCAAAATCAGCCACATTCCGCACCGCCGACGTGGTGGGTCTGGACACCATGGGCCATGTGATTGCGACTATGCAAAACACATTGCCCAACGACCCGTTTGCACCCAGCTATGCAACACCTGCCGTGTTGAAAACCCTGGTTGAAAAAGGCGCACTGGGCCAGAAAACCAAAGGTGGCTTCTTCAAGAAAGAAGGCAAGCAGATCATGGTGTTCGATGCCAACACCAGTGGCTATGTGCCTTCTGAAGGCAAGGCCGACGAAGCAGTGCTGAAAATTTTGAAGAACCGCAATGTGGCTGAACGCATGGCTGCACTGCGCGCTTCCGAGCACCCACAAGCCAAATTCCTGTGGGCAATTTTCCGCGACGCCTTCCATTACATCGCATTCCACCTGAATGAAATTGCAGACACCGCGCGTGAAGTTGATTTCTCACTGCGCTGGGGTTATGGCTGGACAGAAGGTCCATTCGAAACCTGGCAAGCCGCAGGCTGGAAGCAGGTTGCCCAGTGGGTGAAGGCCGACATCGATGCAGGCGAAGCCTTGTGCAAAGCACCTTTGCCAGCTTGGGTATTTGAAGGCCCGGTTGCTGACAATGGCGGCGTGTACAGCACCGCTGGCGCATTCAGTCCCGCAAGCAATTCATTCGTACCCCGCAAAGATTTGCCGGTGTACCAGCGCCAAATTTTCCGCGCCAAAGTGTTGGGCGAAACAACCGTGACTGGTCACAACGGCGGCACCACGATCAAAGAAAACGACGCGGTTCGCATTTGGACTGCACCTGGTCATGATGACGTGTTGATCTTGTCCATCAAAACGAAAATGCACGCGATTGGCCCCGATGTAATCACTGGCACCCACGAAGCCATTGCCCTGGCCGAGAAAAGCTACAAGGGTTTGGTGTTGTGGAGCCCGGATGAGCCCTTCTCCGCAGGTGCCGACCTGCAAGCCATGTTGCCTGCATTTATGCAGGGCGGTGGCAAGGCCATCGAACCCATGGTGGCTGAATTCCAGAAAGGCACTGCGGCGCTGAAATACGCACAGGTTCCAACCGTGGCCGCCGTTACTGGCCTGGCTTTGGGTGGTGGTTGTGAATTCGCAATTCACTGTGCGGCACGCGTGGCCAACCTGGAAAGCTACATGGGCCTGGTGGAAGTGGGCGTAGGCCTGATCCCCGGCGGCGGTGGCTTGAAAGAAATCGCTGTCAATGCCGGCCTGGCTGCCCAAAAAGCAGGCTCAGCCGATGTATTGGCTTTCCTGAAAGACGGCTTCATGACCGCTGCAACCGCCAAGGTGGGCACATCGGCCATGGAATGTCGCGACCTGGGCTTCATCAAGGAATCTGACACAATCGTTTTCAACAGCCATGAACTGTTGTATGTCGCCATTTCACGCGCACGCGCCATGTTCGACGGCGGCTATCGCCCACCCCACAAGATCAAGGGTGTGCCAGCCGCAGGCAAATCAGGCTACGCCACGATCAAGGCGCAGCTGGTCAACATGCGCGACGGTGGTTTCATCTCTGCTTACGACTTCCACTTGGGCTGTGTGATTGCCGAAGTGGTGTGCGGTGGCGAAATTGAAACAGGCTCCTTGGTGGATGAAGAATGGTTCCTGAACCTGGAACGCAAGCACTTCGTGAAGTTGCTCGACAACCCCAAGACACAAGAACGAATCATGGGCATGCTGCAAACCGGCAAGCCAGTGCGTAACTAATTAAGGAGAGCAAACATGGCTCAAACTTGTAAAGATGTTTACATCGTCGCTGCAACGCGTACCCCAATCGGCAAGGCCCCGCGTGGCGTGTTCAAAGACACTCGCCCCGATGACCTGCTGGTGCACGCCATTGCCAGCGCCATGGCCCAGGTGCCAACGCTCGACCCCGCATCCATTAATGATGCAATCGTAGGTTGTGCATTCCCCGAAGGCGAGCAGGGCATGAACATGGCCCGTATCGCTGTGTTGCTGGCAGGTCTGCCCAACACCGTGGGCGGCGTGACCATCAACCGCTTCTGTGCATCGGGCATTACCGCGGTTTCAATGGCCGCCAATGCAATCGCCATGGGCGAAGCCGAAGTGATGATTGCAGCCGGCGCTGAAAGCATGAGCATGGTGCCCATGAGCGGCAACAAGCCCAGCTTTAACAACGCAATTTTCCAGAAAGACGAAAACCTGGGTATTGCCTACGGCATGGGCATGACTGCTGAAAAAGTAGCGCAGCAGTGGGGCATCAGCCGCGATGCACAAGACGAATTCGCCTTGAACAGCCACAAAAAAGCAATCGCCGCTCAACAGGCTGGCGAGTTCAACGATGAAATCACACCGTTTACCGTTGTAAAAGCCACGCCCGATCTGGCTTCTGGTGAAATCAAAACCAGCACAAAAGGAGTGAAGCTGGACGAAGGCCCCCGTGCCGATTCTTCCATTGAAGGCCTCACCAAGCTTCGCCCTGTGTTTGCGGCCAAAGGTTCAGTTACTGCGGGTAACAGCTCACAGATGAGCGACGGCGCAGGCGCACTTATTCTGGCTTCTGAAGAAGCCGTGAAGCGCTACAACCTGACCCCCTTGGCCAAGTGGCGAGGTTTTGCAGTGCGCGGTGTGCCTCCAGAAATTATGGGCATCGGCCCCAAGGAAGCGATTCCCGCCGTGTTGAAAACCGCAGGTTTGAAAACCAGCGACATCGACTGGTTTGAATTGAACGAGGCGTTTGCTGCGCAATCGCTGGCTGTAATGAAAGACCTGGAGCTCGACCCCGCAAAAGTGAACCCCATGGGCGGCGCAATCGCCTTGGGTCACCCGCTGGGTGCAACTGGTGCAATTCGTGCAGCCACCGTGGTGCATGCACTGCGTCGCCACAACCTGAAATACGGTATGGTAACCATGTGTATCGGCACCGGCATGGGTGCAGCAGGCATCTTCGAACGCGTGTAATTTCGGCGCGAATAAAAGCGGGTGTGGGTGCAAACCTTCACCCGTTTTTTTTAGTTCTAACAACAAAAACAGACAGGGAATACGGCAGTGGATATTCAAACAGAAACCAGCAATGGCTTGATGACCATCACCATCAATCGGCCAGAACGCAAGAACTCTTTCACCAACGCCATGTACACCGCGCTGGCGGATGCATTTCGTGATGCCACGCACAGCAGTGGCGTGAAAGTGGTGTTGCTCAAAGGCCATGAAGGCTGTTTTTCTGCGGGCAACGACCTGGGCGATTTTCTGAACAACCCACCCACCGATCTCGACGCACCGGTGTTTCGTTTTCTGCGCATGATTTCCGTATTCCCCAAGCCCGTGGTCGCGCAGGTTCAAGGTTTGGCGATCGGCATTGGCACCACTGTGCTGTTGCATTGTGATTTGGTGTACGCGGCAAGCACAGCGAAGTTTTCCATGCCCTTTGTGAAATTGGGCTTGTGCCCGGAAGCAGCGTCCAGCCTGTTGTTGCCCATTTCCGCCGGCTATCAAAAAGCGGCCGAGCTGCTGTTGCTGGGCGATATCTTCACCGCCTTGAAAGCTTATGACACCGGCATTGTTTCCGATGTGCTTGAACCTGAAACTTTGGATGCACACGTGCAAGCGCAAGTGAAAAAACTGCTCGACCTGCCACTCACCAGCCTGCTGACCACCAAGCGTCTGATGAAGTCTGTGAACAAATCAGCAATTTCAGAGAAAATGGCCGAAGAAGGGCATTTGTTCATGAGCATGATTCCGCAAGCCCCGGCGCAAGAAGCGTTCAAGGCGTTTGGCGAAAAACGCGCGCCAAATTTCAAGCAGTTCGAAAACTAATCCAATCCGCACCAAAGGCTAAGCATGACCGTTGCACTTTCCGAAATTCTGTCCAGCCGCCGCCTGAGCGGTGACACAGTCACGTTCACCGCCACAGAGGACTGGATGCAAGGCCGCACCATGTTTGGTGGGTTTTTGTCAGCCCTTGCTGTGGTCGCCATGCGCGACACCTTGGGTATCGACATGCCTTTGCGTGCATTGCAAACCAATTTTGTGGGCCCCGTGCCCGCTGGTGATGTGGTGTACCGCACGCGTTTGCTTCGGCAAGGCAAAAGCGTCAGCCAGGTGCAATGCGAAATTTACAGCGATGAAACACTGGCTGGTTTGGTGGTGGGTGTATTCGGTGCTCCGCGTGAAACCGCGCTGCCGGTGTTAACCCCGAAGCACCAACCCTTGCCCAAAGCGGTCGGCGATGTTCCCGCCTTGCCCTTCATTCCAAAAATTACACCCAACTTTTTGCAGCATGTTGAAATGCGCTGGGCCTTGGGCAGCATTCCTTACATGGGTAATCCGTTTTGGGAAAGCGGCATTTACATTCGTGCCACCGACAAAAATCTGAGCCCTGAAGTGCTGATTGTGATGCTCAGTGATGGTCCACCCACGCCCTGCCTAAGTCACTTTAAAGGCCCTGTCATGGCCAGCTCAGTGAGTTGGTCACTTGAGTTGCCGCCCATTCCTGCCAATATTGACAGTGAGGGCTGGTTTCAAATCGACATGGAAACCAAAGCCGTCTCCGACGGCTACGTGAATCAAAGCGCCAAGCTGTGGACTCCCGATGGTCAACTGGCCTCGCTGGGTTATCAAGTGGTCGCGGTTTACGGTTAAACGTTCAGGGCTGATTTGCGTGTTCACTGAACTTTCGTTTTTTCTGAGCTGTCGAAATCACGAAGGAGACAGTTGAACCATGAAACATGCACTGCACACAGTCGGAATGTTTGTTCTGTTTTTCCTGGTTTCGCCAGTCAAAGCAGAGTCTTTGCGGTGTTCACAGGGCAGTGCCTATGAGGGGGACAGTCGGGTGTCCGTGCTCTATAAATGCGGGCAGCCAGCACTGAAAGATACTTTTTGTGATCCAGTGTATTTTCCCGGTACCCTGCAACCTGTTCCCTCTCCGTTTGCGCAATCGGTGGTGCCATGCCTGCCAGTCGAACTGTGGGTGTACGACAGGGGGCAGGGGAATCTGATTGCCACTGTTCGCTTTCGCGGGGGAGTGGTCCAGTCCATTTCATATGGGCGACAACCACAATAATTCTGTGAAATTATTTCTATCAACGAATCAGGCTGGGCACGCGCCGGTCGCCTTGGGCATGCTTTCATGAATCACGCAAATAAACGGTTTTCGGTTTTTCTGGTTTGGCTCTTGGTGTGGCTGGTGGGATCCCTGCTGGGTACCTTGGTGCAATCTCAAGTCAATTTACAGGCGCTTCAAGGGTTGGGCGTGGCCATTCCATTGGGCACGCGGTTTTACACCACCGTGCACGATCTCGGGAACTTCTCGCCGGTTTATGCAGTCATTTTCGGGTGCAGTTTTGCGGTATCTCAGGCCGTCGCATTGCTGTTTACGCGTTTCACCGGCACTGCATGGCGTACCTTTTGGTGTGTTTTCGGTGCTGCCCTGGGCCTGTGGGTAACTTTCAAAGTGGTCGACATGATTGCACCAATGCCAATACTTATTTCATCCACCCGCACCGCTGGCGGCATGTTCTCCATGCTCGCAGCTGCAGCCGTGTCGGGTGCCTTGTTCGCTAAATGGTCTTCTCGCAAACTGTCGGCCAGTCCAGCAATTCTCGCCTTACTCATCGCCGGTGTTGCGCTGCCACCCGAACAGGCTCAGGCTCAATCTGGCAAACCTTACAGGATCGAGACTTTCGCCAATGGCCTGGATAGCCCTTGGTCCATGGCCTTTTTGCCAGACGGCCGCGCGCTGATCACTGAAAAGCCAGGCCAGCTGCGCTTGGTAGCGGTCGATGGCAAATTGGTCAACACCCCAATCACGGGTGTACCGAAAGTGTTTTATGGCGGTCAGGCGGGTTTGTTTGATGTTTTGCCTGCCCACGATTTTGCGCAAAGCCAGCAAATTTTTCTCAGTTATGCTTGCGGCACTCGCAGTGCAAACCATCTTTGTGTCGCCAGTGCCAAGTTTGGTGAAAATAGTCTTGCGAATGTCAAAGAAATTTTCCGTTCCCAAATGGCAAAATCAGGCAGTGCCCACTACGGTGGGCGCATGGCATGGCTGCCCGACAATACCTTGATCGTGACGCTGGGTGATGGTTACAGCTACCGCGAGGAGGCGCAGAATTTATCGAATCACCTCGGGAAAATTGTTCGGCTCAATGCCGACGGCTCTGTGCCCAAAGACAATCCGTTCGTAGGGCAGCAAGGTGCCAAGCCTGAAATTTACAGCTATGGTCATCGCAATGTTCAGGGCTTGGCCTACGATGCCGTCAACAAACGATTGATCGCCCACGAGCACGGCCCGCGTGGTGGTGACGAAGTGAACGTAATTACTCCGGGTACCAATTACGGCTGGCCCAAAGCCACCTACGGTATCGATTACACCGGCGCCCAAATTTCGCCCTACAAAGAATACGAGGGTACCCAGCAACCCGCAATCTACTGGGTGCCGTCCATCGCGCCCTCCGGCATCACCGTCTACAACGGCGACATGTTCCCTCAGTGGAAAGGCAACTTGTTGGTGGGTGCACTCAAGGCCCAGCAAGTGAGTCGGGTGGTGCTAAAAGGCAACAAGGCTTCTGAGGAAGAAGTATTGTTCAAAGAGGTGGGGGCGCGTTTTAGAGACATTCGCACAGGCCCCGATGGTGCAATTTACCTGTTGACTGACAGCTCGGATGGTAAGGTGCTTCGCGTCACTGCGCGCTAAGCCTCAACGAGCAGTTGTGTTTACCTGCTCCCTTGTTTGGGCTAGTCTTGTGCAACAAGGGGGCACCATGGAAATTGTTTTTAAAGCAGGCAACATTATCGAGGCGCACATTGTTGCCGGTATGTTGAACGCCTGTGAAATACCCACTTATGTGGGTGGCCATTTCCTGCAGGGTGCAGTTGGCGATCTTTCCCCCACCGGCTTTGCCAATGTTTTTGTTGCCTCCGAGCATTTCGATCAGGCGGCGGCATTGGTTGCCGACTACGAAAAAAACGACCTGTGTTCTGGCGATTTGGTCACGTCTCCACGTTTCGTCCATTCGTTCTAGGAGAATAAAATGAGTCTGTTAGTCTTTTTGTTGGTGGGTATTGTTGCGGGCTGGTTGGCTGGCAAGTTGGTTCGGGGTGGTGGTTTCGGTTTGATCGGCGATCTGGTCGTTGGTGTCATCGGTGCTTTTGTGGGTGGCTTTCTCTTCAACTCACTGGGGGTGTCCAGTGGCGGTGGTCTGCTGGGAAGCATCGTGGTTGCCACTGTTGGTGCAGTGGTGTTGTTGATGTTGATTCGCTTGATCAAGCGGGCTTGACCTCGGCTTAACCGTCTGCACACTTCGGGGCGTGGTTTGGCGCTATACTTCGTTCCCGATCTGCCCCTTTCCTCAGGAACCTCATGGCGCTCAAATCCACCGATATGGCTAAAAATATGGCCAAAAAACTTGATGGTTCACTGAAATCTGAAAGTCTTCCCGACCGTTTCGGTCAAGCTTCAAAAGTGCAAAACAACAAACGCGAGCGCGCTGCAGAAATTCCTGCCAGCAAGCTGGTGCCGGTTAATTACCGTCTGCCCGCCGATTTGGTAAGTCGCCTGCGCGAACACGCGGTGAGTACCGATGAAGGTATTAATCAGGTGGTTGCAACTGCCTTGAATGACTGGCTGAACACCCAAACAAAAAAATAATGTGTGCTTGCCAAGAATGAAAGCCCGCTTTCTGCCTGTTTTTTGTCAGGAAAGTCAGCGTATTTTTCCTTCCGATTAATATCGATTTGCAAATTAATTTTCTAATAATCCATTCCTTCATTGCCTCTTTCGGGGGTATTTAGTTTTGTCCCGGAACGGTATTGTTTTTTCAGTGTCGGTGACGCTGCATTTTTTCATTTGAACTTCTCTCCGAATGGCTCATGCTGTGGTTTCTGCGTATATGGAAAACCACAATTGCTGCACGTCACGGGCATGCTGATACTCCATCCACCTGCGCGAATATGTGTGGAAATTCAATAAGAAAAACAGCTGTCGCAGTTGACATTCTGATACCAATCACAAGGAGAGTTCCGTGAAGAAATCGATTAAATCCGTATTGGCAGTTGCCCTGTTGGGCTTGATGGGTTCCGTGCAAGCCCAGGATGCTTACCCATCCAAAGTCATCACCATGTTGATTCCATTTGCAGCGGGTGGCCCAACTGACACGGTTGGTCGTTTGATTGCACAGTCCATGTCCAAAGATCTCGGTCAACAGGTGATTGTTGAAAACCTGGGCGGTGCTGGTGGCACCCTGGCTGCCGGCAAAGCAGCCCGTTCAGCACCTGATGGCTACAACATTTTCTTGCATCACATTGGCCAGTCCACTGCGCCTTCGCTCTACCGCAAATTGTCTTACAACGCATCGACCGACTTTGAAACCATTGGTTTGGTCACTGACGTGCCCATGACCATTGTGGCCCGTGGCAACATGCCTGCGAAAAACATGCAGGAATTGCTGGCTTACATCAAAACAAACAAAGACAAAGTAACTTACGCGAACGCAGGTATTGGTTCTGCTTCTCACCTGTGCGGTATGTTGTTCCAGACTGCTGTGGGCGTGGACCTCACAACCGTGCCTTACAAAGGCACTGGCCCAGCCATGAACGATTTGTTGGGCGGTCAGGTCGACTTCATGTGTGACCAAACCACCAACACCACCAGCCAAATCAAGGGCGGAAAAATCAAGGCCTACGCTGTAACCACCAAAAAGCCAGTTGCCTCCTTGCCCGATTTGCCAACGCTGGACAAAGCAGGCTTGCCCGGCTTTGAAGTGGGTGTATGGCACGGTTTGTATGCTCCCAAAGGCACACCCAAGCCCATCATCGATCGCTTGAGCAAGTCTTTGCAAACTGCCTTGAAAGATCCCGCAGTAATTTCACGTTTTGCTGAATTGGGCACCGAGCCAGTGCCCCAAGATCAGGCCACACCTGCTGCACACCGCAAGCATCTGGATGCTGAAATTGCACGCTGGAAGCCAATTATCGACAAAGCTGGTCAGTACGCTGACTGATCTATTCTGAGAACCTAAAATGCCAAAAGATTTAAGAGACTTTTGGGCTGGGCTGCTGTACCTGATTATCGGTGCAGCAGCTTTGTACATGGCTGCTGACTATGAAATGGGCACAGCCATCAGCATGGGCCCTGGCTATTTCCCCAAAGTATTAAGTGGTTTGCTCATTTTGATCGGCGCTGCCTCATTGATTCGCTCCTTCATAGTTGAAGGCGAACCTTTGAAAGGCTTTGCCTTCTCGAAAATTTTATACGTCACCATTTCCATCGTGGTTTTTGCCGTGTTGGTGGAAGGTGCAGGTCTTGCAATTGCAGTCATGGCGGTGTTCGGTATTTCTGCGATGGCCAGCAAATTTTTCAATTGGAAGTTCACCCTTGTGATTGCTTTTGGCGCCGCTATTTTTTGTAGCCTCGTGTTCGTCAAAGGCCTGGGTATTCCGCTGCCCATTTTTGGGTCTTGGTTTGGAATGTAAACATGGAACTTCTTGCTAATCTTTCAATTGGTCTTGAAACAGCCTTCACGATCAATAACCTGTTGTTCTGCCTGATTGGTGTATTTTTGGGCACCGCAATCGGCGTATTGCCCGGCTTGGGTCCCACAGCCACCATTGCCATGCTGCTGCCAATCACCTTCGGTTTGCCGCCAGTGTCATCGCTCATCATGTTGTCTGGAATTTATTACGGCGCGCAATATGGGGGGTCCACCACGGCTATCCTTGTTAACCTGCCAGGCGAATCGTCCTCGGTGGTCACTGCGCTTGATGGCTACCAAATGGCTCGTCAAGGCAAAGCGGGCAAGGCTTTGGCCACTGCAGCAATCGGCTCTTTCGTAGCTGGTACTTTCGCAACTGTGTTGCTGGCTTTGTTTGCACCACCTTTGGCTGAAATCGCCTTGCAGTTTGGTGCTGCCGAGTACTTCTCACTCATGGTGGTAGGTTTGGTCGCCTCTGTAGTGCTGGCCAGCGGTTCTTTGCTGCAAGCCTTTGGCATGATCGTGCTTGGATTACTCATGGGCATGGCTGGTACCGATGTGAATTCGGGCATGGAACGCTACACCTTCGATACACCCTACATGGCCGAGGGCATTAACTTTGTGATTCTGGCCATGGGTATGTTTGGCTTGGGCGAAATCATCAAGAACCTCGAAGAAGAACACCTGCGCTCTGCCATGGTGTCCAAGGTTCAAGGGTTGCTTCCCAACAAAGAAGACCTCAAGCGTATGGCCTGGCCTATCGTTCGCGGCACTGGTTTGGGTTCCTTGCTCGGTATTTTGCCCGGTGGTGGCGCCATGTTGGCCTCGTTCGCTTCTTACTCCATCGAGAAGAAAATCTCGAAAACACCGGAGCAGTTTGGCAAGGGTGCTATTGAGGGTGTTGCCGGCCCCGAGTCGGCCAACAATGCGGGCGCACAAACTTCGTTCATTCCTCTGCTGACCCTGGGTATTCCGTCCAACCCGGTCATGGCCCTGATGATCGGCGCCATGATCATTCAAGGCATTACCCCGGGTCCCGCGGTCATGACCGAGCAGCCAGCCTTGTTCTGGGGCATCATTGTTTCCATGTGGATCGGTAACCTGTTCCTCGTGGTCCTGAATCTGCCCTTGATCGGTATCTGGGTGAAAATGATCTCCGTGCCGTATCACTTCCTGTACCCCATGATTCTGGTGTTCTGTTGTATCGGGGTATTCAGCTTGGGTAACAAGCTGTTCGATGTGTACCTGTTGGCAGGTTTCGGTGTCTTGGGCTACATTTTCTCGAAATTGAGGTGTGAACCTGCGCCTTTGTTGCTGGGCTTTATTTTGGGTCCAATGATGGAGGAGTACTTACGCAGGGCTTTGTTGCTCTCGCGTGGCGATTTCTCGGTGTTGGTGACACGCCCAATCAGTGCAACCATGCTGGCCATTGCAACCATTGCCCTGATCGTGGTGTTCATGCCTTCTATTCGCAAAAAGCGGGAAGAAGCATTCCACGAAGAATAAGTCTGAAACAGACGCACCGTGATTTAGGGCCACTGAAGCATTGTTTCAGTGGCCCTTGTTTCTTCCATGCACGTCTTCAGTATGAATTGAGTTGCATTGTGTTGTATTATCCATGTCGTAGCCCAGTAGCATTTGGACAGTACGAATGGACAGTCAGTTTCCCGCCGCATCCCCAGAAGAATCGAATTTCGGTGACAGCAAATTAGACCCGAATCAGGTCGTTCCCCTTTACCACCAAATTTATCTGATACTGCGAGAGCGCATTATCGAAGGTCACTACGACACCAAGCCATTGCCCGGTGAATTGGTGCTGGCCGAGCAGTTCAATGTGTCCAGGGTCACCATGCGTCGAGCACTTCAAGACTTGGTCAAAGAGGGTTTGGTTGCGAGGGGGCGAGGCAAGGGCACATTCGTCAAGCCGCGCACCGAGTCACGCAATTCTTCGGTGGGGCAAAGCCAGTTGCTGAGTGCATCGGCTATGCGTCTGCAGGCCAGCGGCGATTCTTCCGATTTACAACTCATCACCTCCAAGCGCATTTTGCCGCCACCCGATATCGCGACGCTTTTGCACTTGCCCAGCGATGCCATTGTCGAAAAACTGATTCGCATTCGTCAGCTTGATGGTCAGCCCGTGGCCCACTTAACCAGTTTTATTCCTCAAGATTTGTCAGGGCGCATTTGCCGTCGCCGTCTGCGGGAGTTTCCAATACTGGTGCTGCTTGAGGAAGCTGGGGTCAAAGTGGCCAAAGCCCGTCAAACCATTTCTGCGAGGCTCGCCGATGCCTCGGTGGCGTATGCCCTGGGTGTCCCCGTGGGTGCACCGTTATTGGCTATTTCGAGAGTGGCTTATGACGAAAACGGCAGACCTGTGCAGGTGCTTAAAGGCCTGTATCGCCCCGATCGGTACGATTACCGAATTGAGTTGTCGCGCAAGCAGGCCAAGGGTCAAAGCTCCTGGCAGCATGTGAATGAAGTCGAGTTTGCATTTGAAATGCATCAACAAGACCTCACGCACTTCTAAAACGGGTTTTGTTATTTAAGTGGGTCCACAGGGCGGGAATTCCGGTTCTCGTCTACCGCCACATAGGTGACATACGCCTCAGTTACTTTGGCTACATCATCTGGTTTCAAGCGACGTTGGGCAAATACCTCCAAATAAATTTGCATCGAGGTTCTGCCCACTTTCACCACTTCGGCATAAAAACTGCACAAATCACCCACAAACACGGGTTCCTTGAAAATAAATTCGTTCACCGCCACGGTCACAATTCTGCCTTTGGCATGTGCTGTGGCGGGTACAGAACCAGCCAGATCCACTTGCGCCATAATCCATCCGCCAAACACGTCGCCCGACGCGTTGGAGTCTTTCGGCATCGGAATAACCCGGATCACGGGTTCTCGGTCGACGGGTAACAAAATTGGTTTGGGTGTGTTCATGTTCAGGCGCTTTGTTGTTGGTTTAGCCGTTGATTGTAACGCTGGGCGCCTAGAGTCTGCATTTCATTCTAGGTGCTCGCTACCAACCCAATTTCATGAAACAGACGATAATGGTTTTTTATTGAGTCCATGAGTTGAGGAAGTGATGGCTGCAGGTTGGGTAACGGTGTTGCAAATGGTGCCTTGGGGCGAGGTCATTAAAAATGCGCCCAAGGTCGCCGATGGTGCGGTCAAGCTGTGGAACAGCGTGTCCAAGAAAAAGGTTTACGATGAAAACGGCAGTGAGGTGACCGATGTGCTTGTGGCCACTGATATTGCCGCAGTCGAACAACTGGAGCACCGCCTTTATGCCGCGGAACAAACCATTTCCGATTTGCAGGCCCAGGTGGTTCAATCCGCTGAGGTGATCAAAGAATTGGCCAGTCAAAATACACAGCTGGTGGCACAAATTGAATCCAACCGCAAAGCCGTCACTGTGCTGGGTGTGGCTTTGGCCTTGGCAATTTTGGCTGGCTCGGTTCAGGCGGTGATTCTGTTCAGCGCCTGAACCTGGGTATGGCGGCTCTCAGGCTGATTTCTTGCCGCCGTGTTCATCGTCCAGTGCGTCTTTGGCCATTTTGTCGATAACAGCTGGTACGAAAGGTTTCAGCTTCAGTCCCAAACGTCCTTTCGCGGTCATCACCCATTCGCGTTTGCGTTCAACCATCGCGTCCACAATCTCGTTGATGCATTGCTCAACAGTCATGGCACCTTTTTCGCGCAGGCCCGAAACACCGGCCCGTTCGCCATTCGGGTTCAAGCCGTTGCGGCGAATTTCGGTGTCCACCACACCCGGGAAAATGGCGCATACATCTACGCCAGTGCCCATCAGCTCAATGCGTAATGCTTCCATAAAACCACTCATTGCAAACTTGCTGGTGCAATAGGTGGTGCGGGCAGGTACGCCAGTTTTACCGGCCAGGCTGGAAACGCCGACAATCAAACCTTTGGATTTTTTGATGTGAGGCAGGGCCTTGTGAGTAATCCAAACCATACTCATCACGTTCACGCGGAACAGTCGCTCAAAGGTGCCCAAATCGGTGATGTCTTCAAACCAGGCGTGCATTGAAACACCCGCATTGTTCACAATCATGTCAATGCCGCCAAAGGCTTTCACAGACTCTTCCACCAGGTTCTCGCATTGGGCCTGTTCCATCACGTCACAGGCCACACAGTGCACCTGGCCGCCAGCCGCTTCAACCTGCTTTCCAACTTCCTGCAGTTTTTCCAGTCGGCGTGCTGCCAACACCAGTTTGTTGCCCGGAGCCAGTTTGATAGCCAACGCGGCACCAATGCCCTCGGATGCACCGGTAATTACGATCACTTTGTTCTGAATACTTGCCATTTGAAATTGTCTCCTGCGTTTTTGATTGGCTGGGCGAATGGTAGCATTGCCCATCGCCTCTTTTTTTGTACCGAGAAGTATCGCATGCGCAGAACCGCACCGGTGGAATCCGCCCCGCCAAGACCCCGAAAACGAAGCGACTGGGGCACCATTGCCCAGCTTTTGCCTTACCTTTGGGAATACAAATGGCGAGTCATGTTCGCGATCGCCTGCCTGGTGCTTGCCAAAGTCGCCAACATGGGCGTGCCTTTGGTACTCAAGGAGATCATTGATGAGTTAACGCCGCTTTTGCAAAGCAACGCCTTGCTGGCTGCTGCCTCCATGCCAATCGTGTTGTTGGTCGCGTATGGCTTGTTGCGCTTATCCACCACCGTGTTTACCGAACTGCGCGAATTCCTGTTTGCCCGGGTAACTCAAAATGCAGTCCGGGCCATTGCCATTCAGGTATTCGATTACCTGCATGCACTTTCACTGCGTTTTCATTTGAACCGGCAAACCGGTGGAGTGACCCGAGACATCGAGCGGGGGTCCCGTGCCATTTCAAGCCTGGTCAGCTACACCCTTTACAGCATTCTCCCCACGCTCATCGAGATTGTGCTGGTGGTGGGCTATTTGTTCATCAATTACGACATCTGGTTCTCGGTCATCACGGCAGTTGCGCTAACCCTGTACATTTTCTTCACCGTGAAAATCACAGAGTGGCGACTGCATTTCCGCCGCACCATGAACGATCTCGACTCCAAAGCGAATGTGCGGGCAGTGGATTCGCTGATCAATTACGAGACCGTGAAGTACTTCGGCAACGAAGCCTTTGAATCGAAGCGTTACAACAAAAGTATGGCGGCCTGGCAAGAGGCGGCCATTCGCTCACAAAAATCCCTCACCCTTCTGAACACTGGTCAAAGCGCGATCATTGCGATTGCTGTCACGCTGGTGTTGTGGCGGGCAACAGCCGGTGTGCTCGATGGCTCCATGACTTTGGGTGATTTGGTACTGGTCAACGCCTTCATGATTCAGTTGTACATTCCGCTGAATTTTTTGGGTGTGATCTACCGTGAAATCAAGCAAAGCCTGGCTGACATTGAACGCATGTTTGGCTTGATGGACGAAAACCTTGAAGTCAAAGACAAGCCCGGTGCCCCTGATTTGAAAGTGAACGGTGGCGCGATTGAATTTCGCAACGTGAACTTTGCCTACGACGAACGCAGAATGGTGTTGAAAAACATGTCGTTCACTGTGCCTGCAGGCCACACCGTGGCGGTGGTGGGGCACAGTGGCGCGGGCAAGTCTACCTTGTCACGCTTGCTGTATCGTTTTTACGAAGTCACCGACGGCGCCATCCTCATCGACGGCCAGGACATTCGCGATGTGGCGCAAATTTCACTGCGCAAGAACATCGGCATTGTTCCCCAAGACACCGTGCTGTTCAACGACACCATTGCCTATAACATTGCTTATGGCAGACCTGATGCCACACAGGCTGAAATTGAGGCTGCCGCCAAGGCTGCTCACATACATGAATTCATTGTGAATCAGCCCGATGGTTACAAAACACAGGTGGGTGAGCGAGGGCTGAAACTCTCCGGCGGGGAAAAACAGCGCGTGGCGATCGCCCGCACCATCCTGAAAAACCCGGCCATCCTGATATTCGATGAGGCCACTTCAGCCCTGGATTCCAAATCAGAACGCGCCATTCAGCAAGAGCTGCAAACGTTGTCGCGCAACCGCACAACGCTCATCATTGCCCACCGCTTAAGCACGGTGGTGCATGCTCACCAAATTCTGGTGATTAGTCAGGGTGAGGTCATTGAAAGTGGCAGCCATGAATCACTACTTGACAAGAATGGTGAATACGCCCGAATGTGGCTGATTCAACAGCACAGTCAACCCAACGCGTCTGCCCATGGAAACCAAATGGCTTGAAGATTTCATTACGCTGGCCCAAACCAAGAACTTCTCAAAAGCGGCCAACTTGCGGTGCGTAACCCAACCCGCTTTCTCGCGGCGTATACAGGCGCTTGAGGGCTGGCTGGGCTGTGAATTGATCGACCGGGGCTCTTACCCCACACGCTTGAGCCCACAAGGCGAGGTGTTCTACGAGCAGGCGCTCACCATGCTGGAGCAAATTCGGCAAGCCCGCACCATTGTTCGCGGTGGCAGCTTGCAAAGCCGGCAGCCCATTCGCCTGGTGGTGCCGCACACCTTGGCCTGTAGCAAAGCGCCACATTGGGTTCGCAGTTTGAAAACCAAGCTGGTCGACCGACTGCCTGACCTGAGTTTTCAATTGACAGCCAGTAATGTGCACGATGCAGTGCTGTACTTCACCGACGGTGCCAGCGATTTTCTGATCTGCTACCACCACAGTCGAGAACCGATTGAACTCGATCCCAGCAAGTTTGAAGTGCGGGTGTTGGGTATTGAACGATTTGCACCTTACAGCGCAGCAAGCGCTGAGGGCAATCCAATTTATTCCCTAGACCCGCTGGCGCCTTTGCCTGTGCCTTACCTGTCGTATTCCAAGCATGCTTACCTGTCGAAGATGACTGATATTGCGATGGAAGCGGGGCCGCTGTTCCTGAAAAAATCGCTGTTTGAAACAGACATGTCTGAAAGCTTGAAATCGATGTGCGAAGCGGGTTTGGGTGTGGCCTGGTTGCCTGAAAGCGCGGTGGTACCCGGTTCTGGTCTTTGCAAAATCCCGGGGCCGTATTACACCGACATGGAAATTCGCCTGTATCGCCGCATTCACCGCCACACCGAGAATTCCGCTGCCCACGAACAGGTGGATTTAATTTGGCATTATTGGCCAGACTGATCCCTCTCTGTGGATAACCCTTATTAGGGTTTCTTTGGATATGCGGGAAATGCATGGTTTAATGCTGATTAAGTATTGGAGTGCAGGCCACTAAAGATTTAGCATGGCCCACATTCAAATTCGTCAGGGGATGACATGGTCAAGCAGCACTCAGAGCATCGCGTGGAAAAAGATCTTCTTGGTGAAAAGAAGATTCCCGCCGAAGCCTACTGGGGTGTACACACCAGTCGAGCCCTCGACAATTACCAAATTACCGGATTTGCGCTGTTCAACGCGCCCGAGCTGATCAACGCACTGGCCGCAGTCAAATGGGCGGCCACCAAGGCCAATGCAGACCTGGATACTATTCCCCTCGACTTGGCCAAAGCCATTACCCAGGCTTGCAAGGAAATTCGTACCGGCAAGCTTCATGACCAGTTTGTGGTAGACGTCATTCAGGGTGGGGCAGGTACTTCCACCAACATGAATGCCAACGAGGTGATCGCCAACCGTGCCATCGAAATTCTGGGTGGTAAAAAAGGCGATTACAAAATGGTGCATCCCATCGAGCATGTCAATGCTTCGCAAAGCACCAACGATGTATACCCCACCGCGGTAAAAATTGGTCTGATCAACGCCATCTCAGGCTTGTTGCTTGCCATGGACGAACTCAAAGAAGCATTTGGCGAAAAGGCTTTCGAGTTCCGGAAAATCCTGAAAATTGGCCGCACCCAGTTGCAAGACGCCGTGCCCATGACTTTGGGCCAAGAGTTTGCAACCTTCTCGGTCATGTTGGGTGAAGACATGGCGCGCCTGCGCGAAGCGACCAGCCTGATTTCTGAAATCAATCTGGGTGCCACTGCCATTGGTACTGGCATCAACACAGATCCGGAGTACGCAGCGCGCGCGCGTCATTATCTGGAAGAAATTACCCAATTGGGCCTCGTAACCGCCGCAGACCTTGTAGAGGCTACCCAGGACACGGGCTCATTTGTTCAACTTTCCGGGGTGCTCAAGCGGGTGGCCGTGAAGTTGTCCAAAATGTGCAACGATTTACGTCTGTTGTCCTCTGGCCCCCAAGCCGGCCTGAACGAAATCAACCTGCCGCCACGCGCTGCGGGTTCGTCCATCATGCCTGGCAAGGTGAACCCGGTGATCCCCGAAGTGGTCAACCAGGTCGCGTTTGAGGTGATCGGAAACGACGTCACCGTGACCATGGCAGCCGAGGCCGGACAACTGCAATTGAATGCATTTGAGCCCATCATTGCATGGAGCCTGTTCAAGAGTATTTATCACTTAACCGCCGCTTGTAAAACGCTGACGAAAAATTGCGTATTGGGGATTACCGCAAATGAGTCACTTTTGCGTCAAAGGGTCGAGGAATCAGCCAGTTTGGCCACCTCACTGAACCCTTACATAGGCTATGATCAAGCATCTGAGATTGCAAAAACTGCACTGAAGACTGGCCGGAAGGTTTCCGAGCTTGTTCTCGAAAAAGGCTTACTGTCAGAGCAGCAGTTGAATGAAATACTCAGACCCGAGGTTCTCACCCGTCCTCGGAGAATAAAACTTTAGTACCGCCTCGAACCTGGTTCGCATGGCGTAGGGTGTGTGCACAGTTTGTGCTTAATTTTTTCATTCAAGGAGCAAAAATGAAAAGGAATCTCCTCGCAGCAGCGTTGGCCGTGGCCAGTGTAGCCGCTGTTCAGCCCGCAGTTGCCCAAGATCTCACGGGTACTTTGAAAAAGATTACCGAAACCAAAACCATCGTGGTTGGTTACCGTGAGTCCTCCGTTCCATTTTCATACCTGGACAACAACCAAAAACCCATCGGTTACCACATGGACATGTGTAACAAGGTTGTTGATGCAGTCAAAGCCAAGTTGAAAATGCCAAGCCTGAATGTGCAATTGCAACCGGTTACTTCTGCAAACCGCATTCCTTTGTTGCAAAACGGCACCATTGACATGGAATGTGGTTCTACCACCAACTCCGTGGCTCGTCAGGAACAGGTTTCTTTCGCAAACAGCACCTTTATCACCAGCGTGAAAATCGTGGTGAAGAAAAACAGTGGCATCAAGTCGCTGGCTGATCTGGATGGACAGCCCATTGCAACAACTTCCGGTACTACTTCGGTTCAGTTGATCAAGCAAAACGAGAAGGGTGCGAATATCAACTTCAAGGAAATTTACGGCAAAGACCATGCTGAAAGCTTCCTGTTGGTGGCCAACGACCGCGCCAAGGCTTTCGTGATGGACGACATTCTGATCGCTGGTTTGGTTGCTCAAAGCAAAAACCCCGATGAGTTCATGTTCCTGCCCGAAATTCTGCGTACAGAACCCTACGGCATCATGCTGCGCAAGGACGATCCCCAGTTCAAGGCTTTGCTCGATGAAACCGTAAACGGCATGATCAAGTCTGGCGAAGCTGAAAAGCTGTACACCAAGTGGTTCATGAACCCGATTCCTCCGAAGAACGTGAACCTGAACTTCCCGATGTCTCCGTTGTTGAAGGAAGCATTCGCGAATCCAAACGACAAAGGCGTTAAATAACCTGCCCTAGTCAGTCACGGGCCGGCTGTGCGTTTTAAACGTGAGCCGGCCTTTTACTTGTATTGGCCGAGAATATTGACTCGGGAGTATCCAAAATGAATAGCGACCTGAATTGGCTGTTGTTTTTTCAGCCGATCGTGGAAGGCGAAACCCTGGTTTGGTGGGAAATGTTATTTTCCGGCTTGCTGTGGACCCTTGCCACATCTGCAGTTGCGGGCGTCATTGCCTTCACTGTGGGTTCTTTGATGGGTGTATTGCGCACAGCCTCCAGCAAACCTCTGGCGTTTCTGGGCAATGCGTATGTGGAATTATTCCGCAACATCCCGTTGATTGTTCAATTTTTTCTCTGGTATTTTGTCGTGCCAGAGTTTATCCCGGCCCTGAAAGAGTGGTCGATTGAGCAAGACCCCACCTTCGTACAATTTCTAGCCTCTGTGGTTTGTCTGGGCTTGTTTACCGCGTCCCGGGTGGCTGAGCAGGTCAAGTCAGGCATCTTGTCGCTGTCTCGTGGGCAACGTGCAGCAGGCTATGCCCTGGGCTTGACCGAGGGTCAAACCTATCGCTTCGTGTTGTTGCCGATGGCTTACCGAATCATTGTGCCGCCCATGACCTCCGAGGCCATGAACCTGATTAAAAACTCATCGGTGGCATTAACCATTGGCCTGACCGAACTCACGTTCAGAACCCGTGAAATGGGTGAGGTTACCTTTGCGTTTTTTGAGGCCTACATTGCCGCCACGGTGCTGTACGTGATTGTGGCCATGTCGGTGAACCGTGTCATGGCTTTGGTCGAGCGCCGAACCGCGGTGCCCGGTTACATCACGGGGGGTAAATAATGAATGACTTTGACTTCAGTGCAATCAGCACTTCATTGCCCTACCTCATGCAAGGTTTGGGCTACACGGTGCAGCTTACCGTAGTGGCGTGTCTGGGCGGTATTTTCTTCGGCACACTTTTGGCATTGGCGCGTTTGTCCAGCATCAAGCCATTGGCAATGATCGCAGCAGGTTACGTGAACCTCATGCGTTCCATTCCCTTGATTTTGGTGATCTTCTGGTTCTACTTTCTGGTGCCGGTGGTTCTGCAGTCCGTGATGGGTTACGAACGTCCGCCGCAAATTGGTCCCGACCGGTCTGCCTACATCACTTTCATCATGTTTGAAGCCGCATTTTTCTGTGAAATCATGCGGGCCGGTATTCAAAGTATTCCCAAAGGGCAGGTGGCTGCCGCGCAGGCGTTGGGTTTGAACTACCGCTTGACCATGGCAAAAATTGTGCTGCCACAGGCTTTCCGCAACATGCTTCCCGTGTTGTTGACCCAAACCATTATTTTGTTCCAGGACACCTCGCTGGTGTATGTGTTGTCTGTTACCGACTTCCTGGGTGCTGCGTCGAAAATTGCGCAGCGCGACAGCGCGTTGGTTGAGATGTACACCTTTGTGGCCCTGGTTTATCTGGCGATCTGTTTCAGCATGTCCATGCTGGTCAAGGCGCTCCAGAAAAAAACTCAAATCATTCGATAACAGGAGAGCACTGTGATTGAAATCAATAAAGTAAGTAAGTGGTACGGTAGTTTCAAGGTGCTCACCAATTGCACAACCTCTGTTAAAAAAGGGGAAGTGGTGGTGGTGTGCGGTCCTTCGGGTTCTGGCAAATCAACCCTGATCAAAACAGTCAACATGCTGGAGCCTTTTCAAGAAGGCACGATCACGGTAGATGGCATCTCGGTGGGTGCCAAAGGCACCGATCTGCCCAAGTTGCGTTCACGCGTGGGCATGGTGTTCCAGAACTTTGAATTGTTCCCGCACCTGACTATCACCGAAAACCTGACCTTGGCGCAAATCAAAGTACTGGGTCGTTCGAAGGAAGAGGCTGTTGCCAAGGGTTTGGGTTTGTTGGATCGCGTGGGTTTGAAAGCCCAGGCCGAGAAATTTCCCGGGCAGTTGTCGGGTGGTCAGCAACAGCGTGTTGCGATTGCACGCGCATTGTCGATGGACCCAATTTGCATGTTGTTTGATGAACCTACCTCAGCGCTCGATCCTGAAATGGTGAACGAGGTGCTGGATGTGATGGTGGAATTGGCCCAAGAAGGCATGACTATGATGTGCGTAACCCATGAAATGGGTTTTGCACGCAAGGTTGCTGACCGGGTTATTTTCATGGACCAAGGCAATATTGTTGAAGACTGCACCAAAGAAGACTTTTTTGGCACACCACGCTCCGAGCGTGCGCAGTTGTTTCTCTCGAAAATTCTGGGTCACTGATCCGGAGTTCTGTGCTGCCAGGGCTTGGGCTCTGGCGGCAGCACCTTGATTCAACGCTGCGCCTGGATGCGGGCGCGTGCTGAAGAATTCCCACCTAGCCAAGCTTGCCCAACCGCCTCGCCCAAGGTGATGTGCGCGGCTGTGGCCGTTTCTTCTCCCATCTGCAATGGATGCCGCAAGCGCAATGGCGCCTTGCGGAGCCGCTTCGCGTCTAATCCATTTCAGATGAGGAAACGGCGGGCGAGACGTGAATGTTGGGCACACTCAGCTGGGTAGGAATTCTTCTAGCGCAAGCGACATGCAAGCTTGTGCTGCATCGGCGATGTATCAGCGATAATCCCGCGTCGCAACGCTGTGCGGGCATGTCATCTCAGTGAAAGCACCTGACCCTGCGCAAACGGGGCTTGCGCAGGGTCAGGTGCTTGACTAGTATCACGCACGCCGCACGCCAATCAGCGCTCACGTTTTTGCTGCATCAACTCTCGTGTCTTGGCGTATTTCAAGAAGCTGTTGAAGCACCCAATTGCAATGTGAACCAGCCCGGGCCAACCATCCAGAAAGCCCTTTCGCATCAGGTAGAACTTGATGAACCGCACTACCGGCGACAGCATCAGTTTTCCAAGCCCTGGCCATTTTCCGCGCACAGCCAAGCTGTGTGCCTGAATACTGGTGTATCGGTTTTGCTTGGTCATGTAGCTTTCAAGGCTTTCTGCAGATTCATGCAGCAAGTCGCCTTCAAGCTTTTCAAAGCGGGCACCTGAGGAGCTGCTTTCTACTTTTTCATGGACTGCGTCATTGCTCCAGTTGGCCATCTTTCGGTTGAACAAGCGGCGTGAATAGTCCGGGTAGCCTTCACCATGGCGAAGGTAACGACCCAAAAAAAAGTTGCAGCGGGGCATTTCAAACCCGGCAACATCGCTGGGTAAAAGGCCCTGTTCGTCTTGTTGAATGACCGCTCGAATAGTGCGTTCCAGCTCGGGCGTTACTCGTTCGTCTGCATCCAGGCAAAGTACCCAGTCGTAGGTGGCTTGGGCCACTGCAAACTGTTTTTGTGGTCCGAAGCCAAGCCAGTTTTGCTGCACAACACGTGCACCGAATTTTTCCGCAACTTCAACGGTGTTGTCACTGCTGTTGGAGTCCACCACGACCAGGTCAGCGCAAAATTGCAGCCTTTCCAAGGCTGCAGCGAGTTGTTTGCCGGCATTCAAGGTGATCAGCACGGCGGACAAGGCAATGCGGTTGTTGGCTGCTGTGTTCAAATTTATCGTTCCTTGGCTGAGCGGATTCGGAATGGTTACTCGCTTGCCGCTTACAATGATGCGGTTGCGATCACCCTAAGCGCTAGATGAAGCGTATCTTAATTGTTAAGACCACTTCCATGGGCGATGTCATTCATGCCTTGCCGGTTTTGAATGATGTTCATGCCCACGATCCTTCCATTCAGATCGACTGGATGGTGGAGGAGCCATTTGCTGACCTCGTGCGTGGCAGTAGCCATATTCACGAGGTAGTCCCGGTTAATTTACGCAAGTGGCGCAAGCAGGGACTTCGTTACACCTGGCAGCAATGGAAACTGTTGAGAAACAGATTGGCTGACAGGCAATACGATGCCATTGTTGATTTGCAGGGTCTGATCAAAAGTGCAGTGCTGGCGCGCACGGCCAAGGGTACCCTGATGGGCCCTGGTTTTTCTTATGCCAAAGAAAGCCTGGCTTGTCTCTTTTATTCCAAGCGGGCTGGCTGGGATCCGCAGGCCCATGCGGTCGAGCGTTTGCGAGAATTGGCAGCGGGGCTGTTGGGCTATCGTTTGCTTGGGAAGCCCGTTTTCTATGACGTTGTCCCTCAAAAGGTACTTCCTGCCATTCCCCGCGGCGCGGAAATCTGGTTTTTACATGCCACGGCCCGTGATGAAAAAAAATGGCCAGTCGTCAAATGGCGAGAATTGGCACATCGATTCTCCGACCTCGGATATGCAGTCAAACTGCCTTGGGGCAGCGATGCTGAACAACAGCAGGCAGAAAAAATTGCATCTGGTATTGCCCGGGTTGAAGTGCTGCCCCGCATGGCTTTGGGCGAATTGCGTCTCCGCCTGGAAAAGGCTGGTCTTGTGATTGGCGTGGACACCGGTATAACGCATTTGGCGGCCGCGCATTATTTACCCATGGTCGCTTTGTTTTTTGCCACGCCGGCCTGGCGATTCGCCCCGCGCTTTAACCCTCATGCCATTAGTTTGGGTGATGTGGGTCGAGAGCCTGCTGTGGGCGAGGTGTTCGAGGCGGCAACGCGTTTGCTACGGGGAAATAAACTTTGAGTGTATCGGCTCGCATCTTTTTGTGGCTTTACAGCCTGATTCTTTTTTTGTTTCAGCCAGTTTTAGCCTTGTATTTGCTCAAACGCGGTATTCGGCAGCCTGAATATCGTCAGGGGTGGGGTCAGCGTTTTTTGGCGAGCCTGCCTGAATTCAGATCTGTGCCCGGGGGGCAAAAGCGAATCTGGGTGCATGCTGTGTCAGTGGGCGAGGCCCATGCCATTTCCCCTTTGGTGCAGCATTGGGCCAAGGTTTATCCTCAACATGAATGGGCAGTTTCTTGTACCACGCCAACCGGTTTGGCCACATGCCGCCAGCTTTATTCGACATTGAATCAGGTTCAATTTTTTTATCTACCTTACGATCTGCCTTATCTGGTTGCGCGCACACTCAAACAAGTGCGCGCGCATTCCCTGTGGGTGGTTGAAACAGAGCTGTGGCCCAATTTGCTGTTGGGGGCAGCCAAGGCCAAAGTACACACTGCCTTGCTCAATGCCCGGGTTTCGCCCACCACTGGCAGGCGATTGGCGCAACTAAGACTGTTGAGCCAGCCCGTGTTGCAAAGTGTTGGTACCTTGATTGCGCAAACACAGACCGATGCGGCTGTGTTCGAGAAACTTGGTCGACCTGTAGATGCGGTGTGTGGCAACCTGAAATTTGATGTGGCGCTGAAGCCTGAGTTGGCCACCACGGGGCGCGCCTGGAGAGAGGCTACCCAGGCTGAGCAGGTGGTGTTGTTTGCCAGCAGTCGGGAAGGGGAAGAGGCGTTGTTACTCGATGCCTTGAACCGCTGTCAGTTTTTCAAACGCATGCCCAAAGCCAGTGTGTGGATTGTGCCGCGTCACCCTCAGCGTTTTGATGAGGTGTTTGAATTGATGGCGGAGGCAGCCACACGGATGGGCGTTGCTCGTCCCGTACGTCGAAGTGCCTCTTTCAATGCAGGCAGCAATATTGCCCTGGCAGGTTTTGGACAAGCCCGTTTGGTGTTGGGCGACTCCATGGGTGAAATGCCGGCCTATTACAGCGTGGCCGATCTGGCTTTGCTGGGTGGTTCCTGGTTGCCTTTTGGTGGGCAAAACCTGATTGAGGCCTGCGCCTATGGTTGCCCGGTATGGATGGGGCCCAATACTTTTAATTTTGCCAAGGCCGCAGAGGATGCGCTGGCCGCGAGAGCGGCTCGCCGATTCGAACATTTGCTGGCGGCATGTGAATTTTACTTGAGTGGTTTTCAAGGCTTCGATGAGGCCAAGAAAGCAGCCTTTGCGTATGCTCGAGGGCATCGTGGGGCTACCCAGCGTAGCTTCGATGTGCTGAACCTGCCAACACAATTGCCTGCGGCTGATAGGCTCAGTGAACCAAAAGCTGATTGATTTGCTGCACGCTTTCAGCATTCAACTGCCCCGCCACCGCTTGAAGCTCAAGCATATTGATCAGGCTGGTGTACTTGGCCTTTGACAGGTCGCGTTGCGTGGCATTGAACTGTTGCTGGGCATTCAATACGTCGACGTTGATCCGAATCCCTACTTCGTAGGCAGTTTTGTTGGATTGCAGTGCCAGTTCACTTGAGGCCAGCGCAGTTTCAAGGGCTTTGACCTGTGCAAGGCTGGTTTGAACTCCCAAAAATGCCGACTTCGCAGCCTGCGTGGCGTTTCTGCTTGCGAGTTCTACATTGTTTGTCGCTTTTTCCAGCAGTGCTGCTTGTTGGCGCACCTGGCTTTGAGTACCGCCACCGCTGAAAATCGGTATGTTCATTACCAAGCCAATCGTGGTGCTATCCACACCCAGGTCGAAGGGGCGTCCACTATTGCCATCAAAAATCTGCTGCTCGGTTTCAACCATTTGGGCGGTCAGGTCAAGAGTCGGCAGGTGACCATACCTGGCCTTGTTACTCTCGCCTTTGGCAATCAGTTTTGCCAGCCTCGCTTGCTGAGCTCTCAGGTTATTGTTTCGTGCTTGCTCGGCCCACGCTTCCGCGGTGTTTGGCGTGGGCGCACTCAGTTGCGTGGTCGGTGTCAGTGTGGCCAGTTTATCCACTGGAATACCCACAATGGTTTCAAGTTGTAGTTTGCGCTGAGCCAGCTGGTTCTGGGCGGCCAGTTCTTGAGCCACAGTCAGATCGAATCGGGCTTGTGCCTCTTGTTGGTCGGTAACAGTGGCACTGCCCACCTCAAAATTGGCTTTAGCCAAAGCAAGTTGCTCTGTAATGGCGACCTTTTGATCACGAATGCTGGCCAGGTCGTCTTGCGCAGTCAGTAAATCGAAATAGGCGCGGGTCAACCTTAAAACAAGGTCCTGTTCGGCCTGCTGAAAACTGAGCTTGGCCACTTCTCCGCTCAACTGGCTTTGTTTGTAAGTTTCCCAAGCCTGGGGGCGAAACAGTGCCTGGTTCAGTACCAGGCTGTAGGTGCCGGGGTTGCGGCTGGCGTCAATCGACATGCCAAACGCATCATAGGTGTTGTCCTGTTTTTCAATACGTGCTCCAAGATTGATGTTGGGCAGCAAAGCTGAAAATGCCTGGTTTTCAGTTTCAAGGTCGGCTTGCAATTGTGAAGCCGCCGCTCGAAAGGCAGGATCATTCTGTTTGGCCAGGCTGTGCAGCGCAAGCAGGTTTTGGGGAGTTTGGTTTTGTGGCGTATGGGTTTGCGCCCATGCCGAGTGGCTGGCGATTGCACAAATCAGCAACACCAGCAAAGCGCTGAGCAGCAAGTATTTGAAGCCCGATGTGTGTCGTATCAGAACGGGTTGATCGGGCTGGGTCATGAGTCCCGTGTCCTTAGAATACGAATTCGCTGGCTTTGGGTGCGTTGGTCAACACCTTGGTCATGGTTTCAAACAAAGGCGTTGTAATCAGTTGGCCATCGCGAGATTTCCGAGCCAGCACCAACTGCATGGCTGGAGCCTGACCGATCACTGCCATCAGGCGCCCCAGCGGATTGACTGCTTCAAGCAAGCCGGCAGGCATGATAGGAGTCGCGCCCGACAGCACGATCGCGTCAAACTGGCCAAGCGTTGGAGCCAGCTGAAATCCACAGCCCTCAAGCACCTTCACGCGTGTAATTCCATTTTTCTTCAAGTTGCTGCGAGCCAGTTCAGCAACAGCCGGGTTCAATTCGATGGTGGTGACATGGGCGCACTGTTGCGCCATCAGCGCGGCCATATAGCCTGTACCTGTGCCAATCTCCAAAACTTTTTCATGTGTGCCCAGTTCCAGCTCTTGAAGAATGCGGGCTTCCATTTTTGGGCTGAACATGGCTTCACCAGTGTCGGCGCCATTGACGCGAATGGGGAGGTCACAATCGGTAAAGGCCAGTTTCTCCAGCCCGGAACACACAAAATTCTCGCGTTTGATAATTTCAAGCAAATCAAGCACCTTCTGGTTCAACACGTTCCAGGGGCGGATTTGTTGTTCAATCATGTTGAAACGGGCTTTCTCGAAGTCCATGGCGGGTTCTCGCGTGGGGAAAATGGATAACTCGCTATTTTAGCAAATTTTATGCAACACGCGATGTCTGCGGGCAGGTCAAACCATTCAGCACCATTTGAATATGCGCTTCAATGTAGCGCATCGGGTTGGTTTCCACGCCGCAACAACCGTCCATGGTTCGCTTCCACAGCCCGAGTGTTACCAACGGCGCGCACAGCACTTGTGCGGCGTACTCCGTGTCGATGTCGGTGAATTCTCCGCGGGAAATGCCACGTTTCAGCACAGATTCCAGGTAGTCCCACCAAGGGCGAACGACCTCGTCATAGAAAAAGCGCGCCAATTCGGGAAAGGCATTGGCCTCAGAAAGCACAATTTTTGTGATGCTGCTCAGCTTGGTTGATCCGTATTTCAGCCACCACAGGTGAATGGCTTCGCGAATCAGGGTGGCCGAGCTTTTCTCGGGTTCCAGCAGGCTTTTTGCTTCTTCCACAATGGGTGAAACATGTTCCTTCACCACGGCTTTCAGCAATTCTTCCTTGTTGGAGTAATAAAGGTAGACCGTACCTTTGCTCACGCCTGCGCTTTTGGCCACGTCTTCAAGGCGGGCTCCAGCGAATCCTTTTTCGCTGAAAATGGTCAGTGCGGCATCGAGTAGTTCTTGTGGGCGCTCTTGTTTTCTACGCGTCCAACGGGGTTGAGCATTCGCCAGACATTGCTTCATAGGTGTACTTCTTTTTTTATGATGGTTGATTGCACTATAGTGGTTCATTCTTCACCGAGTCAACGTGATCGGCCCAAATCGGTGCTTGTTGGGTTGTAGAATATGACGGTTTGGTAAATCTTGGAATTTCGGAGAATTCAGCATGTCAATGGCCGATCGCGATGGCTTTATCTGGTTTGACGGCAAACTTGTGCCGTGGCGTGAAGCTCAAATTCACGTGCTTACCCACAGTTTGCATTATGGTTTGTCAGTGTTTGAAGGCGAACGTGCCTATAAAACTGACAAAGGGCCTGCCATTTTCAGGTTGAAAGAGCACACCGACCGCCTGTTCAATTCGGCCCACATTTATCGCATGAACATGCCATACACCCGTGAGCAGATCATGGACGCCTGTTGCGAAGTAGTGCGCGCCAACAACCTCGATTCCTGTTATATCCGCCCAATTGCCTTCTACGGCTCTGAGAAAATGGGTGTATCACCCAAGGGTGCAGCAACCCATGTGGCAATTGCGGCCTGGCCTTGGGGCGCCTATCTGGGTGAAGAAGGTTTGCAGAAAGGCATTCGGGTAAAAACATCGTCCTACGCACGCCATCATGTGAACGTGACCATGGCACGTGCCAAGTTCGCTGCCACTTACGCCAACTCAATTCTGGCCAATACCGAGGCAGTGCAAGACGGATACGACGAAGCGCTGCTGCTGGATGTGGATGGTTTTGTGGCCGAAGGCGCAGGCGAAAACGTATTCGTGATTAAAGATGGCTGTATTTTTGAGCCTGAAATCGCCTCGGCCCTGGTCGGCATTACCCGCTCAACCATTATTTCTCTGGCCCGTGAAATGGGACTGGAAGTAAAAAGCAAGCGCCTGACTCGCGACGATATTTACATTGCTGATGAGTGTTTCTTCACAGGTACTGCCGCGGAGGTAACGCCTGTACGCGAACTGGACAACCGAACCATCGGTGCCGGCACACGTGGCCCAATCACTGAAGAATTGCAAAAGCGATATTTCGATGTGGTGTATGGTCGAAATGAAAAATACGAACACTGGCTGACCCGGGTGTAAAACATCATGATCAGTGACAAAAAAGCAAAACACGAAACTGTGCAACTTGACGGCGACCAGCTGCCCGCGTTTTGTCCCAACCCGGCCATGCCGGTTTGGAACACACACCCCAAGGTGTACCTGGATGTGACCAAAACAGGCAAGGCGACCTGCCCTTATTGCGGCACGGTGTATACCTTGAAGCCTGGTGCAAAAGTACACGCACATTGAAGGTTTTAATTGTTGCTCCCAATTGGATTGGCGATGCGGTCATGAGCCTGTCGCTGATCCAAGCCTTGCATCAAGACAACACCCTGCGGTTTGCTGACGGCCGCCCCTGTGAAATTCATGTGCTCGCTCCGCCGGTGACAGCACCTGTATACCAGTTCAGCCACGCTGTTCGTGCTGTGCAGGTTGAACCCTTTTCCCATGGCAAATTACAGTGGCGCTTGCGCAAACAAGTGGGCGCCTCCCTTGCCGGGCGCGGCTTCGACATGGTGGTGGTTTTACCCAATTCCCTGAAATCAGCACTGGTGCCCTGGTTTGCTGGCATACCAAAACGGGTTGGCTACAGCGGAGAACTACGCACGGCGGTGCTGACGCATGCTCTGTCCAAGCCTTCCAAAAAAGCCAAGCCACCCATGATCGAGTGGTACGGACAACTTGGGGCTTATTCCGCTGATGTACTTGAGTTTCCGGTGTTGAATGTTGAGGCGGGCATGCGCACTGAGGCATGTGCCGAGTTTGATCTCCAACCCGGTTTTTTGGCCATTGCGCCAGGTGCTGAGTTCGGTCCAGCCAAGCGCTGGCCAGCCGGGCATTTTGCTGAAGTGGCCACCGAGTTTTTGCTGCGCAACCCCGCCCAGAGGGCTGTGCTGTTTGGTGGCCCCAAGGATTCTGGTTTTTGTGGGGAAATTCTCGGTCTGCTGCCTCTGGATTTGCAAACCCGCGCCTGTAGCCTGGCGGGTAAAACAAGTTTGGCGCAGGCTGTCGCGTTGATGTCGGCGGCAAGCCAGTTGCTGACCAACGATTCCGGCTTGATGCATGTGGCCGCTGCCCTGAATGTCCAGGTGCATGCCGTGTTCGGCTCCAGTAGCCCGCACCACACGCCGCCCTTGAGCAGCAAGGCCAAGGTGTATTACCTCAATCTGGAGTGTAGCCCCTGTTTTCAGCGGGAGTGCCCACTGGGCCACACCGATTGCCTGAAAAAGCTCCACCCGAAAATGGTGTCCGAACAGCTGGTGCCTGCTTCTCAGGGAGTATGATCTTACAAGCCCATTTTCAACGCACCCTGGCCTTACCATGCGTGATTACATCCTGACAATTTCTTGCCCCGACACCACGGGCATTGTTTACAACGTCAGCAAATTTTTGTTTGACCAACAGTGCAACATTCTTGACTCTGCCCAATTTGGTGACGAGTCCACCAATCTCTTTTTCCTGAGAGTGCATTTCTCATTGCCGCTTGAAAGCCAGTTGACCGAAGTGGAATTGCAGGCCAATTTCGCAAAGGTCGCAGCGCCTTTCGCCATGAAATACCAGTTTTTTGATGCCCGTGTGAAGCCTCGCGTGTTGCTGATGGTATCCAAGTTCGGGCATTGCTTGAACGATCTGCTGTTTCGCTGGAAAAGTGGCCAGCTTCCTTGTGAAATTCCTGCCATTGTTTCCAATCATCAGGATTTTGCGTTGCTGGCAGCCTCGTATGGTGTGCCGTTCTACCACTTGCCCGTGAAAGCGGAGGCCAAGGAGCTTCAGGAAACACAAATTCGCCAAATTATTGAGCGCGAAAAAATTGACTTGGTGGTGCTGGCCCGTTACATGCAAATTTTGTCGCCTGAATTGTGCCGCGACATGTTGGGACGTGTGATTAATATTCATCACAGCTTTTTGCCCAGCTTCAAGGGCGCCAAGCCCTACCAACAGGCCTTTGATCGGGGTGTCAAGTTGATTGGGGCAACAGCGCACTATGTGACCTCCGATCTGGATGAGGGGCCGATTATTGAACAAGACGTGGCGCGCGTTGACCATTCATTAACCCCAGAGGAATTGACCGCCCGAGGGCGCGACACCGAATGCATGGTGTTGGCCCGTGCGGTGAAATGGCATTGTGAGCACCGCGTGGTTTTGAACGGATCAAAAACAGTGGTGTTTCAGTGAGCCCCGTTAAAAACATCATTCAAAACACATTAATACCCATTGGAGTGCGTTGAATGTCCCGAGCCAAAGTTATTCATTCTTCACCGCAAGACATCGAGCAAGCTTTTTACGAGGCACTCGAAGCGGCCGATCTGGAAGCCCTGATGGACCTTTGGGCTGATGATGAGCATGTGGTGTGCATTCACCCTGGCGGCCCACGTGTGGAGGGTTATCACGATGTGCGTGACTCGTGGAAAGAAATTCTTTCTGCGGGCGCTCTGCAAATTCGTGTGGTGCCTGTGCACCGAGTAGAAGGCGTGATGGTGTCGGTGCACAACATTGTTGAGCAAGTGATGATGAGTAGCTCAAGAGGTGAACCCCATGTGGTGCAAGTGAATGCGACCAATGTGTATCACAAGGGACCGAATGGCTGGAAAATCGTGATGCATCACGCAAGCCCAGCCATGGATTCCGAAGAAATGGTCGAGGACGACCTGTCCGACTTCGACCCGCAGCCTACGCTGCATTAACCGGGCTTAGGCAGTATGGTGTATCGTCCGCCCTGGTGGCTTCCCGATGGCCACTCTCAAACCATCATGGCCGCTCGTTGGGCCAACAAACCCAGCGTGCACTATCACCGTGTGCGCTGGAACACGCCAGACGGCGATTTCATCGACCTTGATTTCACAGAATCTCCTGAACACGCGGCAAAACATCACACACTCTGGGTGCTTTTTCATGGATTAGAGGGTTGCTCGCGCAGTCACTACAGCCTTGCCGTGATGAATCAGGCTCGCTTGGCAGGGGCCTTGGGGGTGGTTGTGCATTTTCGGGGTTGTTCGGGCGAAAACAATTGGATGCCGCGCGCCTATCATTCTGGCGATTCTGCCGAAATGGACTGGATTTTGCGCCGCCTGCGCACTACCCTTCCTGGCGTAAGAAGCATGCATGTCACCGGTGTTTCATTGGGCGGCAATGTGTTGTTGAAGTGGTTGGGTGAGCAGCAGGAACAGGCTGGTGAAATAATCAGTTCCGCAGTGTCTGTGAGTGCGCCAGTTGATTTGCTGGCGGGTGCTGTGTCGCTCGCCAAAGGATTCAACCTTGTGTACACGCGCATGTTTTTAGGTACTTTGATTCCAAAGTCAATTGACAAGGTCAAGCGCTTCCCCGAATTGGGCAAGGCTGAAGACATCGCCAATTGCAAAGACTTCTTCGACTTCGACAATCGTGTCACAGCACCCTGGCACGGGTTTCGGGATGCAGAACATTATTACGCCGTGTCCTCGGCCAAGCCTTTGTTGAAACACATTGCAGTGCCCACGTTGATGATTCACGCAAAAAATGATCCCTTTATGAGCGGTCAACATTTGCCGACACCGAATGAAGTTTCTTCGAAAGTAAAGTGCCTGTTTACCGAGCATGGCGGCCATGTGGGCTTTGCCAATGGTCGCAGCTTGCGCTTGGGGCTGGACTGGTTGCCCAAGCAGTGCGATGCTTTCTTTGCGCAGCACTCGGCGAAGCACACAGGAGCAAGTGGTGGATGATCTTGTTGAAAAAGCACTGGCACGTTGGCCCAATGTGCCGGCCATCGCCGGTTGGCTCAAGCTGAGCCTGCAGGGCGACTGGTTGCTCACCGGGCCGGTGCCGGAAGGATTGACAATCAGCCATCCGCGGATTTTGAATTTCATGGCGCGCAATTACGGCTGTGAGGCCGATGGCCGCTACTATTTTCAGAATGGCCCTCAAAAGGCTTATGTGCACCTGGCCTACACACCTTGGGTGTATCGAATTCACCCGCTGGAGCACGGCGCTTTAATGTTGAGCACTCACACCGGCCTTGTGTGTTGGCCGTTGGGCATGTATCAGGATGAACAGGGTAGGGTGCTGATTGAGGGAGAGCACGGCATTGGTCTGTTGCACAGCAATGACATGGACCTGCTTGCTGAGGGTCTGCACGAGAGCAATAGCGAGCTGGTTCACAATGCCAGTTGGGCGGTGCCCGAAGTAGACCCCGATACCCTGATTGCGGCCCGCACCAAACTGCGTCGCGATAAAAACACGTCCACGGGGCAACGCACTTGCACGTTGAAATTGGTGCCCATCGAATCAAGCACGGTGGCGCAACGTTTTCAATTCAACCCGAATCCCGAAGTTAACCAGCAGGATCCAAATTCGTGAAACCGAACCAGAATCAACGCGGTGCGTCAGTCACCGCATTGCTTGCCTTTGTGTTGTTTGTGGCGTTGTTGTATGTGCTCTACAACCAGTCGAGCATCGAAAACCTGTTCACCAGTCGCCCCGAAAATGTCACACCACGCGTGGTGGAGGCACGGGGTGATCTCGCCGCTGGCGAAAAAAGCGTGGTTGAGCTGTTCGAGGTGTCCAAGGCCTCCGTGGCGTACATTTTTACGGAAAGCGTGCAGGGTCAACTGTTTTTCAGGCGTGTGGCTGAAGGTACAGGCTCAGGCTTCATTTGGGACGATGCCGGTCACATTGTGACCAATGCCCATGTGGTGGAGGGTGCCAGTCGCATTCGCGTTCAGCTTGATGATTCGGAACCACTGCCGGCTCGTTTGGTGGGTATTGCGCCCTCGTACGATCTCGCAGTGATCCGTTTGGTGAACAAGCCCGCCAACTTGCGGCCTATCCCTGTGGGAACGTCTGGCGACTTGCTGGTGGGGCAATCGGTATTTGCAATTGGTAACCCCTTCGGTTTGTCCAAAACGCTCACAGCGGGCATTGTCAGCGCCCTTGGGCGTACCCTGCCTGTAAGCAACGGGCGCGAAATACCCGATGTCATTCAAACCGATGCGGCCATCAACCCAGGCAACTCGGGGGGGCCTTTGCTGGATTCCGCTGGGCGCCTGATCGGTGTCAACACCGCCATTCTTTCTCAAAGCGGTACTTCGGCAGGTGTTGGTTTTGCAATTCCTGTTGATTTGGTCAATGAAATTGTGCCGCAATTGATTGAGCGTGGCACTTTACCCCGCCCCGGTATCGGAATTGCGGTGGCCGATGAGTCGCTGGCCCGCCGCCTGGGTATTCGTGGCATTGCAGTCATGGGTGTTGAGCCGGGTTCGCCTGCAGCCCAGGCTGGCTTGAAACCCTTTGATTTGCAGGCTGGTGTGGTGGGCGACATCATTATCGCCGTAGACCGCAAGCCAGTGGCCAATGTGTTGCAGCTGTCCAAAGCACTGGAGACAATCGGCGTGGGCGGCACTGCCAAGCTGCTGGTGATGCGGGGCGATGACACGCGAGAAGTGGCTGTCAGCATCGTGGATCTGGAAGCACGTTAATGGTTGAACCAACAGACGAGCACTCGGATCTGGATCGACGTTTTGGCGGAATAAGTCGCCTGTACGGTGATGGCACACATGCGTTTCTCAACCAGCGCGTTCATGCCCTGGTGGTGGGTGTGGGGGGCGTGGGTTCGTGGGCAGTTGAGGCTTTGGCGCGCAGCGGGGTGGGGCGCATTACGCTGGTCGACATGGACCACGTTGCTGAAAGCAACATCAATCGGCAAATTCAGGCCTGTGATGCCACCTTGGGGCGAGAAAAAATCAAGGCTTTGGCTGATCACATTCATGGCTATTTTCCGCAGTGCCAGGTTACCTTGGTGGATGCATTTCTGGAACCAGACAATGCACAGGCGCTATTGACTGAATTTGCTGCTGCGGCTGGCGAATACAAAGTGGTGCTGGACTGTTGCGACAATGTGCGTGCGAAGGTGGCCATGGTGACCTGGACCAAGCGTTTGAACCTTTCCGTGGTGTTGTCTGGCAGCGCTGGCGGAAAAACCAAACCTTGGCTGGTGCAACCGGCCGATTTGCGAGATACCATCAACGATCCCCTACTGGCCAAGGTGAGGTACACACTGCGCCGCGAGCATGGATACGCCAAAGACCCCAAGAAAAAACTGGGTGTGGCGGTTTTTTATTCAGCAGAGCAAGTCAAGCGCAGTGACACCTGCGAACCAGCGGCTGGCCTGAATTGCGCGGGTTACGGCTCGGTGGTCACAGTGACTGCCACCATGGGTATGCAAATGGCCGCATGGGCCATCGCGAACTGCATGGATAAACGCCAGATAACTAACGCTTAAACAGGTCGCCGAACAGGTCTTCGGCTTTTTCAACCTTGGGCGCCACCACGTAGGCGCAGTAGGGTTGCATGGGGTTGTTCTCGAAATATTCCTGGTGGTATTTCTCAGCCGGAAAATAATTCAGCAACGGCGAAATCTCGGTCACCACTTTGTCTCGGAAAATTTTCCGTTTCTCCAAGTCTTCGACGAACGCCACGGCTGTGTCGCGTTGCTCGGGCGTGTGAAAGAAAATAACCGAGCGGTATTGGGTTCCCACATCATTGCCTTGACGGTTCAAGGTGGTGGGGTCGTGGATGGCAAAAAAGACCGCCAGAATTTTGCGGAACGAAACGATTTCGGGGTCGTAGTGCAGCCGAATTACCTCGGCATGCCCGGTTCTCCCGCCGCACACCCTGTCGTAATTGGGGTTGGGGTCGCTGCCCCCGCTGTAGCCCGATTCACACAACTCAATTCCCTTGAGTTGCCGGAAAACGGCTTCCGTACACCAGAAACAACCCCCGCCCAAGGTTGCCTGTTCTATCTTGCTCGACATAGATCAAAGCCTGTTTTTATTGTTCCCACAATCGCTAAGTGAATCTTTAAGTGGAACCCAAGTCAAGCCTTTTGGTCTGAATTTTAAGTGTCAAGCGTTGTATACTCGGCGCGAACCCATCACAACTTTAAGGAGATGACTGTGATTTCATCCGCGTTTGCGCAATCCGCAGCCGCTGGCCCGGAAAGTGGCCTTTTAAGCTTCTTGCCCCTCATTTTGATGTTTGGCGTACTTTATTTCTTGGCCATTCGTCCTCAAATGAAGCGTCAGAAAGAACACAAAGCCATGGTTGAAGCCCTGCAGAAAGGCGATGAAGTCATTGCCTCGGGTGGTTTGCTGGGCAAAATCAGCAAGATCAACGAGTCGTATATCACGCTGGAAGTGGCTGAAATGGGTGACAAGCCCGTTGAAGTTGTGCTGCAACGCGCTGCTGTACAAAGCCTGCTGCCCCGCGGCACCCTGAAAGAAACACGTTAATTTGCTGTCATGAATCGATACCCTGCCTGGAAGTACCTGATGATCGCCATTGTTTTGGTGCTGGGTGTGTTGTACACCCTGCCCAATTTTTATGGCGAAGCGCCTGCTGTGCAGGTTTCAAGTGGCAAGTCCACATTGAAATTGTCACCTGATCTGGCTGGTCAATTGTCCAGCCAGCTTGAGGCGCAGGGTATCAAGCCCGACGGGGTGTTTTTCGAAGAAACACTGGGCGGTGGAACGCTTAAACTCAGGTTCAACTCGTCTGAAGAGCAGCTTAAGGCCAGGGACTTTCTTCAAAGCAAGCTCAACCCAGACCCGGCAGACCCCGACTACATTGTGGCCCTGAACTTGTTGTCTCGTTCACCCGACTGGTTGACCAACATCAATGCCCTACCGATGTACCTGGGCCTCGATTTGCGAGGTGGTGTGCATTTCCTGTTGCAAGTGGACATGGACGCCGCGCTCGAAAAACGCAAAGACGCATTGCTGGCCAGTGCCAAGCAAACCCTGCGTGAAGAAGATTTGCGGTATGCCAGTGCGCCGCGCACGCCTGCTGGCTTTAACCTGACTTTCCGCGATGCAGAAGCTCGCAACAAGGCACAAGCTGCTTTGGCCAAGGAATACCCGGACTTGCAGTTGGCCACGCCTGAGAACAGCTCGGAATTTGCGCTTGTGGCAACGCTGGCACCAGAAATTGAACAGCAGGCGCGCGAATATGCATTGCGGCAAAACATCACCACGCTGCACAACCGAATTAATGAACTGGGTGTGGCCGAGCCTGTGATTCAACGCCAGGGGGCAGACCGCATCGTGGTTCAGCTACCTGGTGTGCAAGACACGGCCAAGGCCAAAGACATTCTGGGCCGCACAGCTACGCTGGAAGTTCGGATGGTGGACGATAGCCCTGAAGCGCAATCTGCGTTGGCCAGCGGCATTGTGCCTTTTGGTCTGGAGCGATACACCGAACGCGGTGGCCGGGATTTGTTGCTGAAGTCGGAAGTGATTTTGACTGGTGATAACCTGACCGACGCACAAGCCGGCTTTGACAACCAAACTCAAGAGCCCGCGGTGCATTTGACGCTGGACAGCCAGGGTTCCCGTATTTTCCGGAATATCACTGCTGAAAATATCGGCAAGCGCATGGCGATTGTGCTGATCGAGAAAGGCAAGGGCGAGGTCGTAACTGCCCCTGTCATTCGCGGTGAAATTGGCGGTGGGCGCGTTCAAATTTCAGGCAGCATGAATACGGTTGAATCTGCTGACCTCGCTTTGTTGCTGCGTGCGGGTTCGCTGGCTGCGCCCATGGATATTATTGAAGAGCGCACCATTGGCCCAAGCCTGGGTGCCGACAATATTGACAAGGGTATTAACTCTACCTTGTACGGTTTTGTTGCTTTGGGCATCTTCATGATGCTGTATTACCTGTTGTTTGGTGTGTTTTCTGTGTTTGCCCTGGCAGTAAACGTGTTGCTGTTGTTTGCTTTGTTGTCGGTGTTGCAAGCCACCCTCACCTTGCCCGGTTTGGCTGCTGTTGCGCTTACCTTGGGTATGGCAATTGATGCCAACGTGCTGATCAACGAACGTATTCGAGAAGAACTCCGGGACGGTGCACAGCCACAACAAGCCATTGCTGCTGGTTACGAGCGTGCATGGGCCACTATTCTTGATTCCAACATCACCACCTTGATCGCTGGTTTGGCTTTGCTGATTTTCGGCTCAGGCCCAGTGCGTGGTTTTGCCGTGGTGCACTGCCTGGGAATTTTGACTTCAATTTTCAGTGCGGTTGTGGTGTCTCGTGGCGTGGTCAACCTGTGGTACGGCCGTAAAAAGAAATTGGACTCTGTCAGCATTGGGCAAATCTGGCGCCCCACTGACAGCACTGCTGTCGCAAAAAAAGCGTGACTCACACCAACCGAACCAAGTGAATTAAAAGCAAATGGAACTATTCAGAATTACAAAAGACATTCCGTTCATGCGGCATGCCAAAATTTTCAATATCATCTCGTTCCTGACTTTTGCGGCAGCGGTGTTTTTCCTGTCCACCAAAGGCTTGAACTTGAGCGTGGAATTCACGGGTGGCGTGCTGGTTGAGGCCCGTTATTCCCAGCCGGCTGAACTCGAGAAAATTCGCGAAGGTTTGCGCGCCACAGGAATTGACGAACCCCAGGTTCAAAACTTTGGTACCGCGCGTGATGTGTTGGTTCGCCTGGCGGTGAAAGATCTGCAGTCGGGCGTATTGGGCACTGAGGGCAAACTGAATCAGCGGGCAATGACCGAGCAGGTTTTAAGTTTGGGTGGCCCAGATGTGCAGTTGATGCGGGTTGAGTTTGTTGGGCCGCAGGTGGGTCGTGAGCTGGCCGAAAACGGCGTGATCGCATTGATGGTGGTGATCATCGGCATCATGATTTACCTGGCCCTTCGTTTCGAATGGAAGTTCGCGGTTTCAGCGATTGTGGCCAACTTGCACGACGTGGTCATCATTCTTGGTTTTTTTGCCTTCTTCAGTTGGGAGTTTTCCCTGTCGGTACTGGCCGCTGTGTTGGCAGTTTTGGGTTATTCGGTGAACGAATCGGTGGTGGTATTTGATCGAATTCGGGAAACATTCAAGAAAGTTCGAAAAATGACCGTTGAAGAGACCATCGACAACGCAATTACACGAACAATTTCACGCACCATCATCACGCATGGCTCCACCCAAATTATGGTGTGTTCCATGTTGTTTTTCGGTGGTCCCACCTTACATGGCTTTGCCTTGGCCTTAACTATCGGTATTCTGTTCGGTATCTATTCGTCAGTATTGGTGGCCAGCCCCATGTTGATGTGGATGGGCCTGACCAGGGAAGACCTGGTGAAACCCGTGAAAAAAGACAAAGAATTTGAGACTCCGTAAAGCGGAGTTAGCAAGCGAGGCAGTGTGGACAATCCCAAAGACCTTTCGCCACTGGCCAAAGGCGACATTGAAATAGGTAAAGCGCTGCCATTCGCGATTTTTGACAGAAGTGGTGTATTGCTGCTGGCTGAAGGCCAAGCGGTGAACAGTCAGAAACAGCTTGATGAACTGGCTGCCAAGGGCCTGTATCACAATCCCCGCTGGGCCTCCAAGTTCGTTATTCAACCTGGGAAACCTCAGCTTGATTCAACGGCTTTGCCTAGAATGCTTCCGGCGAAGCAGGCGTTCGAGGACCCCTTCGAAACGGGCAGTCAACTGAAAATGTTCGCGCCCGGTCAGGCCAAAGATCCCTTCCACGTTCGTTTAATTGGCAGCATTCCTCAAGCAGCCATTTTGATCACGCACCCCATGCGGGATGGTAAATGCGTATTTGCCAAAGAGGGGCAGGTTTGGGAATTTCAAGCCACCTACGGTTTGTCCATTTACCGCTTTAGTTCAATGATCGAAAAGGTATTGTTGTCGCCGCACCCACTGATTGTGATGTCATGGCCGCATGAAACTCACCTCGAGTCGCAGGCCATTCGCCGAGCCAGGCGGGTGAATTGTGATTTGCCCGCAACCATTCGTTTGAATGACAGTAAAGGTGGTTCAGTCGAGTCGATCACTGCGGTGATCGATAACATTTCCACAGGTGGGCTTGAGCTGTTGTTTTCCAAAGCGGTGTCGTTCAACATGGGGCAATCCATTTCTATTGCATTTCAAATTATCCTGGATGACCGCAAGTACCTGATTGAATGCGACGCCGAGGTGGTCTCAAAACCGCGTGACTCTGGCCCCACTTCATCAAGCTACGGCTTTGCCTTAAAGTCCTTGGGCGATGAGCAGTTTGCAGTCATTCACGCGTTTGTCAGCGATCGCCTGAATCACCGCCTTGGCCCACAACTTTATTCAAAGTAGCCTCACAGCGGGCTAACCAGAGTGTACACACTGACGTTTTCTGTTTGGTTGTCTCGTGTGTGCGCATCAATCCAACTGGCTTCAATGTGCACCCAAACCCCGTTGGTTTGCGTGTTTAAACTGGGCAAGGGCCGGATGCTGATGCATGAAGCAGCCCCCTGTGACCATGCTCGGGGCAAGGTAGCCTGGTTCACGTTAATTGCGTTATTGGGTGCCCCCAAGGCCCTTGGTCCATTGCTGGTGCATTCGTAGCCTCTTGCACCCGCATAACTGTTCAAGTGGTCTTCCAGTCGCCCCGAGAACTGTTGCATCCGGGAAATGATTTGCCCACGTGGCGTGTCCCTGTCTAGGTCTGAAATATTGGCCAACAACACATTGCCAATTTCCGCAACCTGAGTCGCCGCGATTGAACGCACATGGGTCGAGTTTTTGGCACCAAAATTGGCGGTCCAGTTTTTGGCATACAACACCAAACCAATCGACAGCACCAGTATAGCTATCAAGGCATCAACCATTGCAAACCCGTTTTTTCTAGAATCCAACTTCATGTTTACCCTTTGATTTCGGAGGTGGTGGTCGGGGTTCTTCCCGGGGCGGTGGCTCTGAAGGAGGTGGGTGTTGAACCGGTGGCGCTGGTGGAGGTGGCGGTGGCGGATTGGGGTCAGGTGGCCTGGGCGGTGGAGGTGGGGGTGGCGGTGTTTGAATTGGATTGTAGGGCAGACCGTTGCTGTCTTCCCGGTTGAATACAAATGAGCGTTTAACGCAGCCTGAATCTACACCGTCACTTCCGGAACAATTCACGCTGGCCACAATTTCAAAAGTCGCCCGATAATTTTCATCAGAAATGGCGTGGTCGCAATTGTAAGGAACCACAATGCCCCGAATCACGATGTCCTGCCGCACATCGACGGGTGTGTCAGGGCTGGCCAACTGTATTTGCGGGTTCAATGTTTCAGGCAAGGCAACCGTCAAAGAGCATTCGCCGATGATGCGGGTGTCGCCGCGGTGAGAATCGATTAATTGCTGAATGGCAGCATCGTTACCAAAGTTGTGGGTGTAGTGCCGAAGGCCGGCATAGGCCAGTTGACGGGCTTCTTCAATGTGCTGTTTGGAGTTGGACAAATAAAGATCAAGGCTTGTGGTGGTGATGTTTTGTAGACTGATGAGCCCGAACACAATCACCAACACTACACATACAAACACGCCGAGTGCGCCGGTTTGTAATTTCTCTTGCAAGCTGCGCCACTTTTTCATGATCCAACCCTTACCCGCGTCGTGTTCAGCAGGTGAATGATCCTGGCCTCCTCGTACTGTCCCTCGGTCAGGTTGTTGCCAATTTTGGCTTTGAACATGGCAATCCAGAACATATTGGATTCCGGGTTGTTCTCAATCACCGAGTTGCAGTTCTGTTCATAATGCGCTGTGACCTGATTGGGCGTATTGGCTTGAAACCTGCAAAAACGAATGTTGGTGAACTCAAAGTCGCGGGTGTTATTTAAATCAAGCCAGTCTGGGTTGTTGCCGCAGAATGAGCCATGGTCAAATTGCGCCATGTTGACGCCATTCAGTTGCCGTTGAGACAGCACGCCATTGATCAGACGAAAGCCCGTTAAGTTAATCACGTCATTGCCGCTGCGACTAACCCGGGTAGGGATACTCAAGCAAAAGTTTTTGTTGGTGGCTTGGTATCCATTGCATTGCGCGGCCTGGTTTTGCAAGCTGCACAGTTGTATGCCTTTGGCCTCGACGTCCGGGTTTTGGTAACTGCCGCCCCGGTTCAGGTGAACCGTTACAATTTCACCAATCCGGTTGACCTGGTCAACCAGGTTTTCGGTATTCAAATCGTTCTGCGCGCGCATGCTGACCCCCATTAACTTGAGTGCGCCAGTGATGCTGATTGCCAACAAGGCCATGCCAATCAGCAAACTGACTGAAGATGCGCCATGACAATTTGGTTTTTTGTCAGTCATAGCTCACCACTCCGTTGCCGATGCCCAAGTAGGTAATTTCTGCGCGTTTGTCACGGTAGTTCAGGGTTAGGCGTGTTTGGTTTTGTGTATCCAGTACACCCGACACGGCATTGAAATTCAGGTCCACTGCGCCAGCCAAGGTAACGTTACTCAAGGTGGCTGAAAATCCGCGGTTGTTTTGGCTGCCAGTTTGCGCGTACCACGCACTACAACCTTTCATAAACGAATCGTGTTGAACGGTTACATTTACGTTCACCGCACCATTGGCTGGCTGCAGATTCATCTTGACCGGGCATTCAGTGATTGCAGCCAAGTTACGGGCTTGGTCCACATAGGTGTCCAGCCGTGAAACTTTCACTTTTAGCGTTTGTTTGTTCAACACCGAGTTCATGCCGGGAATGACCGAAACCGCCAATACACCCACCACAGCAAGCCCAATCAGTATTTCCATCAACGTGAAACCCAGATTGGTATTAGCCATGGGGAACACACCTGTCAGAGGTGTTTTGATTGGCGGCAGAACGGGCACCAAAACGTTGAATACCCATGTCGCTTTCAACAATCAGGGTTCTGCAGGCTTCGGGCAATTTCAGTGGGGCGGCAGCGCTGGGTGTAACTTCTGCGCGATAGCCACGAAAGTCAGAATTCGAAACAAGCACCCGGTATTTGGCTGAGGACGGCAAAATCAAGCGATTGGCATTGGGTGTACCGTTGCTTGAAACACCTTGGGCGTAGCGTCCGTAGCGTTGCCGGTGCAGTTGCTGGCTTAATGCCAGTTCCACGCCAAACTCCCGCATGGTGCGAAAGTTTGATTTTTCCCAAGAGGCTTCATACCCTGCATAGCTGAGCGTCGCGAGTACTCCAACAATTGCAATTGCAACCGTCAGTTCAATCAAGGTAAATCCGAGGCCCGCACGCATGGTCAAACACCAAAAATAACTGTATGTGCTTGAGTATGCGTGGGTATTTCGTGCTCATCATCCCCGAGGCAGGGTACTTACAAACGGTGGTGGTTTGCCTCGGGTGTGATTGTTAAATGCGCTTGGCCAGTTCAGCAGCCTTGCCAATGTAGCTTGCCGGGGTCATGGCCAGCAAACGAGTTTTCTCGTTCTCGGGCAGATCCAGTTGCTGAATAAACTGTTTCAAACCCTCTTGGGTGATGCCTTTGCCACGGGTCAGTTCTTTGAGTTGTTCGTAGGGGTTGGGCAGACCGTAGCGACGCATTACAGTTTGTACCGGCTCTGCAAGCAATTCCCAGGCATTGTCAATGTCGGCAGCGATTGCAGCCTCGTTGACTTCCAGTTTGCCCAAGCCGCGCAGACAGCTTTCATAGGCCAGCACTGCATAGCCAATGCCCACGCCCAAATTGCGAAGTACGGTGGAGTCGGTCAAATCCCGCTGCCAACGTGAAACTGGCAGCTTTTCGGCCAAGTGCTTCAGTACCGCATTGGCCATGCCCAGGTTGCCTTCAGCATTTTCGAAATCAATCGGGTTGACCTTGTGCGGCATGGTGGAAGAACCCACTTCACCGGCTTTCAGCTTTTGCTTGAAATAGCCCAGGGAAATGTAGCCCCAAATGTCGCGGCTTAGGTCGATCAAAATGGTGTTGGTGCGGGCGATTGCGTCCATCAGGGCGGCAATGCCGTCGTGTGGTTCAATTTGAATGGTGTAGGGGTTGAAGGTCAGGCCCAGGCTTTCAATCAAGTCGCGGCTGAGTTTCTCCCAGTCAAATTCCGGGTAGGCAGACAAGTGGGCGTTGAAGTTGCCCACGGCACCATTCATTTTGGCGGGTAATTCCACAGCCTTGATGGCGGCAATTGCGCGCTCCAGCCGGTGTACCACATTAGCAAACTCTTTACCCATGGTGCTGGGGCTGGCGGGCTGTCCGTGGGTACGGCACATCATCGGCAGGTCTGCAAACTGGTGGGCGTAATTGCGCAGAGTGGTCACCATGCGGTCCAGTGTCGGCAAAATGACTTGTTCGCGCGTTGCTTTCAACATGAGCGCGTGGCTCATGTTGTTGATATCTTCAGATGTGCAGGCAAAGTGAACAAACTCTGCTGATTTTTTCAGTTCTTCATCGGCTTGAAACTTTTCTTTAATAAAGTATTCAACAGCTTTTACGTCGTGGTTGGTGGTGGCTTCGAATTCTTTGATGCGTTGGGCGTCGGCTTCTGAAAATTCGGTTTTGATGGCCTCAAGTTTCGCCAAGGCTTGTGCTGAGAAAGCGGGTAGCTCTGAAAAGCCGGCATTCGCAAGCGCTTTTAGCCATTCGATTTCTACAATGACGCGGTGATGCATGAACCCGGCTTCAGAGAGCAGGGGGCGCAAATTGGCCACTTTGGACTGATAACGGCCGTCAAGCGGGCTGATTGCGGTAAGGGTGCTTAAAGAGTCTGAAGAGATCATGCGGGCGGTAAAAATTGAGGTTTTTCAAAGCCTTGTATTGTAACCTGTCTCACCAGACTCTGTTCGGACAGAGTGATGTCCGTGGTGGTATTTTGGAATTCTGCTTGTTCAATTCGTAAAACTGTTAGACACTTTCAGGTCGTAAAAAACAAGACGCAATCTCATCCAGGATTGTATTTAGGAGAACTGTGATGAAACTAGTGGGATCCCTGACTAGCCCCTTCGTGCGCAAAATTCGCGTTCAGCTTCAAGAAAAAGAAATTCCGTACGAGTTTGTTCTGGAAAACGTGTGGGATGAAAGTACCCGCATTGCCGACCACAATCCGCTGGGCAAAGTGCCTTGCCTGATTTTGGATGGCGGCCAGACCGTGTTCGATTCTTTGGTCATTTCTGGCACGCTCGAGTACATGATGCCAACAGTGCCTTTGCTGCCCACCAACCCAAACATGCGTGCCTTGGTTCGTACCATGGAGTCTTTGGGGCAAGGTATCAGCCAAGCTGCGGTGGATATTATTCTGGAGAAGAAATTTCATGAAGGCGACAAAGTAAGCCAGGCATGGATTGATCGTCAAACCCAGAAAATTCACAATGGTTTGGCTTGGGTTTCTCATCGAATTAAAACCACGCCTGGTTTTTACCTGACCGAGCAGTTCAGCCTTGCGGATATCACAGTGGGTTGTGCCCTGTTTTATCTTGATTTCCGCATGCCTGAGTTGAAATGGCGTGAACTGTATCCGGAATTGAATGAGTATTCCGAACGCATCGCCTGTCGTCCAAGTTTTGAGGACACCAAACCTCAGTAACTGGCAATTACTCCGCCACCCAGGCACACGTCACCCCGGTAAAGCACAGCACTTTGACCGGGAGTGACTGCAAACTGGCTTTCCGCAAAGTTCAGCTCGAATCCTTGTTCGGTCAGTTTGAAATCACAGGAAGAGTCTTCCTGCCGGTAACGGGCTTTGCAAGCCATGTGCTGTGGGTCTGACGGGGCATGGCCTGAAATGTAATGGGCCTGCTCCGCCACCAGTACTTTTTGGTGCAACCAAGGGTGATCATGCCCTTGTACCACATACAAGGTGTTGTTCTGCAAATCTTTGCGAGCTACAAACCACGGCTCACCGTTGCCTTCTTTCTGGCCGCCAATGCCAATGCCTTTGCGCTGGCCCAGCGTGTAAAAGCTCAAGCCCACATGCTCGCCAATTTGTTGGCCTTCATCGTTCAGAATGGGCCCAGGTGCAGTAGGCAGGTAGCGATTCAAAAACTCACGGAACGGGCGTTCGCCAATGAAGCAAATGCCAGTGCTGTCTTTTTTGGTGGCGTTGGCCAAGCCCAGCTCAAGTGCAATTTTTCGAACTTCGGTTTTCTGGATTTCGCCCAGCGGAAACAGGGTTTTGCTGAGTTGCGCCTGGTTTAGCCGATGCAGGAAATACGATTGGTCTTTGCTGTGATCGACCGCTTTTAACAGTTGAAATTCGCCATTCAATTCCCGCACGCGGGCATAGTGACCGGTGGCAATGTAATCGGCCCCCAGGCTGTAGGCGTGGTCCAAAAAAGCTTTGAACTTGATTTCACTGTTGCAAAGAATGTCGGGGTTGGGTGTGCGGCCAGCCGAGTATTCACTCAGAAAAACCGAAAATACCCGGTCTTTGTATTCGCTGGCGAAGTTCACGGCTTCAATGTCCACGCCCACTACGTCGGCCACGCTGGCAGCGTCCAGCCAGTCTTGCCGACTGGAACAATATTCCGAGTCGTCATCGTCTTCCCAGTTTTTCATGAAAAGACCAATCACGTTGTAACCCTGCTGCTTTAGCAGCCATGCCGACACCGAGGAATCAACCCCGCCCGACATGCCAATAACTACTGTTTTTGCCATGATATTTACGATACGCCGGGAGGCATTGGCCCAGCAAGTACGCTGGGGTGCGTGTACACATGCTCAAGCGGCATAATAGGTTGCTTGCCCGCCTTCCAGTTCAGAAAGTCTTCAACGCAACGCATCACCAAGGGGCTGCGGTGTTGGTCTTGAGTGGCGCGCAGCTCCTCTGCAGTCATCCACAGGGTGCGGATAATGCCATCGTCCAGTGCCCGGTCGGTATGGTGTTTCACCACTTCAGCCGCGAAGGCAAAACGCAGGTAGGTGACGTCTTCCAGAGTGCGCGAGCTGGTATAGCGGCTCATGTAGATGCCCAGTAAACCAACAGGCTTTACTTCCCAGGCCGATTCTTCCAGCGCCTCGCGTGCAGCACCGAATTGTGGCGTTTCACCTGGGTCCAGGTGGCCTGCAGGTTGGTTCAGTTTGATGCCGTCGGTGGTGTGTTCTTCCACGATCAGGAATTTGCCCTGATGTTCAACAATGGCCGCGACTGTAACGCTGGGTTTCCAGACTTCTGACATGGTTTTCAATCGCACTACCTAAACAGGGTGCGCCGAGGTTTGGGAGTTAAAAAACACGTTAGAATAGCAGGGTTAAGGTGCTTGTGCTCATTTTTTGAGCGCAGTTAAACGGGAAGCAGGTTCAAGCCTGCGCTGCCCCCGCAACGGTAAGTAAGTGCGGGTGTGTCATTTTGCCACTGGTAGTAAAGCTGTTCTAAACGCAGCAACTGGGAAGGCGACACATCAAAACTTACAAGCCCGGATACCGGCCTTGACCGTTCAGCCTGTCCCATTCAGGCGAGCGACTGGTGCTGCGGGTAGGCAGTGCGCAGGCGGCTAATTGCTTCTAATCGAACTTTTTTCCGTAACTTACCCTGGCGTATTGTCCGTGGTTTTGTTGCGCGCATTGTTCTTTCGCCTGTTCTTTGTCTTCTCCAGTGAATTTATTGCTGCACGGTGGGTGCGGCTTTTTATCTGGATATCATGAAGAAAACTTTAGTATTTATCGCATGCACACTGGTGTGCACCTTCTCCCGCGCTGAACAAACATCTCTGGGCGAATCGTTCGAGGTTGCCAAAGCCAGCCATCGCGATTTGCCCTCCGTGGTTGTAGAGTCAAACCGAACAATTGATTCTAAAGACGATGCCCCTCCCTCCGTTACCTTGATTACTAGCGACGACATTGCACAATCAGGCTACACGTCAGTGGCCGAAATTGTTCAGAAGTTGGGGTTTGTCAATACGCGACCTGGATTAACTGGTAAACGAGATGCAACCTTCGACTTGCGCGGCTTTGGTGGGTCTGATGCATACACGAATGTTGCAATTATCGTGGATGGTATTCGATATAGCGAAAAAGAGTTGGCAACTGCTCGCATCTCCAACATTCCCGTTCACAGTATTGAATCAATTGAAATTGCGCGTGGTGGTGCCTCTGTGGCATACGGAGACGGTGCATCTGGGGGCGTAATTCGTATCTCCACAATTAGACCAAAGGGTGATGTTCCGTTTTCTGGGAATGCAACGTTATCGGTGGGATCCTTTGGTACTCAAGATGCCACAGTGGGACTTCGAGGTAGTGCAGACGGTTTTGGTTTTGCGGTGGATGCAACTGAAGCAAGTACCGACGGCTATCGTGAAAGCAGCGGAGAGGATTTTGGGAGTGCTGCTGCAACACTGAGTTGGACCGGGCAGCATATTTACACGGGTATTCGACTGGGAGCGGAGAGTAGTGACGCACGACTTCCCGGGGCGTTGAGTCCCTTGGAATTCAAGCAAAATCCCCGTCAGGCTGTTCCATCAATTAACAATCGCGGAGACTTTTCTCTGTTTAAGCGCGATTTCGTGACCGCATTTTTTCGCACACATGGATTAGATCGAGATTACGGTTTTGATGTGTCCCAACGTGACCAACGTTTATCGTTCAAGCTTGGTAATCCGACGGGTCAACGCCAGGTGCTTCAAGATCAGTTTTCAGGATTTGTCCGAGACTCCTTTGAGTATGCAGACACGGTTCATCAATGGACGGTGGGGTTGAATTCTGAGCGCGCTGAGCTGGACGCGCAATCGCAATTCTCATTCGGTAACTTTGCGGCCCGAGGGACACAAAGTTCGTACGCAGTATTTATAACCGATGATGTCACTGTGTCTGAATCGCTTCGTGTCAATGCCGGATATCGGGTTGAACGTTTTTATCAGTATCGCTATGACATGGGGCCTTTTGTACCTACAGAAAGCAGCACACGTCGAGACTTTAATTTGGAGGCGTTAGAGCTAGGTTTTGCAAAGTCACTGACAGATGAGTTGACTGGTTTCGGTAAGTACAACAAAGGCTACCGAGTTCCGAATGTTGATGAAAATGACCCTGCGGCACGACCACCCACGGGTTCATTTCTCAATCCTCAGAGATCAAAGGAATTGGAGGCGGGAATGCGCCGTCGCAGTGGCCAACAGGAGCAGGTCGTAAGATTATTTAAAATTTGGTTAGATGACGAAATTGCAAATGTAAGTTTTACCAATATCAATTTAGATCGAACACAGCGTACTGGTATTGAACTTGAGCACTCTGCTCCCCTAGGTGGTCACCTCGCTCTTCGCGCCGCATACACTTACATTGATTCAGAATTTCGATCGGGTAATCTCACCGGGTCACGCGTGCCACTTGTACCTAAGCATCGTGCGTTAGTATCGCTGACGCAGAATCTAAACGATCAAGCGCAAGCCGAATTGTTGCTGCAGGGGCAGTCGGATCAGCGCCTTGGCGGCGATGTGGGGGGAGTTCAAGAACAAGGAAAGGTGCCGGGTTATGCCGTAGCCGACATAAACCTTCGTTACCAATTGGATCGAGTTAAGTTGGTATTTTCGATCAACAATATATTCGACCGTGATTACTTTAGTCAGGGATTTTTTAACGAGTTTGCTGTTTTTTCTGGTCGTGATCCAATCGGCATTTATCCCGACCCAGGCCGAAATATGCGTGTAACTGCGCAGTTTGAGTTTTAATGATTTGATGAACTTGTATCTTAGAAAGCGGTTCGTATACGGTTTTTTTGTTGGTTTTTGGCTCTGTGCTGGCAATCCGGCGAGGGCAAATCAACCCTGCGTCCAGGACGACACCAATCAAACCGTCTGCGCACAGCAGGCTCAACGCGTGTTGGTGCTTGCCCCCCACTTGACTGAGATTGTGGATTTCGTGGGGGGGATGAGCAAGGTAATCGCGGTGGATGGTTCCAGCAATTTTCCGGAAAGCGTGAATACCTTGCCCAAGTTAGGAAACCCCTGGATGCTCAGCGCAGAATCCATTCTCGCCCGCAAGCCCGATTTGGTACTGGTGTGGCAATCGGGTATTTCAATGCAGGTCGTGGCACAACTTCGCAAAGCTGGCGTACCTGTATTTGTCAGCGAGCCCAAGAAAATTGAGCAGGTGGCCACTACTATGCGCCGGGTGTCGAAGCTGCTGGGCACAGAGCAGGGCAGTGCTTCCCGCATAGACGATTGGTTGCAGCAGTTCGAGGCCTTGCGCGCAGAGTACCGGGGTCGTACACAGGTGCCCGTGTTTTATCAGGTGTGGGGTCAGCCATTGATGACTTTGGGCGGGCAGCATGCCGTATCAGAAGTAATTGGCTTGTGCGGTGGCCGAAACGTATTTGGTGATTTGCCAAACCTTGCCGCGCAAGTCAGTGTGGAAGGGGTTTTAAAGCGCAAGCCTGAAGTGCTGCTGGCAAGTGGTTCTGGCCGGGATCATCAGGGTTTTGTAGTGCAATGGAGCGCCTGGCCGCAAATACCCGCCGTAAAGCGCAACCATGTGTACACCTTGCCGAACGATATTTTGGTGCGCAATGGCCCCCGTCTGATTCAAGCTGCCAAGCTGGTGTGCGCGCATATTGAGCAGGCTCGCCGCTGAATTTTTGATTCAGAAGCAGCCCTTCGCTTCTCACCTTTTGCCAAATGATGCTTAGATCATTGACTCAACACAATCTCAAACGATTCAATTATCATTTGACAAGAATTATTGTCAGATGCTGGGTTGTGGTTATCCCTTAGATTGGGTGATACTACCGTGCTATAGTCCGCACCAGCAGTGTATTTGCAGTTCCTAAACATCAAATAAAAGCGCTTTCCCACAAGGAGAAGTTCCATGAAAATCGGAATCCCGGCCGAGACAAGGTCCGGAGAAACGCGTGTAGCCGCAACACCTGAAACGGTGAAGAAGCTCATTTCTCAAAAACACGAAGTGTTTGTTCAAGCAGGTGCAGGTATTGCCAGCTCGATTACCGATCAGGCCTACAGCGATGTGGGTGCCACAATCGTTGATCGCGCAATGGATGTGATCAGCAACTGCGACATGATCCTCAAGGTGCGTGCGCCAGCAGAAAACGAGTTGTCTGCTTACCGTGCAGGCCAAGTGGTGGTCGGCATGCTGAACCCCTTTGACAATGCTTCACTGGAAGCCATGAATAAGGCTGGCCTGACCGCATTTGCGCTGGAAGCCGCGCCACGCACTACTCGCGCGCAAAGCATGGACGTGTTGTCATCACAAGCCAACATTGCCGGTTACAAAGCCGTGATGATTGCGGCCAACGTTTACCAGCGTTTCATGCCCATGTTGATGACCGCCGCCGGTACAGTCAAAGCCGCTCGCGTGTTGATTTTGGGTGTTGGTGTCGCGGGCCTGCAAGCGATTGCAACGGCCAAGCGTTTGGGTGCTGTAATTGAAGCATCGGACGTACGCCCTGCCACGAAAGAACAGGTGGAATCGCTGGGTGCAAAGTTTGTGGATGTGCCTTTTGAGTCGGATGAAGAGCGCGAAATAGCCCAAGGTGTGGGTGGTTATGCCCGCCCCATGCCTGAAAGCTGGATGAAGCGTCAGGCTGCTGCCGTTCATGAAAAAGCGATCAAAAGCGACATCGTGATTACCACGGCATTGATTCCTGGCCGAAAGGCGCCCACATTGCTGCATGAAGACACCGTGCGTGCCATGAAGCCCGGTTCAGTCGTGATCGACTTGGCTGTGGAGCAGGGGGGCAATTGCCCCTTGTCCAAACTGAACGAGATTGTCGACGTCAACGGCGTAAAAATTGTGGGTTATGCAAACCTGGCCGCCATGGTGGCTGCGGATGCATCTGCGCTGTATGCCCGCAACGTGATCGATTTCCTGAAGCTTGTTTTCGACGGCGAAGGCACCTTCAAGATCGACATGGAAGACGACATTGTTGCTGCGTGCCTGATGTGCACCGGCGGCGAACTCAAACGCAAAAACGCTTAAGGAAGGAGCCAACATGGACGCAATTAGCCCCACCGTGGTCAACCTGATTATTTTTGTACTCGCCATTTACGTGGGTTACCACGTGGTTTGGAACGTAACCCCCGCGCTGCACACCCCATTGATGGCGGTGACCAACGCAATTTCCGCAATCGTGATCGTGGGTGCCATGCTGGCAGCCGCGCTGACCGTAACGCCCCTGGGCAAATTCATGGGTGTGCTGGCTGTGGCCTTGGCCGCTGTGAATGTGTTCGGTGGGTTTTTGGTCACCCGTCGCATGCTTGAAATGTTCAAGAAAAAGAACAAATAAACCAACAGCGATCTGGAGAAATTTATGGAATTGAGTTTCAACGCAGTGACGCTGTTGTACCTGGTAGCGTCAATCTGTTTTATTCAGGCCTTGAAGGGCCTTTCACACCCCACAACGTCGCGTTTGGGGAACACCTTCGGCATGGTAGGTATGGCAATTGCCATTGCCACCACAATCGGTTTGATCTTCAAGCTGGCTGAAATTGCGGGGCAATCTGCGGTGACTGGCCTGGGCTGGGTGCTGGCTGGATTGGTTGTGGGCGGTGGCTTGGGTACCATCATGGCCAAGCGCGTCGAAATGACCAAGATGCCTGAACTCGTGGCCTTCATGCACAGCATGATTGGTTTGGCGGCTGTGGCGATTGCAGTTGCAGCTGTTGCTGAACCTGATGCCTTCGGCATCACGGCCAAAGGCAACTTCGACATTCCACTGGGCAACAAAATCGAGTTGTTCATTGGTACCTTCGTGGGTGCAATTACCTTCTCGGGTTCAGTGATCGCTTTCGGCAAGTTGAGTGGCAAGTACAAGTTCCGCCTGTTTCAAGGTGCACCTGTGCGCTTCACCGGTCAGCATCAGCTCAATGCAGTGTTGGGCCTTGTGATGGTGGGCTGTGGCATCTGGTTTGCCGTGACGCAAGACTGGACACCCTTCATCATCATGACGATCGCTGCCTTTATTCTGGGTGTAACACTGATTATTCCAATCGGTGGTGCCGACATGCCCGTGGTGGTGTCTATGCTGAACAGCTATTCCGGCTGGGCCGCAGCAGGTATTGGCTTCTCGCTGAACAACAGCATGTTGATCGTGGCAGGTTCGCTGGTGGGCTCCTCTGGCGCAATTTTGTCGTACATCATGTGTAAAGCGATGAACCGTTCATTCTTCAACGTGATTCTGGGTGGTTTTGGTGGTGAGGCTGATGCAGGTGCCGCAGGCGGTGGCCAGCAACGCACGGTGAAAAGCGGTTCTTCCGACGACGTGGCTTTCTTGCTGACCAACGCTGAAACCGTGGTGATTGTGCCTGGTTATGGTTTGGCCGTGGCGCGTGCGCAGCATGCCCTGAAGGAATTGAGCGAAAAGCTGACGCACATGGGTGTTACGGTGAAGTACGCCATTCACCCAGTTGCAGGCCGTATGCCCGGCCACATGAACGTGTTGCTGGCTGAGGCGGAGGTGCCTTACGACCAGGTGTTCGAGATGGAAGACATCAACAGCGAATTTGCGCAAACCGATGTGGTGTTGGTGCTGGGTGCGAACGACGTGGTGAACCCTGCGGCGAAAGACCCCAAGAGCCCGATTGCAGGCATGCCAATTCTGGAAGCCTACAAAGCCAAAACCATTATCGTGAACAAGCGTTCAATGAACGCGGGTTACGCCGGCTTGGACAACGAGTTGTTCTACATGGACAAGACCATGATGGTGTTTGGCGATGCCAAGAAAGTAATCGAAGACATGGTGAAAGCGGTCGAGTAAATTCGACGCAATTGCCTTGTTTTTAAGAAGCCCGGTGAGAAATCATCGGGCTTTATTTTTTTGCAATGTCGCAAATGCGTTGCACCACCAGTTCGGTGTGTTCCATGGGCAAGAAGTGCGTGGCATCGGCAATCACTTCAATGTGGGCCTTGGGCAAACGTTTTTGAATTCGCGCGTGTGCAGTGGCGGGAAACGTAGAGCCTTTGCCAGCTGCAAGAATATGGATGGGGCAGCCCGGGTCCCGAATCCAGCGTGCGGCATTGGGTTCGGTGTGTTGAAAGGTCAACGACTCCCAATGGGGTGGGCAGGCCAGTTCAACTTCATTGTTGCTGGTCGGCACAAAGCCATGTTCCACGTAGGCTTGTAACCACTCGTCGCTCCATGTTCCGAAAGCTTTTTTGCTGCGGTAATTCTCAAAAGCGTCTCGATGTGTCGGGAAACTTGCCCGCCTTCTCGCTGCTGCTGCGGCCATTGCAATTCGGTCAGCAAAGCCAAACCAATTGGCCAGGCGCAATGCAAACCCCTGCTTTGGATCCAGTAGCACCGGTTCCACCAACACAAGGCCTTTTACCTTGTCAGGCCTTTGTGCTGCTGCTGCAAGGCTGGTTGTGGCGCCAATTGAATGCCCTGCAAGCCACATGGGTTCACTGGCCTGGTCAAGCACGGCGATCAGGTCTTGGTAGTAGGTGGTCCAGCCACGAAAAGTTTTGGGGTTACCTGCCGAGCGGCTTTCGCCGTGCCCGCGCATGTCCCAGGTGTGCACATCAAAGTGAGGCAGCAATTCGCGCAGCAATGGTGTGTATGTTTTGGCGTTGAAACCTGTTGCATGGGCCCAATGCAGTTTGGGTTTGTTGCCGGATTTCGACCAGCGCATCATTTGAATGGCGCTGCCATCGTGGGAAACAATTGGGTAAGCAGATTCGATCATTCGGTGCGTTCAAGCCACATGGCGTCGCCGTAACTGAAGAACCTGTATTGTTGCGCAATTGCATGCGCATATGCATTGAGTATGTTGGTTTTTCCGGCAAAAGCAGACACCAGCATCAGCAAGGTGCTTTTGGGCAAATGGAAATTTGTGATCAGCCTGTCGACCACCTTGAAGGTATAGCCGGGCTTGATAAAAATTTGAGTGTCGCCAGCATGGCCGCTGCGCGCAAATTCTGCTGCCTTGTCCACACCCTCGGTGGTATTTAAATTGCAGCCTGTTTCTGTGGCCCAAGCCTCCAGTGCACGCAGGGAAGTGGTGCCCACTGCCACCACTCGACCACCGTTTTCTTTGGCTTTGATCATCGCGGCAATTACAGCACCTGAAATCGCATAGCGCTCGCTGTGCATCACATGTTCGTCCACGTTGTCCGTTTTCACCGGCAAGAATGTGCCAGCGCCGACGTGCAATGTCAGGTTCAGCAGTTTCACCCCGCGTGCCTGCACTTGTTGAAGCAATTGTTCGGTGAAATGCAGGCCAGCTGTGGGTGCGGCTACGGCGCCTGGCTCCCGCGCAAACACGGTTTGGTAGCGTTCGTCGTCTTGGGCATTCGCGTTGTGTTCAATGTAAGGCGGCAGTGGCAGGGCGCCATGCGCATCCAGCAGCTCAGGCAGGCTGAGGCTACTTTCCAGCAACTCCAGCTCGTACATCATGTCGTGTTTGCTGAGCACGCGCGCTTTGGCCACGCCAGCCAACACCACTTCACTGCCCGGTTTGGGTGACTTGCTGGCCCGAATCATGGCGGTGAAACGCTTGTCGTCGAGAATGCGCTCCAGCATGACTTCGATTTTTCCGCCGCTGGCTTTGTGGCCCTGAAGGCGGGCCTTCAGCACTTTGGTGTCGTTGATCACCAAAACATCATTGGGTCCAAGCAAGTTTAGTACATGCTCAAACAGGCGGTCTTCGATGGGTTTGTTGTTCTCGCAAACGAGCAAGCGCGACTCTCCACGGATTTCCGGAGGATGTTGGGCAATAAGTTGTTCTGGAAGATTGAAATCGAATTCGGACAGTTTCATGGTTGCTTTCATGTTGTCCTGGGGGCTGGTGCCGAGGGCGGGAATCGAACCCGCACGTTATCTCTAACACTGGATTTTGAGTCCAGCGCGTCTACCAATTCCGCCACCTCGGCAAGCCCGCAATTATGGCAAAAAACAATATTGAACACAACACCCCTTTGCAGAAATAAGTCATTTTTTTTGCGATTGCCGAAAATGTGCCCCTCTCGTGGGATTACCGCTTGCGCAACGAACCCACATACTGCTTGTGTACCTTATCCAAAACGGGTTTGTTCACAATGTCTTTCAAGTGGAAATGGTTGCTTACTACTTTTGTAGCCCAGTTGCTGCTGGGGGGCATTTTCACGGGTATTCAATACATACACATGGGCAAGTTGGCCGAGCAGGACTTGTTTCGGGTTCAGGAAAGTTTTCAGTCCGAATTGACCAAGGCTCATTTGGCCAGCCATGGTCACGCGCTGAATGGGCTGTCTTCGACCGTTCGGGATTTCTACTCGCGTTACAAGCCTGCTGCTGTATGGGTGAGCAAGGGCAATGAACTTGTTTATGCCATGGGCGATGTGCCCGATGAGCTGACCGTACCTGCTGCCCCTTTGTTGTCGATTTTTGATCTACCCGCTTCCGGGCAACAGTTGAAGGTGTTGTTTGATGAAAATGAGGTGTATCGCAGCCGCAATGACATGTTGTTTTACCTCGCGGGTGTGTTCCTATTGAGTGCGCTGGCTTGCTCAATGATTCTGTTGGGCTTGAGCAATACCTTGTCCGCCCGGCTCGAGGACCTTCGCAGCAAGGCCATGGAGCTGCAATCTGGGAAAATTCAGTCCCGAATCGAGGTGGCCGGACGTGATGAAATTTCCTGTCTGGGTGCGGCCTTCAACAGCATGGCTCAGGCCATTGAGTTGCAAATGAAGGCCATGGAGGAAAGTCACGCTCGGTCCGTGTCCGAGAAGAACAGGCTTGATCTGTTGTTGTCTTCTCTGGCCAGTGGTGTTGCCTATCTGGACGAGCGTTTCAATTTGCTGTACCTGAACAAAGCGCTTGCAAAAATGTTGAGAATTGACACGATCAATCCTGAGTCGGCCAAGCTGGAGGCAGTGTTAATTCAGGCCGGAGTGGTTCGAGAGCAGCGGATACGTCTAAAAGACCTGGTGACTGACTATTTTGGCAATCATGAAATGCCTGTTGAGCTGAATTTCACGGATGGTCGGGTGTTGCAATTCCGGTTTGCGGTGTACAGCGACAAAATTCAGGGGGCTCATGCGGTGTTGATTGTGGACGATGTCAGCATTCGAAAAAATGTGGAGGATCTGCGCCATGAAGTAGAGCGCGACCCGTTGACTGGCGTATTGAACCGAAGGGGTTTTGATATGACTTTGGAGGCCAGGTTTTCACGACTGTTGCCCGGAGAAACTATGGGGCTCATGTTTCTCGACCTCGACGGATTTAAAGCGGTGAATGACAACCTTGGGCACAAGGCAGGTGATCAAATCCTGAAAACCAGCGCCACTTTGCTGAAAGGCGCCACCCGGAACGTAGATCATGTTGCGCGCTTGGGCGGCGACGAATTCGCCATTATTGTGGCCCGCTGCAATATTCAATTGCTTAAAAACATTGCCGAGCGAATTATTGAATCGTTTGCTTGCGACAAGTTGTTGGTGCGTGTCCGGCAAAACCATGGCTTGACGGTGTCTTGCAGTATTGGTGCGGCCATGCATCCATTGCACGGGCATTCCATTCAGCAACTGCTTGAAATTAGTGATGAGCAAATGTACCAAGCCAAGAAAGCGGGTAAAAATTGTTATCGAATTGCCGGAGTGGCCGGTGAATCGGTAATTCGTGATGCGGCAGTCAAGGTTTGAGTTTGTTGCGTATCTGGGTCAGGCTTTTGTTGACCTCTTTTCTCAAGGCTTTGCCTGTGCTTTTCACCGTGGTTTTCGCGGTCTCTGCGGCGTCTTGGGTGGCGCCTTTCAGTTTCTGAAATTGGCCTTCACGTTGCAGTTGTTTGTTGCCAGTCAGTTCGCCAATTTTTTGTTTGGTCACACCCACTGCCATATTGATTTTGCCTTCGTATTTACCCGCCACTTTTGTATCCTCCCAGTGTGTTCAGCAGTGTAACTTGCCCCGCATTTTCATGGTTAGCCCCAGTGTCGAAGCCGGCAATTAGCCGGTAGCCTTCTAGCAACCCAACTGGAGACATTGCCCATGAAGATTGTTTGGCTGGAAAGCGAGACCGTACGTACCCCCTTGCCACGCCCAGAGTGCGCACACACCTGGACTGAATACCCGTTCACCACGGCAGACACGCTGAAAGAGCGCATCAAGGATGCAGAAATTCTGATCATTAACAAGGTGAAAATCGGCCCAGCCGAGCTGGATGCAGCGCCCAAGCTGAAAATGATTCAGCTGGTGGCCACCGGTACCGACAATGTGGACAAAGTGGCTTGCGCCGAGCGCGGTATCAAGGTGAGCAATGTGGTGAATTACGGTCCTGAATCGGTGGCTGAACACGCAATGGCCTGTATTTTGCAGCTGACCCGCCGTGTGCCGGAGTGGGAGGCATTGGTGCACGATGGCAGTTGGAGCGCATCGCGCTTTTTCTGCTTGCACACACTGCCCATGCGTGGCCTGCACACCCAAACGCTGGGCGTGTTGGGCAGCGGGGCGATTGGTGGCAAGCTGATCGAATTTGCCAAGGCTTTTGGCATGACCATTTTGCACATTGAACGCCAAGGGGTAGACAAGCCGCGCGATGGTTATGTGACCTTTGAGCATGGTTTGGCTCACAGCGATGTGCTTAGCCTGCATTGCCCCTTGAATGAGCAAACCAAAGGCTTGATCGGGCCCGATACCATTCCCAAAATGAAGAAAGGCGCGATTTTGATCAACACCGCACGCGGTGGTTTGGTGCAGTTTGATGCATTGAAACAAGCCATTGAAAGTGGGCACCTGGGTGGCGCTGCACTCGATGTACTGGAAGTGGAACCACCCCCTCGCGATCACCTGATGGTGCAGTGGCAACACCCGCGCTGTATCATCACGCCGCACGTGGCCTGGGGCACTGAAAGTTCGCAAGCCAATGCGGGGCGCTTGGCTGTAAAACATGTCGACGAGTTTATTGCTGAAAACCTTTAAGCAGGCAGCGCCGATTGGCTGTTGTATGAAAAGTACATTTGCTGCACCCAGCCGGTGCGGCAAGTGAATTTAAAGCAATTGCACAAATAATAAGCATCAAAAAGGCTTAGAATGCGTGCATGACACAAACTGAAACGTATACCGCCACCGCCGCTGAAGAAGCCGCCCTCGCAAATGTAACCTTTGCAGACTTTGCGCTGCATCCCAGCATCCAAAAAGCCATTGACGAGCAGGGTTATACACAGCCCACGCCGATTCAAGCCAAAGCCATTCCCGTGGTGCTGACCGGCGTCGACGTCATGGGTGCCGCACAAACCGGAACGGGTAAAACCGCTGGGTTTTCGTTGCCAATTTTGAACCGCTTGATGCCGCTGGCCACTGAGAATACTTCGCCAGCCCGCCACCCGGTGCGTGCGTTGATTTTGACGCCCACCCGTGAGCTGGCTGACCAGGTTGCAGCCAACGTGTTTACTTATGCCAAGCACACGCCGCTGCGTTCTACCGTGGTGTATGGCGGTGTAGACATTAACCCTCAAATTCAGGCTTTGCGCCGTGGTGCCGAATTGGTGATTGCCACGCCAGGCCGCTTGCTGGACCACGTTCAGCAAAAGAGTATTAATTTGGGCCAAGTGCAGGTGCTGGTGCTGGACGAAGCCGACCGCATGCTGGACATGGGCTTTTTGCCCGACCTGCAACGAATTATCAATTTGCTGCCAAAAACCCGCCAGAACCTGTTGTTCTCGGCCACATTTTCGCCTGAAATCCAGAAGCTCGCTAAAAGCTTCATGGTGTCGCCCACGCTGATTGAGGTGGCGCGCCGCAATGCAACTTCAGAAAACATCAAGCAGGTCATTTTCGCGCTCGACAGCGAAGAAGACAAACGCATGGCGGTTTGCCATCTGATTCGAAGCAAAGCGCTGAGCCAGGTGATTGTGTTTTCAAACACGAAGCTGGGCACAGCCCGATTGGCGCGCCACCTTGAAAAGGAAGGCGTATCAAGTACAGCCATTCACGGTGACAAAACCCAGATTGAGCGAACCAAATCGCTGGAAGCGTTCAAGGCTGGTGAGGTAACCGTATTGGTGGCCACCGATGTGGCAGCCCGTGGTTTGGACATTGCTGATTTGCCTTGCGTGATCAACTACGACCTGCCCACCACGCCTGAAGATTACGTGCACCGCATTGGCCGCACAGGTCGCGCGGGTGCCAAGGGCACGGCGTATTCGTTTGTTGTAAAACGCGATGAACGCGCCTTGAAAGACATTGAAAAGCTGATTGGCAAAGCCTTTGTGCGCGAAGAACTTGAGGGTTTTGTGCCCGGGGCGCGGGCGCCAAGGGAAGAGCGAAGTGGTCGCGAAGGTCGCAGTGAGGGGCGCAGCGATGGCCGCACTGAGGGCCGCACCTACGAGGGTCGTTCTGATCGTCGCCCTGCACGCAGTGGCGATGAAGCTGCGCCAGCCCGTGAACGTCGTCCGTCACGTGACATGTCCTATCAAGGTGCCCGTTTCAACGACAACGCGCCAATTCATCGAGATGCCGAATACGAACGCTTGCGCGCCAAGCTGGCCCAAACTCGGGTGAAAGACTCGCTGTTTAACCAGCCTTATCAGGAATCCAAAGAAGACAAGGCGGCTGCTGAAGCTGCGGCTTCGGGTCAATCCGCTTCGGCTGCGAACAAACCCAAGAGCAAGAATGCTGCGCCTGTGGCGTTTTTGTTGGGTGGCAACCCAAGAAACTGAGCCTAGAAACTAAGCAGCCTGTGCTGCTCGGTAGTTGGCCCAAACCGGGGTCGCCAATTCAAGCCACTGAGTTACTTCAGTGGCTTTTATTTTGCCCAAACCAAAGTGTTGCCACACGGTGTTCAAATTCAGCACCGGGTCTTGTTCAGGCACCGCCAACGCGCCGGTTTGCTTGGATAGTTTTTGGCCATCTTCGGCCAATATAACGGGCAAGTGCCAATAGATTGGGGGATTCACAATAGCTTGTGTCTCAAGCCCGCCCTGCAAGGCCTTCCACACGGCAATTTGCCGGGCGGTGGTGTCTGCCAGGTCTTCGCCGCGCACAATGTGCGTCACCTTGCTTGCCAAATCATCGACAACCACGACTAGGTGATAAGCCCAAAACCCATCGCCTCGTTTCAATACAAAATCGCCACTACTGGCATTCAAGTCGTCATTGAATGTAACTAGCCGGTGGTCGTGCCACTGTATTGGCTCGGTCGGGCAGCGAAAACGAATTGCGCGTGCCTCGCGGCCTTCAGGCATGCCTTGGCGGCAAGTGCCGGGGTAAATGCGGTTTTCGCCAAGCGCCCGCTGTGAATTGGCGTCGTCGATTTCCTTTCGGGTGCAGGCGCAGGGGTAGGTTAGGTTCAGAATGTTCAGGTGTTTCAAAGCGGTTTCATACACTGAATGCCGTTGCGATTGCACCCACACCTCGCCTTGCCATTGAAGGCCATGGCGTTTCAAGGTGCGCACAATGTGTTCAACAGAAGCGGTGTCGCAACGCCCCTCGTCAATGTCTTCAATGCGCAATAGCCATTGGCCGTGGTGCACCCTGGCATCCAGAAAGCTGCCCAGTGCGGTGGCCAGCGAACCCAAATGCAGTGGGCCAGTGGGCGAGGGGGCGAATCGGCCAATGTAGGGCGCTTGTGCGAGCATGTTCTGCACTGTTTACTGAGGCGGTTGAAAGTTAAGTTGCACTGTGGCCAGGTGCTTGGTCCACCAGTCGAGCGCCTTGCCTTGGCTTCCGCGTTGCCATGCAAAGCACAGGCTGCTTTGCCGGGTCACATCCTCGGTTTTCTTGATCAGCAAGTCGCCGTTCGCAACTTCGTGCTCAATCAAATTCCAGGGTAGCCAGCCACAACCCAAACCGGCCAGTTGGGCTTTCACCTTGGCTTGCAGATTGGGCACTGTTAGTACCGCCTGCCCGCTCTGCAAACCAAATGTCAGGGGTTTGAAGTTGCGGGAGGTGTCACCCACAGCCACTGCACGGTATTGGCGAATGGTGTCTATGCACAAGGGCTCTTCCGCATGCGCCAGCGGGTGATCGGGCGCCACTGCGAAAACGAAAAGTGATTGGCCAAAGCTTTGAATGTGCAAGCCGGTAGCGCTCGCAAACTGGTTCTGGTCCAGACGGCTGCCAATCAGCAGGTCGGCTCGACCCGAGTACAGGGCCTCCCAAGTGCCCGACAGCACTTCGCTCGAGAAACGCAGCCGGGTGGGGCTTTCCAGCGCATCAAACGCCTGAATCCACGGTATGGCCTTCTCGAACGGCACCACCGAATCCAGCACAATCCGCAACTCGGCCTCCCAGCCACTGGCCACGGCTTTCACACGCTTGGTGAGTGCGTCGGTGCTTTCCAGTAACTTGCGACCCTCCTCCAGCAGGGCTTTGCCCGCCGGGGTCAATTTGGCTTTGTGGCCCGACCGGTCGTAGATCAGAACATCCAGGCTTTCTTCCAGTTGTCGCAGTTGGTAGGTGATTGCCGAAGGGGCTTTGTTCAAGGCCACCGCAGCGGCGGCAAAACTGCCCCGTGCTTCAATCAATTCAAGCAGGGCAAGGCTGTCGAGGTTGATGGTCATGGGGTTCAGTTTTTTTGAATGAGTTCGTCAAATTCTACGCCTTGTTCGGCTGCATGGCACCACCTACACTGAATTCATCATTCAACAGGAGGTTGAACATGTTCCAGATCAGAAAATCCAGCGAGCGCGGTTATGCCAACCATGGTTGGCTCGAAAGCTATCACAGCTTCTCCTTTTCCAGCTACTACGATCCCAAGCACATGGGTTTTGGCCCCTTGCGCGTGATCAATGAAGACATTGTTCAACCGCAAACCGGGTTTGGTACCCACGGCCACCGCGACATGGAAATCATCACCTACATGTTGAGTGGCGAATTAAGTCATCGGGACAGCTTGGGCGGTGGTTCGGCCATCAAGCCCAATCAGATTCAGCGCATGAGCGCAGGCACCGGTATTCGCCATTCCGAAATGAATGCGCACAAAACCGAGGCTGCGCACTTGCTGCAAATCTGGATTGAACCCGCGGTGAATGGCGTTGAACCCGGCTACAAAGACCACGACCTGGATCCGGAAAGTATTACCGGCCAGTTGGGACTGGTGGTAACAGGCGACAAAGCCGAGGCCGAGGCAAAGAAAATTGCCTTCATTCACCAGGACGCAAAAATGTACGCTGGCCGCTTGAGCAATCAAAGCGTGCACCGCGAGCTGGACCCCGCACGCAAAGGGTATCTGCATGTGGCCAAGGGTTCTCTGAGCGTGGGCAATGTGCTGTTGCAAACCGGCGACGCACTCTTGATTGCAGGTGAACGTGAGCTGAATTTTGATGTAAGTGAACAGGCCGAAGTTCTTTTCTTCGACTTGCCCGCTTGATTGTTACAACAACGAGGGAGTAAAAAATGACACAAGTTGCAATTGTTTATCACAGCGGTTATGGCCATACAGCGAAGGTGGCTCAGTTTGTTCAGCAGGGCGTGGATGCGGTAGGGGGCGTACAAAGCCATCTTGTTTCCGTGAATGACGTGAACGACGCCACATGGGACGTGTTGGCCAAGGCTGACGCCATTATTTTTGGCTCGCCCACTTACATGGGCGGTGCTTCGGCAGACTTCAAAAAGTTCGCTGATGCGTCCAGCAAAGTGTGGTTTAGCCAAGGCTGGAAAAACAAGGTGGCGGGTGGTTTTACCAACTCGCTTTCCATGAGTGGCGACAAGCTCAGCACGCTGCAATATTTTGTTACCTTCGCCATGCAACACGGCATGATCTGGGTGGGCAGTGCCACACCCGGCGCGCAAAAGCCAGGTGATGTGGCAGAACTGAATCGTGTGGGCTCTTGGGTGGGCGTGATGACCCAATCCGACAATGCCCCTGCAGACGTGACTCCGCCTGCGTCTGACCTTGAAACTGCGAAGATTTATGGCAGCAGGGTGGCCGAGTTTGCAAAGAAGTTGTCGGCCTAATAGTTAGCCCAAGACGTGAATGGGCTGTAATCAAATATCCGTTTGCGGATAAAATGGGGGGATGACTAATTCATCCCCCACATTGCCTTCCACGTTTGTTCACCTGCGCATGCACACCGAGTTCTCGGTGCTCGACGGCATGGTGCGCGTGGGCGAGGCTGTCAAAGCCGCCGCTGGCTGCGGTATGCCTGCCCTGGCCATTTCCGACCTGTCCAACCTGTTTGGTCTGATCAAGTTTTACGGCAAGGCGCGTGGTGCTGGAGTTAAGCCAATTGCTGCTTGCGATGTGTGGATTGAAAGCGACCGCGACGAAGAACAACCCGCACGCATGTTGCTGCTGGTGCAAAACCACAAAGGTTATTTGCAACTTTGCGAGCTTCTTAGCCGTGCTTTCTTGCGCAATCAAAAACGCGGAAAAGCCACACTGAAGTTTGAATGGTTTGATGAAGTGGGTTGCGATGGCTTGATCGCGGTGTCTGGTTTTACAAATTCCGATGTTGGCCAATTTCTGCTGGGCGGCAACATGGCCCGCGCAGAAGATTCAGCCCGAAAATTCCTGAAACACTTTGAAGGCCGGTACTACATCGAGCTGCAACGCGATGGGTCCACCCAAGCCGAAAACCTGGTGAATTTGAGTTGCCAACTGGCCGCCAAATTGCAGTTGCCCGTGGTGGCCACACACCCAATCCAGTTTTTGAAGCCCGAAGACTTCCGTGCGCATGAAGCGCGGGTGTGTATTGCGCAGGGCGAAATTTTGTCCAACCCACGCAGGCCTCGCCGCTTCACCGAGCAGCAGTACTTCAAAACCGCGCAGGAAATGGCGGAACTGTTTGCCGATATACCCAGCGCCATTCGCAACAGCATTCGAATTGCCCAGCGTTGTAATTTAACGCTTGAATTGGGCAAGCCCAAGCTGCCCGCATTCCCCACGCCCGACGGCATGACGCTGGATGATTTCCTGGTGCATTTGTCCAAGGAAGGCTTGGAAAAGCGCCTGGCCCACCTGTTCCCGAATATCGAGGAACGGGAAAAAATGCGCCCGGATTACGAAGCACGTTTGAAAATTGAATGCGACACCATCATCGGCATGGGCTTTCCCGGTTACTTCCTGATTGTTCAGGACTTCATTAACTGGGGCAAACAAAATGGTGTGCCCGTGGGTCCCGGCCGGGGCTCGGGTGCGGGTTCGCTGGTGGCGTACGCCCTGGGCATTACTGATCTTGACCCGCTGCGGTACGACTTGCTGTTCGAGCGCTTCTTGAACCCCGAGCGGGTTTCAATGCCCGACTTCGACATTGACTTCTGTCAGGACAACCGCGACCGAGTCATCGACTACGTGAAGCAAAACTACGGGCGCGATGCGGTCAGCCAAATCGCCACCTTCGGTACATTGGGCGCGAAGGCTGTTATTCGCGATGCAGGCCGCGTGCTCGACATGCCCTATATGTATTGCGATGGCTTGTCGAAACTGATTCCTCAAACACCCGCCGACCCTTGGGACCTGGACCGCGCCATGGCCGACGAACCCACCTTCCGCGAGCGGGTGGAAAACGAAGACGAAGCCAAGGAAATTATTGCCGTGGCCCGGCCACTGGAAGGCCTGACCCGCAACGTGGGTATGCACGCCGGTGGCGTGTTGATCGCGCCAGGCAAACTGACTGACTTCTGCCCTTTGTATTGCGCCGATGGTTCTACTGATTCCGTGGTGTCGCAGTACGACAAAGACGACGTCGAAGCCGTGGGCCTTGTGAAGTTCGACTTCTTGGGTTTGCGCAACCTGACTATTCTGGATTGGGCTGTGCGCTGGGTGCGCGAGAATTACGAAGATCAGCGCGACTTCCGCCTGGAAGACCTGCCGCTGAACGACCCGGCTGTGTACCAGTTGTTTTCCGATGGCAACACCACCGCTGTGTTTCAGTCTGAATCGCGTTCCGCGAAAGACCTTGAAAAGAAGCTCAAGCCCGACAACTTCGAAGACATCATCGCCTTGATGGCGCTGAACCGCCCTGGCCCCTTGGGTTCCGGCATGGTGGACGACTTCATTGCCCGTAAAAAAGAAACTTCGAAAACCGGTAAAGGGCGTGCCGAGTGGTACTTCCACCCCAAGCTTGAAGGCATTCTGAAAAGCACCTATGGCGTGATTGTTTACCAAGAGCAGGTGATGCTGGTCGCCCAGATTTTGGCTGGCTACAGCCTGGGTGGCGCTGACTTGCTTCGCCGTGCGATGGGTAAAAAGAAGCCCGAAGAAATGGCCAAGCAGCGTGAAATTTTCACGACCGGTGCAACCGAGCGCGGTGTAGACCCGGCGGTGGCCAAGCAGCTTTTCGATTTGATGGAAAAGTTTGCGGAATATGGTTTCAACAAATCGCACTCGGCTGCGTACGCACTGATTGCGTACCACACCGCCTGGTTGAAGGCTCATTACCCCGCTGAGTTCATGGCGGCGTCCATGAGTTCAGACATGGACGACACCGACAAAGTAAAAATCTTTGTTGAAGACGCCATGGCCATGTGCCAGGTGCCAGGTAAAAAAGCGGGCACCACAGTCACCATGCTGGGCCCAGATGTGAACGAATCCAACTTCCGTTTTACGGCGGTGCGCATTGATGGTGAAAAACGCGCCAGTGCCATTCGCTACGGTTTGGGCGCGGTGAAAGGTACCGGTCAGGCCGCCTGCGAAGCCATTGTCGCCGAACGCAGTGCCAATGGCCCGTTCACCAGTCTGTTCGACTTTGTGAAACGTGTGGACAGCAAACAAATCAACCGCCGGGTGATTGAAGCACTGATCCGCGCAGGCGCATTCGATGCCTTGAACCCTGACCGTGCCAAATTGTTGGCCAGTTCGGGTCAGGCCATGGAATGGGCAGCACAGCAAGCTGCCACAGCGGCGCAAGTCAGCCTGTTTGGTGAAGACCTTGGGGGCGATGCGCCGCCGGAATTGGTGGAAGTACCCACCTGGAGCGAGCGCGAAAAACTGCAACAAGAAAAAGCGGCCTTGGGTTATTACTTCAGCGGGCACCTGTTTAAAGCCGATGAAGCGAATGTGCGCCAGTTTGTAAAGTTGCGCCTGAAAGACCTTTCGCCTGGCCGGGACATGGTGTGGATGGCCGGTGTTATCGCATCGCTGCGCACCATGATGACCAAGCGTGGAAAAATGGCCATTGTGTTGCTCGACGATTCCACGGCACAGGTTGAGTTGTCCATTTTCAATGAGCAGTTTGAGGCCAATCGCAACTTGTTGAAAGAAGACTCCTTGCTGGTTTTACAGGGCAAGGTGTCTGAAGATTCGTACACCGGTGGTTTGCGAATTTCAGCCGAGAACCTGTATTCGCTGGCCAGTGCGCGTGCTCACTTTGTCAGCCGCTTGAGGCTGAGTATGAATGGGCAATCGGATGCTGAAAAGCTGCGCGCCATGCTGGAACCGTTTCGTGACCCGGAGCAGGGTTGCCTGGTTGAAATTGACTATCACAATGGCCATGCAGCCTGCGTGGCCCAGTTGAGCAGTGAATGGAAAGTGCGGCCCGAAGAAGATTTGCTGATTGAAATGCAAGGCTGGCTGGGTGAGGGCAAGGCGAAATGGGTGTTTGGCTAGACGAGCGGCCTTATTCTTCCAGCCAACTCAGCGGGGCTGCCCGATTCCTCACCGAAAACAGCTTCATCCCTTTTTGAATTCATTCTTGCTCACCTCGCTCAATGGAATGGACGCCTCCAACCTAAA
>CESG01041394.1_pt1 | contig 85511 bp, 80 predicted proteins | sample 531121 | NCBI WGS metagenome assembly CESG01 (sample SAMEA2621287, study PRJEB7988) | marine metagenome | biome: marine biome (ENVO:00000447); feature: mesopelagic zone (ENVO:00000213); material: "saline water (ENVO:00002010), including plankton (ENVO:xxxxxxxx)" | depth 800 m
GCGCGCTTCCTCGTCTTCGCGCAGGCGCTGCTCTTCCTCGGCCACTTCGGCTTCGGCGGCGAGCAGGGCGTCGCGATCTTCCTTGGGAACCTGGTAATAATCAGGGTGGATTTCACCGAAGGCGAGGAAGCCGTGGCGATTGCCGCCGAAATCGACGAAGGCCGCCTGGAGCGAGGGTTCGACCCGCGTGACCTTGGCTAGATAGATATTGCCTTTGATCTGCTTGTGATCGGCAGATTCGAAGTCGAATTCCTCAATCCGATTGCCTTTGAGGACCGCCACCCGGGTTTCTTCCTGGTGGCGCGCATCGATTAGCATGCGCGTTGCCATTGATATGTCTCCAGCCGCGACGGGACAGGTGTGAACCTGAATCTGCGCGGCGTATTTTGTTGGAAAGTCCGCGGCCCGATCCGGGCTTCGCGGTGTTTGTGAACCGGCCAGTTCCAGCAATTGCATGGGGCCGGGTATTTGTGAGTGCCGAGCTTGCCTTGCGCATCTGCAGCGCTGTCCGGCCCGAAATAGCGGCAAAGGCAATCGCCTGCGCTGCTGTTATCGGGGAGAAACGGGCCATGTCCGGCATCAACCTGTATTAATTTGGGCTTTCACGGCGGAAGCCGTTGTGGCCTGAAAAAGAACGGCTTTTTTCGGTGACCCTCTTCGTCGCGCAATATTCGCGCCGATCGGAGGCACCTCGTAACCGATGAACTATCGCTAGCACCGTGGGTTTCGCACGGCAACCATATTGCGTCATTGGATAACAAGGCGGTAACCGTGCCCGTAATGACGATGCGCGCGCAAATCCTTTTGCTGACGTTGCTGCCGCTCGCAGTGCTGGCCGTACTCGCCATGACAGCCGTGCGTATCCCCGTGCCTGAGATAGGCCGGGGCTACGTCGTTCATATCGAACTTCCCGTTACGGATACTCCAGAAGCGCTTCCAGACGTGGCGGGGGCGAACAGCGCACCGCTGGTAGTGATAGATGCCGGCCACGGAGGACATGATCCCGGGGCGGCGGGTCAAGGCTATCGAGAAAAGACTATCGTGCTCGATCTGGCGAGGGCACTGCGCGACGAGCTCGAAAAAGGGGGTGGGGTCCGCGTCGCACTTACGCGAGACGAGGATCGCTACCTTGTTCACGCCGAGCGGGTCGATATCGCCCGCAAGCTCGGTGCCGATCTGTTCATATCGATCCATGCCGATAGTGCAGGAGACGCTGCCGACGTAACGGGGGCCAGCATCTATACGCTGTCTAATCAGGCTTCCAGTCAGGCGGCTGCTCGTTTCGCCGAACGGGAGAATGCATCCGACCGATTGAACGGTGTCGATGTCGGCGGTGAGAGCGACGCTGTAAGCACCATACTGGTCGAATTATCGCAACGCAGGACTCAGGAAAAGTCGGACGAGCTGGCCCGGCTGATACTTCGCGAGGCTGATGGGGTCATCGATTTTCATCCGCAGGCGCGCCGATCAGCAGCGCTGAAGGTTTTACGCGCTCCAGACGTGCCATCAATCCTTTTCGAAAGCGGCTTCATAACTAACGAAGAGGACGCGCAGCGTCTCGCTTCTTCCGAAGGTAGATCACGGTTCGCCGAAGTCATGGCGCGGGCTATCCGCATTTATTTCGCGCGACAGCAAGAAAGCTGACCGGCCAACACTCTTCGTTCTGGCGAATTACAGAATTGGCGTGCTAGAGGCCGATCCCATACCATGTCCGAGCAGTCAGCCCTTCAATATTATCGCTATCGTATCATGCGCGATCCAAAGCGCCTGATCGATTGGTTCAATGACAATTGGGCGCATAGCCGCAGGCTGCGCTTCGCATGTTACCTTGGCGGGTTCGCCATCGTCATGCTCCTGCTCGCATGGGCGACGCTCGGTCGCAATCTCCCGGACGCCGAATCGCTGCTGGAATATGAAACGCCGCTGCCCACAGTAGTGCGCGGCATCGATGGCGAAATCGTCAACACTTATGCCCGCGAACGGCGCGTCCAGCTCCAGTATGTGGATTTTCCGGAGAAACTGATCGACGCGTTCCTTTCTGCCGAGGACAAGACCTTTTTCAGCCACGGCGGGGTGGATATTACCGGAACGGCGAACGCGGTAATCGATTATGCTACGAAGTTTGGTTCTGGCCAGCGCGCGGTGGGTGGCTCGACCATTACCCAGCAGGTCGCCAAAAACCTGCTGCTTGGCGACGAATATTCGGTTACCCGCAAGCTCAAGGAAATGGTCCTCGCCACACGCATCGAAAGCGTTCTGACGAAGCAGGAAATCCTCGAACTGTATTTGAACGAGATCCCGCTTGGGCGACGCAGCTTCGGTGTGCAGGCTGCCGCTCGGGCTTACTTCGACAAGGATGTCGGTGATCTCGATTTAAACGAGATGGCGTTTCTGGCCATCCTGCCCAAGGCACCCGAACGCTACGGCCGCGCCCGGTATCACGACCTTGCAATTACCCGCCGCAACTTCGTGCTCGACCAGATGGTCGCCAACAATTTCGTCACGGCCCAAGAAGCAGCTGCAGCGAAACGTCAGGATTTGGGCCTCGTTCAGCAGCGCAGTGAGCGTTCTGCCGATGCCGGCTATTTTCTCGAGGAAGTCCGCCGCCAATTGATCGATAAATTCGGCGAGACGGCAGACGATGGCCGCAACAGCGTTTATGCTGGTGGGCTGTGGGTGCGCACTTCGCTGGATACCGAGCTTCAGCTTGCGGCACGCGACGCGCTGCGCAAGCAGTTGATCAGCTATCATGGCAATCGCGGCTTTACGAAGCCCATCGCGACACTCAATCCCGACAATGGCGATCTGACGTCGCAGTTGGCGTCATCGAACATTTCGATCAATTACGAAGACTGGCGTGTGGGCGTGGTGACTGCTCCGGGGCGGATTGGCTTTTCCGATGGCGAAGAGTTTGCCTTGTCGGGCGGGCCTTCTTCGCTGGCCGTCGGCGATGTTGTTGCTGCGGTCAAATCCGGTAGCGGTTATGCGATCCGCGGCGTGCCCGAAGTATCGGGCGCATTTCTGGCAGAAGCCCCACAAACCGGACGCATTCTCGCAATGCAGGGCGGCTTCGATAGCCGACTTGGCAGCTTTAATCGCGCGACCCAGGCGCTTCGACAGCCCGGTTCCACCATCAAACCGTTCGTCTATGCTTCCGCGCTCGATCACGGCATGACGCCGGCCACGCAGGTCCCGGACCAGACCTTCTGCGTGTGGCAGGGCGCCAATCTTGGCGATAAATGCTTCCGCAACTTCGGTGGCGGGGGCGGCGGTGTCCACACTTTGAGGTGGGGTCTCGAACAGAGCCGCAACCTCATGACGGTCCATATCGCGGACGACACCGGCATGGACAATGTGATCAAGACGATCGACCGCATGGGGATCGGCAAATACGAACCGTATTATTCCTTCGCCCTGGGTGCCGGCGATACGACCGTTGCGCGAATGGTGAATGCCTATGCCGCACTGGCCAATTGGGGGCGCCAGAATGATGGTTCTGTCATAGACTACGTCCAGGATCGCGACGGCAAGGTAATCTATCGGACCGATCGTAGGAATTGCACCGGCTGCAACATGGCTGAATGGGATGGACAGCCGATGCCGCGTTTCGAAGTTTCAGGCAGGCAGGTGCTCGATCCGCGGACTGCATTCCAGATGGTTCACATGCTGCAGGGCGTCGTAACCCGCGGGACAGCCGTGCGTCTGCGCAGCCTCGACCTGCCGCTTTTCGGAAAGACGGGCACCACCAACGGCCCTACCAACGCCTGGTTTGTCGGTGGCTCGCCCGATATCATCGCAGGCATGTATGTCGGTTTCGATCAGCCCCGCAATCTTGGCGGATGGGTGCAGGGCGGCAATACGGCTGCGACAATCATGAAGCGCTTTATCGAGGCGACAAAGGATCGCTGGCAGGCCGAGGATTTCGTTGCACCGCCGGGCGTCCGCATGGTCAAGATCGATCGTCGTAGCGGTAAACGCGTGTTCGAAGGAACGCCTTCGGACGAGCCGACAGCGTCGATTATCTGGGAAGCTTTCAAGCCCGATACGGAGCCACCGCGCGCCACACGGTCGGACGAGATTGCAGCCAAGCGTAACGAGATTCTCGAACTCATTCGTCTGGCGAGGCAGGGTGCGCAGCGTGCACGGGCCAACCAGGATGGCCTCCGCGCCGACGACTTCGTCGAGGAGCAGGGCGGAATATATTGATCGCGGCTTGGCAGGGGCGCTTCGAAGGTCCATTATAGGTGCATGAAGATACTGCGCACAGTCATCGTTGCGGCCGCCCTCGGCCTTTCCGCTTCGCCCGCTCTTGCTGCCCTGAATAAAGGCGCGGAGGCACCGCGGTTTACCGCGCAGGGCGCGATGGCAGGCAAGCCGATCCGGGTCGATCTCGCCACTTCGCTCAAAAAGGGGCCGGTCGTCCTCTACTTCTTTCCGGCAGCTTTCACATCGGGCTGCAATCTGGAGGCCCAGGCTTTCGCCGAGGCAATGGATGACTTCCGCAAGGCGGGGGCCACCGTGATCGGCATGACCGGTGGCAATACCAATCAGTTGCGCGAATTCTCTGCCAAGCATTGCGCAGGCCAGTTTCCTGTTGCTACCGCGTCTAAGGACCTGATCGAGCGCTATGACGTTTCGCTGGGCCTTGGGGCAGACAAGGCCGGATGGAGCGACCGAACGACTTATGTCATCGATCGCGATGGCAAGGTGGCTTTTTCCTATTCGAACCTGAAGCCACAGGAACATGTGGCACGCAGCCTCGCGGCGGTGCGTTCGCTCGCGCGCAAGTAGGCCGCCCGCAGCATCTTCCCCGCGCCGCGCGTCTGCGCTAGGCGGCGCGCCCGCACATCTTTTGCCAGGAGAGTTCCATGCGTGCCGAAGGGCAGGCCCATATCGAAAGGATCGAAGCCGCATTGGCACTGGTCCGCCAGTCGCTCGACTGGGAGCGGGCGTTACGCCGTCTCGACGAGCTCGATGCGCGCGTTCAGGACCCCAATCTGTGGGACGATCCAAAGCAGGCACAGGCTGTCACGCAAGAACAGAAGCGCCTCGAAACGGCGATCAATACTGTCCGCGAGATCGAGGCCGAGATGGCAGATGCCATGGAGTTCGTCGAAATGGGCGAAGCCGAAGGCGATGCCGAAGTGGAGCGCGAAGGGCTCGATACTCTGGCGAATCTGGGCGAACGTGCCGATCGCGACAAGGTGCAGGCTTTGCTTTCAGGCGAGGCTGACGGGAACGATACCTATCTCCAGATCAACGCTGGCGCGGGCGGTACCGAAAGCCAGGATTGGGCGGATATGCTCCTGCGCATGTATGCGCGCTGGGCCGAACGTCGTGGTTTCAAGGTGGAAACGGTGGAATATGCGGCCGGCGAACAGGCCGGGATCAAGAGTGCGACTCTGCTGATCAAGGGCGAGAACGCCTATGGTTATGCCAAGACCGAGAGCGGTGTTCACCGCCTCGTTCGCATAAGCCCATACGACAGCTCCGCGCGGCGCCACACCAGCTTCAGTTCGGTATGGGTATATCCCGTGATCGACGACGACATCGACATCGAGATCAATCCATCGGATCTGAAGATCGATACCTATCGCGCGTCCGGAGCGGGCGGACAGCACGTTAACACGACCGACTCAGCTGTACGAATCACGCACCAGCCCACCGGCATCGTCGTCGCGAGCCAGAACGATCGCAGCCAGCACAAAAACCGTGCGACCGCCATGAACATGCTAAAAGCGCGCCTTTTCGAGCGCGAGATGGCAGAGCGCGAGGCCGCGGCTTCGGGGGAATATCAGGAGAAGAGCGAGATCGGGTGGGGGCATCAGATCCGGTCCTATGTTCTCCAGCCGTATCAGATGGTGAAAGATCTGCGCACCGGTGTGCAGTCGCCGACGCCGGACGACGTATTGGATGGTGCGCTTGATCAGTTCATTTCGGCTGCCTTGGCGCAGCGAGTAACTGGCGAGACGATCGATGTGGAGGACGAGGATTGAAACCCGTTGCGGCCTTGATCCTTCCGCTTGCCATGCTTGGCGCGTGCAAGGGGCAGGTTCTCGTCGATGACGACGAGCCGCGCTTTCCTGAGCCAGACAGGGCTGTGTCCGACTTGGGTTCGAACCAGTTTTCGACTGAAGACCAGCGAGACAGTCGCGGCGAAGCGAAGACGGTGATGGACCTCGCCGAAATAGAAGCCGGAATGACGGTGGCCGATATTGGCGCTGGAAACGGCTATTATACCGTCCGACTTGCGGAACGGGTTGGCGCGGATGGGCGGGTTTTGGCGCAGGATATCGATCGCGATGCTCTCAACCATTTGGGCCGACGGATCGAACGGCAAAGGCTTGAAAACGTATCGATCCGGCAGGGCGAACTGGCTGATCCCAAGCTGCCGGAAAACAGTTTCGACCGCATCTTCATGGTGCACATGTATCACGAGATCGCACAACCTTACGAATTCCTGTGGCGCATGTGGCCTGCCTTAAGAAAAGGTGGGCAGGTGATCGTGGTCGACATCGATCGTGCGACGGACAAGCACGGGATCGATCTCTTGCTGTTAAGCTGCGAGTTCAAAGCCGCAGGGTATGAACTCGTCACCTTTAAGGATTCGCCTGAACTGGCCGGGTACTATGCACAGTTCAAGGCAGCCGCTACGAGGCCGGAACCCGGAGAGATACAGCCATGCCGCGGCGAACGTGCCGCGCTGGGCAACGAGGCGCAGGGCGCCCGCAAAGAAAAGAAAGCGTAATTCAATGAGTTTCAAGGGTCTGGAGCCGATAAGCTATGGCGGCAAGGAAGTCTGGCCACTGGTCGAAGGTGGCAAGGGCGTTTCCGCAACCAACCATCTGAGCTCCGGCGCATGGGCAGCCGCTGGCGGCATTGGAACTGTCAGCGCAGTCAATGCTGACAGCTACGACGACGATGGCAATCCGATCCCCCAAGTTTACCCGCAGGCGACGCGTAAGGAGCGGTTCGAGCAACTGGTTCGTTATGCCATCGACGGCGCGACCGAACAGGTGAGGCGCGCCCATGAAATTTCCGGTGGCAAGGGCGCCATCAATATCAACGTGCTGTGGGAAATGGGTGGTGCGCAGCAGGTTCTGGAAGGTGTGCTCGAAAACTGCCCGGGATTGGTCACCGGCGTGACTTGCGGCGCGGGTATGCCGTATAAACTTGCGGAAATCGCGGCGCGTTACAACGTCCACTATCTGCCCATCGTTTCTTCGGCTCGTGCCTTTCGGGCATTGTGGAAGCGCAGCTATTCCAAGGTTCCCGATCTCATGGCAGCCGTGGTCTATGAAGATCCCTGGTTGGCCGGCGGACATAACGGCCTGTCCAACGCCGAAGATCCGAACAAGCCTGAAGATCCATACCCTCGTGTCGCTGCGCTGCGCGAGACCATGCGCAAGGAAGGCGTGTCGGAAGATACCGCCATCGTCATGGCGGGCGGCGTGTGGTTCCTGCGCGAATGGAACGACTGGATCGACAATCCCGAAATCGGCAAGATCATGTTCCAGTTCGGAACTCGTCCGTTGCTGACGCATGAGAGCCCGATCCCGCAGATATGGAAGGACATGCTTCGCACGGTGGAACCGGGTGATGTGCTGCTGCACAAATTCAGCCCGACAGGCTTTTATTCCAGTGCGGTAAAGACCCCCTTCCTCTACGACCTGATGCATCGGTCGGATCGGCAAATTCCGATTTTCAAGCGCGATGAGGAAGATGGCACCGTTCCACTGTCGGATCACGGTAAAGCCAAGTATTTTTGGGTTCATCCGGGCGACCAGCGCAAGGCGCTTTCGTGGATGCACGAAGGATTTTCCGAGCCGCTCAAAACTCCCGACGATACAGTGGTCTTCGTGACTCCCGAAAGCGCTGAGCAAATTCGCGAGGACCAGCAAGCCTGTATGGGCTGTCTGTCGCACTGCCAGTTCAGCAGCTGGAAAGATCACGATAATCACACGACCGGCCGGCTCGCCGATCCGCGAAGCTTCTGTATTCAAAAGACCCTCCAGGATATCGCCCATGGGGGCGATCCGGACGAGAACCTCGCCTTTGCGGGGCATGCTGCCTATCGCTTCAAACTAGACCCGTTCTATTCCAATAATTTCACGCCGACCGTGAAGGAACTGGTCGACCGTATCCTGACAGGTGACTGATTTGGAAGTCGGCGTCGCCAACCTCGCCGGCGCCGATGTTCGCGATTTAATCGCTCTGCATCAGCGGCAAATGTATAATGCATCGCCGCCAGGAACGTCGTTCGCCCTTGATCTCAGCGGCCTCGAACGGCCCGATGTGACGGTCTTCGATGCAAGGCAGGACGGCGAGTTGCTTGGCATTGGAGCGCTCATGCAGCTTTCGTCGGCAATGGGCGAGATCAAGTCCATGCGTACAAAGGAACTGGCACTTCGCCGCGGTGTGGGGCAGGCATTGCTGGACGCGATCACGTTTGCCGCCCGAGACAGGTCTTTGAAACTCTTGGTGCTGGAAACCGGAACGGGGCCTGTCTTCGAACCGGCAAACCGCCTCTACCTGCGAAATGGCTTCGCTCGGCGAAGCGCCTTCGGCAATTATGTCGAAACGGAATTCAACGTCTTCTACGAAAAACGTCTCTGACGGGTCAGGCCAGCCCGGTCAGGACCTGATCGGGCGGTCGGTGGCCATCCGCCCACATACGAATGTTGGCGATGACCTTCATGCCGCTTTCTTCGCGCCCTTCGAGGGTGGCACTTCCAATATGGGGAAGGGTCATCACATTCGGATGCCGGATCAGGCGGGCATCGACATGCGGCTCGCCCGGATAGACATCGAGACCTGCTCCCGCAAGTTTTCCGGCCTCTAAAGCCGCGATGAGCGCTTCCTGATCGACGAGGTCGCCGCGCGCCGTATTGATTAGGCTTGCCCCATCTTTCATCAGGCCGATCTTTTGTGCGTCGATCATGTGATGCGTATCCGGACCTGCTGGACAATGCAGCGTCAGGATGTCGGCCTCCGACATCAGTCCATCGAGGCTGTCCACCCAACGGGCGCTGAACATACGCTCAACGGCTTCGGGCAGCCGTTTGCGATTGTGGTAAGCGATTTCCAATCCGAACGCGCGGGCACGATGCGCGACAGCCTGGCCTATTCGGCCCATACCGACGATGCCCAGAACCTTCCCAGCGAGCTTTGTGCCAAGCAGGGCAGTCGGCGTCCAGCCGGACCATTCACCACTCCTGATGAGCTCGACACCTTCGCGGATACGGCGCGGCACACCAATGATCCCTGCCATGGCAAGATCAGCAGTATCGTCAGTGAATACGCCTGGCGTATTGGTGACGAGAATATGACGCTCCGCTGCGGCTTCAAGGTCGATATGCTCCGTTCCTGCGCCGAAATTGGCGATCAGACCGAGGTCCTTTCCGGCGGCGGCTATCATATCGGTGTCGATCCGGTCCGTCACTGTTGGGACCAGCGCATCGCAATCCCTCATAGCTGCGGTCAGATCTTCACGTGTCAGCGGGTTGTCGTCCGCATTGAGCACGACATCGAACAGGTCGACCATGCGATCTTCCACGCTTGGCATCAAATGCCGCGTGACGAATACCCGGGGCTTACGTTCGAGACGTTTGGAGTGCGTAGAGTTGGTGCTTGCCATCGAATTGCATCGCTAGGACGGCGCGGGTTCGATGGTCAAGGATTTGGGCGGGGAAGCTGTTGCCAATCGCGTTGACTGTTCGCAAAATTTCTTCAATTCGTGGCTGCATGGTCATGCGACTTTTTCTTCCCATTCTTGTTCTTCTTGGTTTGGCCAGCACAGTGCAGGCTCAGGACCGCGATGTGCCCTATTGGGCCACCATAAGGGCTAGCGAGCTTAACATGCGAGTAGGGCCGAGCGCGGACTATCGTATTGATTGGGTCTACCATCGTCCGGGCCTGCCAGTGAAGGTTGTGAGGCTGATGGAGGGCTGGCGTCTGATCGAAGATCCGGACGGCGCGCGGGGCTGGGTGGTGGCCCGCCTGTTAAGTCCAGATCGGGGCGCCATCGTTATAGGAGACGCATCGACCGAATTGCGTGATGGTGCATCTTCAGGGTCGGACATCAAATGGCGCGTTGAACCTGGCGTCGTGGGCGTACTTGGCGATTGTGATGATGGCTGGTGTGAATTTTCCATCGGGGAACGGCGGGGATACATTCTTGCGGCCCGCCTTTGGGGGGCGGGGCCTCCGTAACCCTCAGTTCGCTACGGGACGAACGGTGTAGCTATCGCTACCATCCACGCCCGATGTGGTGAACGTGCCATCTTCGGAGAGGGACGAATTGATCCAGCAGCGTTCTTGATTGTCTTCTCCCGCACCGGACGGATCGAAGCACGCTCTTCCGCGATCGTCGCGCCATCTGCCTGTTACGATTGTTTCCCCATCCGGATCGCGTGTCGAATAGGTACCATCCTGTTCTATCACCATCTGGAAGTAGAGACTGCCGTCGCTGCTCTCGATCGAGTATACCCCGGGTGCCAAGACATAAGCATCTGGCGAGGGAGCTTTTTCATCGTTTTCGGTGGTGTCGTGTGCGTAGGGGGCTTCTGGCTCCTGACCGCAAGCCGTCACGAGCAGGCCCGCCAGCGTCAGGGTAAAGGCGGTCGAAAAGCGCGATGGCAAACGCCCCGATCTGTCGGCCATCTAGGTGCCCGGAGTACTTGTGGGTGTAGCGCCGCCATTGACCTTGCGCACCGTAGTCGTGTTGCCATCCTCATCCTGCATTGCAAAGCTGCCGTCTTCTCCGGGGGCTGCACCGGTGTAGCATTCTTCGCTTTCGTTACCTTCCGGATCGAAGCACATCGCACCGTCATCACCGGTTCGCCATTTGCCGCCACCGGTTCGATCACCGTCCGGCGTAGTCTCGACGTATGTTCCGTCCGAGTTGATGGTTTGCAGCGTTACACTGCCATCGGCTAATTTGATTTCGTAAGTGCCGGTTACGTCACCCGTAGCACTCCCGCTAGCGGTTGCAGTCGCGGTGTTGGTGGATTCCGGCGTTTTTTCCTCTTTCGAACCGCATGCGGCGAGCGCAGCGCAAGCGGCGAAGACCATAAGCTTTTTCATCGGTTCTCCCCTTTCGCGGGCACAACGCGCGCGAAAGGGTGAGGGTCCCGAAAATCAGACGAGTTCGACCGCCACCGCCGTCGCTTCACCGCCACCGATGCAGAGAGATGCGATTCCGCGCTTCTTCCCCTGTTCCTTGAGTGCGTTGAGAAGGGTGACGATAATCCGCGTACCGCTCGCCCCGATAGGGTGTCCAAGCGCCGTGCCGCCGCCATTCACGTTGATCTTGTCGTGAGGGATGCCGATGTCACGCATGGCAAACATTGCGACGCAGGCAAAGGCCTCGTTCACTTCCCACAACTCGACGTCGTCAGCCGACCAGCCGGCATTTTCGAGAACCTTGTTTATAGCGCCAACCGGAGCAACCGTGAATTCGGATGGTGCCTGGGCATGGGCTGCCATGGCAACAATCCGGGCGACGGGGGTCTGTCCATTTTTCTCTGCAACACTTTCACGGGTCAGCACAACGGCGGCGGCGCCGTCCGAAATCGAGGACGAAGTCGCAGCCGTAATCGTCCCATCCTTGGCGAAAGCCGGACGGAGGGTAGGGATCTTGTCGGGCTTGCCCTTCCCGGGCTGCTCGTCGTGTTCGACAGTTACTTCGCCGGCGCGGGTGGAAAAGGTGACCGGCACAACTTCTCCAGCGAATGCGCCGTTTTCGATGGCCGCGTTTGCACGTCGAAGCGATTCAATCGAATATGCGTCCATTTCTTCGCGGGTGAGCTGGTAATCGTTTGCCGTGTCCTGGGCGAAAGTGCCCATCGCACGGCCTTCTTCGTACGCATCTTCCAGGCCGTCGAGGAACATGTGATCGTAAGCCGTGTCATGTCCGAGGCGCGCACCGCTACGATGCTTTTTCAGCAGATACGGCGCATTGGTCATGCTTTCCATGCCACCGGCCACGACATAATCGATGGTGCCGCTCGCCAGCGCTTCTGCGCCCATGATAACAGTCTGCATGCCGCTGCCGCAGACCTTGTTGACCGTAGTTGCCTGAACCGACTTCGGGAGGCCGGCCTTGATGGACGCTTGCCGCGCAGGGGCCTGACCGAGACCTGCAGGAAGAACGCAGCCCATGTAGGTGCGATCAAACTTATCGGCGGAAACACCCGAGCGTTCGACCGCTGCTTTAACCGCAGTCGCGCCGAGATCGGTTGCCGAAACATCCGCGAGCGCGCCCTGCATTCCCCCCATTGGGGTCCGAGCATAAGACAGAATGACGACGGGATCGGATGCGCTGAACTGGGGCATGCTTGTGCTGGTCCTTGTGTTCTGGAATATCTCGCTGCCGAGATAGGATGTGCGTCGCTGCGACGCAACATGGACCGAGGGAGTTTAGGATGGTTGAAGATCGCAGAGCGGCAATGGAAGCCGTGCTTAGGAAGCAGCGCTCCGCCCACCATCAGATGCGTCCAGAGCCCATGAACCTGCGCAGGGATCGCATCGAACGCGCTATAACCTTGTTGAAAAAGCACGGCGATGATCTGTGCAAAGTGATGGCTGCCGATTTCGGAAACCGTTCGCCGCTTCAGTCGATGATTACCGACATTGCGGGAACGGCGAATTTCGGAAAATATTGCCTCAAGAACATGGACAAGTGGGCGCGGGCAGAAAAGCGCCACGTCCAGTTTCCCTTGGGCCTGCTCGGGGCAAAGGCAGAGGTTCGCTACGAGCCCAAGGGCGTCGTCGGAATATTGTCACCCTGGAATTTTCCGGTGAACCTCAGCTTCGGCCCCCTCATGCAGGTATTTGCCGCCGGTAATCGTGCGATGATCAAGCCGAGCGAGTTTACTGAAAAGACCAGTTTGCTCACCAAGGAACTTATCGAGGAATATTTCACGCCAGACGAATGTGCTGTCTTCACCGGGGGGCCGGAGGTTGCCGCTGCTTTCAGTGAACTTGCGTTCGATCACTTGGTTTTTACCGGTTCGACCGCGACGGGGCGCAAGGTCATGGAGGCCGCGTCCAAAAATCTCGTACCCGTTACGCTCGAACTAGGCGGAAAATCCCCTGTATTCATGGGCGAAAGCGCCGATTTTGCGAAGGCTGGGGAACGCGTGGCCCTGGGTAAGATGATGAATGCAGGTCAAATATGCCTTGCTCCGGACTATCTATACGTGCCGGAAAGCAAAGTGGATGAGGCGATCCACGGTGTATGGGAGGGGACTGCCGCCATGTACCCCTCACTGCTCGATAACGAGGATTATGCCAGCATCGTTACAGACAGGCATTTTGATCGCCTGCAGGCGATCGTTGCAGATGCGCGCGACAAGGGTGCGGAGGTGATCGAGGTCAATCCCGCTAACGAGGATTTCTCCAACACCAATGCGCGCAAGATGCCGCTGACGATCCTGAAGAATGTCAGCGAAGACATGAAGGCGATGCAGGAAGAAATCTTCGGACCGGTCCTGCCGGTGAAGACCTATGCCGATATCGATGAGGCTATTGACTACGTGAACCAGCACGACCGTCCGCTGGGGCTGTACTATTTCGGACAGGACAGCAGCGAGCGCGAGAAGGTACTGAGCAAAACCATCAGTGGCGGAGTGACCGTGAATGATGTTCTGTTCCACGTTTCGATGGATGATCTACCGTTCGGTGGAGTGGGGCCATCTGGCATGGGCAGCTATCATGGGGTCGAGGGATTTCGCGAGTTCAGCCATGCTCGCAGCATCTATACACAGCCAAAAATCGACGTTGCCAAACTGGGCGGCTTCAAGCCGCCATACGGAGCGGCCACAAAAAAAGCTGTCAAAACCATGATGAAATAGCGGGCCGGGTGTGGAGCGCGGCGCATGTCGCGGATTTATTGCGAATAGTTCGCATTTCTCCACCCTTGCACCATCTGGGTGAGGGGCCTAGAGGCGGGCGCGAAAACAAGCTCCCCGTGCCTAGGAATCATTCGTGGTCGACCTCGAACAATACCTGCCCATCCTGATTTTCCTGTTCATTGCCGTTGGTCTTTCGGCATTGTTCGTGTTCCTCCCGATGGGTGTTTCGCGGCTAACTGGGGCTCACAAGCCCAATGCTGAGAAAAACAGCGAGTATGAATGCGGATTTCCCGCATTCGAAGATTCGCGCAGCCAGTTCGATGTTAAATTCTATCTCGTTGCGATCAGCTTCCTGCTGTTCGACCTCGAAGCGTCCTTTCTCTTCCCATGGGCAGTCAGTCTGCAGTTCACAGGGTGGGAAGGCTGGATCGGTATGATGATCTTTCTCGGCATCCTCGCCGTAGGCCTCGCCTACGAGTGGAAGATGGGCGCCCTGGATTGGGAATAACGCCATGAACAATTCAACCATTATCACCCCGCCCAACGCTGTTCCTGCCGCCCAGGGTGGTGAGGTTCGACAGCCCGAAGCGGACTATTTCAATGCGCTTCAGACCGAGGTGAATGACAAGGGATTCCTCGTCACCAGCACCGAAGATCTGTTCCAGTGGGCGCGCACCGGTTCGCTATGGTGGATGACGTTCGGCCTTGCCTGCTGTGCGGTCGAGATGATTCACGTGAACATGCCGCGTTATGACATGGAGCGTTTCGGTGTCGCCCCGCGTGCCTCACCCCGCCAGTCGGACGTGATGATCGTTGCCGGTACACTGTGCAACAAGATGGCGCCTGCCCTTCGCAAGGTCTACGACCAGATGTCGGAGCCAAAATACGTCATCTCGATGGGAAGCTGCGCCAATGGGGGTGGCTACTACCACTACAGCTATTCCGTCGTGCGTGGGTGCGACCGGATCGTACCGGTCGACATTTACGTCCCGGGGTGCCCACCGACAGCAGAGGCGCTTTTGTACGGTGTCATGCAGTTGCAGCGAAAGATTCGCCGCTCGGGAACGATCGAAAGGTAAGGCCGAATGGCAACGTTACATTCCGCGCCCCGCTTTACCATGATCGACGGGCTGAAGAGTGCGCTCAGCGAGGCGTTGGGCGATCATCTGCTCGGTGCCCATGAGGAACATGGTGAGCTGTTGCTCACCGTAAAGCGTGACAGCGTTGAGGACGTGCTTCGCATGCTGCGCGACGAGCACAAGTATCAGCAGTTGATGGAGATCGCAGGTGTTGATTACCCGAGCCGTGCCGAACGGTTCGAAGTGGTCTACATGCTGCTTTCCTTGACGACGAATAGTCGGATCATGGTGAAGTGTTCGGCTTCGGAAGATACTCCGGTTCCTACTGTCACGACGCTGTGGCCGAATGCGGGATGGTTGGAACGCGAAGTATTCGACATGTATGGGGTGCTTTTCGCCGGCAACTCGGACCTTCGGCGCATCCTCACCGATTATGGGTTCGAAGGCCATCCCTTCCGCAAGGACTTCCCGCTTACGGGCTATCATGAACTGCGCTACTCGGAAGATGAAAAGCGCGTCGTCTATGAGCCTGTCGAACTCGCACAGGATCTTCGACAGTTCGATTTCATGAGTCCATGGGAAGGTGCGGATTACGTGCTTCCTGGCGATGAGAAGGCAGATACTTCCCCGGTAGACGAGCCCAAGACGACCGAGAAGCCATCCGATACCGGTGCTGGGGCCAAAACTGACAAGCAGGCGTCTGAAAAGGTCACTGCGGGAGCGCCCGCCGAGAAAGATGGTGGTGAAGAGGCTCCCGCGCCGGAGCCGACTGAGGATCAACCCGCGCGCCCAAAACGCAAGGGTAAAACAAGCGATACTGCCGCAGCGACCGAGCCGAAAAACAAGCGTGCCCCGGCGAAGCGTAAGCCTGCTGCGGCCAAGAAGGATCCGAAGTGATGAGTAGGCTTCTTTTTATCGCACTACCATTGGCTCTCGCGGCCTGTTCTTCAGAACCTTCCCAGCAGGAGGGCGCCGATGATTTTGCCAATCGTATCGGGCAGAATGAATCGGCGGCAGTTGACGGGATGGCCAATCCGGACAAGCCCAATACCGCCAATGCGCATCCGCCCCAGGGTGCCGATCTTACTCAGCTTCAGAAGCTGGGCGATATCGGCGGCGTCAATCTTGGCAAACGCGAAGGCGGTTGCACTTTGATGATTGGCAAGGATGAGATGATCATAGCAGGCGGCGTCAACGACCGGGCGATACCTGGCAAAGCAGTTGTAAGGATCGGCGATAGCCTGACGACTGTCGACGCATCGGTCGGTGGTCTTGATGCGGTCAAGAGTGGCACGACCTTCGAAGGTGAAGGTTTTACCGTTACTGTTTCCCCGGCAGAGGGTGATCAGCAGCGCCGTCCTGCCAATGTCCTCGTACGGGATGCAGCCGGCAAATCACAAAGCTACAGCGGCAATTGGATCTGCGGATGAGCCACGCCATGCATCTAGAAGAATCGCCGACTACCGGCGACGAGGTGATCACCAACTACACGATCAATTTCGGACCGCAGCACCCTGCGGCGCACGGAGTTCTTCGTATGGTGATGGAACTCGACGGTGAGATTATCGAGAGGGTGGATCCGCATGTCGGCCTGCTGCATCGCGGCACTGAGAAGCTGATCGAGCACAAAACATACCTGCAGGCGCTGCCCTATTTTGATCGCCTCGATTACTGCAGCCCGCTCGCGCAGGAATACAGTTACGTTCTTGCGATTGAGAAGCTGCTCAACGTCCAAGTGCCGGAGCGCGCTCAATATCTGCGCGTACTGTTCGCCGAATTGACCCGCGTCTGCAATCACATGCTCAACATCGGTGCGCACGTCATGGACGTTGGCGCCATGACGCCTAACCTTTGGGTTTTCGAACTGCGCGAAGACTGTCTGAATTTCTTCGAGCGCGCTTCTGGAGCGCGTATGCACAGCGCGTGGTTCCGCCCAGGCGGCGTACATCAGGATGTACCCGAGAAACTGCTCGTCGATATCGGCAACTGGATCGACACGCGGCTGCCCGAACTGTTCGGTGATGCCATGAGCCTCGTTCTCGACAATCGCATTTTCAAGCAACGGAACGTCGATATCGCCGTGGTTAGCAAGGACGATGCGGTGGCTTGGGGCTTCTCCGGCCCGATGATCCGTGCAGCGGGCATTCCATGGGATCTGCGTAAAAGTCAGCCATACGATGTGTACGACCGTATGGAGTTCGACATTCCCGTCGGCACCAATTCGGATTGTTACGACCGCTTCGTGGTCCGCGTAAAGGAAGTGTACGAAAGCGCCAAGATCATGAAGCAGTGTCTGGCACAAATGCCGGGCGGCCCGATCTGCTCTGACGATCGCAAGGTTTCGCCGCCCAAGCGCGCGGAAATGAAGCAGTCGATGGAAGCGCTGATCCACCACTTCAAGCTGTATACAGAGGGCTTCCACGTGCCGGCCGGTGAGGTTTACGTTGCAACCGAAAGCCCCAAGGGTGAATTTGGTGTCTATCTCGTCAGCGATGGCTCGAACAAACCTTACCGCTGTAAGATACGTCCGACGGCTTTCAGCCACCTCCAGGCAATGGATTTTATGAGCAAAGGTCACATGCTGCCCGACGCCACTGCCATTCTCGGCGCCATCGACGTCGTCTTTGGGGAGTGTGATCGCTAATGGCCGACCGGAACCCCGCACCCGACACTCCCGAACTACGTGAGCGCTGGGGTGCTTTCGAGTTTACCGAAAGCTACCGTGAGCGAGCGGATAAAGCGATTGCACGCTATCCCGAGGGGCGCCAGCGCTCGGCGGTGATGCCACTGCTCGACCTTGCCCAGCGGCAGGTCGGAGAAGAGACCAACACGCAGGGCTGGCTGCCACTGCCGGTGATCGAATATGTCGCCGACTATCTCGACATGCCGGTCATCCGCGTACTCGAAGTCGCCAGCTTCTATTTCATGTATAATATGAAGCCCGTGGGTAAGTACCACGTGCAGGTATGCGGAACGACACCGTGTATGCTGCGCGGCTCCGACGGCTTGTTCGAAACCTGTAAGAAGCGTGGCATGAGCAAGGGCCACGTATCTGACGATGGCCTGTGGACCCTCACCGAGGTCGAATGCATGGGCAATTGCGCTACCGCGCCCATGGTCCAGATCAACGACGACAATTACGAGGATCTCACGCCCGAACGGCTCGACGCCATTCTCGATGAACTGGCCGCGGGCAAGCAGCCCAAGACCGGCACCCAGATCGAAGGCAAACGCACTAGCGAACCTGAAGGTGGTCCCACCACATTGAAGGACATGGTCGGCGCAAACCACGATTACCGGGGTGAATGGTAATGGAAGTCGTCACCATCCTCGTCGCATTGGTACTCGCGTGGATCGCGTGGAAGGTTCTCGTCGGTATCGTTAAATTTGGCGCACTCGCGATTATTGCAGTCGCCGCAATCTATCTCCTCTCGCAAGGGGGCGCATTCTGATGCTTGCCGATAAGGACCGCATCTTCACCAATTTGTATGGCTTTCAGGACTGGGGCCTGAAAGCGGCACAGCAGCGTGGCGACTGGGACGACACCAAGTCGCTGATCGCGCGCGGGCATGACGATATCATCGAGGAAATGAAGGCTTCCGGTCTTCGTGGTCGTGGTGGTGCTGGCTTCCCCACCGGCCTCAAATGGTCTTTCATGCCAAAAGAGAGCAAGGACGGACGTCCTAGCTTTCTGGTCATCAACGCCGACGAATCCGAACCCGGATCCTGCAAGGACCGCGAGATTATCCGCCACGATCCGCACAAGCTGATCGAGGGCGCGCTAATCGCCGGATATGCCATGCGGGCAAGGGCGGCATATATTTACATCCGCGGCGAATATATCCGCGAAGCGGAAACGCTGCAGGCTGCGATCGACGAAGCGTACGATGCTGGTCTGATCGGGAAAAACGCGAGCAAGTCGGGTTACGATTTCGACGTGTTCCTGCACCGCGGTGCGGGCGCATACATCTGTGGCGAAGAAACCGCGATGATCGAGAGCTTGGAAGGCAAGAAGGGGCAACCGCGCCTCAAGCCGCCGTTCCCTGCAGGTGCGGGCCTTTATGGCTGTCCGACGACAGTCAACAATGTCGAATCCATTGCGGTCGTGCCGACCATTCTGCGTCGAGGAGCGAGCTGGTTCAGCTCTTTCGGTCGCGAGAACAACAAGGGTACCAAGCTGTTCCAGATCAGCGGGCATGTAAAAAAGCCCTGCGTGGTCGAAGAAGCGCTAAGCATCCCGTTCAGCGAATTGATCGAAAAGCATTGTGGCGGCATCATCGGTGGCAAGGACAATTTGCTCGCTGTGATTCCGGGTGGATCATCAGTTCCGCTCGTTCCGGCCGATCAGATCTGGGACGCGCCGATGGATTTCGACGGGCTCAAGGATCTGGGTTCGGGGCTCGGTACGGCGGGCATCATCGTGATGGACAAATCGACCGATATCGTCCGCGCAATTTCCCGGATCAGCTATTTCTACAAGCACGAAAGCTGCGGTCAGTGTACACCTTGCCGTGAAGGCACGGGATGGATGTGGCGCATGATGGAGCGTCTGCGCACAGGCGATGCTGCGATCGAGGAAATCGACATGCTGCAGCAAGTCACCAAGCAGGTTGAAGGTCACACCATTTGTGCATTGGGCGATGCGGCAGCGTGGCCGATCCAAGGGTTGATCCGCCACTTCCGCCCCGAGCTTGAACGCCGGATCGAAGAACACAACGCCAAGTTTGCCGAGGCAGCTGAATAATGCCCAAAGTCACCGTAGACGGACAGGAAATCGATGCTCCTGACGGCGCGACCGTCCTGCAGGCCTGCGAGCTTGCCGGGAAGGAAATTCCGCGCTTCTGCTATCACGAACGGCTGAGTATCGCTGGAAACTGCCGCATGTGTCTGGTCGAGGTAAAGCCTGGGCCGCCGAAACCGCAGGCAAGCTGCGCGCTACCGGCCACCGAGGGTCAGGAAATCCGCACCGATACGCCGATGGTGAAAACCGCGCGCGAAGGCGTGATGGAATTCCTGCTGATCAATCACCCGCTCGATTGCCCGATTTGCGATCAGGGCGGCGAGTGCGACCTTCAGGATCAGTCGGTTGCTTATGGCCGCGGTGGTTCGCGCTATGAAGAAAACAAGCGCGCGGTAACCGAGAAGTATATGGGGCCGTTGATCAAGACGGTAATGACCCGCTGTATCCACTGCACACGGTGTGTACGCTTCAGCGAGGAGATCGCGGGGGTCGACGAGATCGGCGCGGTCGGACGCGGTGAGGACATGCAGATCACCACCTATCTCGAGCAGGCGGCTGAGCATGAGCTGTCGGCCAATGTGATCGATCTGTGTCCTGTCGGTGCACTCACGTCGCGCCCTTACGCGTTCGAAGCGCGTCCATGGGAGCTCAAGAAGACGCTGAGCATCGACGTGTCCGATGCGATCGGTGCCAACATTCGGCTCGACAGTCGTGGTCGGGAAGTCATGCGTGCGCTCCCGCGCATCAACGATGACGTCAACGAAGAATGGATTTCCGACAAGGCACGTTATCAGGTCGATGGCCTGTCGAGGCGTCGGCTCGACAAAGTGTTCATGCGCACGAGGGGCGGACTAAAGCCCGCGACCTGGGACGAGGCCTTCAAAGCGATTGCCAAGGCCAAACCCGGCAAGGACATTGCCGCAATTGCGGGCGACATGGTCGATTGCGAAACGATGTTCGCAGCAAAGTCTCTGTTGAAAGCCAGTGGTTCGTCCCTGCTCGAAGGTCGCCAGACGGGAATGGATTACGACGTTTCCAACCTCGCCGCAGTGAATTTCAATTCGACGCTGGCTGGGATTGAAACTGCAGACGCAATCCTGATCGTGGGGAGCCATATTCGCTGGGAAGCACCCTTGGTGAATGTGCGCATTCGCAAGGCAGTGAAGCGCGGCGCCAAGGTTTTCGTGATCGGGGCGTTCTGGGACACGACGTATCCGGCGGTATTCCTCGGCGACGAGTTGTCGTCGCTCGGCGAGCTGCCCGAAGCAGTGGCTGAAATTTTCAGTTCGGCCGAACGGCCTGCCATCATCATGGGGGGAGCGGCTTTGGCCCACGGCGCGTTGGGCGCTGGTCTTGCTTTTGCTGAGCAGTTCAATCTCGTCCGCGAGGGCTGGAACGGCTTCAACGTTCTGCATTTCAGTGCTGCGCGGATGGGCGGGCTGATGCTCGGCTTTGCGCAGAAAGGCGGGATGAAGGACATCGTCACGGCCAAGCCCAAGGTAGTCATCAGCCTCGGCGCAGACGAAATGGACTTCGAACCCTTCGCCGATGCGCTGAAAGTCTATGTCGGCCATCATGGCGACAAGGGCGCGCATGCGGCTGATATCATCCTGCCTGGCGCTAGCTACGCCGAGAAGGATGGAACCTACGTCAATACGGAAGGTCGCGTGCAGTTCGCCGAGAAGGCCGTGTTCGCACCAGGTGATGCTCGCGAGGACTGGACAATTCTCCGCGCCCTTGCCGACGCTCTGGGCGTTTCGGTCGGGTTCGACAGTTTTGCCGAGCTTCAGGCGGCAATGATCGCCGAAGTTCCCGCGCTTGGTGAAGAAGGCCTTGCCGATTTCGGTGCCATGCCTAAGGCGTCCGCCAAGGCTAGGACGGGTGGCACCATCTCGGCTTATCCGATCAAGGACTTCTACCTGACCAATGCGATTGCGCGAGCAAGCGCAGTAATGCAGCAATGTTCGGCTGAACTGCTTGGCGGCGGTGAACTGGCGGAGGCAGCGGAATAATGGCATTCCCGATCATCCCACTCGCCATCATCGGTGCCAGCAGCCTTGCCGTCTGGCGCGGCTTCCGCAGCGATAACAGCAACAAATCTAGCGCCGCCAATGGCTGGCGCAACGAAGCCTATTCCACGCGCGAGAAAGCAGGGAAGGGCAGGAAGCACAAATGACCGAATTCTTCCAATCCCTCGGCATGAACTACGAATGGGCGTGGTTCGTTGCCACTATCGCCGGCATCCTGTTGATTGCTCTGCCGCTGATGCTGTCGGTGGCGATGATCATCTATGTCGACCGCAAAGTCTGGGCGGCGATCAACCTGCGTCGCGGGCCGAACGTGGTCGGCCCCTTCGGCCTGTTGCAAAGTTTTGCTGATGGTCTGAAGGTCTTCCTGCAGGAAACCATTATTCCGAGCGCGGCGAACAAGGGCATATTCCTGCTTGCGCCTATCCTTACCTTCACGGTGGCGCTTGCTGCATGGGCCGTCGTTCCTTTCAGTGCCACGGCAGTACTCGCCGATATTAATATCGGGCTGCTGTACATTCTCGCGATCAGTTCACTTTCGGTGTACGGCGTGGTCATGAGCGGATGGGCCAGTAACTCCAAATATCCGTTCTTTTCCGCCATGCGCGCCGCGGCTCAGATGATTTCGTACGAAGTCTCGATCGGGTTTATCCTGGTTTGTGTGGTGCTGTTCGCCGGTACATTCAATTTGAATGATATCGTCCGCTCTCAGCAAGGGTTTGGCCTCGGCATCGTGAATGCCTATGTCATACACCCGTTGCTGTTTCCGATGTGGGTAATGTTCTTCATTAGCTCGCTCGCCGAGACGCAGCGCGTTCCTTTCGATCTTACCGAAGCCGAAAGCGAACTCGTTGCCGGTTATCAGACCGAATATTCCTCGATGAGCTTCGCGCTCTTCTGGTTGGGTGAATATGCCAACATCCTGTTGATGTGCATTCTCAATGCCCTGCTGTTCTGGGGTGGCTGGCTGCCGCCGATCGACTGGGCACCACTGTATTACGTGCCCGGGATTGTCTGGCTTCTGCTCAAGACTTTCTTCTTCTTCTTCATGTTCAGCTGGGTCATGGCGACGGTTCCGCGCTATCGTTACGACCAGCTGATGCGCCTGGGCTGGAAGGTGTTCCTTCCTATCAGCCTCGGTTTTGTTGTTGTCATTTCGGGCTATCTGATGGCCACGGGACATTTCGGATGAGTATCGCGCAAACCATCAAAGCATTTACCTTGTGGGAGTTCGTGAGGGCTCATGCCCTCACGCTGAAGTACTTCTTCAAGCCCAAGGTGACGATCAACTATCCGTTCGAGAAGAACCCGATCAGTCCGCGATTCCGGGGTGAGCACGCGCTGCGTCGCTATCCCAATGGCGAAGAGCGCTGCATCGCCTGCAAACTGTGCGAAGCTGTCTGCCCCGCGCAGGCAATAACCATCGAGAGTGAACCGCGCGAGGACGGCAGCCGTCGCACCACGCGCTACGACATCGACATGACCAAGTGCATCTATTGCGGTTTCTGTCAGGAAGCGTGCCCGGTCGATGCAGTCGTCGAAGGGCCGAACTTCGAATACGCCACCGAAACGCGTGAAGAACTTCTTTATGACAAGGCGAAACTGTTGGCGAACGGGGACAAGTGGGAGCGGGCCATTGCCGCGAACCTTGAAGCCGATGCGCCGTACCGTTAGGGGCCCGCGCCAAGGGATATGACATCGTGATCCAGACGCTCGCCTTTTATCTTTTCGCTGCGCTCGTCATCGCCAGCGCCGTCATGGTTATCATGGCGCGCAACCCGGTGCATTCGGTGCTTTGGCTGATCCTCGCGTTCTTCAACGCAGCCGGCCTGATGGTTCTGGTCGGTGCGGAGTTCATCGCTGCACTCCTGGTCATCGTTTATGTCGGCGCGGTCGCCGTGCTGTTTCTCTTCGTGGTGATGATGCTCGACATCGATTTCGCCGAACTGCGCGCCGGGTTCGTAAAGAACTTCCCGCTCGGCATCATCATTGCGCTTATCCTGGCGGCGGAGCTGATTTTCGGCATCGGCGCCTACCAGGCCGGACGGATCGAACTCGGTGTTGCGAGTGGTGCGACGTCGCCGATCCTCGATGCGTCGAACACCGCCAGCATCGGTGCGGTCCTGTTCAGCGACTATCTCTTCCTGTTTGAAGCGGCCGGGCTGGTGCTGCTTATCGCCATGATCGGCGCGATCGTATTGACGCACCGCAAGCGCCCCGGTGGGCGCGGACAGCAGAACATTACCAAGCAAGTTCGTCGCAATCCGGACGAGGCAACCGTCATGAAACAGCCCACCGTGGGCGAGGGGGTCGAGCTGTGATCGGTATCGAGCATTATATCGTGGTGAGTGCGATGCTCTTCGTACTCGGCGTGCTTGGCATCTTCCTCAATCGGAAGAACATCATCGTCATCCTGATGGCGATCGAACTCATCCTGCTCAGCGTTAACATTCAACTCGTTGCCTTCAGCGCGTTTCTTGGCGATCTGGTCGGACAGGTATTTGCGATGTTCGTCCTGACCGTCGCGGCGGCCGAAGCCGCAATCGGGCTCGCCATTCTGGTGATCTATTTCCGTGGCCGCGGCACCATCGCGGTAGACGATGTCGACCGGCTCAAGGGGTAAGCCACGGTGCATTCGATACTCATCATTGTTTTTCTGCCGCTACTTGCGGCGATCGTTGCAGGGTTCACCAACAAGTCTGCTCCGAGCGTGTTCGCAAAAGCGATCACGACTGGCGCGCTGTTCATCGGTGCTGCGCTGAGCTGGCCCATTTTCCTAGGCTTCGTGGGTGGTACGTATGAGCCTACCGTCGTACCCGTGCTCAAATGGGTTCAGTCCGGCACGTTGACGTTCGACTGGGCACTTCGGGTCGACACGCTGACCGCCATCATGCTGGTGGTGATCAACACTGTATCGGCTCTCGTCCACCTTTACAGCTGGGGCTATATGGACGAAGACCCGGACCAGCCGCGCTTCTTCGCCTATCTCTCGCTGTTCACCTTCGCCATGCTGATGTTGGTGACGGCAGACAATCTGGTTCAGATGTTCTTCGGTTGGGAAGGCGTTGGCCTCGCGTCCTATCTGCTGATCGGATTCTGGTTCCGGAAGCCGAGCGCTGGCGCTGCTGCTATCAAGGCTTTCGTCGTCAACCGCGTGGGCGACCTTGGCTTCATGCTCGGGATATTCGGCACTTACCTGGTGTTCGACACCGTATCGATCAGTGAAATCCTTGCCGCTGCGCCGGGCATGAGCGGAGCGACTATCGGCTTCCTGGGATACACCGTTCAAACAATGGATGTTCTGTGCATCCTCCTTTTCATTGGCGCGATGGGCAAGTCTGCGCAGCTTGGGCTGCACACTTGGCTTCCCGACGCGATGGAGGGCCCAACTCCTGTATCGGCACTGATCCACGCCGCCACCATGGTGACGGCAGGCGTATTCATGGTGTGTCGTCTGTCCCCGATGTTCGAAGCGGCTCCAGTGGCGCTCGGTATGGTCACCTTTGTCGGTGCGGCTACTTGCATTTTCGCAGCGACCGTCGGCACGACGCAGTGGGACATCAAGCGGGTGATCGCGTACTCGACCTGTTCGCAACTCGGCTACATGTTCTTCGCTGCGGGCGTCGGCGCTTATGGCGCGGCGATGTTCCACCTGTTCACACACGCTTTTTTTAAGGCGCTACTGTTCTTGGGTGCCGGTTCCGTCATCCATGCGATGCACCACGAGCAGGATATGCGCTATTACGGTGCGCTTCGTAAGCACATCCCACTCACATTCTGGGCGATGATGGCAGGTACGCTCGCGATCACCGGTGTTGGCATCTATCATCTCGGCGCAGGCTTTGCCGGTTTCTGGTCGAAGGATGCCATCCTCGAGGTCGCCTACGGGCGCGGCACCGAGCTCGGTAATTTCGCTTTCTGGATGGGTACGTTCGCAGCTCTACTGACCAGTTTCTACAGCTGGCGGCTCATGTTCCTGACGTTCTGGGGCAAGCCGCGCTGGGCGGAGAGTGAGCATATTCAGCACGCCGTCCACCATGGCCATGATGCATCGGACGAACACAATCCTGCATCGCAGGAAGACGCCGGGCATGATGCACATCATCCAGTGCCGTCCAAAGATTACGAAGCAGGCACGGCCGGCTATCATCCTCACGAAAGCCCGTTGACGATGCTCATCCCGCTCGTCATCCTTTCGGTCGGAGCAGTGCTGGCCGGACAGGTTTTTGCACCGACATTCCTCGACGATGCAGCGTTCTGGGGTAGCTCGATCTTCTATAACGAACCGCTGATCCATGCGATGCATGGTGTGCCCTATCTTGTGAAGTATGCCGCATTTATCGTGATGCTACTTGGACTGCTTGTCGCGTGGTATGCCTATATCAAGGATACGTCGGTGCCGGCGAAAGCTGCTGAACAGCTCGGCCCGGTTTACCGTTTCCTCTACAACAAGTGGTATTTCGACGAGCTATATCACTACCTTTTCGTTGTGCCGGCCTTCTGGCTCGGCCGCCAGTTCTGGAAGCTCGGCGATGTCGGCACGATCGACCGGTTCGGCCCGAACGGCGTTGCCTGGGTGGTCGAGAAGGGCGCCGTTGGTGCCAAGAGGTTCCAGACCGGTTATCTTTATAGTTATGCGCTAGTGATGCTCCTCGGGCTTGTCGCGGCGATCACCTGGGTGCTGTTCTGATGGAGTTTCCCATCCTCTCTCTGATGCTCGCGGTTCCGCTCGCCGGCGCCATTGCTTGCCTGTTCCTCGGTGCGCAGAGTGCGCGCATGGTGGCTCTTGTCGCCACGCTCGCGAACCTCGCGCTGGGCGTCGCGCTGTGGCTCAACTACGACATCGGCGGCGCGCAATGGCAGTTCGTCGAACGGGCCGAGATATTCGCCGGGTTCAGCTACGCTTTGGGTATCGACGGTATCGCACTGATGCTGATCATGCTGAGTGTGTTCCTCATGCCGATCTGCATCCTGGCGAGCTGGGATTCGATCACCAAGCGCGTGGGCGAATACATGAGCGCCTTCCTGCTGATGGAAGTCCTGATGATCGGCGTCTTTGCTGCTCAGGACATGTTCCTGTTCTACATCTTTTTCGAAGCAGGCCTCATTCCGATGTATCTTATCATCGGGGTCTGGGGCGGCGATAACCGTATCTACGCGTCGTACAAATTCTTCCTCTATACGCTTCTCGGGTCGGTGCTGATGCTGATCGCGATGATGTGGATGGTGAATGAAGCAGGCACGACGGACATTCCCACGCTACTGAACTACGATTTCGATCCACAGGCGCAAACCTGGCTCTGGCTTGCCTTCTTTGCCAGTTTCGCCGTGAAAATGCCGATGTGGCCGGTGCATACGTGGCTGCCGGACGCACACGTCCAGGCGCCGACCGCGGGTTCCGTGATCCTGGCGGGTGTTCTGCTCAAACTCGGTGGATACGGTTTTATCCGGTTCAGTCTGCCGATGTTCCCGGAAGCCAGCGCTCAGTTTACCTGGCTGGTTTTCATCCTGTCGATGGTTGCCGTGATTTACACTTCGCTCGTCGCTCTCGTGCAGAACGACATGAAGAAACTGATCGCCTACTCCTCGGTCGCCCATATGGCGATCGTGACGGCCGGTCTGTTCGCCTTCAATGCGCAGGGGCTTGAAGGTGCGATGATGGTCATGCTCGGCCACGGTCTCGTGTCGGGCGCGCTCTTCCTGTGCGTGGGTGTAATCTACGATCGGCTGCATACTCGCGAGATTGCACGGTATGGCGGGCTTGCCATCAACATGCCTAAATATGCGCTGTTCTTCATGCTGTTCACGATGGCATCCGTCGGACTGCCGGGCACAAGCAACTTCGTTGGCGAATTCCTTGCACTGGCGGGCCTTTACAAGGTTTCGACCCTGGTGACGCTCGTTTGCACCACCGGCATCATTCTCGGTGCTGCTTACATGCTCTATCTTTACCGCCGCGTGGCTTTTGGCGAACAAGTCAACGAAGATGCCGCGCGGATGCCCGACCTCAATGCCCGCGAATGGGCCATGTTAGCCCCAATCGCGGCCGCCGTGCTGTGGATGGGCGTTTACCCCGAAAGCTTTCTTGCCCCCATGCGTCAGGACATTGCCGCTCTAGAAGCGCGTATCGCGCGCGCCGCACCCCACTTCGACGCCGATAATGTGATCGGCACCCCGCGCGAGCATAACGCGAACTACGTCGCTGCTGGGCATGGCGAAGAGGGGGCGCACTGATGTCTTACGCGACGTCTTTTTACCTCACGGGCGCGGAAATCGGCCTGTCGCTCGCGGCGCTCGCTTTGCTGCTGGTAGCGGCATGGACTGGAACGAAATCGGCCAGGATCGTGACCATCCTCAGTGTTGCGGCACTGGTCGGTGCTGCGATCTTCAGTATGGGTTTGTTTGACCGGGCGGCAGGTGAAGTCGCTGGCCGCGCCTATGGCGATCTCTATCGCGCTGACGCTTTCGGCAGCTTTGCAAAGATCCTGATATATTTAGCCGCTGCGGCCATTCTTGTAGTTACACCGCGTTTCTTCACACAACGGGCGAGCTACCGGGCCGAATATCCGGTGCTGATGCTGTTCAATGCTGTCGGCATGGGCATGATGGTGTCCGCCACCGATTTGATGACCCTGTATATCGGTCTCGAGATGTCTAGCCTGTCGAGTTACGTTCTCGCCAGCTTCCTCAAGGAAGACAGCCGATCCAGTGAAGCCGGTCTGAAGTATTTCGTTCTCGGCGCCCTTGCATCCGGCATTATTCTTTATGGTGTGAGCCTGGTCTATGGCTTCACCGGATCGACGAATTACGAAGGTATCCGCGCCGCATTCGATGCAGGTTTTTCGACCGGCGCATTGTTCGGTGTGGTTTTCGTGCTCGCCGGCCTGGCCTTCAAGGTTAGCGCCGTGCCGTTCCACATGTGGACGCCGGACGTCTACGAAGGCGCGCCCACGCCAGTCACGGCTTTCTTCGCTACCGCGCCAAAGGTAGCTGCCATGGCAATGCTTTTGCGCATGGCCATGGATCCGTTTGGCGGCGAAGTGGACAGTTGGCGTCAGATCGTCATTTTCGCAGCACTCGCTTCGATCGTGGTCGGTGCCCTGGGCGCAATTGGCCAGCAGAACCTCAAGCGCCTGCTTGCCTATTCATCGATCAATAACGTTGGCTTCATTCTCATCGGTCTTGCTGCTGCGACCCCCGCAGGCGTGGCTGCATCGCTTACCTATTTGGCTATCTACGTTGCGATGGTTCTCGGAAGCTTCACTGCCCTGTTGATGCTGCGCGATCCCGCCGGCAACAATCTCGAGACGTTTACCGACATATCCGGTCTTTCGACCATGCGACCGGCTCTGGCTTGGGCCTTGCTCGCGCTGATGTTCAGCCTTGCCGGCATACCGCCCCTGTTCGGCTTCTGGGGCAAATTTGTCGTCTTCCAGGCCGCGGTACAGGCTGATCTTGTCCCTCTGGCTGCAATCGGCATAGCCGCGAGCGTGATCGGTGCTTTCTATTATCTGAAGTTCATCAAGGTCATGTTCTTCGATGAGCCGCTGCGCGAGATTGAAACGGAGAGTCCAGTGTCGCACTGGGCAGTGCTGGCGATCTGTGTCGCAATCATCTCGCCGCTCGGTTACCTCCTTACCTTGCCGCTTGGTGACTGGACGGCGCAGGCTGCAGCCTCTTTCGTCGCGGCGATGTGATCCGCTTCGTCACCGAAACCGGTTCTACCAATACGGACCTTGCTAGCGAACTGCGTGCGGGCATGGCAGTGCCCGAAGGCGAGTGGTTGGTAGCCGACCGACAGGTGTCGGGCCGCGGGCGCCAGGGGCGTCCCTGGTTCGATGGTTACGGCAACTTCATGGGCTCGACCGTGGTGCATCTGTCACCCCGTGATCCCAATCCGGCAACGCTTGCCCTTGTCGCTGGCGTGGCCGCATATGAAGCTGTTTCGGGCGTTCTTGCCGATCCGAGCTTACTGAAGCTCAAGTGGCCAAACGACCTTCTTCTGCGGAATGCGAAGCTCGCTGGCATCCTCCTCGAGCGGGAAGGGAATGCCGTGATCGTCGGTATGGGGGTCAATCTCGTCGCCGCTCCGGACTTGCCCGATCGCAGAACGATTGCTTTGACAAACTTCGGGCCGCCTCCGGACCGTGAAATCTTCGCACGTTCTTTATCCTATGCGTTCGATCAGGAGCTTGACCGTTGGCGAACCTACGGGCTCGAACCTCTCATTCGGCGCTGGGAGAGTGTCGCCCACCCAAGAGGAGCATCGCTCACGGTTAATGTACCGGGCGAGCAGCGTATCGAAGGGGCATTCGACGGTCTTACAGCAGAGGGCACCCTGCTACTGCGCTTGGAGGATGGATCGACGCGTGCCATTCACGCAGGTGACGTAATGCTCGCGGATGAAGGGAACTGAGCGATGTTGCTCGCTGCCGATGTCGGAAATACAAATGTTGTCTTCGCGCTGATCGAAGGGCGCGAGATAAAGTCGCGCTGGCGTATAGCAACCGACCCGCGCCGTACGGGTGACGAGTATGCTGTGTGGTTGTTGCAGCTCGCCGAATTTCAGGGCTTCGACAAGAGCGACATCACGCAGGTCATCATTGGTTCGGTCGTCCCCCGCGCGATCCACAATCTTACTGTCCTATCCGAGAAGTATCTCGGCATAACGCCGCTTATTGCTGGGCAGGACGGGGCGCAATGGGGCTTTGAGCTGGACATCGAACAACCCAGTTCGCTGGGCGCCGATCGGGCGCTAAATACGCTGGCTGCTCATGCGAAATACGATGGTGACCTGATACTCGTCGATTTCGGTACTGCGACGACGTTTGATGTCATCGATTTCAACGGTGCGTACAAGGGGGGCATCATCGCACCCGGCATCAATCTCTCGCTCGATGCCTTGGTTGGCAACACGGCTAAGCTTCCACGCATTGCGATCGAAAAACCCGCCAATGACAGCGTCATCGGGCGCAATACCGAAAGCCAGATGCTCATTGGTGTCTTCTGGGGCTATGTCGCCTTGATCGAGGGGCTGATTGCCCGAATGAAGAAAGAGATCGGTCGTCCTGCAAGAGTAGTTGCAACAGGCGGACTGGCCATTCTGTTCGACGAGCATACCGATCTGTTCGATGCAGTCGATGCCGACCTTACGTTGGAAGGTTTGGCCATATTAGCGGAGCGAGCGGCTTGAAGAAGGATTTCACCCCCGAAGACGAACTGCTTTTCCTCGCACTTGGCGGGTCGGGCGAAATCGGAATGAACGTCAATCTCTATGGTTGTCAGGGCCGATGGTTGATGGTCGATCTGGGCATGACCTTCTCGGGAGATCAATACCCCGGTGTGGATCTGGTCTTTGCAGATCTGGAATTCATCGAGGATCGTGCCGACAAGCTTGATGCGATCGTCCTGACCCATGCACACGAAGATCATATCGGCGCGGTACCGTATTTCGCTGCCGAACTGAACGTGCCTATCTACGCCACGCCGTTCACGGCTGACCTTGTGCGGCGAAAGCTTGAAGAAGCTGGATTGGTGGACAGGGTGGAACTGCGGGTGATCGACGCCGATCATGGCAGCTTCACAGTCGGCCCTTTTGAAGTAACGTATATTCCGCTGGCGCACTCTATTGCCGAAGGCAACGCCTTGCTGATCGACACACCGCACGGCCGCGTCTTCCATACGGGCGACTGGAAGCTCGACGAAGATCCGATCATCGGCGAGCCGATCACTGAAGAAGAACTGGCCGCAATCGGAGACGAAGGCGTTCTTGCGCTGGTTTGCGATAGCACCAACGTTTTCAATCCTTCCCCGAGCGGATCTGAAGGCGCGGTGCACAAGGGTCTGCTGGAAGAGGTGCAACGCCACAGCGGGAAGCGCGTTCTGGTCACTACGTTTGCCAGCAATGTCGCCCGCCTCCAGACGCTGGGCGATGTAGCGCGCGAGACTGGCCGTCAGCTATGCGTTGCCGGGCGGTCGCTCGACCGAATTATCGAAGTGGCGCAGGACAACGGCTATCTCGAAGATCTGCCTGAGCTTATCGATTTCGACAGCGCCATGAGCCTTCCGCGTGGTGAAGTGTTGATACTGGCCACTGGCGGGCAGGGCGAACCGCGCGCAGCCCTGGCCCGCATTGCCGATGAAAATCACCCACTCGAACTTGTCAGCGGCGACGTGGTGCTATTTTCCAGTCGTCAGATTCCGGGCAACGAGATTTCCATCGGTGCAGTGCAGAACAAGCTGGCCGAACGCGGCATCACCATGGTGACCGATCGCCAGAGCATGATACACGTTTCCGGCCATCCCGGACGTCCGGAACTCGAAGCCCTGTATGGGTGGCTTCGGCCCGATATCCTCGTGCCCGTTCACGGCGAAATGCGGCACATGCAGGAGCAGGGCAGGTTGGGGAAGGCCAGCGGCATCCCCGATCAGGTCGTTCAGCAAAATGGCGACATGGTTCGACTGGCTCCCGGCGCACCCGGAAAAATCGGAGATGTCCGCACCGGCCGCCTCGTCCTCGACGGCGATATAATCGTACCGGCCGACGGAGAGGCGATTGCCATGCGGCGGCGCATCATGCGTGAAGGCGTCGTGATCGTCGCGCTGGACGGCGACCTCAATCCCAGGATCGACAGTCTCGGATTGCCGCTCGACGAAGATTATGCCGATTTCGTCACCGAAGCGACGTCAGATATCAGAAGCGCCATCGGCAAATTGCGCGGTGCGGATCGACGCAACGAACAGAGCGTGCACGAAGCCGCACGGCTTGCAGCACGGCGGGCTGCGCAACGATGGTCGGGCAAGCGACCGCAAGTCCGCGTAATAGTCCCTAATCTCTAGGAGCCAAGGCGATGCAGTGGACGAGCGTCCTCGCCATTTATTTCCTGTTCTTCGTGTTCAGCGCGTTCATCCTGCTGCCCTTCGGCGTGCGGACGCATGACGAGGCGGGGCTCGAGATGGTGCCGGGGCAGGCTGACAGCGCACCGGCTGAATTCCGCGGAGGGCGCTTGCTGCTGCGCGCAGCGGTGCTCGCGGCATTCGTGACGACGGCCTATGTGCTGAACTACATCTACGGTTGGATCACCGTGAACGACATCATGTTCTGGGGGCCGTGGGCGGACTGACCTCTACCGCAAGCGCTCCAGCGCCTGGGCGAGAACTACGTATAACTTACCCATATCGCTGCTGAGCAGCGTCACGCTGACGGCGTTGCCGTCGCGGGTGGAGAGCATGGTGCGGAGCATGGCTTCGAAGTCGTGAATGTAGCGACTGACGTGCTCGCGGAAGTCGTGGTCGCTGTCGTACAGATCGGCGATCTCGCGTGCCTCGGCATTGTCGAGGAGGCGCACGGCCCGGCGGGTGAATATCCCGCGATCGCCCCGCAGATAGCTGGCCCAGGCGGTGTCGGTAATCTCGGTGGAGAGCGCCTTGGCGATATCGATCGCGTTTGAATTCAGGCTTTCGCTGATGAGCGCGACGCGGCGCGAGAAGTCGTTGCCGACATCCTCGGTCGCCCGTTCGCGGGCATGCGCTATGCGGCTTTCCAGATTGCCCGTGAGTTCGTTGACCTTGGCTAGCTGATCGCGGAGCTGACGCATCACCTCGCGCCCGGTCTCTGCCGACCGTTCGGTCGCAGCATCGAGCGAAGCGATGGCCTGTTCGGTGTGTTCCTGCAGGGACCTGTCGATGGCCTCGGCGCTCTGCTCGCCTACCTTTTCCGCGATCCGTGCGATCCGTTCAGCCTGTTCGGCCTCGATCGCGGTCAGTGCGTTGCGCGCGCTGCTTTCCAGTGAGGCGATCGCGTTGCGCAGTTCGCCCTGCGCATGGGCTGAGAGTTCCCGGCTCTCGTCGCTGAGAGCTGCAACACTTACGCGCAAACGCTCGATCCCATCGACCTGAGCGGCGGCAGTTTCGCCAAAGCGAGCCTGGAATTCATCGACACCGTTCATCGCATCGCGGCTGCGGGCTTCGGCAGCTGCCATGCTGGACGTCAGCATCTCGCCAGAGGCTTTTGCCTGATCGAGCAGGTTGCGAACCTCGTCGGCGCGGTGTTCGATGTTGGCCAGGCGCGTTTCGCTGGCTTCCATGGCGACCGGTAGGTCTTCGCGGCTATGCTTGGCGCTCGCCTGGATCAGTTCGAGCAGGCGCACGCTGGCATCGGTGAGCGACGACACAGCCATGTCCGTACCGTCCAGCGCGTCGCGGCTTTCGGTCAGTTTCGCATTGAGCGCTTCAATCCCTTCGGAGAGTTCGACGCGTGCTTCACGTCCGTGCGACGAAACCCGTTCGAACGTCGTGCTGAGGGCTGCAATTCTGTCGCCGAGCTCTTCGCCTTCCGCTGCCAGCAGCGAAAGCTGTTCTGCCTGCTGGGCACGACGATCCGAGATCGCTTCGTCGAGCCTGGCGAAATGGTCGGTCAGGCTGGCGTGCGCGGCTTCTTCCGCTTCCCGGAACGCGGCTTGGCGTTTACCCGTTTCTTCCGCGAAGAGCCGGTTCCGCTCGGCAATCCTGCCATCGACCGCTTCCGCTTCGCTGAACAATTCCTGCAATTTGGAATTGGCCGAATCGAGGGCTTCCTGATCGATACGGGCAACGGCAGCAACCGCTTCGCTCAGGCGCTTCTGCATGGCTTCGATCTGACTTGCCCAAGCCGAAAGAGCAGCAGCTTCGCCATCGCGCACTTCATCGGCAAATTCGCTGCTTTCGCGCCGAATTTTCTCGAGACGGTGGTTGAGTTCATCCATTGCCGCGTCGCGTTCGGCAGCCGATGCGGCTTCCGTATCGGCCATTTCATGCCGCAGGCTTTCGAAGCGACTGCGGATCGACGCCAGTGCGTCGACTTCCCTGCTGTCCAGTTCGCCGCGGAAGATCTCACTGTTTTCACGCAGTTCGCTAAACCGCTGTTCCGTAATGTCGGCAAGCTGATCGGCCTGCGCCGCGAATGCTTCGAGAGACGCATCGACACGTTTGCGCAGTGACGCGACCTGCCTATCGCTGGCCGCGCCGAATTCGTTGAGCCGCTGGAAGCCTTCGATCAGGTCGTCGAGATGGCCGCTCGCCTGACGACCGGCGCCGCCGATCTGGTTGGACACATCCTTTGCCGAATTCGCTATGACGGGCAGGTTGTTCCGCAACTTGTCCATATTGTCCAAAGCGTTGGCACTGACAGTGGCGATCGTTTCCACCCGGTCACCGTTTTCGACGATCAGAGCTTGCAGGCGATCGGCATGTTCCGAAAGACGGTCCGTCGCAGTGCGGCCAAGGTAATCGAGGTCCCGCGTCTGGCTCGTGAGGAATTCCCGCGCGAGGCTCAATTCCCGGTTGATGGCGGCCAGTCGAGCTTCAAGCTCTGCCGATTGGGTCGACAGGGAATAAGCGACCTGTGAAAACCGTCGCGCTTCCCGGGTCGAGTTCCTCATGGCGACAAGCCACAGCGCAACTACGAGCAATACAGGCACTGCCCATTGCGATACGAGTGCGGTCCAGGCGGCGGGGTCGGTGCCGGCCATGATTTCGGCCTGACGTGCCCAGAGGAAGAAGGCAGTCCAGCCAAGCACGGCGAAAATTGCCAGGGCGGGTGCAACCCACCGTCTCGCCTGGCCGGGCTCGTCTTCCGACCAATCTTCTTCAAAGAGAGGTTCGTCTTCGACGGAGGTTTCGTCAATAACACCCTGGGAATTAGCCATTTCCGGAGCATCTACTTCAGCCGGGTGATCGACTGCCTGTATCAATGGGTGCTTTGTCATCGAGGTGAAATCTATCACCAATCCGCACAGCCTTAAACTCTAATTAACCTCTTTACCGGGGAGTGTGACCGCGACGTATCACTTACCCTCGCAAGACTATCTGTCGCTTGCTCTCACAGAAAATGTAAGGACTGGGTTGGCGACCACCCATTACCGCCCCTAGAAGCGGCTTTCGTCGTTCAGAACCTGTCCGGAGTTAATGTTGCGCATCGCCCTGCTGTCTGTGCTTGATGGCCAATCCGATCCGCGCAAAGTGCCAGCCCCTTTCCGCAGGCTGGCAGGCGCGCGGCTAGTCGAACGACAGCTCGACATCGCGCTGGCGGCCGGATGCGAGAGCATCGCGTGCCTTGTCAATGTGGTCGGCCGGGAGGTGATGGACCTGCAGCACCGCGCAGAGGCCGCCGGCGCGCGGTTCATAGCAATTCGCGAACCGCGGAAACTGTCCGGGCTGGTGACTGCGAGCGACGAGTTGCTCGTTATCGCGCCCGGTATCCTGCCCGATGACGAGGTCATTCTGCGCCACTTGGCGAAGCCGTGTATTCTCGCTTTTCCAGAAGATCCGGCAATCAACCGGGGCTACGAACGGATCGATGCGCATTTCGCCTGGGCAGGTGCATTGCTGACGAAGGGCAATGCGGTTGAAACCCTCGCACAGCTTCCCGGCGACTTCGACGCGCCTTCGGCTCTCTTGCGGATAGCGTTGCAGAGCGGGATGAGGACCGTCCCGCTGGAAACGCGGCTGCTGGAAGAACATATCTGGTTGCGGGACCCCTCTCCCGAAGAGCTCGCCTTCCGCGAAAAAAGCTGGGTTTCGGGCCATGCGGATGTTGCTGCGTTTACCGCACCCGGCCTCGCCATTGCCGAGCGCATGGGAGTGCGGCTTGCGCAGGACACGATCGGTGGGCGCCTGCCGAGAATTCTCGCCCTAAGTGCCGCGCTCTCCGGGCTTCTCGCGCTGTCGTCGGCGATCGGGGGCTGGCTGCTGCCTGCCTTCGGCCTGGCGATCCTGGCGGCCTTGCTTTTCGCGATGGAAGAAGTGGTGAGGCGCGTATCCAATGCAGGGCAGGTCAAACCCCGCGTGCCGCCGTTAATTCAGGCGATCACGATCCTGTTCGACCCGTTGCTGGTCATATTGATAGCTTTGGCTTCACCTGAAGACACCGGTTGGCTGCGGCTTTTCGTGCCAGCGATCCTGTTCGGCCTGCTGCATCTTGGCGACCGGATCAGCGTACCGCGATGGCGGCGCAGTTATGCCGACAGGGTTCTTTTGACGGTAATGTTGCTTCCCGCGGTGATTCTGGGCGTAACACAACCGGTGGTGGCGGTTCTTTCCCTCGCCATTCTGGTAACACTTTTTCTTACTTCCGGTCCGCGCGACTAACGCGGATTTAACCATGTTAGCTTTACCGACGAACCATGCCGATGCCTGATGCATCCACCCCGGTCGCCGCCGACCACGAAAGCCTGCGCGATGCCCTCGTTCGCGGGAATGCGACCCTTGCGCGTATCGGTCCCATTCTTGCCCACCTGATGGCGACGCCGGACCACTCCCTTTTCAGTGACGAGATCATCGCGCGTATCCGGGGAATGTGTCACCACCTCGCGTGGCAGGTCCTGCGAGCGCAGGCCGAGGCGGCAGGTCAGGCAGGCCGCGAGGCTTTTGCCGAACGACATGGCGCGGCGTTGGCGGAGCATATGCTCGCCACTCCGGGTCTGCTGGCGCATTGCCACGCCCTGGCGCTGGAATGGCAGCTGACGGAACGGCTCGAAACGCAATACGGCATCGATCCTGTACTGTCGCCGCTGGTGCAGGAGCTGATCGCATCCGAAGACAGCGGGCTGGCCAGTTCGGCAATGGCATCGCTGACGGCACAGGCGCGTTTCGCCCAGGCGCAGCGCCGAATGGAATTACCGCTGGCGGAACTGCCGGGGGACATCTTTCACGATTTGCTGATGAACTGGCGTGCTTATAGCGGGCAGCTTCGTTCCGATGCCATGATCCGGGCCGAAGCGAAGTTACGCAACGCCTTCGATGAAGGGGCCGGAAGGATCGCACTGATGTCCCGGGTGATTGCCAGCATGGGCGGCGAGGGCAGGCGGGCGCTCGATATCGATCATGGCGGGGCAGCCTTCTATCTTACAGCATTGGCAACGCGAACCGGACAATCGAGGGTGGCGGCCGTGCTTTCGACAAATCACGAGCAGACTGCGCGTCTGGCGCTGGGACTGCGCGGCGCCGGTCTCGACAGCGCAGAAGTGGAGCGGCAGGTCCTCCGGATCGATCCGAAGGCGGTGCCCCCTCGCGAGATCGCCGAAATGCCCCCTGAAGCCGCCCGACAGATCCTGTCCGAATCGGCAAGCGCTGGAGTCGTGTGATCATGGCCTCTGTCGAAAGCCGGTATATCGCAACTGCCAAGGCCGACGCCGAAGGAAGGTTGATCGAAGCCGACGAGGTGCTGGCGCGGCTGCAGCAAGCCTGTGGCGGGACCATCGGTTCCCGCATCGCCATTCCGGAGCTTCTCGCCCTTGTCGAAAAGGCCCAGAGATATGGTTTGCGCCTCGCCCGTCAGTTCGAGGCGGTGGACGGCGAAAATCGGGTCACGGCGTGGGTGGAAATAGCGCCACAGTCGAGTGACGAGGATGGAGACTCCGGCAGCACCATCGATGTGGTCAGCTGGCATAGCGAGGGTCTTCCGCCGGAAAACGACATCGAGGGTGCGCGCAGGCGTGTCGAAATAAACCGCCATCTTGCCGATTGTACCGCAAGGCTCGATTCCAGCCAGCGGCTGCTCTCCGTCGATACGCAGGCCCCCGATCTCGCCGAATTTGCCGATGCGGCCCTTGCCAATGTCGGCAAGCCCTGGACGGATCTGGTCAGTTTACCGGGCAACAGCCATCAGCAGCCGCTCCATTGGCGTCTGCTCGACGGTACGAAGTGCACTGTCGAGGGATCGAGCCGTAGCTGGACGGCACACCTCGAGCCCCTGGGGCAGCCACAACCGGGCAGCGCGGGTTTCGTCCTTTACCTGACGGCAGACAGCCCGCTGTCGGCAGGCCTGACGAACGAAGAGGCTGCAGGTCCAGACGGACCCTCCTTCGGACGAGATCTGACACCTGTCCTGCGCCAACCGATCAACCGGATCATCGCCAATGCGGAGACCATCCGCACGAAGCTGGCGGGACCGCTGGCCGACGAATACAGTTCCTACGCCGCCGACATCGCGACTGCGGCCCAACACCTGCTGGCGTTGATCGACGACCTGTCCGATCTCGAAGTCGTCGAGTCGGACGATTTTGCCACGGCACCGGACAGGATCGAACTGGCCGATGTCGCTCGCAGAGCCTGCGGCATATTGGGGGTGAGGGCGCGCGAGAAAGGAATCACGCTGGTGGCGCCTCCGGAAGGCGAAAGCCAGCTGGCGATCGCCGAATTCCGCCGCGTGCTGCAGATTCTGCTGAACCTTGTCGGCAATGCGATCCGGTATTCGCCGGAGGAAAGCCAGGTCTGGATCCGGCTCGATCGGATTGGAAACCGCGCGCTGATCACCGTGGCCGACCAGGGGCACGGTCTTGAAGATGCGCAGAAGGAGCAGGTTTTCGAGAAATTCGAACGTCTTGGCCGCAGCGGGGATGGGGGCTCCGGTCTGGGGCTGTATATCTCGCGCCGGATCGCGCGCGCGATGGATGGCGACCTGACGGTCGAAAGCGCGCCGGGTCTTGGCGCGCGTTTTACCCTGTCGGTACCTGCGGCTGATGAAATGCGGGAAATACCGCGCTGATCAGCGTCTCGCAGACGCCCGCCAGAACAAGAACAACCCGATCAGGAAGGTGATGCTGCCGTAGATGGCCCACTGCCGCTCGGCGAGCATGAAACTTTCTGCAGGCCACATGACAATTCCGAGGCCCTGAAGTGCCCACAGGCCTCCGGAGAGCATGAGAGCTACTCCGAAGACCATGAGGACGAAGCGCATCTTAACGATCGCCGATGGCGACATAGTCGCGCTGGGTCGGACCGGTATAGAGCTGGCGCGGACGGCCGATAACCTGTGCGGGATCCGAAATCATCTCGTTCCACTGCGCGACCCAGCCGACCGTGCGAGCAAGGGCGAAGAGGGCCGTGAACATGGTGGTCGGGAAGCCGATCGAGTTCAGGATGATGCCGGAATAGAAGTCCACATTGGGGAAGAGCTTCTTTTCCTTGAAGTAATCGTCGTTGAGCGCGAGCTCTTCGAGCCGGAGCGCGGTTTCGAATACCGGATCGCTGACGTTGAGCGCTTCGAACACTTCGCGAAGCGTTTTCTGCATGACCGTCGCACGCGGATCGTAGTTCTTGTAGACGCGGTGACCGAAGCCCATGAGACGGAACGGGTCGTTCTTGTCCTTGGCGCGTTCGATGTAGTGCGGAATCTTGTCGGGCGAGCCGATTTCCTGCAGCATGTTGAGCGCGGCTTCGTTCGCGCCGCCATGCGCAGGGCCCCACAGGCAGGCAATACCGGCCGCGATGCAGGCGAAGGGATTTGCACCCGACGAGCCGGCAAGACGTACGGTCGATGTCGACGCGTTCTGCTCGTGGTCGGCGTGAAGGATGAAAATCCGGTCCATCGCGCGCTCGATCGCAGGATGGATTTCGTATTCTTCAGCCGGAACGCCGAAGGTCATGCGCAGGAAGTTGCCGGTGTAGCTCAGCGAATTCTTCGGCTGCATGAAGGGCTGGCCGACCGAATATTTGTAGGCCATTGCCGCAATCGTCGGCATTTTCGCGATGAGGCGGTGGCTTGCGATCTTGCGCTGTTCCGGGTCCGAAATGTCGGTGCTGTCATGGTAGAACGCCGACAGCGCGCCAACCACACCGCACATGATGGCCATGGGGTGCGCGTCGCGGCGGAAACCCTGGTAAAACTGGCGCAGCTGATCGTGCACCATGGTGTGGCGCGTGATCGTGTAGGTGAAATCGTCGAGCTCGTCCTGCGACGGCAGTTCGCCGTTGAGCAGGAGGTAGCTGACTTCCATGAAGCTGGAATTTTCGGCAAGCTGACCGATCGGATAACCGCGATGGAGCAGGACCCCTTCTTCGCCGTCGATATAGGTCAGCGCGCTTTCGCAACTTGCCGTCGACTTGTAGCCGGGATCGTATGTGAACTTGCCCGTCGTTCCGTAAAGCTTGCGGATATCGACCACATCCGGGCCAACACTGCCCTGCAGCACGGGAAATTCCTGGGTCTGTCCACCCAGATCAAGAGTTGCCTGCTTATCGGCCACGCGTGTCTCCTCAGTCGTTCTCTTCGGTGCCTGTGGGCGAGGCCTGCGCGTCTATGCGAAGCAGCGACTCTTCCTTGCCCAACAGGACCAGCACATCGAAAATGCCGGGGGACGTGGTAGTCCCCGTCAGCGCTGCGCGCATGGGCTGCGCGAGCTTGCCAAGGCCCAGTTCGAGCTTCTCAGCATACGATTTCGTAGTGGCTTCCAGAGCCTCGCTTGTCCAGTCATTTTGCACATGCAGCATTTCCGACAATCCGGCGAGGCGCTGGCGCGCTTCATCGTCCAACAGGCCAGCGGCTTTGTCGGTCATTTCCAATGGCCGTTCCGCAAACAGAAACGCCGCGCCCTCGACCAGTTCGTTGATCGATTTCGCACGCGTCTTGAGGAACGGCATGGCCCGGGTCAGAAGATCGAGACCGGCCTGTCTGTCCATTCGCGCAGCCACGATTTTAGCGAGACGCGCGTCGTCCGCCTCACGGATATAATGGCCGTTGAGGTTCTGCAGCTTCTTTATGTCGAAGCGCGCCGGGCCTTTGCCAACGCCGTCGAGATCGAAAAGCTCTATCGCTTCCGACTTGTTGATTTCTTCACGGTCGCCATGTCCCCAGCCGAGGCGAAGGAGATAATTGAACAGCGCTTCGGGAAGGACACCTTCTTCGTCCCGATAGCCTTCGACGCCGACAGCGCCGTGGCGTTTGGACATCTTCGCGCCGTCGGGTCCGTGGATCAGCGGGACATGACCATAGACCGGATCAGGCCAGCCACCTTCGATTTCATCCATGGCGCGGATGATCGGCAACTGGCGGAATGCGTTATTGAGATGATCGTCACCGCGGATCACATGGGTAACGCCCATGTCGTGATCGTCCACCACAACGGCGAGCATATAGGTCGGGGTTCCGTCGGCACGCAGCAGGACATAGTCGTCGATCTCGGCATTATTGACCGTAACCTCGCCCTGAACCTCGTCGTGGATCGTGGTTTCGCCATCGGTCGGAACCTTCAGGCGAATTACGAAGGGCGCGCCGTTCGGCGCCTCGCTTTCGCAGCGGTCACGCCAGCGGCGATCATACCGCATGGGCTGCTTGTTTGCCCGCTGTTCGGCTCGCATTTGCTCCAGCTCTTCGGGAGTGGCGAAGCACTTATAGGCGTGGCCGGCTTCCAGCAGCTTGTGGGCAACTTCGGCATGGCGTTCGGCGCGATCGGACTGGAATACCGGGGCATCGTCGAAGTCGAGACCCAACCAGTCGAGGCCCTCGATAATCTTGTCGATAGCATCTTGGGTGCTGCGTTTCTGGTCCGTATCCTCGATCCGCAGGAGCGTGCGGCCGCCGTGATGGCGCGCATAGAGCCAGTTGAACAGTGCCGTCCGTGCACCTCCGATATGCAAATAACCGGTAGGAGAGGGAGCGAAGCGGGTGACGACCGGAGAAACCTTGCGGTCACTATCGCTTGCCATTTTCTCTCATTTCCTTTCAAACACTTGCATGGCGAGGCAGGGGACGCCTTCAATACCTATGGGGGATGCGGGCGATACGGCCCGCGAGACAGTGCCGCGCACTTGGCGTACGCACGGTGTCTTGTCCAGTTCCGCGCACAAGTTTGAAGCGTTTCTGGAGGCCGCCGAGTTCGACCGCGGGCCCTGGCTTACCGTTGCGTTCGGGTGCGGGATCGGACTGTGGTTTTATCTTGCCGCACCGTGGCAGTGGGTCGCGATGATTTCAGCATTCTTGGGAATGGCTGTTTTCTCGTGGGCGGGTTGGCGCCATCAGCCCGGTCGCGCATTCACTCTTGCCGCAGTTATTTCATTGGCTCTGGCCGTTGCTGCAGGCGTGTCGGTCGTGTGGGCCCGATCGGCGATGGTGGGCGCAGAACCGATTGCCTATCCACGTTTCGAGCGGATCGATGGGCGGGTCCTGAGCCGGGAAGAGCAGCCGGCCGAAGACAGGGTTAGGCTGGTCCTGGCCGCGCGCGACGGCGAGACGGGAAAAGCGCACGCATATCGGGTCAATGTGCCGCTGTCTGCGGACAGCCCGGAATTGCGAGAAGGTGCCAGGGTCAGGCTGTCGGCACGTCTCATGCCTCCGTCACCGCCGATCGTTCCCGGTGCGTACAACTTCGCCAGACGAGCCTGGTTCGATGGGCTTGCCGCAACTGGATCGGCTGTCGGCGATGTTGAGATCATCGAGCCGCCTGGCGCATCCCGACTGTCCATAGCATCCGCTCAGAGACAGCTCTCGCGACACGTTCGCGCCAATCTCGAAGGGACGTCCGGTGCCATCGCAGCCACCTTGGCGAGCGGGGACCGCGGAGCGATTCCCGAAGCGGACGAAGAGGCGATGCGAGATTCCGGGCTGACCCATTTGCTGTCCATCAGCGGACTTCACGTCAGCGCCATCATAGCTGCGACCTATTTCCTGGTTCTGAAGCTGTTAGCCTTCTGGCCTTGGCTGACGCTGCGCATCCGGCTGCCGCTGGTGGCCGCCGGGGCATCGGCTGTCGCCGGTATTGCCTATACGCTGCTTACCGGCGCTGAAGTGCCGACCGTGCGTAGCTGTATCGGAGCTCTGCTCGTACTGGTCGCATTGGCTGTAGGACGAGAACCACTGTCCATGCGGATGATCGCCGTCGCGGCGGGAGTCGTGCTCGTGTTGTGGCCGGAATCGCTCGTCGGGCCGAGTTTCCAGATGAGCTTTGCGGCAGTCATCGCCATCGTATCGCTCCACAATGTGCGTGCGGTACGGGACTTTCTCGCACCGCGACAGGAGAGCTGGCTGCGTCGCATGTCGAGACGGGCGGCGATGCTGTTCCTGACCGGACTGGTCATCGAGTTGGCCTTGATGCCAATCGTCTTATTCCATTTCCATCGCGCCGGTGTTTATGGAGCGGCGGCCAATCTGATCGCCATTCCGCTGGTCACATTCATATCGATGCCGCTGGTGGCGCTTGCTTTGGCACTCGATCTGATCGGAACGGGCGCGCCGGCGTGGTGGCTGGTGGGCAAGTCGCTCGACCTGCTGCTGGCCATTGCCCATTTCTTCGCCGAGCAGCCGGGGTCGGTCAAACTTGCGCCGCGTATCGGCATGGGAGCGATAGGGTTATACGTGGGCGGGGCGCTCTGGCTGGCGTTATGGCACGGCAGGGCGCGCCTGCTGGGTTTTGGGCCAATTATCGCCTCTGCCGTGCTGATGATCACCGCCCCGATACCCGATATCCTCATTACGCGTGACGGACGCGACATAGGCGTTGCCAACGAGGCCGAACGGTTGCTGGTTCTGCACGATCGTGAAGGCGGATATGCTCAGGACAATCTGCTCGAACTGGCCGGTACGGATCAGAGCCCTATCGCGATTGCCGACTGGCCGCGCAGCCGGTGCAGCGACCAGTTTTGCGTCTTCGCCCTAGAACGGGGTGGGCGGCCCTGGTCCGTCCTCGTCGCCCGCAATAGAGATCTCGTGGAAGAGCGGGCGCTGGCCGCGGCTTGCATGCGGGCCGACATCGTCATTGCCGACCGGTATCTGCCGTACAGTTGTCAGCCGCGCTGGCTCAAAGCGGACAGAAGATTTCTCGACCGGGAAGGGGGCGCTTCGATCTATCTGGCAGACCAAAGGATCGATACGGTCGCCCAGGATCAGGGCGAGCATGGATGGTGGCGCGCGCCGCGTGAGTAGGCGCGCGCCAGCAAATCAGTGGTAGCGGCGGAGCAGGCCCGCCAGTTTTCCCTGAACCTGGACCCGGTGTGGTTCATAAACTTGCGCTTCGTATGCGCCATTGGCCGGATCGAGCACGACGCGGCCTGCATCCTTGCGAAGGTATTTCAGGGTCGCTTCTTCATTATCGACCAGCGCCACGACGATCTCGCCATCGCGGGCCGTGTCCGTGCGTTTTACCAGAGCGAAGTCGCCATCGAAGATCCCGGCTTCGATCATGGAATCTCCGGAAACCTCCAAGGCATAATGTTCGCCCGGACCGAGCAGCGCGGCCGGCACAGGCATGCTGGACTGACCTTCGATCGCTTCGATCGGGGCGCCGGCGGCAATCCGCCCATGAAGCGGAACATCGATGATGTCGTTTGCCGGTTCGGGCGCCACCGCCTTTGCCGGGATCGCAGCCGATACGGCGTCGTTAGCCGCCACCGGAGCGGGCGACCCCATCACGGCATTTTCAGGAAGCTTGACCACCTCCAGCGCACGCGCCCGATTGGGAAGGCGCCGGATGAAGCCGCGTTCTTCGAGTGCCGAGATCAGGCGGTGTACGCCCGACTTGCTCTTCAGATCGAGCGCTTCCTTCATTTCTTCGAAGCTGGGGGAAATGCCGGTGTTTTCCAGACGCTGCTGGATGAACCGGATCAATTCGTGCTGCTTGGCGGTCAGCATTGTGCGAACTCCGTATCGCGTGTTCACAAAAGGCGTGAACGAATGCGGAACAATTAAGCAACCAAAATAACAAAGTCAAGCAATTCAGCCGTTCCTTGCGGAACAACCGTTCATGGTTCGATCCGGATCAGGGCGCCAAGAAAGCACTGTCGTTGAGCTTATCGGGCGCGCAGGGGAGACATGGACCACATGGACCACTGTCCAAGGGGATAAAAAGTCACCCCGCACCGAGGCCGAAATCGCGCCAGAACGCAGCGGGTTTGGTCTGGAGCTGATACCTTTAACCGGTCAGCAGCGTGTAGGACAGATCAGTTCCCGAGCAGCATACGAGTTGCCGCTTCGACATCGCGTTGGCGCATCAGGCTTTCGCCGACCAGAAAGCTGTTCACTCCGGCATGTGACAAGCGCTGGCAGTCTTCGAACCGAGAAATGCCGCTTTCGCCGACTAGAAGCGAACCTTCAGGTGCCAAGGGCGCCAAGGCTTCGGTCGTGGCGAGATCGGTCGAGAAGGTCCGCAGGTCCCGGTTGTTCACGCCGATGAGGCGCGACTGAAGCAATGCTGCACGTTCCATCTCTGCGCGATCATGGACTTCTACCAATACGTCCATGTCATATTCCACCGCGGCCCGTTCGATCTCCACCATCGCACCATCATCGAGTGCGGCAACTATGATCAGGATCGCATCAGCGCCGAGAGCGCGCGCTTCCGCCACCTGCCAGGTATCGACCATGAAATCCTTGCGCAGGACGGGCAATTCGCAGGATGATCGCGCTTCGACCAGATAATCTTCGTGACCCTGAAAATACGGGGCGTCGGTGAGAACCGAAAGGCACGCAGCGCCCCCTGCAGCGTAGGCGCGGGCATGGGCAGCGGGATGGAAATCTTCCCGGATCAAGCCCTTCGACGGTGAAGCCTTCTTGATTTCGGCGATGAGGCCGAAGCCGGACCGTTCCGCACGTTCGAGCGCAGAGCGGAAACCACGCGGGGCGGTCTGTTCGCGAGCGGAAGCGTCGAGATCGGCCAGCGACCGCATGCGCTTGCGTGCGGCCACTTCTTCCCGTTTGGTGGCGCAGATTTGTTCTAGCTTGTTCATATCAGGCGGCCATTGCAATCCAGCTTTCGAGCAAGGTCCTGGCTTTGCCGGAATCCAGTGCTTCGGCGGCGATCTCGGCGCCTTCCGTCCAGTCGTCCGTACGGTCGGCTACGATCAGAGTGGCCGCGGCGTTGAAAAGTACGGCGTCGCGATAAGGTCCGGGTGTGCCCGCAAGCAGGGCTTCCAGCGCGCGGGCATTGTGACGGGGATCGCCACCGCGAATAGCCTCGACCGGTGCGTGGGGCAGATTGGCATGTACCGCGAGCACCCGGCGCATCTCGAAATCGTTGCCCTGAACGTCAGCCAGTTCGTTGCCGCCGGCAAGGCTCAGTTCGTCCAGCCCTTCGTCGCCCGAGGCGATGAAAGTGCGGTCGGTGCCCAGCTTTGCCTTGGCTGCGGCATAGATGGGGACATAGGCCGGGCGCGCGATACCGATAAGCTGCCGCTTCACGCCGGCCGGATTCGAAAGCGGACCCATCAGATTGAAGATCGTACGAACGCCAAGCTTCTGGCGAATGGGCTGGATCCGTCCCATGGCCGGGTGGTGGTTCTTGGCGAAAAGGAAGCAGATCCCGAGTTCTGCCAACGTCTTCTCGGCACTTTTTCCTGCAGCTTCCATGTCGAGGCCGAGTACTTCGAGCGTATCGGCCGCGCCGGATTTGCTGCTGGCGGCCCGATTGCCGTGCTTGGCGACGGGCACGCCGCAAGCTGCGACGACGAGGCTGACAGCAGTCGAGACGTTGAGCGTGTGGTGTCCGTCACCCCCGGTTCCGCAGCAATCGACCGTGCCTTCGGGCGCGTCGACGGGAATGAGCCTTTGCCGCAGCGCGCGCGCAGCCCCGGCGATCTCGTCAGATGTCTCGCTGCGCGCGGACATATCGACCAGAAACCGGGCGATCGCATCGTCATCGGTTTCACCGTCGAGGATCCAGCCGAAAACCTCTTCGGCTTCCGCTTCCCCAAGATGTTGCTTTGCGTCGGGAAGCGTTTTCATACCGGGACCCTGGCGGCGATGCCGCAGATTTCGAGGAAGTTGGCCAGCAAGGCGTGACCATGTTCGGTCGCGATGCTTTCCGGGTGGAACTGGACGCCGTGAATGGGCAGATCGCGGTGTCGGAACCCCATGACGCTGCTGCCGTCGAGGCCCGGTGTTTCGCTGGTGGCATTCACGTCCAAGCAGGCGGGAATGTCTTCGACTACGAGCGAATGATAGCGCGTTGCCCTGAACGGAGACGGCAGTCCGGCAAATACGCCAGTGGCATCGTGCGTGACGGGTGACGTCTTGCCGTGCATCAGCCCCCCGCGGACCACGCGTCCGCCGAAAAACTGGCCGATGGATTGATGGCCGAGGCACACACCGAGCAGCGGCTTTCCGGCGTCCGCACATGCTGCCACCAGATCAAGGCTGACGCCGGCTTCATTGGGCGTGCGGGGGCCCGGCGATATGAGATAGCCTGCGTGACCTGCCGACAGAGCTTCATCGGCAGTGACGGCATCGTTACGCACGACTTCGACCTCAGCCCCCAGTTCCATCAGGTAATGGACCAGGTTGAAGGTAAAGCTGTCGTAATTGTCGATTACGAGAATTGATCGGCGGTCGGTCATTCGTGGCGTCAATGGAGGCGCGATGCGCGGCTTTCAAGCAAGGAAAGCTGCGGGATGCGAAACGTCGGCGTGACGTCAGGCTTTCTTGCCTGCCAGCTTGTCCGTCGCCTTAACCAAACCGTCGACGATCCCGGTTTCTCCTGCGCTGTGCCCCGCATCGTGAACAATCCAAAGGTCCGCTTCCGGCCAGGCCTTTTTCAACTCCCACGCGGAGACAGGCGGAGTGCAGATGTCGTGGCGGCCCTGGACGATGATACCCGGAATGCCAGCGAGCCTGTCGACGTTCTTCAACAACTGCGCCTCTTCGAGGAAGAAATCCTCGAGGAAGAACTTGGCGCAGATGCGGGCAAAGGGAACGGCCTTGGAAGGATCGGCAAAACTGTCGAGCAGGGCGGGATCGGGAAGAAGTGTGGCGACGGTTCCTTCCCACAGCGACCATTCCCTTGCCGCGGCAAGGCGCGTGTCTTCGTCATCGCTGGTCAAACGCTTGTGATAGGCCTTCACAAGGTCGCCGCGTTCGGCTTCTGGAATGAGGCCGGTGAAGTCGTCCCACTGTTCGGCCATTATTTCGCTGGCGCCGTAGGAATAGAGCCAGTCTTTTTCCTTTTGCCGGCCGAGGAACACGCCTCGCAATACGAGCTCGCTTACCCGCTCGGGATATTTCTGGGCGTAGGCAAGGGCAAGGGTGGAGCCCCAGCTACCGCCGAAAGCCTGCCATTTTTCATGCCCGCACATTTCGCGCAGACGTTCGATATCTTCGACTATGCGCCAGGTATCGTTGTTTTCGATTTCAGCGAAGGGGAGCGATTTGCCGCAGCCGCGCTGGTCGAACAGAAGCACGTCGTAAAGTTCGGGGTCCCATTGGCGGCGATGGGCAGGCGACATCCCGCCACCCGGACCGCCGTGAAGGAAGACGGCGGGTTTTGCCCCCTTGGTGCCGACGCGTTCCCAATAGAGCGAATGGCCTTCGCCGACATCGAGCATCCCGGTTTGATAGGGTTCGATCTCGGGATAGAGGGCGCAGCGCGTATCGGTCATTCGGAAGCTTTCTTTCTAACCACGACGATGGGTCCGATCGGAGCCCCGGTATCGAGCCGTTCCGTGGCGGGGTTCCAGAGTTGGGAAACATTCCCGTCCAGATACAGCGCGTTCTTCACGTGCAGCTCGTCCTTGTAGAAACGGGCGAGCTTGCCGAACGAAATCGGCGCATTCGAGATCACGAAATGCGCGCGGCCTTCATCGTCCACGCCCACGGCGTTGCGCACGAATTTAGACGGCCCGTCGCGCGTGATTTCCGGGTGAATCTTGCCATCGACAACCAGCATGGGGCCGGATTGCGTCCCGAATTGAGGACGCTCCGTCACATTTTCCAGAAACCAATCCGTGGCGCGCACGGCCCATTCGCCATCGGTGCCGTAGAAAACGCCGTTGGGGTTCATGTGGAAGTTGCCTTCGCCATCGGCGGTATTGAGCGGATGCAGCCGTTCCGAATCTTCCACGAAATACCCGATCGGTTCGCCGTCATCGTCGAACATGCCTGCATTCATGGCAAAGGCGACGGTCTGCGCATCGGTGGCCGCTGCGAAGTCGGTCAGGCTGCGATAGAACTTGCCGTCACGCCCAAGTGCCATGCTGATGCTGTGACGCGCCGGCACGGCAAGGCAATGCGTGACCGGCGTATCTTCGAAAATGATCGAACGGCAGGCGCTTTCGACCTGGCTTGCGAGCGTTTCGGTCGGGGTCGGATCTGGTGTGGGATCCACCTGCGCTTGGCCATCGATGCGTGCGCGGGCGACGGGTTCGCCTTCGGGCTGCGCTTCGCAAGCAGTCAATGCCAGGAGGGCGAGGGCGGCGATTGTAATTCTCATTGACCGAATCCGGGCTCCCTCGCGAGGCGTACGGCTTCCTTGGCCGCAGCGAGCAGGGCGCTCGCCTTCGCTTCGCATTCTTTCTGTTCATAGGCGGGATCGCTGTCGGCGACTATACCTGCGCCAGCCTGCACATGCATCATGCCATCCTGCACCACGGCTGTGCGCAATACGATGCAGCTGTCTACCGAACCGTCAGGGGCGAAGTAGCCGACGCCCCCAGCGTAGGGGCCGCGCGTCGCCGGCTCGAGTTCGGCAATGATCTCGCAGGCGCGGACCTTGGGCGCCCCGCTGACGGTGCCCGCAGGGAAGCCGGCGAACATTGCATCGATCGCATCCTTCGACGGATCGAGCCGCCCGGTGACGTTGCTGACGATATGCATGACGTGGCTGTAGCGTTCGACAGTGAAGCTTTCCGTCACGGTAACGGTCCCGGACGCGGCGACGCGGCCGACATCGTTGCGTCCGAGATCGAGCAGCATCAGGTGTTCGGCGCGTTCCTTGGGATCGGCGAGCAGGTCCTGTTCGGCAAGCCGGTCTGCCGCAGAATTGGCGCCGCGTGGCCGTGTGCCGGCAATCGGCCGGATGGTGACCTCGCCATCGCGCACGCGCACGAGGATTTCCGGGCTGGAGCCGACAATGGCAAAGCCGGGCATGTCGAGAAAATAAAGAAAAGGCGACGGGTTCACGCGCCGCAACGCACGATAGAGGTCCACCGGCTGGAGTGTGAAAGGCGAAGTAAAGCGCTGAGAGAGGACGACCTGAAAAATGTCGCCAGCCGAAATGTAGTCCTGAGCCTTGAGAACCATCGCTTTGTAATCCGCGGCGGACATGGTCGGGGCCAGGGAAGGTTCGACATGGTCCGTTACGGGGTTTGCGGATGGTGGTAATTGCTGAGCAAGTTTGCGCAGAACGTCGTCGATCCGTTCGCCAGCAAGCTCCATCGCCAATTCGTCCCAGACGGGTGCGACGCAGAACAGCGCGTCGCTCAGCCGGTCGAAAACAAGCAGGACAGTGGGCCGGACAAACAGCATGTCCGGCAGATCGAGTTCGCCATGTGGAGGGCGGGGCAGCTTCTCCACGAGCCCGATCGTTTCGTAGCCGAAATGGCCGACAAGGCAGGCAAGGGCTGGCGGCAATTCACTGGGCACATCGCAGCGGCAGGATTCCACCAACGCGCGAAGATTTTCGAGGGTGCCACCTTCACAAGCGTGAAAGGCATGTCGATCGTTCTGCCAGTCGCGATTGATCTCCGCCCGATCGCCGGTCGCCCTGAACACGAGATCGGGATCGAGCCCCATGAGACTGTAACGGCCGCGCACGTCGCCGCCTTCCACCGACTCGAGCAGAAAATCGCCGCGGCCTTCGCAAAATAGCTTGAGCGCCGCCCCGACAGGCGTTTCGGTATCTGCGACCACCTGCCGCCAGACCAGCGCAGGCCTGCCGTCAGCCAGCGCTTTACGCGCCTGGTCGACGCCTTTGAGACTGGTGCTCAAATGCGCCTCAGTTGCCGATCAGCTGCTTGCGAACAGCATCGATAGCCGACGGATTGCGCGATACACCCAACTCTTCACGCATGGCGAGGCGGAGCTGTTCGGCATATTCTTCGCCGATCAGGGGGCCCATCTGACGAGTCGCCTGTTCGATCAGCGGGTCGTCCTTGGCGATGTCGTCCATGGTAATGTCGTTGACCTTGACCACGAAGAACCCGGTGTTGCCGCCGGCATCGAGCTTTTTCGTGGTGCCTTCGGCCATGCTGAACAGGAGGGCGAGCGGCGGCGGTACGCGCTGCTCGCGCTGGCGAGCGAGATCCTCGCGCGTCATATCAACCGATTGAGCCGGGGGCACGCGGCGGTCTTCTGCAGCAAGGGCCGCCTGCATCGTGCTGCCCTTGCGCACCCGGGCCATCACCCGATCGGCAGCGGCCTGTGCAGCCTTCATGCCCTCGGTTGCACGCCAGCGCGCTTCGACGAGCTGTTCGATTTCCTGGTAGGGAGCGACAGCGGCGCCGGTGATGTCGCCGACTTCATAAACGAGATAAGTCTGTCCGCCATCGACCGGTGCGATCTCGGGCTCTTCCACTTCCATCTGAAAAGCCGTGGCAAGTGCGGGGCGCAGGACGTCGGGCACGGACTGTTCCGGATTTTCGAACATGCGGCCGTCGGCGAGCGTCGGTCCGGTGTTCGACAGCTGAAGATCCAGATCGTCGGCAACTTCGGCGAGCGTAGCGCCGTCGCGCAGCTGCTCCTCAATCTCGGTAGCGAGATCGGCGAGGCCGCGAACGCGCTTTTCTTCACGAAGCGTGTCGGAGATTTCTCCGCGGACATCGGCAAGGGTGCGGGCCGGGGTGGCATCCACCGAATCGATGCGTGCAACGTGCCAGCCAAGCGAACTGCGGGCGGGCGTTGTCATCGCGCCATCTGCCGCGGCGAAATATGCTGCGGCAACGGCGGGAGAGGATTGCGCGGCCAAAGCACTGCGTGTGACGTCCACCACCGGTGACGCGCGCAGACCCGCTTCCCGTGCAACCTGTTCGAAGGATGCGCCGCCAGCAACGCGGTCGCGAATCGACTTTGCCGCTGCTTCGGTGGGTACGATCAATTGCGTGAAGTTCCGCGTTTCGCTTGCGGCATATTGTTCGGCGTCGCGCTTGTAGCGGGCTGCGATCTCGGCCTCGGTCGGTTCGATCCGGTCGCCCAAGGCATCAGAATCAAACGTAGCGTAGCGGATCACGCGGCGCTCGGGGCGGACGAAAGCTTCCCGGTTGGCGTTGTAATAAGCACGCAGCACTTCAGGATCGGCGGCGCCCGACGGGGCGTATGTTGCAGCGGGCAGGAGGGCGATGGAACCCTGGCGGCGTTCCTTGAACAACTGCGCATAGCGGTAGGCCAGCTTGTTCGGCACCGACGCCCCGAAACTGGCCGGTATCAGCAATTGCTGTGAAAGCAGGCCGACACCGAGATCGCTGCGGACCTGAGCATCGCTGATCCGTTGCATGGCCAGCGCCTGGCGATATGTCTGTTCATCGAAATTGCCGTCCGCGCCGCGAAAGGCGGGGATCATGCGAATTTCGCTGTTCAGCAGATTCTCTCCGGCACGAAACCCATATTTTCTGGCGTATCCCTGGATCGCGTTGCGATCGATCAGAGCTTCCAGAACCAGTTCCAGCTGACCGCTGCCGACGAATTCCGGCATGGAAAGCGTGGGATCTTCCTGCCGAAGACGGTCGAGGCCATTATTCGCAGCCACTACCAGATCGGCAGTGCCGATCTTTTCATCGCCGACCACGGCAACGCGGTCACCGCCTGCGATTCCACCGAATGTACCGGTGCTGGAAACGTCTGCGCTGGCAAAGGCGAGGGCTATAAGGCCAAGGAATGCCAGAGAAATGGCAAGGCCGAGTTTGGTCTTGAAGAAGTTGCGGAAGAACTGGAACATGATCTGCGGGCGATCCCATCGGGTTGCTGCTGTCGTTCTGGCGGGGCCGGAACGGGTTGGGGCGCTTTATCCGCCCTGCGACCCATGAGCAACAGGCTGCAAAGGGTTTTGACGCGGGAAGAAACCTTGTCTAGCGGAGCGCCACTCTTGCCCCATATAGCGGGGGCCTCACTCAGACAATTTGCAGGACGTACCCATGGCCGAACGGCCCTACATCGTTGGAAACTGGAAAATGAACGGCACGCGCGCCATGCTTTCGGAAGCGCGCGCCATCGATCGTGCGGCCCAGCGCTACATGAAGGTCGAGGTTGCCGTCGCGCCACCTTACACTCTGATTCACGCGGTTCATAAGGAAGCCGAGCAGATCGGGATCGGTGCACAGGATTGCCATTCCGGCGCCGAAGGCGCGCACACTGGTGATATCAACGCATCGATGGTGGCCGACGCCGGCGCGAAGTTCGTCATACTGGGACATAGCGAACGGCGCCAGGATCATGCCGAAACCAACGAGTTGATCAACGCGAAGATCGAATCGGCGCTGGAAGCTGGTCTTCGCGTGATATTGTGCTGTGGCGAATCGCTGGAAGCCCGCGATGCGGGAGAGGCGGAAAGCTTCGTTCTGGGTCAGCTTCGCGCAGCGTTGCCGATATTTCAGGATCCGGCAGACCGGCTCACGATCGCGTATGAGCCGATCTGGGCCATCGGCACGGGCCGTACCGCGACGGTTGAAGACATTGCCGCCATGCACCGTGCTATACGCGCTCTACTGGATGAGACCTTTGGCGAAGATGTTTCTGCCAAGGTGCGCATTCTCTATGGCGGTTCGGTGAAGCCGGATAACGCGCGCGAAATTCTCGCGGTACCGGAAGTGGGTGGCGCGCTTGTCGGCGGTGCCAGCCTTTCGGCCGAAAACTTCCTCGGCATCGTCGTGGGCGCCTCGGAAGCTGAAGAGGTATAAGCAGGCCCGCCTTGCCGTTTTCCGCCCGCGCGCCTAAATGCGCGTGAGCCCAGCCAATCACATTCCAAGAGTACTCGCATGTTCCTCTTCCTTACCGTCGTTCAGGCGATCGTCGCAGCCGCGCTAGTCGGCGTCATCCTGATGCAACGTTCGGAAGGCGGCGGCCTCGGAGTGGGCGGCAGCCCGTCCGGCATGCTGAGTGCCCGCGGTGCCGCGGACTTTCTGACCCGGTCCACCAAGTGGCTTGCCGTTCTTTTTGTGGTCCTGTCGATCGGCCTTGCCGCAGTTGCGGTCGAGACGACGGGCGGCGATGCAATCGAATCGACACTTGATCGTACGGTCGCTCCGGCCGCGCCCGCAGACCCGCTCGGCCCGGCAACCGCTGACCAGCCTGCCGCCACAGGACAGGAAGCGCCCGCGAATCCCGATCCGCTGGCAAACCCAGCCGAATAACCTTCAGAACATCGCAGGCTTGTGGATTGCGCCGCATGCTCGGCGCGATTTGCAGCTGTTTGCGCTTGCCCCGACTCAAACACTAAGCTTAAGGCCCGACTCCCATGGCGCGGTATATATTTATCACCGGCGGCGTGGTCTCCTCGCTCGGCAAAGGTCTCATGGCAGCATCGCTTGCTGCTCTCCTCCAGGCGCGTGGCTACAAGGTCCGTATTCGAAAGTTCGACCCCTATCTCAATGTCGATCCAGGGACGATGTCCCCGTATCAGCATGGCGAAGTCTATGTGACGGACGATGGGGCGGAAACGGACCTGGATCTGGGCCATTACGAACGCTTTACCGGGGTGTCGGCGCATCAGGGCGACAACATTACATCCGGTCGTATCTATCAGGACATCATCGCCAAAGAGCGGCGGGGGGATTATCTCGGCGCGACGGTGCAGGTGGTTCCGCACGTCACGGACGAGATCAAGGCCTTCGCGCTTGCCGGTCAGGACGATCACGATTTCATCCTGTGTGAGATCGGCGGCACAGTTGGCGATATCGAAGGGCTGCCGTTCATGGAAGCAATCCGCCAGCTTCGAAATGAGCTGGAGCCGTGGCAGACGCTGAGCGTGCATGTCACCCTCGTGCCCTATATCGCTGCTGCGGGTGAGTTGAAGACGAAGCCGACCCAGCATTCGGTACGCGAACTGGCGAGCCTCGGGATCAAGCCCGATGTCCTGCTTTGCCGGGCGGAACACCCAATCCCCGACAGCGAACGGCGCAAGATCGCGCAGTTCTGCAATGTGCGACAGGAGGCCGTGATTCCGGCACTGGATGCACCCTCGATCTATTCCGTGCCGTTGCAATATCACGGTGAAGGGCTGGACGCCGAAGTGCTGCGCGCCTTCGGCATTACCGATGCGCCAGCCCCCGATCTGTCGCGCTGGTATGATGTAGTGGACCGCCATTCCAATCCGGAAGGCGAAGTCACGATCGGCGTGGTCGGAAAGTATGTCGGCCTGCAGGACGCGTACAAGTCGCTCAATGAAGCGTTGGTTCACGGCGGTATGGCCCACCGGGTGAAGGTCAACACAAAGTGGATCGATGCTGAAATTTTTGAAGGCGACGACGCCGATATAGCTGCGAAGCTGGAGCCCATGCACGCTATCCTGGTGCCCGGTGGCTTTGGCGAGCGTGGCAGCGAAGGCAAGATCGCCGCGGTCCGTTTCGCACGCGAACGCAAGGTGCCGTTTCTCGGCATTTGTCTGGGTATGCAGATGGCCTGCATCGAAGCGGCACGTACCGCAGGCTATGCCAGCGCCAGCTCAACGGAATTCGGCGAAACGGCCGAGCCGGTCGTCGGCATCATCACCGAATGGATGACGGAAGAAGGCCTGCAAACGCGTGAGGCAGGGGGCGATCTGGGCGGAACGATGCGCTTGGGCGCGTATGATGCCAAGCTTTCCGCGAACAGCCACGTGTCGCAAATTTACGGCGGCAATACGATGATTTCCGAGCGGCATCGTCACCGGTACGAGGTCAACAGCGCTTATATCGATTCCCTGGAAAGTCAGGGTCTCGTGTTTTCGGGAATGTCGCCGGACGGGTTGCTTCCCGAAATCGTGGAACGGCCGGATCATCCATGGTTCGTAGGCGTACAGTTCCATCCGGAACTGAAGTCCAAGCCGTTCGATCCGCACCCGCTATTCGCCGGTTTTGTTGGCGCTGCGCTCGAACAGGCCAGGCTGGTCTGACGGGGTAAAAAGCAGCCGATCCGGCAACTGACTGAAATCGCAGATCAATGACTTTTGGGCGCTTGTAACGAGGCGACAAAATCATCGCGCCCAGCCGTCGACGCTTTATCTTTTGATACATCTGGTGCAAAATCCTGCCAGATCCGCATCAGAGGACAGAGGGTAGAGTGATGCGCTTCGCCAACAAGCGGTGGGGCTTGCCCCGATGACGGTCGTCTTCTGCGACCCGGACGGCCGATTTCGGGGCTGGGCGGCGTAAAGCGTCGCGGGGGCGGAACTTATGTTCCGCCCCCTACATTTTTTACCTGATTGACCAGATAATCAGGCGGCCTTGGTGCCGTCTTCCTTGTCAGTCTTGACCACTTCGAGCGGTTGCTGTCCGCCGATAGCGATCTTCTTCGGCTTCATCGCGTCGGGCACTTCGCGAACGAGGTCGATGACAAGCAGCCCATCAGCCAGGTCCGCATTGTCCACCCGCACGTAATCCGCCAGTTCGAACCGGCGTTCGAATCCACGGTTGGCAATGCCGATATGCAGCATTTCGCCTTCGTTGAATTCGTCACGCTTCTTGCCGGTTACGACCAGCAGATTTTGCTGCGCGACGATGTCGAGATCACCCGAGCGGAACCCTGCAACTGCCAGCGTGATGCGATAATCGTCATCGCCGCGGCGCTCGATATTGAAGGGGGGGTAGTTATCTCCGCCGGCGTTGCGCGCCTGTCGTTCCATCAGATCGAATACACGATCGAAACCTACGGTGGAGCGGCGGAAAGGTGTAAGGTCCATACGGTTCATCGAAACAAATCCTCTTGTGAGCGATTTTAACCAGACGAGGCCCGCATTCGGCACCCCGTCGTCGCCATGCGAGGCATGACAACGATTCCGAAATAGGTTTGCGGATCGGGCTTTCAAGTAGACCAGGCGCACGCTATTTCGGGCGTTGGAAAGATAGAGGAATTTCATGAGTCAGCCGCAAGTCGATATCTACACCAAGTTTGGTTGCGGATTCTGTTTTCGCGCTAAGCGTCTGCTCGATGAAAAAGGGGTCGAGTATAACGAATTCGACATCACCATGGGTGGGTCAAAGCGTGACGAAATGCTGGCTCGGGCACCGCAGGCCACGACCGTGCCGCAGATATTTATCGGCGATACCCATGTGGGTGGATCGGACGACCTCTCGGCGCTTGAGCGGGATGGAAAACTCGACGCTATGCTGACGGGTTGAATGCCCCGCATTGCCATCTTGCAGATGACTTCGGGTGTCGATCCCGAAGGCAACGCCACAGCCATTGAAAACGCCATCGTTTCTGCAGCGGACAATGGCGCCGCCATGATATTTACGCCGGAAATGTCGGGCCTGCTCGATCGCGATCGAAAGCGGGCTGCAAAGTCGATAGTCTCGGAAAGCGACACGCCTGCGCTGGCCAGGGCACGGGATGCTGCACATCGGGCGGGCATTTGGGTTTCGCTCGGATCGCTTGCCGTAAAGTCTCCAAATGACAGGTGGGCAAACCGCGCTTTCGTGATTGATCCAAACGGAAACATCGCGGCCCGCTACGACAAGATACATATGTTCGACGTCGATCTCGACAGTGGGGAAAGCTGGCGAGAATCGAACGCTTACGAGCCAGGGCAAGAGGTGGTCACGGTCCCCGGAACTCCGGTTGGGCGATTGGGCCTGTCGGTTTGCTACGATATTCGTTTTCCAGCACTATACGAGCAGTTGGGTAGGGCGCAGTGCGATTGCATCTCCATTCCTGCCGCCTTCACCGTACCGACCGGTAGGGCTCATTGGAATGTTCTCCAAAGGGCCCGGGCGATTGAAGCGAGCGCTTTCGTCGTTGCCGCGGCGCAGGTGGGTGAACACGCCGACGGGCGTCGGACCTATGGCCATAGCATGGTCGTGGACCCCTGGGGCGACGTCTTGCTTGAAATGGAGAGCGAGGAAGCGGCGCTTGCTTACTGCGATCTCGATCTTGCCAGAATTGCTGAAGTTCGCGCGCAGGTGCCAAGCCTTGCCAATCGACGAGAAATAGCGAAATAGGCCGCCACAATGATAGTGTTCGATCTCTCTTGTAGCGAAGGTCATCGGTTCGAAGGCTGGTTCGGCTCGTCGGACGATTATGCTGATCAGAAAGCAGGCGGTTTGCTCGTCTGCCCGCAGTGCGGCAGCGAGGAAATCGGCAAGGCGCCAATGGCCCCTTTAGTGCCAGCCAAGAGCAATACCCGATCGCATGCGCCCGTCGAAACCACTCAGGTAGTTAAAGGCGAAATGCCGGCCGAGGTGAAAAAGGCGCTGGAGAAACTGGCGAAAGCTCAGGCGAAAGCGCTGGAGAGCAGCACATGGGTCGGCGACAAATTCGCAGAGAAAGCCCGCGAAATGCATTACGGCGAATCCGATGAGGCCCCGATTCACGGTCGTGCCACCAGAGACGAGGCGGAGGACATGATGGCCGAAGGAATTTCCGTAGCACCTCTTCTCGTACCGGTAGCACCACCAGAAGAACTCAACTGATTGCCTCGGCGGTTCGAGCCGCTATACGAGGCACCGGCGCGCCCGTAGCTCAGTAGGATAGAGCATCAGATTCCTAATCTGGGGGCCACAGGTTCGAATCCTGTCGGGCGCACCATTCTCGAAAACTGGCAGAATTCTGGGATTTTCGGATTCACCCGGCAGGAATGTGATGGGCACCGAATGACAGTATTGAGCCGTTCCCGGACAATTGGCGTCCATGGTAAACCGTCCGAAAGCTGTCTTCGCTATCCTAAACAATGAACGCAAAATCAACCTGACGGGCAGCGCCGAGATGGCGCCGCCCGTAAAGATAATTGCTCAGAACGAAAAACGGACGCCGCCGAAGATCGATCGGCCTGTGCCAGGGTTGAAAATAGCCGAATTCTCGTCAGCAACACCCGCAATGGCCACCGTCGAAATGTAGGCCTCATTGGTCAGATTGCGCCCCTCGATATAAGCTGACCAGTTACCTCCGGTGTCGAACCCTGCCTTGAAGTTGAGCAAAGCGTAAGCGTCGACAGTGAGGCTGTTCGCGTTATCTGCGAAGTAACCTCTGGGCGACCACTCGACGTTTGGCCCGGCATAGAAACCCGAGCGATGTTGAAAGAGCATTTCGCCGCGCAATAAGTGGCTTGGCACGCCGGGAAGCTCGTTATCGCCATAAAGCGTGTCCGCATCGAAATGAAAGTCGCTGAGCGTATACGCAAAGTTGAACGCCACCGCGTCGCCCGAACCTGCCAGTGGAATAGACCCGCCTAAGCCAGCTTCGATCCCTTGATGCACCGTCCTGTCAGCGTTGATTGCGCTACAAGCGCTGAACGGACCCGTCGTCAGGCACTGTAGTTCGTCTTCAATCTCCGATCGATAGAGCGACAAGTCCCATTCGATCGCGGAAACCTTGCCACGCGTTCCGATTTCGTAGGTCGTCGCGCGTTGTGGTTTGAGCTGTGTCGGATTGGTGAAGATATTCACGTCATAACTTGGGACCTCGACGCTGCGTGAAATATTGGCAAAGATCTGCCATTCGGGTTTTACGGTCCATAATACCCCGGCTTTGGGGCTCCATAGATCGTAAGTTTCTCTGCCCGATTGGTCCCCGTCCGAAAGAAAACGGTCACGCCGGTCACGGCTGGCATGGAGATACTGTAGTCCAATGATCAGTGCGACGTCCGGCTTCACGAACAAGGCATTGTCGCCGTAGATCGAGAAGTTCTTCGATTTATCGAGGGTCGATCCAACAAGGGCGCCTTTTTCAGCGGCCACGTTTACGAACTGTTCGGTATCGATGGTGCCGTTATGTAAACTCGCGCCAAGCGTCAGGCGATTGCGAAATCCGCCGATTTCTCGATCGTCCACCGCGCGCACAAATCCGCCAAAGTCGTCCACGGTAAAGTCGAGATATTGAAAGATCGGATGGTCGACAGTGCGATTGTTGTAGAAGGCACCGAGTTCGATCGTTGTCGGACCGAAACGTAAAGTTGTCTTGTTGGCGATCCGTATGGAATCGACATTTCGCTGCTGGTCCTGTGCGACCCAGACCGGGTTGGCCGATCGCGGTGAGTTAAGAGCCTGCTCCTTCGTAACTTCACCCGGAATTCGCTGGTTGGTCGAGGTTGCATATGCATAGAAGCGTGTGTCGGCATCCGGCGACACACGATAGCCGATGTTGATATTCCCGCGGAGCGCGTTGCCATCACTATGCTCGCGATAACCGTCGATGGACTGCCCAGATACGGTTGCGAAGTAATCCAAACTGCCTGAAACGCCGCCAGTGCTAACCTGGCCCTTCACATAACCGAAGCTACCAGTGTCGAACCGTCCGGCCAGCGCCGAAGCATCGCGTCCTGTCGGCGTGACAAGATTGATTGCTCCACCAAGAGCGTTTGCACCGTAACGTAGCGCATTGGCCCCCTTGTAAACCTCAACATATTGATAAGCGCTTGGATCAATCTCGAAGAAATCGAGCAGCCCGTCGGAGGTATTGAGGGGGATACCATCTATATACATGGCGATCCCGCGATTGCCGTATGCGCGCGATAGGCCAGAACCGCGAACAGATACACGCGCGTCATCGCCCATACGTGGCTGCACAATGATGCCCGGAACGTATTCGAGAATATCTTTGATGTTTTTGACTGGCGTATCACGGAAGTCCGCAGCGGAAACGAGCGCGACGCCGCCCGGCGTTTGCTCGATATCCTTCTCTGCCGCTTCGACTGTGAGGGTGCCGGTCACGACGATATCGGATTTGGACGCCTTCGTAGCATGCTCTTGAGCGATGGCCGGCGATGCAATCGCGACGAGCGAAGCCGCGGAAAGTAGAAATGCTATTCTCATGATTTTACCCTGTGCCTGAAATTCGCGATCTGACTGAAAAGTCTAGCGAGAACCGTTTTGTTTGCGCGAGATGCCGGCAGGTGGCGGCGCTGGCTTCGAATGCGACGGCTTCAGGAAATCCCGAGCCTTCATCCACCCTACGAACTGATCGAACCAGGCATCGCTGGTTGCCCCCGTCGGCCGTAGATCGAAGCCATGCCCGCCCTTTTCGTAGATGTGCAGTTCTGCGGGCACGTCGGCAGCAGCCCAGGCACTGAAGGCGCTAAGGCTGTCGTCGGGCAAAAGCTCGTCGTCGGCAGCCGCCGCGATGAACGCAGGTGGCGCATCGGCAGGGACTGGATCTCGCAGCCCGCCGTAGAGCATGCCGACAAAATCGGGGCGGCTGTCCTCACGACCCGTGGCCAGGTCCGCTGCGATGAATGCTCCTGCCGACAGACCGAGCATGCCAACTCGCTTCCGATCTACGCCCCATCGCGCAGCGTGGTCTCGAACGAAGCGCACGGCCCGGGAGCCATCCTCGACACCGGCTGCCTCGCCTGCGAACGCCGGGATCGCCTGCGGACTCCCGGATTCCGCACGCGCCATCAGCGCGGTCATCTCGTCGAGGTGGACTTGCGGAATGTCTTGAGGGTCGCCCGAGCTCTCGATGGTGCGATATTTCAGGACCAGCGCTGTGATCCCGAGCTCTGCCAGCCTGCGAGCGATCGCCGTCCCGCCCTGTTCGTATCCGATAGCGACGAAGCCGCCGCCGGGCGCGACGATCACCGCCGCGCCGTTGGCTTTCTCCGGCGCGGGGCGAAACAGCTCCAGCGTCGGGGTGCTGACGTTGAAGATCAGCGTTTCGCCCATTTCTTCGACCCGCAACTGCGTTTCGGGCACGCTGAGGGGGGCCATGTATTCCTCTTCGTAGAGGGGGATCACCCTTCCGGTCTCTTGCGCTGACAAAGCCGTCGAATACACCACTGCCATGGCGACGACGATCGCCAGCCGTGCCATCACCGCCTCAATCCTGCCAACCATCATCAGATCTTCGCCTTGAGCGTGACGAAGGCCGAACGCGGCTGATTGGGCGCAACGATAGCATCGCCGAAATAGGAGAAGGGATCGAATGCCTCACGTCCGCCGAGATTGATGACCGACACGCCGAGCGAAAAGCGACCCAGATCGTAGGACGCCTGCGCGTCGATCGCGGCATAGCCCGGCACCGCGATGGTGTTGGGCAATGTGAGTTCACGCGACGTGAAAGCAGTGATGCCGGCACCGAACGAGAGGCCGGAGAGGGGGCCATCGAGCACACGATATCGGGCAGCGATGCGCCCGCTGCTTTCGGGCACGCGGGTCAGCCCATCGCCCGGAGCCGCGCCATCGTCGCGGGTGTCGGTATAGGCATAGTTCGCCAGCAACGAGAACGCCGGGCTCGGCTCCCAGACCAGATCGACCTCAAGGCCGCTGGCGCGCTGCCGCCCACTTTGGATGAAGAAACCGAGATTGTCGGGATCGGAAATGGTCACGTTCTCGCGAACCTGGCGGAAGGCGGCGATGGTGCCGGACACGCCTGCTCCGGGAAGCGCCAGCTTGATCCCGCCCTCGATATTGTTCGAGGTTTCGGGACGCGGACTGTCGAAGCCGAGGAAACCGAACGGCGCCCGGAAGGCAGTGGCGTAGCCCGCGTAGAGGGCGACACCCGGAACGACATCGAGCGTCGCGCCGATACGCGGAGAAAGACGCGTATAGGTGGAATCATTGTCCACCCCGATATTGCTGTCCTCGATGAACTTGAGCGAGGTAAGCCGCACGCCGCCGGTGAGGTGCAGCGGGCCGTAGGTCGCCTGGTCCTGCAAATAGACCGCGAACGTCTCGAACCGGTCGTCGGTGAAGGAGTTCACCGGAACCTGCGGCGTATAGATTACGTCGTAGACCGGATCGGCCAGATCGATCGTGCCCGAAGGCGTGTTGCTGACGAACAGACCCATCGCACTGTAGAAGCTCGTCCAGTCATAGCTAGCGCCTAGCAAGAGCGTATGTTCCCCGCCGAGAGCCTGGGTGCGCAGCATCAGGTTCGCGTCGAAAGTCGCTTCCTTCGTGCGCGTGTCCATCGTCACCGGGGCGACCGGGTAGACCGTGGGGGTCGCCGGATCGGCCGGGAAGAAAGAGGGCGAGACGAAGCTGCCGAACTCGTCGATCTCGCCGGAGTAATAGCGTCCAGTGACATTCAGGACGAGGCCGTCCGAAAAGGAGTGCCGCAGGCTGGCGGTGCCCATCCGGTTGTCGTTCTCGGTCGGCGGCTGCCCGACCGGCGCGCCGGGAAAGGTATCGCGATCGATCTCACCCGCCAGTGCCTGACCGGCAGGTATGCCCGAATACTCGAGACTGCTGCGATGGTTGAGCTGGCCCTGCAGCACAAGCTCGGTATCCGGCCCGGGCCGGAACGAGACGCTGGGCTGCACCGACCAGCGCTCTTCATCGACAAGATCGATCCAGCTGTCATTGCTCTGGTATTCACCCGCTATCCGCGCGGCGATGCCTTCGCCGAGCGGCAGATTGAGTTCGCCATAGGGATTGATGGTCGAAAAGCTGCCGGCTCGCAGCGCGACATATCCGCCCATCTCATCGTCGGGCCGCGCCGTGACGACGTTGATCAGCCCGCCGAGCGGCGTTCCCAAGCCGCCTCCATACAAAGTCGCGGTCGGCCCCTTGAGCACTTCGATCCGGCGAACACCGACCAGACTGCTGGGATCGTAGGCCTGCTGGCTTCCGGCAAAGATCGGCAAGCCGTCGAGATAGACTTCGGCCGGAAAGCCCCGCACGATCGGCGGGATGAATACGTTCTCTTCGGACCGGGTGGGCGTCACCCCGGACACATTGATCAGCGCCTCGTTCAACTGGCGGCGATCCTGTTCCTTCAGCAATGTATCGGTTAGGACCTGAACAGATTGCGGAACTTCAACGAGCGGTGTGTCGGTGCGTGTGGATGCCGACGACATAGGCGCGGCATATCCTTCGCGCGCGCCCGTTACGACGATTGTGTCGGCAAGCCAGCTACCGGGCTGTTCCTTACTTTCTCCTGCGACATCCTGGGCTGATACAGGCGCAGCCAGAAAGCTGGTGGCAAGTAGCGATGCGATGATAGTGTTTTTCATGTGAACTTTTCTTTCAGGTTCAGCCGATCAGCCGCTCAAGCTTCGCGAGCGAAGCGGCCGGGCTTTCGTGGTAATCAATGATGGACTGGAGCTTGCCGTCTGCACCCATCAGGTAGACGGCAGCGGTGTGGTCGATGGTATAGTCGCCGCCTTCGACCGGCACCTTTTCATAAAAGGCATGGTAGGCATCGGCGACTTCGGCGATCGCATCGTCCGATCCCGTCAATCCAATGATCGGCGTGCCGAACAGGTCGACATAGCGGCCGATATCCTCGGGGCTGTCATATCCGGGATCGACCGAGACGAAGACGATCTGGAACTTCTCTCCGTCCTCTCCCATTCGCTTGCGCAACTGGGCCAGCCTGGATAGCGTCGTCGGGCACACGTCAGGACAGCGGGTAAACCCGAAAAAGATCGCGAAGGGCTGGCCCTTGAGGGTTTGGTCTGTGACCGTAGAGCCATCAGGCGCTGTCAACGAGAAGGCGCCACCGACAGTATCGCCATAATTTACCGGTTCATCTAGCGCCGCTTCCGGTTCGGGCCCGACCAAGTAAAGCAGCGCAAATCCTGCCAGCAGGGCCACTAATAGCCAGAGAGCCAGGCGAATATGCTTTAGACGCGAACGCGCCTGCGCGGCTTCGGTAGAATTACACATCATCTGCTCCCCTCGGCTTCGCCACCGGACCTTGCGAGCCAACCGGTTGAACCGTCAGCTCGACCTCGATTGGTTCAGCCTTTTCGAATGTCAGAGTGACCGGGTATTTCTCTCCTTGCTGAAGCGGGCGTTTGAGCTTCATCAGCATTATGTGAAAGCTGCCCGGCTTTAGTGCGACAGTGGCGCCAGCGGGGATTTCCAGCCCGTCAGTCAGCTGGCGCATACGCATGACGCCGCCCGTCATATCGACGGTGTGAACCTGAACTTCGCCCGCGACCGGTGTTGATCCACCGGTCAGACGGTCGGCGGAGGTTCCGTTGTTGGAGAGCATCATGAAGGCGCCGCCCGCATCCTGGCCCACGGCGGTTTCACGCGACCATCCGTCTGTGACGGCGATCTGGCTAGTGACCGCTTCCACTTCGGTAGGCGCCTCCGCTTCGGTCGCGGAATCGCAGCCCGCAAGCAGAATCGAGCCGGCAAGGGCTGTAGTGGTGAAAATGTTACGAATGGTCATTAGATCGTCTCCGCACTGTGTGTGCACCCGCAAGCTCCGCTGGCATGGACAGCAGTTTGTTCGAGCAACAAGATTTCGGTTTGGAATGGTTGCGCAATCGCGAGCGCGAGATGCGTAGCGAGCATAGCCGCTATCGCACCCCAGGTTAGCCAGCGGATGCGCAGCAACGTCCCTGCTTGTTGGTGAGTGAGGCTAGCGCTGATCATGGACGGAGGGCCGCCAATTCGTGGTGGATCAATACGGCGACCGCGCGCTTCTCTTCGAGGCTGAGACAGCGCCCGATCTCGATCCGCTGCCACTGGGTCTCCAGAAAAAGCCGCATGCGAGCCGGGACGGCCTCATCCTGAACCAAGCGCGTTGCCCGCACAGGCAGATCGACAGGATCGCCGCGATTGCTGGTCCAAAACAGACGGTTCTCCTCGATCGCCAGCCACTCGGAAGCTGGCTGCGAGCGCTGGTGCCATTCGATGGCACCAATCAACAACGTCATGGTGCCGAGCGCGAAGATCGGAACGAGCAGCTCGCCCTTGATTGCGGGTAGGATCGCCATGGCCATAAACAGGCCGATGAGGGCGGTGAAAGCGACGCGCGCTTCCTGTGGAAGATACGAGCGGTTTTCCTGCAAATGCAGGATCAGGTTCGTATGGCACTGGTGGCGGATGGACAGGTCCGCATTAAGCTGCCCATCCGGGCAGCTATGAATCGAATACATTGTTGAAACTCCGACAGACCGGCGCGCGCAAAGAAGGCGCGAGCCAGCTGGGCTGACAAATCAGGCGTGGATTGTCAGGCTACTGCCGGTGGCCCGCGAAGCGGCGGGCGAAGATACGAAAACTCTCGAAAAGGCAGGCGCGATATCGTCGCAAGTCCGAGTTCGAGTATGAAGGCGAAGGCCAGCGCAAGCAGGATGACATCGGCGCCAGCTACAGCAACTTTGGCGAGACCAGAAAAAGCACAGTGTTCGCCTTTCTTTGCCCCGTCGTGATGTTTGTTGCCTCGATCCTTTGATGGAAGCACTATCTGCGCCTGCTTGAGACCATCGGATCCATCGGCACAAATTGTGACCGTCAGCACGGTGTCCGGCGACGCCGATACCATGAAGCCCGAAGGAATGGCTGCCTTGATGCAGAACGCCAGCACCAGCAGCGCCAGAGCGAGATGGCGGTGGTCTCGAATCAAGGCGCGCAAAAATTGCATTTCTGCGAGCGCCTTAAAGACGTGCTTCGAACTTGTCAGCCGGTTACCCCAGAAGTTTCATCCGAGCGGCATGCATCGGCTTCACCACCCGATGTCCGCTTTCAGGCGCGAACTTAGAGTTGTTCAACGACCGGGATGAGGGCGCAAAGCAGCCGTTACTTCTGCCGTTTCACGGAAATTTCCCGATAATCTGAGTGCCCATCATATTCATGTCGGGTGCACCATTTTTCGAAAACTGGCAGTATTCTTGGTTTTTTCGATTCAGACGCAAACCTGTGAACCGGAAATTGAATCTCCACCCGAAACTAACCGCTTGAAGCTCTTCTTGCTGGGAGCCACTTACGATCAAGCCAGCAATCATCGCTAGCCGGAACGGGTTTACCGAATAGATAACCCTGTCCTTCCCGGCAACCGAGAGCAAGCAGCCGAATTCTTTGCTCGTCGGTTTCGATCCCTTCGGCAGTTACCTCCAAGTTGAGGCTGCGCCCGAGAGAAATCACGGCAGATACAATCGCTGCGCCTTGAGGCCTGTTGCACAGATCGCGAACGAAGGAACGGTCGATTTTTAGCCTTGTAACAGGGAGACGTGCCAGTGTGGAAAGCGATGCAAAGCCGGTCCCGAAATCATCAAAAGCTATGTTGATCCCGCAATCCCGTAGCTCATTCAACGCTGTCAAAATTTGATCGTCCGAGCGCAGGGCGATCGTTTCCGTGATTTCTATTTCGATGTCCGCTGGCGAGAGCGCGTGTTTCTCCAATGCATGACCGATAGCCTTCCCCAAATTGCAGTTAGTGAATTGGGCCGCGAACAGGTTCAATGCCATGCGTTGCACATCCAGGCCCTGCATTCGCCAGACCGCCATTTGTCGGCACGCTTCATCTATGACCCACTCGCCGACCTCATGAGCAACGAGATGTGTTTCGAGGGTGTTCAAAAAGTCCGCCGGGAAGAGCAGCCCGCGTTCCGGGTGCTTCCAACGCAACAACGCTTCCACACCGATCAGTTCCTGATCGGACAGCCGGACCTGAGGCTGATACGTGAGCTCCCATTCCCCGCGCTCGGTCGCCAAGCGCAGCTCGTCTTTGAACGCTCGTCGCGCAATTAACTGGTTGGCAATAGGAGGGTCAAAGACCCGGATGTTGTCCTGGCCGATCTTCTTCGCTTCGAGAAGGGCAAGATCGGCTCTCAGCATTAGTTCTTCGGCATCTTCGGCATGAAGCGGCGCGAGGCCAATTCCAATGCTCAGTCCGATTTGCATACGGTGTCCGGACAACACGAAGGGCTCTTTAAAGGCGTCATTCAGTCGCTTTGCCGTTGCCGTCGCACTGCTTTGCGCACCATTCCCCGGAAGCAGTATTGCGAATTCGTCTCCCCCCAGACGTGCAACTATTGCGCTAGGTTCGAGTAGGCCAACGAGGCGAACGGCGACGCCTTGGAGCAAAGTGTCGCCAACCGCATGACCGAACGTGTCATTGACTTCCATAGCGATCAAGATCGATGGCGAATACCGTAGCGTGTCCGCGAGCGATCACCGCTTCCAGCTTTTTGGAGAAGCCATTGCGATTGGCTAGACCGGTAAGCGCATCATGATGAGCAAGGTGTTCCAGCCGAAGTTCGCGCTCCCGACGGTCGGTGATGTCGTGGATTTGGGCGCCGATTTCGATACCATCGGGACCAAGCCAGCTTGCAAGTCTCATTTCGACAGGAAACTCACTCCCGTCCCTACGCACGGCGACAAGCTCAATCGTCTTGCCCGATAAATTGGAGACACCGGTCGTGGAAACACGCTTCATTCCCGCGACATGATGGTCGCGGAACCTTTCTGGGATGATGATTTCGATGGGTTTACCGATGGCTTCCGATGCCGAATGTCCGAAAATATCCTCTGCGGCGGGGTTCCAGTAAGTGATTTTCCCAGCTGCGTTCGACGTTATCAACGCCAGCCCCATAACTTTCGCAAAACTGCTGATTGCACGATCTGGCAGACTGGTGCGGCTTTCCTCGACCAAGGTAGTGGCTAGGGCGGCAAGATCTTCAAGCTTCTCACGCGCGATGGCATCAAAGGTTTCGCGCGGGCGGGTGTCGCCGATGCATAACGCACCCAAGGGGTGACCACTCGAATTAACGAGTGGAACCCCGGCAAAAAAACGTAGTTCCTCCTCGCCGTCAAAGGCTGGAGCGCCGGGGACGTGTTGATCGAAGCGGGCGTCCAGGACTATTAGCGGCTCGAGCGTCTCGAGTACATGCGCGCACAAAGCGCGAGCCCTCTCAACGTTGCACATGTCTAGGCCATGGCCAGACTTGAACCCATGCTCATCTTCTAAAACAAGCGAAAGAATGCTTATGGGAACGTCGAATACATTCGAAGCGAATTTGGTGATCGCGTCATAGGCGGGTTCCGATCCCGTCCCGAACTTTTCTTTGGAAGCGGGCGCTGCCAGACGCCTCTCTTCTATCGATTCTGCGAACACTGACGTTCCTAGTTTAAATGAGATCGTCGGAGCTTAACCTGCCGCATGTTAAGAGCGCGCTACTGCAGAACCGCACCATTATACTTAAAAGTATGGTCAGGTCAGAACGTGGGTGCTCATTGAGTGGGACGGGTCCGGGTGTACGTGATCGGATGCGAAATCCAGAGGCGCCGTGACCATTTATCGGCCGAACCTTCTGGCAGCGGTCGCGAGAGAAGCTAGTGCAAGCGAGCACAGAGCAAGTAGACCGCAGGTTCCTGCCCATCCGAACGCGTCGTAAACGGCCGTGCCAGCATAGCTGCCGATGCCGCCACCGATGAACATCATGACAACGTAAACCGTGGTCAACCGCGTTCGAACACCCGGATCGAGTGCGAGGAAAGTCATTCGACCGGTTACATCGACACCCGGGCCCACGAAATTCGTGATCATGAGTGGGATTATGAGGGTCCAGAGCGAGCCGCCAAGGGGCCAGAGGAGCAAGATGCCCGCGAGTTGACAGAACGCGAAGATCGCCCGCGCCTTGCGGGCGCCAACTTCGTCGGCCCACCGGCCGAGCCGGGGCGTGGAGAAAATGCTGATCGCAGCAAGGCCTGCAAGATACCCGACCGTGTCCGTCCCATACCCCATTTCGGGTGAGGTCAAATAAAGCGCAAGGCCGAGCCATACGGCAATGAACTGACCGAAGTTCAGCGCCTGGATCGCACCCGAAAACAGTATCTCCCGATGTCTGCCTATCAATGGGAATACGGAGACTAAAAGATTCAGATAGGACTGCCGATCTCGTGCGGATCGTTCCCCACCTTCCATAAGTCGCGGCAAGGCAAGTGTGACAGCCAACATCAGTGCCGCTGCGATCCAATAGATCATTCGCCATCCGAAATGCTCGGCAACCACACCAGCACCCACTCGTGCAACGAGGATCCCGAGAATAACGCCCGCAGCCAATTTCGCTGTCACCTGACCCAGTCGTTCCGGCGCAACACGCTTCGAAGCGTAGGCCGGCAAAAGATAGGGCGCTATGGTGAAAAAGCCGAGCATCGTGGACCCGATGACGAACAGCGTGAAACCTTGGGCGATAGCCATCAGCGCGATCGAAGCGGTCTGACCAGCAGCAAAGGTGATCGTCAGCCTGCGGTTCGAAATACGATCGCCAAGCGGAAGGAGCAGAAAAATGCCTACGGCTAGAGCGATCTGGTTGAGTGCCGGGACTAAACCGATTCGGGAATGACTGACCCCGAAATAATCGGCCACTTCGGCGATTATCGGATGGATGTAGTAGGCGTTAGCAGTGACCACTGCCGCAGCAATTGCCAGTGAAGTTTCCTGAGCGCCGGTCAGTCGCGTAGGCTGGCTCACGCCCAACGTCCTGGTGCATGGGTCACCGATATTTCCCTGAATCTGACCGCGAAAGCCGGTCCTGTGTTCGGACCTTTATGGCGTCTTTTGCGTCGTGTCACCCAACTGACTGACGGGCACCGTCTCTTTGAAAGTATGGGTCACATAGGGGAAAGGAATTTCGATCCCGGCGTCATCCAGCGCGGCCTTGATCGCACGGATAACTTTGTCCTTGCTTTCCCAACCAGCACGGGGTGTCGATCCGGCCCACCAACGGACGAGAAAGTCGACGGAACTGGAATTGAATTCCTGCGCAAAGATATCAACGCCCTTGCTGGCGAGCACATCATCGACACCTTCGACCGCCCGGCGGATGATATCGGCAGCATGATCAAGCTGCGTGTCGTATGACACGCCGACTACGACCTGATGCCGACGCTGATCGACATCAGTAAAGATTTCGACCGGGTTTTTAAAGAGGATGGAGTTCGGCACGACTGTGAGTTCGCCGGACAGTTTGCGCACATGCGTTTCACGTAATGTGATATGTTCGACCTTGCCGGTGATATCTTCGCATTCGATCACGTCGCCGATGCGCATTTTTTCCCGCAGCATGATCAGCACGCCTGCTAGGAAATTCTCGAAAATGTCCTGAAAGGCAAAACCAATCGCCACGGCTCCGATACCGAGTCCGGCAAGCAGGCTGGCCGGCGTGAGATCGGGGATGACCACCACCGCCGCGATAAAGATGCCGAGGGTCCAGATTCCGAGCCTGACGAGCGTATCGATAAGGTTCTTAAGGCTGCTGCGTATCTCGGTGCGTCCGACGACGGCGTCGGAAATGCGCACGGCAAATCGCGCAACGATCCACGTCATAAGGATGATGAAGAATGCAATCGCGAGGCTGGGTAGCGCCTCTACGAAGCCTTTGCCCATGGTTTGCAACTGCGTGCGCAGCGTTGCGATATAATTCACGTCGCGGAAAACTCCCTTTGCGAGGCAACGGGAGGCTTGCACAAAGGGTTCCGAATTGCCGGCTATGTCCTTTTGAAAGTCTAGCTTCCGGCGTGTTCCTTGCGAGCGATTTCATGCAGCCAATCCGCGTGCCTCGGAGCTTTCTTGGTCTGGCTCCATTCGTCCAGCATCATGGGGGCAACACGCTTCAATTCGGCGTACTGTTCATCGGTGCCGATATCCGTGGCTAGTTCTACCCGATGGCCATTCGGATCAAAGAAGTAGATCGATTTGAAAATGCCGTGGTGAGTTGGCCCCAGAACCTCGATGCCCAAGCTCTCGACATGCTTCTTGGCCGCGAGCAACTCTTCTTCGCTGCCAAGTTTGAAAGCTAGATGCTGGACCCAAGCCGGGGTATTTTCGTCCCGGCCCATGTCTTTCTGATTTGGCAGTTCGAAGAAGGCTAGGATATTGCCATTACCCGCATCGAGGAAAACGTGCATGTAAGGGTCGTAATCGCCCGTGGATGGCACGTGATCCTCTGCAAAGGCCGTCGTGTAATCCATGCCGAGTACTTTGCCATACCATTCGACCGTTTCCTTGGCATCCTTGCAGCGATAGGCCGCATGGTGGACGCCAGCGAGCTTCACGGGATGAACAGGTGCTTCGCTCATTCTGCGGGCTCCGTCTCGACTGACTTGGCGTCCTCAACGCTGAGGGCGCCGCGCTTGATCTGGTCGCGCTCCATGCTCTCGAAAAGCGCCTTGAAATTCCCTTCACCGAAACCTTCGTCACCCTTGCGCTGGATGAATTCGAAGAACACCGGACCGACCTGCGCTTCGGCAAAAATCTGCAGCAGCAGACGCGGGTGCCCGCCTTCTGTCGTACCATCGAGCAGGATCCCGCGGGCTTTCAATTCATCCACAGGTTCCCCGTGATCGGGCAATCGGTCGGGCAGCATTTCGTAATAGGTTTCGGGCGGGGCGGTCATGAAGGGAACGCCAAGGCTCTTCAGGTTGTCCCAGGCCTGCACAAGATCGTCACAGATCAAGGCAATGTGCTGGATACCCTCTCCGTTGAATTCCTTGAGAAACTCTTCGATCTGGCCCTTACCGCCTTCACCTTCCTCGTTGAGCGGAATGCGAATTTTGCCATCAGGCGCGGTCAATGCCTTGGATGTCAGACCAGTATATTCACCCTTGATGTCGAAAAAGCGGATCTCGCGGAAGTTGAAGAGCGTCTCGTAATAATCCGCCCAGTATTTCATGCGTCCGTTGTAGACATTGTGCGTCAGGTGATCGATCACGTTGAAGCCGGCTCCAACAGGCCACTTTTCGACACCATCGAGATACTCGAAATCGATATCGTAGATGGAAAGGCCGTCGCCTGCTGCATCCGCATAACGGTCAATCAGATAAACGATAGCACCGCCGATGCCGCGGATGGCAGGGATACGCAGCTCCATCGGGCCGGTTTCCACCGCGACAGGTTCTGCGCCTTTATCGAGAAGTTCTTCGTAGGCCTTCTTCGCATCGCGAACTCTGAAACCCATGCCGCATGCCGAGGGGCCGTGCTCGCGCGCAAAAAACCATGCGGCGCTTCGCGGTTCGTAGTTGAGGATGAGGTTGATCTGACCCTGACGCCAAAGATCCACGTCCTTCGATCGGTGCGTGGCTACATGGGTAAATCCCATTGCTTTAAAGACCGGTTCGACGACGCCTTTTTCGGGAGCGCAGAATTCGACGAACTCGAATCCGTCGAGTCCGATTGGATTTTCGAAGAGATCGGTCATTTCAATCCTCTGGGATTTGCTAGGTGGTTTCAAAAGTAACTAATCACAGTCGCTCGTGAGCTGTCAAGTTTTCAACGGCCGTGCATGGTGGCCAGTTCCTTTCATGCGTCAAACGGATGTCGACGATGAATTGTACTTGCGCGAACCGGTTAACTGTGATTCTGTCGCCTCATGCGCCGCACAAATTCCCTAGCTTCAATCCGCCGAGTCAGGACCTCGCAGCATGCCGCACTTGCTGCGCTCTTGGTCATGGGCGGATTGGCGATTGCAGGTCCATCCGGACTGCTTGCCTGGAGTGAGAATTTGCGGCTGCTCGATCAGCGTGAGGCCCAGTTGGCAAAACTGCAGGCCGAAAGGCATGCGCTAGAGAACCGGGTCGCCTTACTTGATCCCAACGCCGCTGATCCCGATATGGTCGGCGAGCTGCTGCGTAGTCAGCTCAATGTCGTGCATCCGAACGAAGTCGTCATAAAACTGGAAGACTGAACGGAGCGAAACCATCGCTTGCCGTAAGGGTTTTCGTATGCACATGCGCTCTGCCGTTGCGCGGGTCGCAAGCCTGTGCCTATAGGCGCAACTGACATCCTCCCCGGAAGAACAAGGACACAAGTCTTGGCCAAAGCCCCCCGGAGCAAGAAGCAGCCCACCAAATCGCCTGCGGAAGATCCCGACTTCGCTCTCCACTCCCTGCAAGAGGCGCTGGAAGAGAATCGCCATTACGATGCCAGCAAGGAGCAGATGCTCCATTTTTACGAGCAGATGCTGCTCATCCGTCGCTTTGAAGAGCGTGCGGGCCAGCTGTATGGTCTTGGTCTGATCGGCGGTTTCTGTCACCTTTACATCGGGCAGGAAGCTGTTGCGATCGGCCTCCAGTCCGCGCTCGATGGTGACAAGGACAGCGTCATCACCGGATACCGCGACCATGGTCACATGCTCGCCTACGGCATTGATCCGAAAGTTATCATGGCCGAACTGACCGGCAGGGAAGCCGGCATTTCGAAGGGCAAGGGCGGGTCGATGCACATGTTCTCGACCGAACATAAATTTTATGGCGGTCACGGAATCGTAGGAGCTCAGGTTTCATTGGGCGGGGGCCTCGCGCTTGCTCACCAGTACAACGACGACGGCGGTTTCTGCTTGGCCTACTTCGGCGATGGTGCGGCCAACCAGGGCCAGGTATATGAAACAATGAACATGGCGGCGCTCTGGAATTTGCCGATTGTCTTCGTGGTCGAAAACAACCAGTACGCCATGGGAACCGCCGTCGGTCGCAGCTCTGCTGAAACAGAATTCCACCGCCGCGGCACAGCCTTCCGCATTCCGGGAATGGACGTGAACGGCATGGACGTTCTGGAAGTCAGGCAGGCTGCCGAGATCGCTTTCAAGCATGTTCGCGAAGGCAAGGGTCCGGTCCTGATGGAATGCAATACCTATCGCTATCGCGGGCATTCGATGTCCGACCCGGCAAAGTACCGTACGCGCGAAGAGGTCCAGGATATTCGCGACCACAAGGATCCGATCGAAGGGATCAAGAAGCTGCTACTCGAGAACGGCTCGACCGAGGAAGAATTGAAAGCGATCGACAAGGATATTCGCAAGACCGTGACCGAAGCTGCGGATTTTGCCGAGAACTCGCCAGAGCCGGAAGCGAGCGAACTCTACACCGATGTACTGGTGGAGGAGTATTGAGCCATGGCTATCGAACTGAAAATGCCCGCACTGTCGCCCACTATGGAAGAGGGCACATTGGCCAAGTGGCTGAAGTCCGAAGGTGACGAGATCGTTGCGGGCGATATTATAGCCGAAATCGAAACCGACAAGGCTACGATGGAATTCGAGGCAGTCGATGAAGGGACCCTCGGGAAAATCCTCATCGACGAAGGTACCGAAGGCGTGAAGGTCGGGACTGTGATCGCCATGCTGGCTGGCGAGGACGAAGATGCTTCCGATATCGAGGCGCCCGCTGAAAAGGAATCGCCGGAATCAGACAAGAGCGGCGGCAAAGAGAAATCTACCGATGCCAGTGAAGCGCAGCTTATGAAGACGCCGCGCAAGGTCGACGTGAAGGATCCGGAGGTTCCCGAAGGCACCAGCTTCACATCGGTTTCCGTCCGCGAAGCTTTGCGCGATGCCATGGCCGAAGAAATGCGCAAGGACGAACGCGTGTTCGTCATGGGCGAGGAAGTGGCCCAGTATCAGGGTGCGTACAAGGTCACGCAAGGCCTGCTGGATGAATTCGGGGCCAAGCGGGTCATCGATACTCCGATTACGGAATATGGATTTGCAGGCATCGGCACCGGCGCCGCAATGGGTGGTCTGCGCCCGATCGTTGAATTCATGACCTTCAACTTTGCCATGCAGGCGATCGATCATATCGTAAATTCCGCGGCAAAGACCAACTACATGTCCGGTGGTCAGATGCGCTGTCCGGTCGTGTTCCGCGGCCCTAACGGTGCAGCAAGCCGCGTAGGCGCACAGCATAGCCAGAATTACGGAGCCTGGTACGCAAGCGTACCTGGTTTGGTAGTTATCGCACCATACGATGCTGCGGATGCCAAGGGCCTGCTCAAGGCCGCCATACGCAGCGAAGATCCCGTCGTATTCCTCGAGAACGAGCTTGTTTACGGCCGAAGCTTCGATGTTCCCGATCTGGATGACTACGTGCTTCCGATCGGCAAGGCGCGGATCATGCGCGAGGGTTCGGATGTAACGATCGTTTCTTATTCGATCGCCGTCGGGCTTGCACTCGAGGCAGCGGAAGAGCTTTCGAACGAAGGCATCGAAGCGGAAGTCATCGATCTGCGTACCTTGCGCCCGCTCGACAAGGAAACGGTACTTACCTCGCTTGCCAAGACAAACCGACTGGTCATCGCCGAAGAAAACTGGCCGACCTGTTCGATTGCCTCGGAAATTGTGGCGATCTGCATGGAAGAAGGCTTCGACCATCTCGACGCGCCGGTCACCCGCGTTTGCAATGAAGATGTTCCGCTGCCCTATGCTGCGAACCTCGAGAAGCTTGCGCTGATCGACACGCCGCGGATCATCGAGGCCGTCAAGAAGGTCTGTTATCGCGACTAACGGGGAGGGCGCTTTCATGGAGAGTGCCGACCTGCTCGACGAATGTCCCGAAGTGACGCGCGTCGCTCTGTCGAGCGCGAGCGCGCATCGGGACATTTGGCTGGCCGCCTTTGCCCTCGATGGCCGCGTCGGTCGGATGGTTCTTGGCGCAAGCGAGCCGATGCTCGGGCAAATGCGGCTCGCATGGTGGCGCGATCAGCTTGGCAAGGCGGTCCACGATCGGCCGCGGGGCGACCATTTGCTTGACCTGATCGGGAAGAACTGGAACCGGAACGAAGCCGCGTTAGTCGATTTGATCGATGGGTGGGAAGCATTGCTCTCCCCGCGACCGCTGGCAGAAACGGCGATCCTGGAGTTCGTAGCCGGTAGAGTAAGCCTGTCGCTGGGTTTGGCGAATCTGGTCGGAACGATGGACAATGAGCGCGACGTGCGCCGCGCCGGAACGCTGTGGGCCCTGGCTGACCTGGCCATCAATGCCCGCGACGAAGCTGAACTGTCGAGAGCGGTGAAACTGGGTGCCGCAGAGGGTACGAATGGGCTGCGGCTTTCGCGCGACATGCGGCCGCTCGCTGTCATTGCCGGACTGGCCCGGCGGTCCCTGCATTTCCGTGGACGACCCATGCTGGGTGATCGCGCCAGCCCCTTGATTGCCTTGCGGTTGAGCCTGATTGGACGCTAGGCTCGCGCGGGGTTCAAGGGGGGGCATTGAATGAACCGGATTGTGTTGGGGGCCTTGATCGCACTCGCGCTCACTGGATTGGGGCTGTTCTGGTGGCAGGGCAGGGCGGAAGTGGAACGCGGAGCGCCGCCACCGCAGCCTGCGGAAGCCTCGGCCAACCTTCCGGAAATTCCTGCTTCCGACCCGGGCGACATGGTGGGACCCGCGCCACCCGAGGCAACCGAGCTTACCAAGGAGCAGCGCCGCTTCTTCCGTTATGACCGTAATCGCGACTGGCGCATCACGCGTACGGAAATGCTCTCCAGTCGAACGGAAGCGTTTCGCAAGCTCGACAAGGACGGCAACAATCTGCTCGATTTCGAAGAATGGGCGGTTGCCACGGTGGAGAAATTCGAATCTGCGGATGCGAATGGCGACAACGAGCTGACCCCGGCCGAGTTCGCGACCACGGCACCCAAACCAAAGAAGAAACCGCGCTGCGCCTGCTAGGCGGGAACCGCTTCCATGCCGGCGAGCCATTCCCCGAAATCGGCCTTCGCGCGATTGGTATAGGCTTCTTTTCGCACTTTCTTTCCCACGTCGTGCAAGGGCGGGAATAGCCCGAAATTGACGTTCATTGGCTGGAAAGTGGACGCTTCGGCGTCGCCGGTGATGTGCGACAGAAGCGCGCCGAAAGCGGTAGTACGCGGCGGCGGCGCCCATTCGCGCCCCGCAAGCTGAGCGGCCGTCATGAGCCCGGCCATCAAACCCACTGCCGAACTTTCGACATAGCCTTCACAGCCGGTGATCTGCCCGGCGAACCGGATGTGATCGCCACCCTTCAAACGAAGCTGGCGGTCGAGAACGAGGGGTGAGTTGATGAAGGTATTGCGGTGCAATCCGCCGAGACGGGCGAATTCCGCATTCTCGAGGCCGGGTATCGTCCGGAAGAGTTCGACCTGTGCACCATATTTGAGCTTGGTCTGGAAACCGACCATGTTCCACAAGGTGCCGAGCTTGTTATCCTGACGGAGCTGGACGACGGCATAAGGCCAGCGACCCTGCGGAAACTCTTCCGATGTATCGAAGGGGTTATCGAGCCCGACCCCCTTCATCGGACCATAGCGAAGCGTTTCGACGCCGCGCGCAGCCATGACTTCGATCGGCATACAGCCGTCGAAATAGGGGGTGTCGGCTTCCCATTCGCGAAATTCGGTCTTTTCTCCGTCCATCAAGCCCTGGTGGAAGGCGAGATATTGCTCCTTCGTCATCGGGCAGTTGATATAATCGCCATCTTCGTTCGATGCTTCGGTGCGTTTGTTCCACCGGCTCTGTATCCAGCATTTGGACATGTCGATGCTGTCGTGATGGACGATAGGTGCAATCGCATCGAAGAAAGCGAGGCGGTCCTGCCCGGTTGCCCCCACGATGCTTTCGGCCAGCGACTGGGCCGTCAGTGGCCCGGTAGCGACGATGGTCGCACCGGAGGTGGGAAGGGCATCGACCCGTTCGCGAATGACGGTGACATTGGGATGTTCGGCGAGGATGCGCTGAACTTCGGCGGAAAACACGTCGCGATCGACTGCCATTGCTGAACCGGCAGGCACGCGCGCGACTTCGCCTGCGCGCATGATCAGGCTGTCGAGGCGGCGCATTTCATGATGGAGCAGCCCGACCGCATTCTTCGTGTCGTCATCCGAGCGGAAGCTGTTCGAGCAGACGAGTTCGGCCAGGCCGTCGGTCTGATGGGCCGGCGTCATTTCGCCGCTGCCGCGCATTTCCGACAGGCGCACCTTGAAGCCGCGCCTGGCAAGTTGCCAGGCGGCTTCGCTTCCGGCGAGGCCGCCGCCGATTATGTGGATATCATGGGTCATCGAGCGCGCCCTAATGCTTGCCAGTGGCTTCCGGCAAGGCCTAGCGTCGCCGAATGTCGCGCCGCGCCCTTTCCGAACATCGCCCATGGCTACTCGCCAGCCTGATTGCAGGCGTCAGCTACTTCTTCGTAGCCGACGATCCCATCGGCGGAGTCTGGCTGATGCTGTGGAAAGGGGCAGGCGTCGCCTTCCTTGCGATCTATGCCGCTTTTCGAGGACGAGGGACCGATGGCCTGCTGATCGCCGCAGTCATGCTGTTCGGGGCACTGGGCGATGTCGCCCTGGAGATCAGCTATGTGGTTGGCGGCAGTCTGTTTGCCGTTGGACACCTGATAGCCATAGCGCTTTATCTTCGGAATCGCCGAGAGAGGACCAGTTCGAGCCAGCTCATGGCGGCACTTGCCCTGCTGATTCTGACGCCACTGATTGCAGCGTTGATGACGTTCCCGCTGGATAACTGGATGCTTGCGGCGGCGTATTCTGGCGTTGTCGGCGCGATGGCGGCGACAGCATGCCTGAGCCGGTTTCCGCGTTACCGGGTCGGCCTGGGTGCCGTGCTATTCGTGGTGAGCGACCTGTTTATTTTTTCCCGCGAAGCCGGTGTCTTGCCCGAATCGATAACGAGCTGGCTGATCTGGCCGCTTTATTTCGGCGGGCAGTTCCTGATCGCGACCGGGGTTGTCCAGACGTTGCGGGGCAAGAGCTTCACGCAGCGAGGTTGACGCAAACCAGCGGTGTTTTCAAAACTGCGCGTCCTCTCTGGAGAGGGGCTGGCAGTTAGAAAAGTCTAACGATATTAGCGGTGTATGATATCGAGCACGGGCGAGGCGACGCGCTGACGTGTCACCTTTCAAATATCTTTGAAAGCCGAGAGAACGGGCTTCGGTGCGATCGGTTTGGGCTGGCGACGATGTGAAAGAACCGAAGGAGCCTTAGCCCCTCCGGTTCATGTAGGAAAATCAATCCGGGCGCGAAGCGTCAGTCGCTGTCGGGCTCGCCTTCGATATTATCGTCCGAGTGGAAGGTGGTGTGCGGCGTTGTGCGATCGAGCCCACCGCGATCGGCAATCTCGTCAGCCACAGCTTCTTCTGCGGAGTTTTCGGGTTCTTCGGTTTCGTCGATCCTTGCCGCTTTGACGATCTGTTCGCCCTTGGCGACATTGAAGATGCGCACGCCCGACGATCCGCGACCGGAGATCGAGAAGCCGGTGTGGCTGTCGAACCCGCCATCAATCAGATGACGGAACTGCAGCGGCATACGTATAAGCTTGGCCTGATCGGTGACCAGCATGAGCTGCATGCCGTGCCGTACAGGGAAGCTGGCGACGACATGGCCGTTGCGGTTCGGATTGCTGGACGGTTCGCCGATATTGGTCAGGCCCTGACCGCCGCGGCCAGTGGTCCGATATTCGTATGCCGACGAGATCTTGCCATACCCATTGGCTGTGAGCGTGAGAATGAACTCTTCCGCTTCGGCCAGTTCGGCGACCTTTTCGGCATCGAGCGTCGGTTCGTTATCGTTGTTCTTCCATTCGGCGGCCCGAAGATACTGGTCGCGCACTTCCGTATCGCGCTCCCCAGCGTCAAGAACAGCCATGGACACGACCTTCTGATCGTCCCGAAGCTTCATGCCGCGAACGCCGATACCGGTGCGGCTCTTCGTTTCGCGGGCATCGCTGGCAGCGAAACGGATTGCCTTGCCGCTATCCGAAGCGAGGAAGATTTCCTGCCCTTCGCTGAGGAGGCGCACGCCAATCAGACGGTCGCCACTGCCTTCGACAAAGCCCATCGCGTATTTGCCGTTGCTGGGCACGTTAGTGAAGGCATCCATGGAATTGCGGCGGACCATCCCCTGTTCCGTGGCGAACACGATGTTGAGCTTGGACCATTCGCCTTCATCCTCCGGCAGAGGCAGGACGTTGGTAACACGCTCATCATCGCCCAGGGGAAGGAGGTTGACCATCGGGCGTCCCTTGGTCTGCGGGCCACCTTCGGGCAGCTTCCAGACCTTCATGCGATAGACGCGGCCGGTATTGGTGAAGAACAGCACGGGATTATGCGTCGAGGTGACGAACATTTCGACGACTGCGTCTTCATCCTTCGTCGCCATGCCGCTGCGGCCCTTGCCGCCGCGTGCCTGGGCGCGGAAGGCATCGAGCGGGGTGCGCTTGATATAGCCGCCATGGGTAACCGTAACGACCATCTCTTCGCGTTCGATGAGGTCTTCGTCTTCGATACCATCCCAAGCCGGCGCGATTTCGCTGATGCGCGGCGTGGCATAGGTATTGCGGATTTCCTCGAGCTCTTCGCGCATGACACGATAGAGCTTCACGCGGTCTGCCAGGATCGAGAGATATTCCTCGATCGCGAGGCTGAGTTCTTTAAGCTCGTCGCCGATTTCGTCACGACCGAGAGCCGTGAGGCGGTGCAGGCGGAGTTCGAGAATCGCCTTCACCTGACGTTCGGACAGGCGGTAGGTGCCGCCCGTCTGTTCGTCGGTCGGTTCGATCGCTTCGACCAGAGCGATATATTGCGCAATGTCGCCAATCGCCCATTCCTTGGCGAGCAGTTTTGCGCGCGCAGCAGCAGGATTGGACGAGCCCCGGATCATCGCCACGACTTCGTCGAGGTTCGATACGGCGACCACGAGGCCGAGCAAGATATGAGCGCGCTCACGCGCCTTGTTCAGTTCGAACTTGGTCCGGCGCGTGATGACTTCTTCGCGGAAACCGATGAAGGCCTGGATGAAGTCACGCAGGGTGAGCACTTCGGGGCGGCCGCCGCGGATCGCCAGCATATTGGCCGGGAAGCTGGCCTGTGCCGGCGTATAGCGCCAGATCTGGTTGAGCACGACCTCCGGCGAGGCATCCCGCTTGAGATCGACGACGACGCGCACACCTTCACGCGATGATTCATCGCGGATGTCGGAGACGCCTTCGATCCGTTTTTCTTTTGCGGCTTCCGCGATCTTTTCGACCAGCCCGCTCTTGCCGACCTGATAGGGAATGGAAGACAGGACGATCGACTGGCGATTGCCCTTCGTCTCGACCTCGTGGCGCGCGCGCATGAGAATCGAGCCGCGACCCACCGTATAGGCCGCGCGTGCCCCGGACTTGCCGAGGATGAGCGGTGCGGTCGGGAAATCCGGGCCGGGAATGATTTCGAACAGTTCTTCCGACGTGATCGCCGGGTTGTCCATGAACGCGAAGCAGCCGTCGATCACTTCGCCAAGGTTGTGCGGCGGAATGTTGGTCGCCATGCCGACCGCGATACCGCCTGCGCCGTTGACCAGCAGGTTAGGGAAACGGGCCGGAAGCACGGTCGGTTCGCGGCGCGACCCGTCGTAGTTGTCGGTGAAGTCGACCGTATCCTTGTCGAGATCGTCGAGCAGGGCATTGGCGACACGTGCAAGCCGCGCTTCGGTGTAACGCATGGATGCCGGAGGATCCGGGTCCATCGAACCGAAGTTACCCTGACCATCGATCAGCGGCACGCGTAGCGACCAGTCCTGAGTCATCCGGGCGAGGGCATCGTAAATCGCGGCATCGCCGTGAGGGTGATAGTTACCCATGACGTCGCCGACGATCTTGGCGCTCTTGCGGTAGGGGCGGCCTGCAACGAAGCCACCCTCGTTGCTGGCGAAAAGGATGCGCCGGTGAACAGGTTTCAGACCGTCACGCACATCTGGCAGGGCGCGGCTGACGATCACGCTCATCGCGTAATCGAGATAGCTGGTCTTCATTTCATCGACGATGTCGATGCGGGCGTATTCTTCACCGCCGGGGGCGGGGGTATCCAGAATTTCAATATCGTCGGACAAAACGTATTTCCGTACTGCCAAAGGCTTTATGTTCTAGGTGTGCAGAGCCTAGGGGAAAGGGTTGGGGAGCGCCACTCGCGCCGGGAACCAAAGCCCGGTTTCGAGCGCTTTTTCCACATATGGGTACTGCAAGCGAGGATGGTAACCATGAACGGTGAGCCAGACAGGCATTCAATACCCATTCAGCCCACTTTCCGTAGAAGAATTTGCAATGAGAGCCCACACGCGGCATGTGCCGCCAAGCCAAATCTGAACAGGCGCAGAGGCGCTCAGCCCCCTATCCACTCTTGGGAGTTTATCATATGATTTTCACTCGTCTTGCCCGCAAGAACAACGCGGCCTCGACCCTGGCTCTGGCAGTTTCGATCGCCGCAGGCGGCATGGTCGCAGCCAGCGCATTCGAAGCGCCGGCGTTTGCCCAGAAGGAAAAGAAGAGCCAGCCGAAATATTCGAAGGCATTCATCGAAGCGTACAAGCCGCTTGAAACGATGGCATCGGTCGAACCGGTCGATTACGCATCGATCAAGGCGGCTGTCCCGGGCCTGGTAGCGGCGGCTGAAAACAACGACGATCGCTTCGCCGCAGGCAGCTTCATCTATGCGACGGCCGTGAAGGCAGAAGATCAGCCAACCGCGCTGCAGGGCATGGAAATGATGCTGCAGAGCGGCAACGTTCCGGCTGAAAATCTTGGCCAGTACAACTTCGTTGCCGGCCAGCTCGCTTATGCGGCGAACGATTACGCCAAGGCGCGCCCCTATTTCGAAGCGGCAGCCGAAGCAGGATATACCGAGCGTGATCCGTTGATCTTCGTGGCTGAAAGCTACTTTGCCGAAGATCAGGCTCAGCAGGGTCTGAACTATCTGAGCCAGATCATTGAAAGCAAGGTCGCTGCCGGCGAGCCGGTCGATGAAGCGTGGCTGAAGCGCGGTCTTGCACAGGCTTACAACAACAATCTCAAGGAAGAGGCCAACAAGTATTCGACCTGGTATGTCAGCCAGTATCCGAGCGATCAAAGCTGGGGCGATGCGGTAGCAATTCAGTTGAACACTGGGGGCTACCAGCAGCCGGAAACGCTCGATCTGCTGCGCCTCGGTCAGCGCGCGGGGGCCCTGCGTGATGGCAATGTGTACCGCGAATATGTCGATGCGGCAGACTATCGTCGTCTCCCTGCCGAAGTGGTAGCCGTGATTGATGAAGGTTATGCCAAGGGCTCGCTCGACAAGACCGACCCGTACATCACCGACACGCGCGAGCAGGCCGCTAGCCGTGCAGAGGCCGACCGCGCCGATGCGGACAAGCTGATCGCGGATGCGAACAAATCCGGTGCCACGCTTTCGACGGTCATGGCTGCTGGCGACACCATGCTCGGCCTGAAACGCCCGGCCGATGCGGAAGCGATGTATACCAAGGCTCTGTCCATGCCGAGCGCTGACAAGGGCATGGTTTCGACCCGCCTCGGCATCGCGCAGTTCGACCAGGGCAAGTTTGCCGAGGCCGAAACGACCTTCAAGTCGGTCAATGGCACGCGCAAGCCGATCGCCGATCTTTGGGCTGCCTATGCAAGCCAGAAGGCAAGCGGCGGAGCGTAACACTCCAATCCAGCAGGTTAAGAGAGGGCGCGAACTCCGGTTCGCGCCCTTTTTCGTCAGCGGAGCCGTTTCACATAGAGATGATTGTTCTCGCGCCGTTCGACCTGGAACTGGTCGATGGACTGGAAGAGGTCCGATAGCCGCTTGAACCCATAGTTGCGAACATCGAAGCTGGATCGGTTGCCGGCGATATTGCCGACCTCGCTAAGCGACGCGAAGCCGTTCTCGTCGCGTTTCGCGGCTTTCCATGCGGTCCCGAGAAGCTCGACGAGTTCATCGTCAATCCCCGATTTGCCGGGAGCGGCCTCCGACTTGGGCGCATCCGGTTCGTCCGAGGCGCTTTTGATCAACGCATCGATGTCGATGAAGCGAGTGCACGCGCTCTTGAATGCGGCGGGCGTCTTGCTGGTGCTGCCGAAGCCGTAGACGATCAGGCCGTCCTGCCTGAGACGGGTGACCAGCGGGGTAAAGTCGCTGTCCGAGCTCATGATGCCGAAGCCATCGACCTTGCCCTGATAGAGAAGGTCGATCGCGTCGATCGTCATGGCCATGTCGGTCGCGTTCTTGCCTGCTGTCAGATCGAACTGCTGCTGCGGACGAATGCCGTATTTGTGGGTAATCTTGTCCCAGTTGGCGAGGTTGTTCTTGGCAAAATTGCCATAGGCTCGCTTGATATTGACCTGCCCGAGTTCCGCCATGACGGTGAGGACGGGATCGATACCCTTGGGACTGGTGTTGTCCGCGTCGATGAGCAGGGCGATGTTCTTGAGGCCGGAATCTGACATGGCGCACACATGGCCGCCCCCGGTGCCGGGCGCAAGTCAGGAGGCGGGGAGAAATTCCCCGCGTTTCTCGTCGAGCAGATGCAGCACGCCATCGGAAATTGCGAAATAGGCTCCGCGCAGTCTGAGGCTGCCGTCCGCTTCCTTTTCCTGCACGCAAGGGAAGGTCCGCAGATTGGCAAGGCTCACCTTGACTGCAGCCATTTCCATCGCGCGTTCGGCGTCGCGTCCCACAGTACCCTTTTCAGCCGCGATCGGTTCACGCACGTCGTCCAGCATGTCGATCCAGTGGGCCACGAAGCCGCCTTCGCCAAGGCGGTTGCCATGCAGATTCTGTGTCAGCGCCGCCTGACAGCCGCCGCACATGCCGTGACCCATCACGACGACTTCGCGGACCTTGAGGAACTGGACGGCAAATTCGAGCGCGGCAGAAACACCGTGCTGGCCGGGCGTCGTTTCGAACGGCGGCACCAGAGCGGCGACATTGCGCACCACGAAAATCTCGCCCGGATCAACATCGAATATCTGCGCCGGATCGACCCGGCTATCCGAACAGGCA
>CESG01020873.1_pt1 | contig 80963 bp, 81 predicted proteins | sample 531121 | NCBI WGS metagenome assembly CESG01 (sample SAMEA2621287, study PRJEB7988) | marine metagenome | biome: marine biome (ENVO:00000447); feature: mesopelagic zone (ENVO:00000213); material: "saline water (ENVO:00002010), including plankton (ENVO:xxxxxxxx)" | depth 800 m
GCTCAGCACCTGCAGCTTGTCGGCATCGGGGTGCGGCCCCGCCGTGAGCACATGCGCGACGCGGAAGCCCTCCAGCTTGTCGGCCGGGTCCTCGATGCCTTCGACCTCGTGGCCGATCCGGTTGAGCGCGGACCCAATGTCGGCGACCGAAGCGTCGGTTTCGAGGTAATCCTTCAGCCATTCGAGCGAGAACTTCATGCCTTCGCTCCCACGCCTGCGGAAAGGGTCGGCTGGTCGAAGGCCGAAAAGCCGTAATGATCCAGCCAGCGCTGGTCGCCGTCGAAGAAGGCGCGCAAATCGTCCATCCCGTATTTGAGCATGGCGAGCCGGTCGACGCCGAGCCCCCATGCGAAACCCTGCCATTCGTCGGGGTCCAGCCCCGCAGATTCGATCACGCGGCGATTGACCATGCCGCTGCCGAGCAATTCCATCCAGCCATGGCCCGGCGCATCGCCGTCGCCGCCCAGAACCTTGCGGCCGTTCACGTCTTCCCAGCCCACATCGACCTCGACCGATGGTTCGGTGAAGGGGAAATAGCTGGGGCGCAGGCGCAGGACGATATCGTCGCGCTCGAAGAACGCCTTGAGGAAGGTCTCCAGCGTCCATTTCAGATGGCCCAGGTGGATGCCCTTGTCGATCACCAGCCCTTCGACCTGGTGGAACATCGGCGTGTGGGTCGCATCGCTGTCGCTGCGATAGACACGGCCCGGCGCGATGATGCGGATCGGCGCGCCGCGCTCGACCAACGATCTGATCTGCACCGGCGATGTATGTGTTCGCAGCAGCATGCGTGTGTTCGGCGCATTATCAAACGTATGATCGACATGCTTTTGCGGGAAGTAGAACGTGTCGTGCATGGCCCGCGCGGGGTGCGTTTCGGCCATGTTGAGCGCAGTGAAATTGTGCCAGTCGTCCTCGACTTCCGGCCCTGTCGCGACGGAAAAGCCAAGGTCTGCAAAGATTTCCGCCAGTTCGTCCATCACCTGGCTGACCGGGTGAACCGAACCCCTGGGCGTTTCCGGCGCCGGCAGCGTCAGGTCGATGCTCTCGCCGGAAAGCCGCGCTTCAAGCTCTGCATTTTCAAGCACTTCCTTGCGCGCCGCGATCGCATCGGCAGTCTCCGTGCGCAGTCCATTGAGCAGCGGCCCCTGCACCTGCCGCTCCTCCGGCGACATCCCGCCCAGCGTCTTCATCAGGCCCGAAATCGACCCCTGCTTGCCGAGAAATTTGATCCGCAGCACTTCGAGCGCCGCTGCATCGGGAGCGTTTTCGATCCGCGTCAGCGCATCGGTCTTGAGTTGGTCGAGGTCGGTCATCGGATCCGCTTGGAACTGTAGGAATTGTCTCTGCGCAGCCCCTAGCCGCATGTGCACAAATGCTAAAGCCCCGTTTCCCGCCGACCGGCGGCACGTTCCCGCATCACGCCTTCGGGCCGTTCGCCTTCACCTGTGCCGCGGGGCTGTGCAGCACTTGCATCGCTTCGCCCGCGACCGCCATACGCGCATGAGCCGCTGCGGCCAGGATCGGGTGCGGCAACCGGGCGTATTCGCTCGGCGACATGGTCATGAAGCGCTTGAAATCGCGCACGAAATGCGCCTGATCGTGATAATGCGTGTCGAGCGTGTCGATCCATTTGAGCGAAGGGTCGAGCATGAATTTCGCCAGGCTGCGGATGAAGCGCTGACGGCGCAGCAACAGCTGCGGGCTGAAGCCGAACACGCGGCCGCAGAACCGCTCCATCGTGCGCATTCCCATACCCAGCGCCCCCGCAAGCTCTGCCACGCTGTGCATGTGCGGATCGACCAGAGCCTGCTCGCAGCGCAGTATTTTCGCCTCATGCGCCGCCGGCTCCGCGAAAATTCCCGCCAGGTGGCGCAGGAGGGCGTCCCGCTCCGCCACCAGATCGCGGCCTTGCTCCGGGATACAATCGCACAGGGCCCGCAGCCGCGACAAGGCCGGGTCGGTGTCGACATCGGCATGGCGGTCGGCATAATCGCTTGCAGGGGCAGATGTCAGCCGCACCCAGCCGAGCGGCATCAGGCCGATTCCCCATGACCTGCCATTGGCGGCGCGGAACCGCGTGGTAACACTCGTCGGCCCGGTCAGCAGGGCACGTGGCATTCGCTCGAGCGGACCGCCGCCAAGTGCCGCTTCGATGTTCCGATCGGGAATGATGCGCAAATTGGCCCATTCGGGATGCAACCAGTCCTCGACAGGTTCCTGCCCGCATCCGGATACCTCCAGATGATACAGCGTGGTGACATAGGGGCTCAGTCCTGGCGGCGGCAGGAAGAACCGCAAGGAAATCGCATCGAGCGCGCCCCCTTTACTCATCGCCATTCTGCCCGGCCAATAGCCCGTATCACTTGCGCCCCCGCACACATTCTAGTTGTCCCCTTGGCAATTCCAGACCCGCAGCCAAAGCTATCCGGGCTTGTCGAGCGTCTGCACCGGCGACCCCCAGACCTTCTTTCGTTCCGCCATGAAGGCACTCAGCACAGGGTGCGGCTTTGCGGCATATTCGCTCGGCGCGCACTGCATGAAAGCATGAAACTCGTGCACGAAATGCGACTGGTCGTGATAATGCCGGTCGATCACGCGCGACCAGTTCGCCCGGGGCTCCAGCATGAAAGCGGCGAGGCTGCGCATCAGTCTTTGCCGCCGTAGCAGCAGGCGCGGCGAAAAGCCGAAATGGCGCAGGCAGATCCTCTCCAGCGTCCGCTTCGAAAGGCCGCATTTCTGGGCCAGCTCTTCGACCTGAACGATATACGGATCCACCATGGCTTCGTGTATGCGCTGAATACGGGCGCAGTCCCGCGGTGGATCGGCCAGATTGCGAAAGAAGTCGGTGAGCCATTCGAACTGCTCTTCGTCCGAATGGTCCGGCGTACACAGCTTTTCGCATAAGGGAACGAACGGGGCGAAGGCCGGGCTGTGTTCACCATCGACGACGGTATTGGCATGGTCGCATGCGTCGAGCCCTACAAAGCGCGCCCAGCCGAGGGGAAACAATCCGATGCCCCACATGCGGGTACGACCGATGGTAAAGTGCGTCGGGCACGAACTCGGGCCGGTTGCCTGAAAGCGCATGCCTTCCACCCGCGCACCGTCGGTAAAATCGGCCGCAGGGGCATTACCGGCAAAGAAGCGCAAATTGGCCCATTCCGGCTGCAGCCAATCTTCTAGGATCTCGCCTTCGGGTAAATCGACCTCGACGCGATAGAAGCTGGTGAAGCACGGAGCGAGGTCGGCAGGCGGCGCAAAAAAGCGCACGTCGATAGCTTTATGTGCAGTCAATCTCCCCCTCCCCTCCACACCAGAAGTATAGCCGGTTGTAGGCGAGCGACAAGGCGCACACGAAAAAGGGCGCCCCTTACAGAGCGCCCTTTCGAAAAGTCGTTTGAGGCAAGGACCTTAGGCGGGAAGCGCTTTCTTGGCCTGCTCGATGATCGCCTTGAAGGCCGCGCCTTCGTTCATGGCGAGGTCTGCCATTACCTTGCGATCCAGCTCGATGCCGGCCAGCTTGGTACCGTGCATGAACTGCGAATAGGTCAGGCCTTCGGCGCGCACTGCCGCGTTGATACGCTGGATCCACAGAGCGCGGAAATTCCGCTTCTTGATCTTGCGGTCGCGGTAAGCGTACTGGCCGGCCTTTTCGACCGCCTGACGGGCGATGCGGATGGTGTTCTTGCGACGGCCGCGATAGCCCTTCGCCTGATCGAGGATCCGCTTGTGCTTCTGGCGCGTGGTGACGCCGCGTTTAATGCGAGGCATTTCGTATTCTCCTTAAATCGCGCTCAGTCGAGGCCGTAGGGGGCCCACTTTTTCACCGTACGGCTGTCGGCTTCCGACAGTACGGTGGTGCCGCGGTTCTGGCGAATATACTTCGCATTGTGGCTGATCAGGCGGTGGCGCTTGCCGGCGACACCATGCTTAACCTTGCCGGTTGCGGTGATCTTGAAGCGCTTCTTCACACCGCTTTTGGTCTTCAGCTTGGGCATTTTCATCTCCTTTACAGAGACACGTCGCGCCAGCCCTGGCAGCCCTTACGGCCAGACCGGCGGTGAATCACGTGTCGGTGAAGGGCGCGCGTCTAGCGATTCTGCGGGTAAAAGCAAGTCAGAAGTGGGTCAGGTAGCCTCCGTCGACCGCCAATGTGTGCCCGGTGATGTAACTCGCTTCGGATGAGGCGAGGAACGCCACTGCCCCGCCGATCTCGCCAGGGACGCCCCACCGGCCCAGCGATGTCCGCCGCTCCAGATGCTGCGCAATGCCCGGATCGATGGACATTTCCTCGTTCGCCTCGGTCGCGAAATAGCCGGGCGCCACCCCATTGACGGTAATTCCAGTGCCGCCAAGCTCCGCCGCGAAGGCTCTCGTCAGGGCGGCAAGCCCGCCCTTGCTGGCAGTATATAGGACATCGCCGCGAGCTATTTCGGCAGCGATCGAGGTTATGTTGACAATCCGTCCATAGCCGCGCGCTTCCATCAACGGGACAGCCCGCCGCGCGAGATCGAAGGGAGCCACAAGGTTGGTCGCCAGCATGGCGGCCATGTCCTCCCGCCGCAGCTGCGCAAGCGAACGCCGATCACGCTGGCCGACATTGTTTACGAGGATGTCGAGCCCGTCTTCGGCCAGTGTTTCGAAGGCCGCTGCGGTCGCGTCGTCATCGCCGATGTCGAATGCCAGCACGCGCGCATCGCTGCCGATCCGGTCTGCCGCCTCGTCGAGCGCGGCCCTGTCACGACCATTCAGCCAGACGCTCGCCCCGGCACGCGCCAGGCGTTGCGCGATCGCAAACCCCAGCCCGCGCGCAGCCCCGGTGACAAGCGCTATGCGCCCTTCCAGTGAACCCTCCACATTCATGTCAGTGCTCGTAGATCATCTTGACCGTCATGCCACCGTCGATGTTGAGATGCTGCCCCGTCACGAAGCCAGCCTCATGCAGATAGGCGACCGCCTGGGCAATGTCTTCGGGACGTCCGATCCGCCCAGCGGGATGCTGATCGCGATCTTTTGCACGGTGATCCGGATTGCTGCGCTGGCCCGTTTTCTGCCACGGCCCCGTTTCGATCCACCCCGGACGTATCGCATTGACGCGGATCTTGGGGCCCAGGGACACGGCAAGCGAATGGGTCAGCGCATCGAGACCGCCCTTTGCCGCAGCATAGGCAAAGGTGTCCGGTTCGCTCATCACCGCACGGGTAGAGGACATGTTCACAATGCTGGCGGTTTGCGCGCGTCGCAGAAGCGGGAGGGCCGATCGGGTCACGAGAAACGCGGCCGTCAGGCTGGCATCTACCCACGCCTGCCAGTCCTTCAGCGCCAGCTGTTCCAGCGGCCCTGCATAGGGATCGGCAATGCCGGAATTGTTAACTACGCAGTCTAGCGGATCGCCGTCCAACCAGTCTTCCACGCGTTCGAAAGCGCCCGCGACGGCGCCTTCCCTGCCGACATCGGCTGTCAGGAACAACGCCGTTTCGCGCGGCAGCGCATCGCGCAGCTCCGCCAGCGCCTCCGCGTCCCGGTCCAGCCCGATGACGCGCCAGTCGAGGCCGTGAAAATGCATGGCGATGGCGCGGCCAATGCCATTGCCTGCGCCGGTTATCAGTATCGTTCGCATGCAGCGCAAACGAGAACGGGGGCGATCAGTGCCCGTGATCGTGCGCCGAAGAACCGCCCATCGCTTCCAGCACATCGTCAAGCCGGGCCGCATCGCCGAGCGCGATCACGCGGCCGTCGCTTCCCGCGTCAAGCGGGTTGCCCTGCCAGTCGCTCATCACTCCACCGGCGCCTTCCACCACGGGGACGAGCGCGGCGAAATCATACAGCTTCAACCCGGCTTCGATGACCACATCGACATGGCCGCTCGCGACCAACCCGTAATTGTAGCAATCGCCGCCATAAATAATCTTCCGCTCGGCCACCGCCTTGGCGACGCCCATAAATGCATCGACGTCGCCGCCGGAAAACTGATGCGGGCTGGTGGTCCCTAGCACCGCGTCGGAAAGGTCCTTGCATGGTGCGGCGCGCACGGGCTTCCCGTTGAAGGTCGTCCCTTCGCCGATCTGCCCGACCCACCGTTCCCGCGCGATGGGTTGATCGATCACGCCCAGCACCGGCCAGCCATCCTGCACCAGGGCAATCAGCGTGCCGAAGATCGGGCGCCCGGCGATGAAGCTGGTCGTTCCATCGATCGGATCGAGAACCCACTGCCGTGCGGCACCTTCGTTGCGTGTGCCATATTCCTCGCCGATGATCCCATCGTCTGCCCGTTCGCTTTCGAGAATTGCCCGCATTGCCGCCTCGGCTGCACGGTCGGCTTCGGTCACGAAGCTCTGGTCTGGTTTACGCTCCTGCGACCATTCGCCGCGAAAGAGGGGCCGGATGGCTTCCCCTGCGGCATCGGCGAGACGATTGGCGAGCGCGAGATCGGAAATTCTTTGCATTTGAACCCATTTGGCTCAATGCTCGGCCCGGTCAAGACGACACATAGTGACAATGTCATGCCCTTCGGGTCGCATCGAAGGGGGAAATGATCCGCATTGTCAGAAGAAAAACCACAACGATCCGGCAAGGATCGGGGCGACCAGACATGGCAGGGAATGACGTCCACGACCGGCTCGACCCCCGGCGGGATGCCGCTCGCCTATAATCGCGCGCCCTGCGATACACTCAAGCCTTGGGTCACGCGATTGGGCGTCACTTCGGTAAACCTGCCGGAGGGAAAGACGATCGAATGCGGCACGTTCGGCGAACAGCCGATCCTGAGAATGATCTTCGGCGCCCAGTGGTCTGCGCACACAGCCGAAGGCTTGCAGACATTCAGTCCGGGCGAACGGGGCTTGGCACTCTATTTCGGGCCCTGCACCAAGATGATGCGGCTTACCGCGCACGGGTCCTTCAAGGTAGTCACCGTCAATTTCGCACCCGGTGGCACGCTCGGGCTCGACCTGCCTTCCGTCGAAGAGACGATCGACCGCATCCTTCCGTTCGACCCCTTCCATCGTGCCGCCCGCCCGCACGAAGCCTACATCCCCCGCGACGATGCCAAGGCGTGGCTGGAGGCAGCCGAAACGCAATTATTGACGTCCTTCTCAGCGGCTTCCCCGAGACGACCCCACGATCTTCTCGCGGAATTCGAACGGCTGTGCCTGACCGATCCGGGCGCATCGATCGCCGAATTTGCGCATGACAGGGGTATCGCGAGACGGACGCTCGAACGCGTGATCCGCAAGAGTTGGGGGGTCACCCCGCATTTCGCCATGCGCCGGGCGCGGGCGCTCGACATGGCGGCGGCGCTGCTCGAAGTCGCGCTTGAAGAGGACGAGCCGGAAATGCGCCTGCGCTATTTCGACCAGTCCCATGTGACGCGAGAATTGCGCAGCCTGCTGGATACCACGCCCGGGCGCCTCCAGAAGGGAAGTCATCCGCTGCTGCGGATTACCATGGAAATCCGCCAGTCGCGGAGGGTCGAAATTCTGGCTGGAGGTACCAGCGAAAATCCCCGGCCCTGGCGCGATCCGAATGCCGAACCGCGAAGTGTCAATCGAACAGAGAGCTGACCGAACTTTCGTCTGCGATGCGGCGAACGGCCTCGCCGATCAGCGGGGCGATGGTCAGGATGCGGATACGCTGCGAATCCTTGGCATCATCCGTTGGACGGATCGAATCGGTAATGACCAGTTCTTCCAGCGCCGACCCGTCGACGCGGGCAACCGCACCGCCGGACAGCACCCCATGGGTGATGTAGGCAGTCACGCTCTTCGCGCCCTGATCGAGCAGAGCCTGCGCGGCGTTGCAGAGGGTCCCGCCCGAATCGATGATGTCGTCGATAAGGATACAGTGGCGGCCCGACACGTCGCCGATGATGTTCATCACCTCGCTATCGCCCGGACGGTCACGGCGCTTGTCGACGATGGCCAGCGGCGCGTTGTCGAGCCGCTTGGCCAGCGCACGGGCGCGCACCACACCGCCAACGTCGGGCGACACGACCATCAGGTCCTGGTCGCCATACCGCGCTTGAATGTCCGCGGCCATGACGGGCGCGGCGAACAGATTGTCGGTCGGGATGTCGAAGAAACCCTGGATCTGGCCCGCATGCAGATCGACTGCAAGAACGCGGTCGGCGCCTGCCTCGGTAATCAGGTTCGCAACCAGCTTGGCTGAAATCGGGGTCCGTGGCCCCGGTTTCCGGTCCTGCCGGGCGTAGCCGAAATAGGGCACGACCGCCGTGATGCGCCGCGCCGATGCCCGCTTGAGCGCATCGATGCAGATCAGCAGTTCCATCAAGTTGTCATTCGCCGGATAACTCGTCGACTGGACGACGAAAACATCCTCACCGCGTACGTTCTCGTGGATTTCGACGAAGATTTCCTCGTCGGCGAAGCGGCGCACCTGCGCATCGACAAGCGGCATTTCGAGATAGGCTGCGATCGCACGCGCGAGCGGCAGGTTCGAATTGGCGGCCATGATCTTCATGCGGCGAATCCTTGGGAAAGCTGGCTGAGCGCCCCGCCTAGCCGAGCGTCATGGATATGCAACATGTCAGACGGGCATTTCCCCGCCCGGCGCAGCTTATTTTGCCCGGTGCTCGCCCTTGATCCAGCGCACCGTGCCGGAACTGGCGCGCATCACGACGCTTTCGGTCGTCATGCGGCCGTCACGCAGATATTTCACGCCTTCCAGCAGCGAACCGGAGGTGACTCCGGTAGCGGCAAAGATGCAATCGCCCTTCACCAGCTCGTCACGGGTGTAGATCCGGTCGAGATCGTCGATCCCCCACTTGGCGGCGCGTGCCTTCTCGTCGTCGTTGCGGAAAACGAGGCGACCGTTGAATTGGCCACCCACGCAGCGCAGAGCCGCAGCGGCCAGCACGCCTTCCGGCGCGCCGCCCTGACCCATGTACATATCGATGGTCGTATCTTCGTCCGTAACCGCGATCACGCCGGCGACGTCGCCATCGCCGATCAGCACCACGCCGCAGCCGAGGTCGCGCAGTTCCGCGATGAGATCGGAATGGCGCGGACGATCGAGCACGCAGACGATGATGTCGCCAGGCTCGACACCCTTGGCAGCGGCAACGGCCTTCACGTTTTCGGTCGGCGATTTTGCCAGGTCGATGATCCCCTCGGGATAGCCGGGACCGACAGCCAGCTTGTCCATGTAAACGTCGGGCGCATTGAGCAGGCACCCTTCCTCCGCCGCGGCCAGCACCGCCAGCGCGTTGGGACCGGCCTTGGCGGTAATCGTCGTGCCTTCCAGCGGGTCGAGCGCAATATCGATCTTGGGACCCTTGCCCTGCGCCCCGCCGACCTTTTCGCCGATGAAGAGCATGGGCGCCTCGTCGCGCTCGCCTTCGCCGATGACGACCGTGCCGTCCATGTAGAGTGTGTCGAAGGCCTTGCGCATCGCTTCCACGGCAGCGGCATCGGCAGCCTTCTCGTCGCCGCGGCCGATAAGCCTCGAGGCGGCCACCGCCGCAGCTTCGGTCACGCGGACCATTTCGAGGACGAGGACGCGATCGAGCGGGTTGTCGGCAGGCGAGTTCATAATGGGTTCAGTCCTCGGAAAGCTGGTAGGGCTATGGATGGGCGATCCACCCGCTGGCAAGAATTCGTATGCGCGGCCGGATAGACAGGGAGCTTTGCATTGTCGAGACACTGGCGCGTCGGGCCGTTTATAGTGCTGGGCCTTTTACTGGCCGCCCCGCTTGCCGCGCAGGACGAATCCGGAGAGACGATCGACATTCTCGTCCCTCCCGAAGATTACCTTCCTCCCTCCGAAGATTGCAGTGCCGAGCAGGAAGCCGCGTCGATCTCGGGCGAGATCATCGTGTGCCGCAGGCGCTCGGATGGCGGCGAATACGGCTACGACAAAGAACGGGCCGAACGCGAATATGCCGAAGAAACCATGTATAAAGGAAATCCGCGGACCCCCGATTTCATTCTGGATTGCCAGGATCAGGGTTGGCCTGTCGGTTGCGTTCGTTTCGGCAAGGTCCCCCCACCCGCATTGATAATTGACATCAAAGCGCTCCCGGAAGCGCCCCCCGGCTCCGATGCAGATCGCGTTGCACGCGGTTTGGCGCCGCGGGGAAGGAACGCGGCAACCTCCGCACCAACCGAACAGTCGGTTCAGCAAGAAGAGCTCGGCCTTCCCCCCGTGCCGGGCAGCAATGTCAGTCCTTCAGAATCGGCATCACCAGAGGCGGAGCCGTCAGACTAGGCGATCCCTCCAGCAGCTCGAGCGCCTTGGTGACGCAACGCTCCGGTCCTTCGTGCGTGACCATCGCCACCAGCACTTCGCCGCCTTCGTGGTCACGCCCGCGCTGGATCAGGCTCTCGATCGAAACTTCCGCATCACGCATCGCCGCGGTAATCTCGGCCAGCACGCCGGGCCGGTCGGTGACGGTAAAGCGGATATAGTCGCGCCCGATGCGATTGCCCGGATCGGCGGGCGGGAAGGTCTCCAGCTCCTCCACCGGGACGGAAAACGGCGCGCCCAGATCTCCCCGCGCAATGTCGATCAGATCGGCGACGACCGCGCTGGCGGTCGGCCCGGCCCCGGCACCGGCGCCCTGAAACAGCAGGCGGCCCGAGAAATTACCTTCCGCCACCACCGCATTGGTCGGGCCCGTCACGGCGGCAAGCGGATGGCCGCGGGCCACCAGGCACGGGCGAACCCGTTGCAGCAAGGCCGGCGTGCCGTCGCTTTCGTCGATGGAAGCGATGCCGACCAGCCGGACGACATAGCCCAGCGTCCCGGCCTGCGTGATGTCCGCCGCACGCACTTCGCCGATACCGGTCGCATCGACATTGGCGAAATCGACCCGCGCGCCAAAGCCGATGGCCGACAGGATGGCCAGCTTGTGCGCCGCATCCACACCTTCGATGTCGAATGTGGGGTCGGCCTCGGCAAAACCCTTCGCCTGCGCTTCCGCCAGCATGGCGTCGAAGTCGGCACCCGTCCGCTCCATTTCCGACAGGATGTAATTACAGGTGCCGTTGAGAATACCGTAGATCCGCTCGATACGGTTGGCCGCCGCTCCTTCGCGTAGGCCCTTCACCACCGGTATGCCGCCGGCAACCGCGGCCTCGAACTTCAGCGGCACGCCGCGCAGGGCGGCCTGTTCCGCCAGCGACAGGCCGTGATGCGCGATCATCGCCTTGTTCGCCGTCACGAAAGCCTTGCCCTCGTCCAGCGCCGCCCGCGCCAGCGTCAGCGCGGGTCCATCCGAGCCGCCTACCAGTTCGAGCACGACATCCACATCCGCCCGGGCGGCCATCGCCTGCATGTCGTCGACCCAGGCGAAAGGCGACAGGTCCACGCCGCGGTCGCGCGTGCGGTCGCGGGCGTTGACCGCAACGATCTGAAGCGCCCGCCCCGCGCGGCGTTCGATTGTCGAACGGTTGGTTTCGAGCAGCTCGATCACGCCGGTGCCGACAGTGCCGAGCCCGGCGAGGGCTATGCGTAAAGGATCAGACATGCCCGACCGCCTAGCGCAGCATTCCGGTCAGTTGGAACCAGTTTGTCTTGGAAAGGGTGAAGCCGGGCCTGTTCAGCCGCGGGTCCGCTCGCATTTCCCGAGCGCCTGGCGCACCAGCGCATAGTCCGCCGCCGCAATTTCCCGCGACCGCGGGTCCTGCGACAGATTGGCATTGGTCGGCAGGGTCTCCGGCAGTGCGCAGGCCAGCTGGTACCATTCCAGCGTATTGCGCTGCGGGGCGGTGGCGGACTGATCGACGATCTCGGTCCACGACACGCCCCAGCGCGGCTCCTGACCCGGGCGGCGCACGATCGTCACCGATACCGGACCGTCGTTCTCCGTATCGAGGAACAGCTGCGTTTCCGATTCCCCCACCAGCGTGCCCTGCACCGCCAGCGCGTCGCGGATCCCCGTTACTTTCGGCGGCGCATCCTGCGACAGCAGGGACGACAGCACCGGCCGTAGCCGGGTCTCGAACGCCTCGCTGTAAGGGAACTGGGCCTGCGGATCGATCAGCTGGATCTGATCGGCATGTCCCGGCACGGGCCGCGCGAACAGAATGACATCCTGCTTCTTCAGCTTGGGCGCCTTGCCTTTCGACGTCATGGGCACGTCGACCAGATAGCGCAAAGACTCGCCTACCGGAGTCGTGCCCGCGATCAGCGCAGACGTGCGCGCCTCGACGTAAAGCCTTACGAAACCCGGGGCGAGACCCGGGGAGCGTTCCCGCTCGACAGTAGCCTGATTGCGGATCTCCGCGCGCACCACCAGGGGAGCCGTGTCGGCCAGATCGACCAGATCGGCATAGGTCAGCGCCGGTGCCGTCGCCGCCGCCTGCTGAGCGCCCGCTGCGGATGGCACCATCGCCAGCGCCGCACAGGCGAGGAGCAGGCGTGAAGGCACTCGGGAATTCGACATGGGCAAGAATCTTTCTTTTGATGCGTCGGTGCTCGCGATTCGGAAAACCACCGGGGCCATTCAGGGTTCCTTCCCGGGAAGCACTGAATCCGCGGTTAACCGATAAAGCGTTTGCGGAGGGGGGGCTCCTTGGGTAAGGATCGCCCCGGACCCGAGTAAATGATACATTGTTGCTTGGGGGGAGGCGTCCGGGTTCTTATCGGGAACTTCGGTGCGTCTTTGCCGCTTGGCATTTCGTGCCCAGGTGGCGCAAACGCCTTAACGGCACCCATTTCTTGCCATTCAGGCGGGTCGCAATGGGTGTCAATCTGCCCCGGGTTACCGGGGCGCCGATGGAGTGATGCAACCGAATGGCTTATGCTGACCAACAGATGAGCGGCAATCGCGTCGTCGCGATCATCATTGTTGCCCTCATCCATATCGCTCTCGGTTACGCCCTCATCACCGGCCTCGCATATAATGCGGTCCAGCAGGTGGTCGAGCGTGTGACTACGATCGATATCGAGGAACCCCCGCCGCCCGAAGAAGAACCGCCGCCGCCGCCGCCGGAAGATATTCCGGATACGCCGCCGCCGCCGGTCGCACCGCCGCCGCCGATCAATATCGCGCCGGCTCCGCCTCCGATCCGGACGCAACAGACGATTCCGCCGCCGGCACCCCCGCGGCTCGTCATTCCGCCGCCGGCACCCCCGGCACCGCCGCCACCGCCGGCCGTTGACCGGACTTCCGGTGCTACCCCACGGGGTCAGTCTGGTTGGGCGCGCCGCATTCAGAGCAACTACCCTCGTCGTGCCGAACGTGAAGGCACCGAAGGCTCTGTGGGCGTAACAGTGACCATCAGCCCTGATGGCCGCGTATCATCCTGCAGTGTTTCGCGTTCGAGCGGATCGAGTGATCTCGATGCGGCAGCGTGTGACGGGATGACGCGTTATGCTCGTTACAACCCCGCCACCAATGCGGCAGGCGATCCCGTGCAGGACACGGTATCGACCACCATCGTCTATCAGCTGAATTAATTATCCCGCGCCTGCTGCGGCGGGCGGATATCGGAATTTTCAAAAGGATTATTCGTTATGACCTTCGAACTTCTTGCAGCTGCGGGTGAAGCAGCGCCGCAGAACTCCTTTGGCTTCATGGAAGCCATGGAACAGGGCGGCATCATTGCCTGGTCGATCCTCGCCGTTCTGGTGATCATGTCGGTCGGTTCGTTCTACATTCTCTTCACCAAGCTGCTCGAACAGCGCAAGGTGATGAGCCAGTACAAGGCCGTGCGCACCAACTTCTGGAAGGCCAACAGCCTTCGTGACGGCGCTACCAAGCTCGACAAGAACAGCGCATGGCGCCAGCTCGTCGACGATGCGATCCTCGCAGAAGATCAGCACGCCAAGATGACCGACAAGCTCGAAGCCCACGACTGGATGCACGGCTCGCTCGCGCGTTCGGAAGACACCATCAACTCCAAGCTTGCTGGCGGCCTGCCGTTCCTCGCAACGGTCGGTGCAACCGCACCGTTCGTCGGACTGCTCGGTACGGTTATCGGTATCTACCGCGCCCTGATCAACATCGGCATCGCCGGTTCGGCTTCGATCGACAAGGTCGCAGGCCCGGTTGGTGAAGCACTGATCATGACCGCCATCGGTCTTCTGGTCGCGGTTCCGGCCGTGTTCGCCTACAACTGGCTCCAGGGTCGTAACAAGCGCATCGCTGAAATGCTCGGCGCCTTCACGACCGACCTGCTTGCCTACATCAACTCGAACGGCACGGTGAAGCCGGCTGCCATGACCGCTACGTCGACGCAGCAGGCCGCCAAGGCTGCTCGTACGGCACCGGCAGGTGCGACCACCACGACCACGACTACGGTCAAGAAGTAATCGATCGGAACCCGGGGGCGGCTTCGGCCGTCCCCGACACCCTCGCATCGAACCCAAGAATTTCGAACGTTAGGAACTGAACCATGGCGATTTCGACAGGAGGTGGCGGCAATGCGCCCATGTCGGACATCAACACCACGCCACTCGTGGACGTGATGCTGGTGCTTCTGATCATCTTCCTCATCGCGGTTCCGGTCGCGATCCAGACCATCGAGAAGCTGGAAATTCCGGTTTTCGAATCGGTCGAATCTCAGGACAAGGTCGAAAACCTTCTCCTGACCGTCAGCACCAGTGACGATAACGGTGTTAGCGCCGGCGAACCCGGCTTCCAGGGCGCATCGCGCAATGGTGAATGCCGGGTATATTTCAACAACACCACCGCGGTGACGTCGGAAGAACTGTACGATCGGGCCTTTGAACGCCTCGACAACATCGTGCAGCGCGCCGGCGGTCCCGAAGTGATCATGAACGACCCGGAAAAGATTCCGCAGGTCCATATTCGTGGTGACGTCAATGCTCCGTGGTCGTGCGTTGCAGGTGCCATCTACAACGTCCAGGCGGCGGGTTATCCCACCGTCGGCTTCATCTCGAACCCGGTCGACCCCAACGGTTGATCGTGCGTTTCGCCAAGCAGATTAGGGAGTAATCCACTATGGCAATGTCAGGCGGTAGCGATGATGGCGCCCCGATGATGGAAATGAACATGACGCCGTTGATCGACGTCCTGCTCGTTCTCCTCATCATGTTCATCATCACCATCCCGGTCGCAACCCACTCGGTTGACATCGACCTTCCGGCACCCAGCCAAACCCCGCCCGACGTCACTGTCGAGCCGGACAAGAACAAGCTGGTGCTGACGGCAACCGACGAAATCCTGTGGAACGGCAATTCCATCGATCAGGGCCAGCTGCGTACGCTGCTCGATCAGTCGACACAGATGGCTGTCGAACCGGAACTGCAGTTCGAACCCGAACCCCTCGCCAGCTACGACCTTTCCGCAAAGGTCCTGCAGCTGATCAAGGTGAGCGGCGTCACCAAGTTCGGCTTCGTCGGCAACGAACGTTACAGGACATTCGGCAAGGCCGGTTGATCCAGCGGAACGTCGATAGAATACTCGGAAAGGGGCGGAGCGATCCGCCCCTTTCTTTTTACGATAGCCGGAACATTGGCTGGCATTCGGCCAATGCCGCTTAGTCGGCAGGCAAATCCACCTCGTCCACCCGCATGGCTGCACCGGCAAGGCTTTCCGCCTCCAGTAAAAGCTCGTCGTCGACCGAACCCTGCGGCGTCGCCTCGCGGCCGATCATGACCATGACCGGCACTGCAAGCGGGCTCACCCGGTCGAGCTCGACATGCACCAGCTGTTCGGCGGAACGGTCCAGAAGATCACCCAGTCGCCCGACATCTGTCAGCCGGGTTCGCGCATCCGCCCACGCCGCTTCGAGAAGAAGGTGGTCCGGCTCGTATTTGCGCAGTACGTCGTAGATCAGGTCGGTCGAGAAGGTGACCTGCTTGCCGGTCTTGCGCTTTCCCGGATGCTGGCGCTCCACCAGCCCGCCGATAACGGCAACCTCACGAAACGCGCGGCGCAGCAGGTGCGAATTCTGCACCCATTCGATGAATTCATCCTGCAGGATGTCGGGCGACAGCAAGGGGGCCGGATCCTTCACCGGTTTCAAGCCCCATACGGCGAGCGAATAATCGTTTGCCACAAACCCGCCCGGCATCAGGCCCCGGTCTTCCATCCGCCGCGTGATCAGCATGCCCAGGCTCTGGTTCGCGTTCCAGCCCTCGAAAGTGTAATAGACGCTGTAATGGCGCTTTGCGTGGGGGAAGCTTTCCACCAACAACTGCCCCGGCCCGGGCATCTGCGAGCGCCAGTCCTGCACTTCCAGCCATTCGCGTACGTCGTCGGGAAAGCGCGCCCAGCCGGCCCGATCGACAAGCATCGTGCGCACCCGGTCGGCAAGATGCGTCGTCAGCGGCAGCCGCGCGCCGCCGTAGCTGGGGATCATGGCGCTGGCCTTGGCTGCCTTCACGACGACTTCCATGTCCTGCACCTTGATCACCTCGAGGCTCATCCCCGCAAATGCGAAGGTATCGCCGGGACTTAGCGAGGCGGCAAAGCGCTCCTCGACCTTGCCGAGAGACCGTCCTCCGCGCCCTCGCCCCGCGCTAATGCGTACATCGAGCATTTCCGCATCGATAATGATCCCGGCGTTCATGCGGTGGCGCTGTGCCTGCTCGGGATGGCTCAGGCGCCAGACGCCGTCTGCGTCGCGCACGATGCGTTTGAACTTGTCGTAGGCCTTCAGGGCATATCCGCCGGTTTCCACGAAAGAGAGGACACGCTCCCAGATCTCTTCGTCCAGCCAAGCATAGGACAGGCTCGAGCGGACTTCCGCCAGCAGCTCGGCTTCCTGGAACGGTGCTGCGCAGGCGCAGGCCATCACGTGCTGGGCCAGCACGTCGAGTCCGCCGGGCCTGAATTCCTCGCCGTCGCGCTTGCCCTCGTCGACCGCCTCCTTCGCGGCCGTTGCCTCGAGGAATTCGAACCGGTTGCCCGGCACGAGCAAGGCGCGACTGGGCTGATCGAGCCTGTGGTTGGCCCGCCCGATGCGTTGCAGCAGGCGCGACGATCCCTTCGGGGCCCCCATCTGCACCACCAGATCGATATCGCCCCAGTCGACCCCCAGATCGAGGCTGGCGGTCGCCACCAGCGCGCGCAGCTCGCCGCGCGCCATCGCTCCCTCCACCTTCCGCCGCGCTTCCTTGCTCAGCGAACCGTGATGGACGCCGATCGGTAGGTTTTCCTCATTCACATCCCACAAATTCTGGAAGATGTACTCGGCGAGGAACCGGGTGTTAGTGAAGATCAGCGTCGTCCTGTTGGCCCTGATCTGCTCGTATAGCTGCGGTATGGCCCACGTCGCCGCATGCCCGCCCCAAGGCACGCGCTCCTCGTCCGGCAGCAGGATTTCGACCTCCGCCCGTGCCCCAGCCTCGCCCTCGACCAACCGGACACTGTCGATATCCCCCCACGGCGCCAGCCATTCACGAAACCCTTCCGGATTCGCCAGCGTTGCCGACAGCGCCGCTCGTCGCATGCCCGGCGCAATCGCCTGTAGCCGCGCCAGCGCCAAGGCGAGCAGATCGCCCCGCTTGCCCGTCGCGAACGCATGTACTTCATCAATCACCACCCGCTTCAGCCCGCGGAACAGTTCGAAGCTGTCGGGATAGGAAAGCAGCAGAGACAGGCTTTCCGGTGTCGTCAGCAGGACGTGCGGTGGTCGTGTCCGCTGGCGCTTCTTGCGGTCCGAAGGCGTATCTCCGCTACGGGTTTCGACCCGGATCGGCAGGTCGAGCTCTTCGATCGGCGTCAGAAGATTGCGCTGCACGTCATGCGCCAATGCCTTGAGCGGGGACACATAAAGGGTGTGCAAACCCTCGGGTGGCTTATCACCATCGAGGCGCGAGGGCGTGAAATCGGCCAGCGTCGGGAGAAAGCCTGCCAACGTCTTCCCAGCCCCGGTGTCGGCCACCAGCAAGGCGTGCCGGTCGGCATCGCTGGCATCCAGCATATCAATCTGATGACGCCTGACACGCCAGCCGCGTCCGGCAAACCAACCTTCCAGTTCTGGTGGCACAACGGATTGCATCAGGACAGAAGCGATGGAGCCGTGGTTTCGGTTCCGACCCCGCGCAGTTGCCGCGTGTCCACTCTACATTTCTGGGTCGGGGGCCGTTTCATCTATAGGCTTCGGCGGCTTTACGATTTCGCCCAAGCTATCCGCATCCACATCCAGAAGTTCAGCCAGCCGGCTCCGTTCGGCGGAGGTAAGATCCGCATACGCACGTTCGGCGGGGAGCGAACCCATCGCTTCTTTCATCGACGATTCCATGTCTCCGAACCCGCTCATCATGGAGGGCAATGCCTGCATGCTGGCCTGCATCACCTGTGGATCGGAGAACAACGCCATCGATTCTTTCGCATAAACGCCGCCGGTAGGTGTGGCGAAAAATGCAGAAATGTCGTTCAACTGGTTCTCGTCGAACCGCACGGCATAGGCTTTGGAAAGGCCGTCCCGCATCGGACCTTCCATCGCCGAGAACATGCCACCCATCTTGCCGGTCAGGACGTCCAAGATGACATCGACGCGCTGATCATACGCAGGGTCGAGCATGGACAGTATCTCGACCTGCTCGGCTTCGCCAAGCTGCGCGATCGCCTCCTGTTCAACCTCGAGCCGCGAACCCAGGATGAATTCCGGTGTCGCGAACATGGAGACCATCGGACGCACCATCTTGTCCATCATGTCGCCCATCATCTTGCCATAGAAGCCTTCGGGCATCATCTGGCCAACGACTGCCTCGGCCATGGGCAGCCGCGATTGCTGCTCTGAAGTTAGGGGCTCGGTTTGAAAGAGGCCGGCCATCAGACCCGCGAATTCTTCCATCCTCTCAGGCGTCGAACTTGCCGACTCATCGCTGTCCACATCTTGCGCAAACAGCGGGTTCGCAGCAGCAAGTGCTGCGATCGCTATCGTTGTCCTGATCAATTTTCGCATCACTTCCCTCCCTGATGTTACCGCTGGATCAATGGCCGGCCTGTGGCCCCCGCTGAAGACCGGACGCTTCAAGCTGCGCATCGATCTGTGCAACAAGTCGGTCCAGGCCTTCTTGGCTCTCGCTTTCGGCGCGAGCGACAAGGACATCCTGCGTGTTCGAAGCCCGTAGCAGCCACCAGCCATCGTCGGTCGTTACCCGCACACCATCGGTTGTGTCGGCAACCGCATCGCTCGCAGCGATCCTGCCGGCGATCTCTTCGATCGCAGCGAACTTGCGGCTCTCATCGACCTGAAACCGCATTTCAGGCGTGTTGACCATAGGCGGCATCGCTCCGCGCAACTGGGTAACCGATCGGCCAAGCCGCGCTGCCGCGGTCATCAGTCGGACACCCGCATAGAGTGCATCGTCATACCCGTAATACTCGTCCGCGAAGAAGACATGCCCGCTCATTTCGCCTGCGAGCGGCGAACCTGTTTCCTTCATCTTGGATTTTATCAGCGAATGGCCGGTCTTCCACATTACGGGATTGCCGCCGTGCGTCGCCACGTGATCGAACAGCGCTCGGCTGGCCTTCACATCGGCAATGATCGTCGCGCCCTTCGTCCGTGCCAGCAGGTCTTCCGCGTAGATCATGAGCAACTGATCGCCCCAGATTACGCGCCCCTCGCCATCGATTGCACCGATGCGATCTCCATCCCCGTCGAACGCCACACCAAAATCGAGCGACTTGTCGGCGACAAGCTTTCGCAGGTCCTCGAGATTTTCCTCTACCGTCGGGTCGGGGTGGTGATTGGGGAAATTCCCATCGACCTCGGTAAACAAGAGGTGATGTTCGCCCGGAAGCCGCGCCGTCAGTTTTTCAAGAGCGGGGCCGGCAGCGCCATTGCCTGCGTCCCACCCGACCTTGAGACTGTCCAGCACACCTGGTTCAACGCCGTTCAGTGCCTCAATCATACGCTCGATATAGGCGTCGATTACGTCGCGACTTTCAACTTCGCCCGATCCGTCGGCCCATTCACCTTCTGCGCCGCGGCGGCCCAGTTCCTGGATATCTGCGCCGAAGAACGGCCGACCCTGGAACACCATTTTGAAACCGTTGTAATTTGCCGGGTTGTGGCTGCCGGTGATCTGAATGCCGCCATCGACATCATCGGCGGATGCTTCCGCGTAATACAACATCGGCGTCGGCCCCATGCCGATCCGGACGACATCCATGCCCGATGCGGTCAGTCCCTCGATCAAAGCGTGTTCGAGCAAAGGCGAACTGACCCGACCGTCATATCCGACGGCAACCTTGCTCCCACCCGCCTCAGCAAGCATGGTTGCAAACCCGCGGCCGATTGCCCGCGCATCGTCCGGGCCCAAGGTCTCCCCGATAATGCCGCGAATGTCATACTCGCGCAGAACGGTGGGATCGAAAGCATGGCTCATTCTGGACGCTCCGGTTTTTCGTGATTTGTGTCACTTAGCAATAAGTCGCGGGCAGCGTTGAGTTCCTGCATTGCCGCGTTCGAACCGCCTCTGTCGGGATGTATCATGGCAGTTCTGCGACGATGCGCCTCGCGTATTTCGCGGCGATCGGCCCCCACACCTACGCCCAAGAGCGAACGCGCTTTTTCTATACCGATCTGATTGGCTGGCTTTGCCTGGAGGTATTCCCATGGCCATTTTCCGAATATCCAGCGACATGCAACCGAAAGCAGCACCAAAAGCGCTATGAGCCGGATCACTGCGCGCCGCCTTCGGAATTTTCGTTGCCGCTACCCGGTAAACGCAGGCTCGCGACAAGGCCGCGTAGCTCTTGCCGTGCAACAAGGTGGCTCGTGCCAAGATCGCCCAGCTGTCCCTTGTCCAGCAAGGTCAATCCAGAGGGGAAGAGCTCACGATAAACGACGCGTTCTGACAGTCCCTTGGCCACGCGAAAACCAACACGTTTCGCCATTTCGCCCAGGGCCTGTTCGATACGGGCCATATTGCGCGCTTCGGTATAACCCGTGCGGTTGCGGACAACGACCCAGTCCATTTGCGCGCGCTGTTGTTCGATCGAGGTCCTGCTGCGCTTCAGCCGCGCTTCCCAGATCAGTTCGGCATAGAAGGACAGCTTCTTTACCTTGAAACTCTCCCCTTCGACCTGACCTATGAGATCGAAATCGACGAAACTGTCGTTCATTGGGGTGACTAGCGTGTCGGCAGTGGTCGCGGAATGCCGAGCGAGCGGGTCGTCACGCCCCGGCGTATCGATGACGATAAAGTCCGCACCGGCCGCCTGCTTTTCGATCAAGGCTTCCATGGCGCCTTCGTCCATACCTTCGACGACATGACAGCGAGCTGTCGGCAGAGTGATCGAACGACGCCGCATCGTTTCTGCGCGGTTTTCGAGATAGCGATGCATCGTCCGCTGTCGATGATCGAGATCGAAAGTGACGACATTGGCACCCTGGAACGCGAGGGCGACGGCGACATGCACTGCTGTCGTCGATTTGCCCGTTCCGCCCTTTTCATTGGCGAAGACAATGCGGTGAGGTTGCGAAACCATCAGGAAAAAGCTGGAAAAATCATGCTGCGCAATTCCCTATCCGCCCCTTCACGCGGCGGCAACGCGCCTAGTGCCCGGAAGGCGTTTTTTTCCAGAATGACGCATCCCTACTAGCGCAATGCCGATCATTTGATAATCTTCGCCGATCCGGGTCGCGTGCGACGGGCGAGACACGACAGCAAGTCGGCAGCCGTGAACTGTTTTCACAATGGGGGACCCCGGATTATGAAAAAGGCATTTCTCGCGGCACTAGCCGTACTGTCGATGACCGGCCTGGTGTGCCAGCCCGTTCTGGCACAAGGCAAATCGTCCGGTCGGAAGGCACAGGATCGTGCGACGACGGAAATTCCACGGTGCACCCGAAATCTCGGTACGATTGCGGTCGTCGAGCCGGACGACAAATGGTGGCGTGAACTCAATCTCGGCAGCCCAGAACAGATCATCCGCGTCTTCGTTCAGCGTTCGGGTTGTTTCACCATGGTCAGCCGAGGTCGTGCGATGCAGAGCCGTGCGATGGAACGGGCATTGCAGGAACAGGGGGAGCTTCAGGACGGACAGAATGTCGGGCTGGGCCAGGTGGTGACTGCCGATTACTTCCTGCAACCCGATATTGTCAGTGCGAATAGCAATTCCGGCGGTGGGGGCGGCGCCTTGGGCGGTGTCGTCGGAGGCCTGTTCGGCCGCGCTGCAGGGGCGCTTGCGGGCGGCATTCGGGTGAAAAAAGGCGAAGCGAACGTCGTGCTGTCGCTCGTCAATGCGCGCACTACTGTCGAAGAGGCGCTGGTCGAAGGGTATTTCCAGAAAAAGGATCTTGGCTGGGCCGCTGGGGGCGGCCTGTTCGGCGGGGGAGGAGGGGCTGCCGGGGGTTTCGGCGGCTACGAAAATACCGCTATCGGCCAGATCATCGTGCTCGCCTATCTCAACGCTTATACCGATATGGTAACCCAATTGGGCGGCCTGCCGCTCGATGCGGCGGCGGCAGCACCCGAGGCGCGCTGAGAAGCACCGGCTTGCAAGTTATGGGGCGGGACGGCACAGGACGCCCGCCCTTTATCGTAACCGGGAGCAGGCTCCTTGCAAACCGTCACCCAATTATCCGAACTGCGTCGTGAAACTGATGCCTTTCAGGCCACCGGTACACTCGCACTGGTGCCGACGATGGGGGCACTGCACGAAGGCCATCTGACGCTGGTACGAGAGGCTAGCCGGGCGGCCGACCACGTCGCAGTATCGATATTCGTAAACCCTCGACAATTCGGCGCGAACGAAGACCTGGACGCCTACCCGCGACAGCTTGCGCGAGATGCCGCTTTGCTGGAGGCAGAGGGGGTTTCCTTGCTCTGGGCCCCTCCCCCGGGAGAAGTTTACCCCGAAGGTTATGCGACCAACGTATCGGTTTCAGGTGTTAGCGAAGGCCTCTGTGGGGCCAATCGCCCCGGCCATTTCGATGGTGTCGCGACGGTGGTCTGCAAGCTGTTCAATCAGGTCCGACCCGACATGGCTTTCTTCGGTGAGAAAGACTGGCAGCAGTTGGCCGTAATACGCCGGATGGCCAGAGACCTGGACCTTACCCGGCCCCATGTCGATGCGATCCACGGCGTCGCAATCGTGCGAGAAGACGATGGACTCGCGATGAGCAGTCGCAACGCCTATCTCACAGTTGAAAATCGTGCCGCCGCCGCAACTCTGCCGCGGGAGATGCGCTTGGCAATCGAGCGCATCGGCGCAGGTGATGCGACCGGGTCTGTTCTCGCAGCCTTTCGTAACCGGCTGCTCGATGCAGGGTTCGATTCCATCGATTACGCCGAATTTCGCGATGGCCGCGACCTTGCCCCTGCGAGTGAGCCTGGTCCTGGCGACCGATTTTTCGTAGCTGCACGAATCGGCGGGACGCGGCTGATCGACAATATGCCGGTTGCATAGCGCCAGCCTTTCCAGCCCTACCTACTTTGCGAAGCGGCCTTTGGAGATCATCTGCTAGTGAGAGAAGTTGGAGCGGGTAAGGGGAATCGAACCCCTCTAGCCAGCTTGGAAGGCTGGAGCATTACCACTATGCTATACCCGCTCGGGTCAGGCGCCATTGCCACCGAAGCCGCGCCTGCGTCAACACGCTATTGCGTTTCTTCGCTTGCTTCGCCGTCCTCATCTTCTGTTTCCGTCGCCAAGCTTTCGGCCAAGGTAGGTTTTTCGACCTCCGCCGGCTGTTCTGCGGTGTACACCTCTATCTCGACGCGGCGATTTGCCAGCCTTCCCTCTTCATTGGGCGAACCGTCGGGCAGCGCATTGGGCGCTGCCGGATTCTGTTCACCGAAGGCGATGACGGAAATACGGCTCGCTTCCACGCCGTTTTCGACAAGCCAGTCTCGAACGGCTTCGGCGCGGGCACGAGAGGCTCGCATGTTCGCATCGTCACTACCGCCACTGTCGCTGTGTCCACGAAGGACGATCGCCCCTCCGCCGGTCACCTGCGGCGAGGCGAGTACGGTCGCCAGCTCCGCCCGGGCTTCCTGAGAAAGTTCGGCGCCATCCGGAAAGATGATCCGGGTTTCCAGGGATTCCGGCGGGCTGAGGCTATCGATCGGCTCGACCTGAAATTCCGGACGGAAGATCGATCGTTTACCTTCAGCGGGTTCTTCCGGGGCGGTTGGCGGCTGTTCGCTGTTGCACGCCGCCAAGAGTAACGTCGAAACAACGATTGCGACGTGGTATCCATGCCGGTTCATCAATTCATGTTCCTTGCTCGGCGGTCTTGCTGCGCTTTCGCTCGCGTTTCGCGGCCGCGTCCTGTGCGGTACGTTCTTGTGGTGGAGCGAAACTGACTATGACATCGCCAGCCCGCGGTTCGGGTCTAGCCGCATGTGTGAAGAAGCGGATCGTCCCATTCTCTCGCAGCAGCAATAGCATTGCTGCTGCATCCGGCAAACGTTCGCGCGCTGCTTCGAAATCGAATTCGTCCGAGAGCTTGGTCTTGCGGAAGACCCATCCGCGCGAGAGGCGCTCGTTGACGTCTTCGACGCCGAACCCGCTTTCAAAGAGCGCGCGGCCACGAATGCTGCTGGGAAGCGAATGCCGATCATCTTCATCCACAGCGTCACCGAGCTGGAAGACGGTGTCTCTGCCGATTTCGTATGCAAACTCGTTGCAAACCAATGCGTTATAAGCCTCGTTCTCCGTTGCGGCGACCAGGACGGCGTAGGGGGTTAGATCCAGATTATGCTCGGTCGCTTCGTTGAGGATTTCGCCGTGATAGAACGGCAGGCCATTCTGCCGGGCTAGTGCGAGACGTTGCCAGCTCGCATCGACCACCATGACCGGCGCCTTGAGCTCTTTCATCATCATGGCCAGCGATATGGTCCACGGCGTGCTGCCGACTATGATGATGCCCGGCCGATTGCTGCCCTTCAGGTTGAGCAGCTTGGCGACCAGATCGATCGTGAAACCATGGGCGACGATCGTTACGACGACCACGGCAAAGCTGAGGCCGATCAGGGCAGTCCCGTCATAGCCGATTTCTTCCAGGCGTAGCGCGAACAGGCCGGAGATTGCGACGAGCACGATCCCGCGAGGGGCGATCCACGCAAGAAAGAGCCGCTCGTTCCATGGAACCGAACTGCCCAGCAGGCTGAGCAGTATCGTGGCCGGGCGGACCAGGAAGAGCAACGCGAGCAGGAAGAGACCGAAGTTCCAGTTGAGGTATGCCAGTTCCTCGAATTTCAGGCTCGACGACAAGAGGATGAAGATACCGGAGATCAGGAGAACGGCCACGTTCTGTTTGAACGGATGGATGCTCCGCAGGGACGTCACGTTCATGTTTGCCAGCGCCACACCCATGACGGTGACGGCAACAAGGCCTGCCTCATGCTCGATCTGATTGGACAGGACGAAGACCACGATCACCGCTGTCAGCAGCACCGGGACCTTCAGGAATTCCGGGACGGTGCCGCGCGGGAAGGCCCATGCGATCGCTGCCGCAGCCACATAACCGATTACGCCGGCAAGGATTGCTGCGAAGATCAGCGGCGGGACGACTTCGAACAGGCCCGAGCCCGGCGACGCGGTGACTGCCCGGAAATATTCATAGGCGACAACCGCGAACAGAGCGCCGATCGGATCGTTGACGATAGCTTCCCACTTGAGGATCGCTGCCGGTCTCGATTTCACCGATGATTGCCGCAACAAGGGCATGACGACGGTCGGGCCGGTGACCACAAGAATACCCGCAAACAGGATCGCAACGGGCCATTCGAGCCCACCGATCGAATGTGCGGCGAAGGCCCCAAAGACCCAGGCGATCGGACCGCCCAGGATAACAAGGCGCCAAACAGCTTCGCCTGCGTGCCGCAATTCGCGGAGGTCGAGGCTCAGGCCGCCTTCGAAGAGGATAAGCGCAACGCCGATCGCCACCATCGGATCGAGCAGCTCGCCGAAGGCATGTTCGGGATCAAAGAGCCCGAAGACCGGACCCGCCAGAAATCCAGCGGCCAGCATGAGGACGATTGCTGGCCACCCGGTACGCCAGGCAAGCCATTGAGCGCCTATGCCCAACATGCCCACCATCGCGATGACTAATGACTGTTCCATGCCCCCCCTCTGGCTGCGCGACTATATCGCAAGTCCGGGCGCCCACACGGCGCCAGCCCTACCAATGCCCGACCCTGGTATTATTTCCATCGCTATGCGCGATTCATGCGCCGGCGAAATTCATCAATGCGCTTACGTCGACCGAGCGTTCGGCGAGCTTTGCCCGACCACCAAGTTCGGGCAGATCAATAACGAATGCGGCGCGAGTGACCAACCCGCCCGCATTTCGCAACAATTCCGTCGCCGCTGCAGCGGTGCCGCCTGTTGCAAGAAGATCGTCGACGATCGCTACCGCTTGGCCCTGTGCAATGGACTGCGGGTCCATTTCCAAACGGTCGACTCCATATTCGAGTTCGTAATCTACGCCTATAACGCGGCAAGGCAACTTTCCGGGCTTGCGTATCGGAATGAACGGTAATTCCAGCCGCGCGGCGACGGCCGCACCAAAGATGAAACCGCGCGCCTCCATGCCGGCGATTGCCTCAGCGCCCGAACTTTCCCTGGCAAGCCATTCTATGGTCGCGGCAAAGCCAGGCCCATGACCGATGAGGGTGGTAATGTCGCGGAACTGGATTCCTGCCTTGGGAAAGTCCGGGATTGTCCGGACAAGGGCTTTGAGCTCGGCAGGCGTCATGGCGTCGACCCTCTAAACAAAGAAGCCCCTTGCATCCTAAAGATGCAAGGGGCGCATATCATCTTGAGATCAGAGATAATCTAGGCGGCTTTGCGCTTGGTCGCTGCCCAGATCTGCTTCTTGGAGAAGTACGCAAGCACAGTCGCGAAAAGCAGGAAGATCAATACCGGCCAACCTGTCTGCTTGCGCTTCACCAGCGTGGGTTCGGCTGTCCATGTCAGGAATGCGGCTACGTCGGTGGCCATCTGCTCGATGGTGGCTTCGGTGCCATCATCGAAGGTCACCTGACCGGCAGTCGTCAGCGGAGGAGCCATCGCAAGGTTGAGGTTCGGAAAATAGGGGTTGTGATGCAGGCCCGGAGCCGGCGCGGCTTCGGGATGTTCTGCCAACAGTTCCGCGGACGGTTCCTGATAGCCCATCAGCAGCGAGGCGACATAATTCGTGCCATCATGGCGCGCCTTGGTCATCAGCGAGAGATCAGGCGGAATGGCATTGTTGTTGGCTGCAGCCGCTGCGACATTGTTGGGATAAGGCGACGGGAAGTAGTCCGTAGGCAGGCCAGGACGCGTGGTCGCTTCGCCGGTGTTCGGGTCGATACCGGGCACCTGCTTGGATGCCGCGAAAGCCTTCACCTGACCTTCGTCATAGCCGATCTGTTCGAGATCGCGGAACGCGACGAACTTGAGGCTGTGACAGGCCGAGCAGACTTCGTTGTAGACCTTGAAGCCACGCTGAAGCTGCTGAACGTCCCATTTTCCGAAAGGCCCATCGAACGAATAGGCGATATCCCGCGGCTCTTCATAAGGAAGGTGAGCAGGTGCCTCTTCCGTAATCGCGGCGTAGGCGCCAACCACGAAGGAATACAACGCTACGACCGCGAAGCCGAGGCCGACGAGAATTGCGACAAGGCGGATGCTGAGAAGCTTGGTCATTTCTTTTCTCGTACTCGCTTAGGCAGCCGTCTTGGCGTTTTTGCCGAGCACTGCCTTGTCGTCCGAGCCGAGCACGGCTTCGGTTATCGAATAGGGCAGCGGTTCCGGCTTCTCGATCTGGCTGACGATCGGAATGATCACCAGGAAGTGAAGGAAATAGTAAGCCGTGGCGATCTGGCTCAACATCACGAAGGGTTCTTCGGCCGGCGCACCGCCGCAATAGAACAGCACGGCCATGGCAGGGATGAGACCGAACCAGAAGAACTTGCGGAACATCGGACGGTAATGGCCGCTGCGCACAGGCGACTTGTCGAGCCAGGGGAGGAAGAACCAGATCAGGATCGAACCGAACATCGCGATCACGCCCATCAGCTTGGCCGGAATGAACAGGAAGTCGACCGTGAAGGCGCGAAGGATCGCGTAGAACGGCCAGAAGTACCATTCGGGCACGATGTGCGCCGGCGTCGAAAGCGGGTTCGCTTCGATGTAGTTATCCGGGTGGCCCAGCGTGTTCGGCAGGAAGAATACCAGCGCGAAGTAGAGGATCAGCGCCACACCCAGACCGAAGCCGTCCTTCGCCGTGTAATACGGGTGGAAGGGCAGCGTGTCGCTTTCCTGCTTCACTTCCACGCCCGTCGGGTTCGACGATCCCGGAATGTGGAGCGCCCAGATGTGCAGGATAACAACCCCTGCGATTACGAAGGGCAGCAAGAAGTGGAGGCTGAAGAAACGATTGAGAGCCGCATTGTCCGGAGCGAAGCCGCCCAGCAACCAGACCTGAATCGGCTCGCCCACCAGTGGGATTGCGCCAAACAGACCGGTGATGACCTTGGCGCCCCAGAAGCTCATCTGACCCCAGGGAAGCACGTAGCCCATGAAGGCGGTGGCCATCATCAGCAGGAAGATGACGACGCCCAGCAGCCAGATCATTTCACGCGGGGCCTTGTACGAGGAGTAGAAGAAGCCGCGGAAGATGTGCAGGTAGACGACGATGAAGAAGAAGCTGGCGCCGTTGGCGTGCGCATAGCGCATCATCCAGCCCCAGTTTACGTCGCGCATGATATGTTCGGTCGTGGCAAATGCCACCTGGGCGTTGGCAGCATAATGCATCGCCAGCACCACGCCGGTCACGATCTGAAGCACCAGGAAGAAGCCGGCCAGAACGCCGAAATTCCAGAAATAGCTCAGATTGCGGGGAACAGGATAGCCTGCACCGACAGCGTTATAGACGAGGCGCGGCAGCGGCAGCTTCTCGTCGAAGAACCTCATGACCGGATTGGTCGGGGTATATTCCTTGGCCCAGGGAAAGCTCATCGTATCGTCTCTTCTCTCTACGCTCAGCCGACCTGAATGACGGTGTCCGAGGTGAACTCGTATTCCGGCACTTCGAGATTTGCCGGCGCGGGACCCTTACGGATACGGCCAGCCGTATCGTAATGCGACCCGTGACAGGGGCAGAAATAGCCGCCGTACTCGCCTTTGACTTCGCCTTCGGCGGCACCGAGGGGAACACAGCCGAGGTGGGTACAGACGCCCATGGTCACGAGCATGTCTTCGTGACCTTCCTTCGTCCGTTCCTCGAGAGTCTGCGGATCCCGCAAGCTGCTGGTATCGACGGCGTTGGCCGCCTGGATTTCAGCACCCGTCAGGCGACGCACGAACAGCGGCTGCTTGCGAAACACTGCCTTGATGGCCTGTCCCGGCTCGATCGCCGAGACATCGACTTCCGTCGAACTGGCGGCAAGGACGTCTTTCGACGGCGCCATCTGGCTGATCAACGGATATACGACGGCAAGACCGCCGATACCCGCAGCACTGACTGCAGCGATGTCGAGAAAGTCACGGCGGCGGATACCGTCATCGGTAACGACTGCCGTTTCGGAAGTTGCGGTTGCAGCGGTGTCTGCCATCAGCGCTTTGCCTTGCCTGCCTTGGTATTGCGCCGTGGCCCGGACGGGTTAGGCGCAAAGTGCGAATCCATGGCCGGACCTATCCGAAAGCCGGTACGCCCGAATATACGGTACGTGCGCGGAAGCCCCCAGTGTGCCCGGTTTGGACGCGCCTCTAGCCGCTATGCGGCAGGTTGCCAACCGCCATTTTGGCAAGCTTTGTACGTCAAGGTGCAATCGCGGCAGGGATCACACGGGTAGTGCGATGACACTGAGCTGCCTGCCCCCGGTTTCCTCGCCCCGATGCGTTGCGCGCCTGAACGAGAAGAAGCGATGGGGCTGCGCATAAGTGTCTTCGCGCAGATCCTCGACATCGCGGACACCTGCATCGCTCAGGCACTGGTACACATAGGCTGGCAGATCGAACTGGTAATGGCCGGGGCGCCCGGTTGCGAAGAATCGTGCATCGCGATTGTCGAACTGTTCGCGAAATCCCTGATCGACTTCGTAGCTGCCCTGCGCGATCGTGGGGCCGATTGCCGCCTTTATATCGGGTGCATGTGCACCCAGCGACACCATCGCCGCCACCGTGTGCTCCAGCACGCCGCCCACTGCTCCGCGCCAGCCAGCATGCGCTGCACCGACAACGCCGGCTTTGGCATCGCTCAGCAGAACCGGAGCACAATCGGCGGTGACAATGCCCAATGCGATACCCCGCCTGGCGGTGACGAGCGCATCGGCTTGCGGTGGTTCGGGCCATGGCTCATCGACGATCACGACCGTCGCCGAATGTATCTGGCGCGGACACATCAATTTCGCGCCGCGGGCTATGTCGTCGGCTTCCAGACCAATCGACGTCGAGAAGCCATGGGGAATGCCATCGAGCAGGTCGGCCTTCAGGAAACCACTCACCACGCGATCATCCCAGCGAACGCGTGACCTGCTCGAACGTGTCGCGCGAGAGTTTTGGCGCAGCAGCAACTCTTTCGAGTGCGTTGCGCATCAACTTGGCGCGCCCTTCTTCGATGCGGCGCCAGCGCCCCAGGGAAGGGATAAAGCGGGCTGCCGTCTGCGCATTGATCGGATCGAGTTCCAGAACGAGGTCGGCGATCATGTCATAGCCCTCGCCATCCGCCGCGTGAAATGCGGAAGGATTTGCCGCGAAGGCCATATAGAGCGAGCGCACTCTGTTGGGGTTCTTCAACGTGAAGTCCGGGTGAGCGCGCAGAGCTTTCACATGATCGATGGCGTGCGGATGAAGCGAACTGGCCTGCAACGCGAACCATTTGTCGATGACCAGCGCATTGCCTGCGTAGCGATTGTAAAAATCTTGCAGCTTGTCGGTGCGTTCCGGGCTGTCCAAGCCGGCAAGGACCATCAAAGCGCCCTGACGATCGGTCATATTGTCCGAATGGTCGTACTGATAGGCAGCGAGTTCGGCTGCCTTTGCGGGATCGCTGGCAGCGGCATAGCTTAGCACCAGCGTCTTGACCTTTCGCGCGCCCTTGGCGTCTGCATCCAGCGAAAACGGCAGGCCCTCGACCCGATCGTAAAGAGCGTGGAACTGTGACGCCAGCCGATCGCCGAGATCGGCCTTCAGTGCCTCCCGCTCGGCATGAATTCGGCCAGGATCGGCAACCAGCATCTGCTCTGCGATATAGGCCTGGCTTGGCATCGACATCAGTTCGCCGCGCATGAGGTCTTCGAGGCGATCGTCTTCGATCACTGATTTCATTGCCTGCGCTATGTCGCCGCGCGCCGCCTTGCAGCCAGTATCGTCAAGATCGCCCGTCACTGCGCCGACGGGATAGCCGGTCATGAGTTCTTGCATCGCTTCATACCGGGCGAACGGATCGTCATCCTGCGCAGCCAGAAACACGAGATCATCCCGCGATACGTCGCGCTCGATCGAAACCGGGGCTGAAAATGTCCGGTTGATCGACAGCACCGGCTTCTGCGCAAAACCATCGAACGTGAACATTGCGCTGTCCTGATCGAGAACGATCAGTTCTTCGCCCGTGTTCTCGCCCGACTGACGGTCGAACAACGCAACCTTCAGAGGAATCGGCATGGGCTTTTTGTCGGGCTGACCGGGAGTTGCAGGAATGGTTTGCGATAGCTTCAGCGTCGCGCTGTTGCCCGCATGCTCGAGCTGCGCCATTACCTTCGGTGTGCCCGCCTGCGAATACCAGCGGCGGAACTGGGTCAGGTCCATGCCGGTGCCATCTTCGATGGATTTGACGAAATCCTCGCATGTTGCAGCTTCGCCATCGTGGCGATCGAAATAGAGGTCGGTCCCGCGGCGGAACCGCTCTTCGCCAGCCATGGTCCGCATCATGCGAATGACTTCGGCGCCCTTGTTGTAGATGGTCGCCGTGTAGAAATTGCTTATCTCGCGATAGGAATCGGGCCGGATCGGATGCGCGAGAGGACCGGAATCCTCGGGGAACTGTACGCCGCGCAATACGCGGACATCCTCGATGCGCTTGACCGGCGCGCTGCCCATATCCTGGCTGAACAACTGGTCGCGTAGGACGGTGAAGCCTTCCTTGAGGCTCAGTTGGAACCAGTCGCGGCAAGTGATTCGGTTTCCCGACCAGTTGTGGAAGTACTCGTGGCCGATCACACCCTCGATCCCGTCGTAATCGCCGTCGGTGGCGGTGTCGGGATCGGCGAGGACATACTTCGTGTTGAAGATATTGAGCCCTTTGTTCTCCATCGCCCCCATGTTGAAGTCCGAAACCGCGACGATATTGAACAGATCGAGATCGTATTCGCGCCCGAACGTCTCCTCGTCCCATTTCATGGATCGCTTCAGGCTCTCCATCGCATGCTCGGTCCGATCGAGATCTCCGTCGCGGACCCAGACGTTCAGTTCCACCTTGCGGCCGCTGGCAGTTGTGAAACTGTCTGCCCGAGCGACGAGGTCGCCGGCCACCAGGGCGAAGAGATAGGAAGGCTTGGGCCAGGGATCGTGCCATTCCGCCCAGTGCGTGCCACCTTCTTCGCCAGCATCGGTGCGGTTGCCGTTGCACAGCAGTACAGGAAACTGCGCTTTCGGCCCGCTCATTCGCACAGTGTAGGTGCTGAGCACATCCGGGCGATCCGGGAAGAATGTGATGCGGCGAAAGCCTTCCGCCTCACATTGCGTGCAAAGCATGCCATTGGAGGCGTACAGCCCCATCAGTTGCGAATTGTCGGACGGGTCCAGTTCGGTGACGATTTCGAGTGTATGCCGCTCGCCTTCCAGCGTGACGACGAGATCGTCGCCGTCCAGCATATGCCCTGCACAATCGCCTCCGTCGCAAGTGATCGACACGAGTTCGAGACTATCGCCGTTCAGGCGAATTGTCGGGGAAGCGTCGGCATCCGGATTGCGTTCGACATCAAGCCTGGTGACCACACGCGTTTTATCGAGGCCCAGATCGAACTCCATCCTGATCGTCGGGATCAACCACGCAAAAGGCGTGTAATCTGAGCGCTGTATTTCGGGCGGCGCCTTGGGTTCAAACGCTGCATCGGCCATTTCGGGGTTGCCGTCGGGCGAAGCGGGAGTGCGCGCAATATCCATGAATGTCCTGTCGTTTTTCCGGGCGAAAATGCTCTGTCACCCAATGCAACGCCCGTCGAGGCCTTGCGTTCAATCGGCAGGTCGCAGGTTCTGTCCGATTGACAGCAACGACCTGCTCCCGCACCGAACGCGTCCGATGCTGAACTCGATTGCCACCTTCCTTCGCGCTTTCGAAGGCCCTTTATGCGGCCAACCCGGCAGCGAATGAGCAGGCTGCTTATCTTCGGTCTTGGTTATACGGCATCCCGCATCGCTAGCTTGGTGCAAGCGCGTAGCTGGCACGTCGACGCGACGGGGAGCGCAGGCAATGTCAGCTTCGATGATTCGCACGCAGTGACTGCAGCCCTCGCTCGGGCAACTCACATCCTGAGTTCCGTTCCGCCGTCCGGTGATAGCGATCCGGTGCTGGAAGCCTATGGCCATGCCTTGCATGGAAAGTCGCTCTTCTACCTCTCCTCCACCGGCGTCTACGGCGATGCTGGCGGCGCTTGGGTCGACGAAGCTACTCCAACCGGAACTGGGCGGCGAACTGCCCGGGCGCATTGCGACGCGCGGTGGCTTGAGATGGAGGCGAGGGTGTTTCGACTGCCGGGCATCTATGGTCCCGGGCGCAGCGCACTCGACCGGGTGGCAGAGGGCAAAGGACACCGGATCGACCTGCCGGGCCAAGTCTTCAGCCGGGTCCACGTAGACGATATCGCTTCAGGGGTGGTGGCCGCTTTCGAAAGCGAGGCCCCGCCGGGAGCCTATAATCTCGCGGACGATCTGCCGACCAGCCAGAACGCAGTGATCGAAGAGGCTGCGCGGCTACTGGACGTGCCACCTCCGCCGTTACAGACGATGGAGGAGGCCGACCTTTCGCCGATGGCACGTGGTTTCTACGCCGAAAATCGCCGTGTGGCCAACGGCAAGGCGAAGCGGTTGCTCGGCTGGACCCCGCGCTATCCGACGTATCGCGAAGGTCTGGCCGCGATCAGGGCTCAGGCGTAGCACGGCGCGGCGGCGGGCTTGCCCGTCCACGCATGGCGATTACCATTCCCGATAGCGTAATGACGGCCCCGGCTGCCGGCAGCGGTCCCCATACGAACCCTTCGAACAAGGTCGAAAGGACCATGGCCACTACCGGTACGATTACCGAACTGTAGGCCGCCTGACCGGCCCCGATCTTGCGAACCAGGCCATAGTACAGCGGGAAAGTCACCACCGAACCGGCAAGCCCGAGATACAGGATACCGAGCGAGTATGAGGTGCGTGTATCGAATTGCGGCGGCCCCGATGTTGCCCAGGCAAACACGCTGTTGATCACCACGCCAATGGCCATCGACCACGCCAGCAGGGCGAGAAAGGGCTGCTTCTTCGCGCCCTCCATTGCCTGCGTGATATTGGCAGCGCTGGCCGAAAGAATCCCGCAAACCGTCAGCCCGGCACCGAGCAGAACTTCGCTCAAGGTCGCAGGCGACGACTGCCATTCATGGGCGAAAAGCATCGCGACACCAATTGCCGCGATCGCCGAGCCGACGACGAACGGCCCGGTGATCTGCTGGCCCAGAAAAATGCGCCCGAAGATCGCATTGGGAACGACCAGCAGGGCGAACATGACTGCCACGAGACCCGAGGTGATATAGCTTTCGGCATTGTAAACGAAGGCGAAATTGAGCGTGAACTGGAACAGGCCCAGCAGGCAGGCCCAGCGCATGCCACCCGGCGCGAGAGACAGTCTTTCCCGCCGGATTGCAGCCAGCGCGAACATGCCGAGGGCCGCCACGATGAAGCGATAGGAGATCGACCAGCTCGCCGGGACGCTGGCGATCTGGTCGCGTATCACCAGCCAGGTCCCACCCCAGATCGCGCTGACAAGCAGAAATGCGGCGAAATTACGGGGCGTAAACAGGCTTTCGCCCTCTACAGGCGTACTCATAGCGCGGCCAGCGCCTTTGCGAGAGCGGCCGCGTCTTCTTCAGGCGTATCCCATGCCGTAACGAAGCGGGCAGCATCGTCGCCCCAGTCGTAAAAGCCGAAACCCCTTTCGCGCAGCGCTCGGCGTTCGTCTGCAGTACAGCGCACGAACAGTTCGTTCGCTTCCACTGGATGCATCAATCGCTCTTCGCAACCAGCGGCGATTTCCTGAGCCGCAGCATTGGCATGGCGCGCATTGGTCAGCCAGACATCGCCGTCCAGCATGGCGTGAAGCTGTGCGGCAAGAAACCGGCCCTTGGATTGCAAGTGCCCGGCACGCTTGCGGCGGTAACGGGCCACATCGGCAAGAGCGGCGTCAAAGAACACGATTGCCTCGGCCCCGAGACCCCCGTTCTTGATGAATCCGAAGCTCAATGCATCGACATCGCCTGCTGCGTCAGCCGGAGTGGCTTCCAGAAAGGCAACGGCATTGGCAAAACGGGCGCCATCCATATGGATGGCGAGTCTGCGCTCACGCGCCAGCGCCACGATGGCCGCAACCTCTTCGGGCCGATAGGTCCTGCCATATTCGCTGGCCTGAGTGATAGAGATGGCGTGCGGTTGAACCTGGTGCACATCGTCGCGGATCGGGTCGACGACGGCGCGGATCGCATCGGGCGTCAACTTGGCGCCATCGCCCTTCGCCAGCAGCAGCTTTGCGCCGTGAAGATAAAAGCCAGGCGCGCCCCCTTCGTCCATTTCGATATGGGCTTCTTCGTGGCAGACGATTCCCCCATGCGGCTGAACCATGGTTGCCAGGGCAAGACAGTTGGCTGCCGTCCCCGTAGCTACCCACAGCACCGCACATGGCTTGCCGAACAGCTCGGAAAATCTCTGATCGAGAGCATTGCTCAGACCATCCCCGTCATAAGGCGAATCGGGTGCGTCCGCCGCCTTCAGGGCATCCCAGATGGCCGGGTGAACCGAGGCGGCATTATCGGATAGGAACTGCATCGGAACGCCCATAACCACCGGCGCATTGCTTGCACAGGAAGGAATCACGGAACGATGGAAACTTCGCAGATTGCTATACGCAACGAGGATAACGAAACGAGCGGTCAGTATGTCGCAAGCGACGGCGATGGTACCCATGCAGGCAAACTGACATGGACACTGCGCAATGGCGCGCGCGACGCCGACCACACGATCGTCGCGCCGGACATGCGCGGGAAGGGTATTGCCGCAAAACTGGTGGATGCCCTTATAGACGACGCACGCGACAAAGGCTTCAAGATCATCCCGAGCTGTTCCTATGTCGCCGCACAATTCGACCGCCATCCCGAATGGGAAGACTTGCGCGCCTAGGCAGATTGCGAACCGGCTTCCACAACCTCGGAAAAATCCTGCTCGCCCATGCTTGAAAGAACCGCGTCGCGGATGCGCATTGCGTCCGCCAACGCGATACCCCGCATTCGCAGGTGTCCCCCGGCAAGCCCGAACCTGATGTCGGCATAGCCCCGCACGCGCGCCAAGGGATTACGGACGATTTCGACCGATTGCAGCTTTTCGCGCGATGCAATGGCCATGCTGGGCGCGAACCAGCCGTGCCGGGTATATAACTGGCGTTGCCCCAGCGCATGCCGATCCCAGCGCCAGCGCATATATTCGTGCAGGGCAAACCATCCGCCTCCGGCTATTATCGGCAGCAATGCGAAAAACGCTTTGCCAGATACGAACAGCGCGGCGGCAATCGCGATCATCAGGAAAAATCCGATGAGAAAGCCGTCGATCCGATAGCGCCGGGATGAGCGATGCCACTCGATTTCCGCACTTGGCAGTTCGAACCCGGTTTCGGCCACTACCGGAGCAATTTCTTTCAGCCGGGCGAAAGGTACCGCTTCGTGATTGGCCGACCCGCTATCGCTGGCGAGACTGACGAGCTTCAGGGAATGCCAGCCGAACCACCGCCTGACCAATCCCGTGCTGAGCCGCAGCGCCTGCACCCGGTGCACCGGCATGACGAGATCGGTGCGCGTCAAAAGACCGCGCCTGCGCCGCAAACCCTTGTCGGTTCGCTCCAGCCGGAAGCCCCATTCGCGAAGGACCGTTCGTACCACTCCCGTTGCGACACCGATGAAGATCAGCGAACCGACGGCGATCACACCCCCGACAAGCTGGGCAAGCACTCCGAGGCCAGCCAGCCATTGGCCGGGCCCGGCTATCTGTTCGCGCCACGAGCGCCAGTCCCAGACTTCGAACGGCAGCAGGAAATCGAGTTGCTGCGCGGCGCCCGCGACGACCGCGACGACGGCAAGCGAGAATTCGAACAGGCCGAAAGTAAGCACGCGCCCAGGCCCCATTTCATAGAGCAGTCGGGCATCCGGCTCGGGCGCGATATCGGTGTCGATATCCTGCTCGGGTAGCGAACTGCCATCACGCCGGGACCGGGCGAGTTCCCGCAGGCGCTCGCCCTCGACCTCCGGCAGATAGGCAAGTTTCAGGTCGTCGCCCCCGCCCGCCCCGGTCTCGAATTTTACCTCGACGAGCCCGAACAGCCGCGGCACGAACTTTTGTTCAATGCTGACATCCTGAATTCGCTCATACGGTACCGACCGCGCCTCGCGCGACAGAACCCCGCTTTCCACCCGGATGTCGTCTGCTCCGACCGTATAGGTGAAGCGCGCCCAACGCAGATAGGCGAAGAATATGTTCGCTCCGACCGCCAGCACGACAAGGGGGAGGAAGTAGAGCAAGGCATCGCCGAAATCGCCTTTGTCCAGGATGGTGAATCCGCCGACGACGAGTGGCAGGACAAGCTGAGACAGCATGGCCACAGCCCGCACTGCAAACGTGCGCGGGTCTGTTCTGCGGGGCGTGTCCTCCAACGGTTCGGTCACCGCGTGTCGCGCCTGATTGCCGCGCGGATATCTTCGCGCATGGCTGTCGCATCTGCATGGCGCAGGCCGGGAAGCGATACGGAGGCGTTGTGCGTGCCCGCCGTGTGGACGGTCAGGGTAGCCAAGCCATAAGCGCGTTCCAGCGGCCCCTGCCCTACATCGATGTGCTGGACGCGGCCGAACGGAACGACCGTATCGGCACGGAAGATAACGCCGCGCACCACCCGCAGTCTTTCCTGCGCCAGTGAATATCCGCGCGCATTGTAACGCCTCAACGGCACACGGACGAGCGCATAGGTGACAACGAACAAAGCCGGGATCCAAACCGCCCCGGTCCAGCCTGGGATTGCGAATTCCGCAATGGTGGCGGCCACCAGCAATGCAACCCCCACGATCGCGAACTGCAGGCGCAGCATCGATTTGTAAGCAGGGTCGAGCGGGGTCAGATCGTCGGCTTCATCCATACCGTGCTAGCTAGGCAATACAGCACGCCGATACAATCGGCTTTCGCATCGCGCCGGCATCTCTGCGGGCGGGGCGAACACTGGACATTCCATTTTCCGGGAAAATGGTGCTGCTGGGGAGGATTGAACTCCCGGCCTCACCCTTACCAAGGGTGCGCTCTACCACTGAGCTACAGCAGCACATGTCGCCGCGAGAAAGGCTCGCGGGGTGGAGGCGCGCGCTATTGGCAGACGCGGAGCATAAGTCAACCTTCGCTTGAGCCCGGAGGCAAAATTGGCGAAGGCTTTCTGCATGGCCAGTGAGAAAAACAAATCGAGCCGTGAGGAACGCCTCGCCGCGAAACTTCGCGAGAACCTGCGGCGCAGGAAAGCGCAGGGGCGCGAAATCAGCGAATCGGACCAGACAAGCCTTCCCAATGAAGAAACAGAGCGCTAACGCGCACTGCTCCTAGGGGAAACCGGAGTAATCATGTCGAAACTGATCCTCGTTCGCCACGGACAGAGCGAGTGGAACCTCGCCAACCGTTTCACCGGCTGGTGGGATGTCGACCTGACCGAAAAAGGTGAAGCCGAAGCGCGTGAAGCCGGCGAATTGATGAAAGCCAAGGGCGTCCTGCCTACCACGGCTTTCACCAGCCTTCAGAAACGGGCGATCAAGACGCTCAACATCGCACTCGAAGCCTGCGACCGCCTGTGGATCCCGGTGACGCGCGACTGGCACCTGAACGAGCGCCACTATGGCGGTCTGACCGGGCTCGACAAACAGCAGACGCGCGAAAAGCACGGCGATGAACAGGTCCACGTCTGGCGCCGCAGTTTCGACGTCCCCCCGCCGGAAATGGAAGCCGGCAGCGAATTCGATCTTGCCGAGGATCCGCGCTATGCCGGGATCGACGTACCGCGCACCGAAAGCCTCAAGCTGACGATCGAACGCGTCCTGCCTTATTGGGAAGAAGCCATTCTGCCGCTGCTGGGCGAAGGCGAGACGGTCATCATCTCCGCTCACGGCAATTCCCTGCGCGCGCTGGTCAAGCACCTGTCCGCCATCTCGGATGACGAGATTACCGGGCTCGAAATCCCGACCGGTCAGCCGATCGTCTACGAGTTCGAGGGCACGAAGGTGTCGGGCGAACGCTACTACCTCAAGGATTCGTAAGGATGGGCGCCAAAGTTGCCATCGTCATGGGTAGCCAGTCCGACTGGGAAACCATGACCTGCGCCGCAGAAGTGCTCGACGAGCTCGGCGTGGAAAGTGACGTGCGCATCGTATCCGCGCATCGCACGCCCGACCGGATGTACGATTTTGCCAAGGGTGCGGCGGACGCGGGTTTCGAAGTGATCATCGCCGGCGCCGGCGGTGCGGCCCACCTTCCCGGCATGATCGCCGCGCTCACCCATATTCCCGTGCTCGGCGTGCCGGTGCAGTCCAAGGCGCTTTCGGGGCAGGACAGCCTGCTGTCGATCGTCCAGATGCCGGCCGGGGTTCCCGTGGGGACGCTGGCCATCGGCAAAGCAGGAGCAACCAATGCGGGGCTGCTCGCCGCGGCCATTCTTGCCAATCACGATACCGCCGTGTCGCAGCGCCTGCAGGACTGGCGCGCGGCCCGCAGTGCAGCCGTGACCGAGCGTCCCGTCGGTTGATGCTGAAGCGCAGCAGCACGATCGGGATACTGGGTGGCGGCCAGCTTGGCCGGATGATGGCGGTCAGCGCGGCCCAGCTCGGCTATCGCTGCATCGCCTACGCGCCCGAGGGGGACAATGTCGTCAGCGACGTGTGCGACGACATCTTCACCAACAAATGGGACGATGCCGCCGCAGTCGCTGCCTTCGCGGCGCAATGCGATGCCGTCAGCTGGGAATTCGAGAACGTGCCCGTCGCCACGGCGGCGTCTATCCCCGAAGACCGGATATTCCCGCATCCGCGCGCGCTCGAAACCGCGCAGGACCGGCTGAACGAGAAGCGCTTCGTCGAAGGGCTCGGCGGCAGACCGGCGGCGTATGCGCGCGTCGATTCGCGCGCCGATCTGGAAGCCGCGATCGACACTCTGGGCGCACCGGGCATTCTCAAGACGCGGCGCGATGGATACGATGGCAAGGGCCAGTGGCGCATCGGTTCAGACCGCGATGCCCAAGGTCTGAACCTGCTGGACATGCCCTTGATTTACGAAGCTTTCGTCGAATTCGAGGCCGAGTTTTCGGTTATCCTGGTCCGCGGGCAGGACGGGGAAATCCGCTTCTGGGATTCGACACGCAATTCGCATGATCACGGCATTCTTGCGACTTCGTCGCTGCCCGCTGGCGAAGCGATCGCGGCGCAGGTCGACAGGGCGCGGGAGCTGGCGCGGCAGGTGGCCGATGCGCTGCGTTATGTAGGCGTGCTGACGCTGGAATTCTTCGCCACGCGGGATGGGCCGGTGTTCAACGAGATGGCACCGCGGGTCCACAATTCGGGGCACTGGACGATCGAGGGCGCGGCCACGAGCCAGTTCGAAAATCACATCCGCGCTGTGGCCGGACTGCCGCTTGGCAGCACAGCCACGGTCGCCCGGTCGGTGACCATGACGAACATCATCGGGCGCAATATTCTCGAAACCGAACAATGGCTTGGCCAGCCCGACACGCATCTGCACGACTATGGCAAGGCCGAGGTTCGCGAGGGGCGCAAGATGGGCCATGTAACGAAGCTGGAACGGTGAATCTGTTCCTGATCTATGCCCGCGCGGCCAATGGCTGCATCGGTCGGGACGGGGCGTTGCCGTGGCATCTGCCGGCCGATCTGAAGCGGTTCAAGGCGCTGACCATGGGCAAGCCGATGATCATGGGACGTAAGACTTTCGAGAGCCTTCCGGGCCCGTTGCCGGGCCGCAGGCACATCGTGCTGACGCGCCGGGAGCGCTGGGATTCGACCGGCTCCGAACTGGCGAGGGATGTCAATCAAGCGTTTGATCTGGCGTCGAACACTGCCGAACAGGCGGCAGTGATCGGCGGCGCGGCGATTTTCGACGTCTTCATGCCGCTGGCGGATCGGATCGAGCTGACCGACATCCATGCCGATTTCGAAGGCGACACCTTCATGCCCGCCCCCGGACCCGAATGGCGCGAGATCGCCCGCGAGGACCACGCTGCCGAAGGCGATGCGCCCGCCTACAGCTTCGTCACGCTGGAACGGGCGCGGGAGTATGCCGCGTGAGGTTCCTCGACCACCGCGAGCCGCTGCCCGAGAGCCTGCGCGGCGCGATCGTGGCGCTGGGCAATTTCGACGGCTTTCACCTGGGCCACCAGGCCGTGGCCGGCGAGGCGATCCGCTGGGCACGCGAGGAAGGCCGCCCGGCCATCATCGCCACTTTCGATCCGCATCCCGTGCGCCATTTCCAGCCCGATGCCCCGCCCTTCCGGCTGACGACGCTGGAACAGCGGCAGGAGCTGTACCTCGCCGCCGGGGCGACCGCGATGCTGGTATTCCATTTCGACGGCGAGCTGGCCGGAACCACCGCAGAGGATTTCGTGCAGCGCCTGCTGGGCGACCATCTGGGCGTGGCAGGCGTGGTGACGGGCGGGGATTTCACCTTCGGCAAGGCGCGCGGCGGCAATGTCGACAGACTGGTCAGCCTTGGCAAGGACGTCGGCATCGAGGCGCGAGCGGTGCCGCCCGTGCTGGATGGCGGCGAAGCCGTATCGTCGAGCCGCGTGCGCAATGCCCTGCGCGACGGCGATCCGCAGGAAGCCGCGCGGCTGCTGACCCGCCCCTTCGCCATTCGCGGCGTGGTGCAGCATGGCGACAAGCGCGGGCGCGAAATCGGCTATCCCACGGCGAACCTGCCGGTGGAACATTACCTGCGCCCCAAATACGGCATTTACGCCGTGACCGGGCGCATCCTGTCGACCGGGCAGGAACTGAAAGGCGCGGCCAATATCGGCGTGCGGCCGCAGTTCGATCCGCCCAAGGAATTGCTGGAGCCCTATTTCTTCGATTTTTCGGGCGATCTCTACGGGCAGGAAATCGAAGTCGCCTTCCACCATTTCCTGCGCGGGGAAGCGAAGTTCGACAGTCTCGACGCGCTGGTGGCGCAGATGGACAGGGATTGCGACGAAGCGCGGCGGTTGCTGGCGCCGGTTTAGCGACTCGTCATTCGCGCGCAGGCTGCAATCCAGCCGGGAAATGCCGTGGCCCCGCGCCGGATCCCCGCCTGCGCGGCGATGACGGTGAGAGGCGGGCGGGCAGGCGACTCCGCACTTTCCTACACGGCTGCTTTGCCCTAACGGCCAGCACCTATGTCCGAAAAGCGCGATTACCGAGATACCGTCTTCCTGCCGAAGACCGATTTCCCCATGAAGGCCGGCCTCCCCCAGAAGGAGCCGGGCATTGCCGCACGCTGGGAATCGGACGGGCTGTATCAGCAGCTGCGCGAGGCGCGCGCCGACCGCGAGAAGTTCATCTTCCACGATGGCCCGCCCTACGCCAATGGCGACATGCATATCGGCCATGCGCTGAACCACACGCTGAAAGACATGGTCTGCCGCACGCAGAACCTGCTGGGCAAAAACGCGCCCTATGTTCCGGGCTGGGACTGCCACGGCCTGCCGATCGAGTGGAAGGTCGAGGAACAGTACCGCAAGAAGAAGCTGGACAAGAAAGCGGTTCCGGCAAACGAATTCCGCGCCGAATGCCGCGCCTATGCGCAGCACTGGGTCGATGTGCAGCGCGAACAGCTGAAGCGGCTGGGCATCATGGCGGATTGGGACAATCCCTATCTGACCATGCAGTTCGACAGCGAGGCGACCATCGTGGCCGAGCTGATGAAGTTCGCCGAAGCGGGCAATCTCTATCGCGGGTCGAAGCCGGTGATGTGGAGCCCGGTGGAAGAAACCGCGCTGGCCGAGGCCGAAGTCGAATACGAGGACATCACCAGCACGCAGATCGATGTGGCGTTCGAGATCACCGAGAGCCCGATCAAAGAACTGGTCGGCGCGCATGCGGTGATCTGGACCACAACGCCTTGGACGATCCCGGTCAACCAGGCTTTGGCCTATGGGCCGGACATTGAATACGCGCTTATCAGCTGGCCGAACGCCAAATATCTGGTGGCCCGCGAGCTCGCTACTGAGTTTATCACTCGCATAACCACCGTTCCGAGTGGACAACCGTCCGAACCATGGCCCGACGCCGATAAGTGGGATGAGAATCTCCAGATATTCAAAGGCTCCGACCTCGCCGGAACGGTCGCCCGCCACCCGATGCACCATCTCGGCGGTTTCTACGCCAAGCCCCGCCCCTTCCTGCCGGGCGACTTCGTCACCACCGACAGCGGTACGGGTCTGGTCCACATGTCACCCGATCACGGCGAGGACGATTTCCTGCTGTGCCGCAAGCATGGCATCGAGCCGGTGTTCGCCGTCATGGCCGACGGGCGTTATCGCGACGACTGGGAATGGCTGGGTGGGGGCGATGTGGACGCGGACGGCAGGGAACGCCGCCGCAGCGTCATCAACAAGCCGTTCAATTCGCCCGAAGGGCCGATCTGTTCGGACCTGCGCGAAGCCGGTGGGCTGCTGTCCGCCAGCGACGACTACCAGCATTCCTATCCGCATAGCTGGCGCAGCAAGGCCAAGGTCATCTATCGCTGCACGCCGCAGTGGTTCGTGCCGATGGACAAGGACCTTGCCGGTGGCGGCACGCTGCGCAGCCGCGCCCTGCAGGCGATCGCCGACACGCGCTTCGTTCCCGAAAAGGGCCGCAACCGCATCGGTTCGATGGTCGAAGGCCGCCCCGACTGGGTGCTGTCGCGCCAGCGCGCCTGGGGCGTGCCGATCACGCTGTTCGTGAAGAACGGCACGGGCGAATATCTGCAGGATGCAGACGTGAACGCCCGCGTGATCGCTGCCGTACGCGAAGAGGGCGTCGATGCCTGGGACGAGGCGCGCAAGGCCGAATTCCTCGGTTCCGCGCACAGTCCCGACGATTACGAGATGGTCACCGACATTCTCGACGTCTGGTTCGATTCGGGCTGCACCCATGCCTTCGTCCTCGAATCGGGACGCTGGCCGGACATGCAGTGGCCCGCCGACCTCTATCTGGAAGGCAGCGACCAGCATCGCGGCTGGTTCCAGTCGAGCCTGCTGGAAAGCTGCGCGACGCGCGGCCGCGCGCCCTTCGACCAGATCCTGACCCATGGCTTCACCATGGCGAGCGACGGGCGCAAGATGTCCAAGAGCCTGGGCAATACCATCGACCCGCTCAAGGTGATGGAGCAATATGGCGCCGACATCATCCGCCTGTGGGCGCTGAGCGTCGATTTCACCGAGGATCACCGCATCGGCGATGAAATTCTCAAGGGCGTGGGCGACCAGTATCGCAAACTGCGCAATACCTTCCGCTATCTGCTGGGCGCGCTGGACGGTTTCGTGGGCGACATGGGCGATGCCGGGGAAATCCCCGAGCTGGAACGCTATGTCCTGGCCCTGCTGGCCGATCTGGACGGCAAGCTGCGCAAGGCGGTCGAGGATTACGACTTCAACGCCTATACCCGCCTGCTGGTCGATTTCTGCAACGAAGACCTGTCGGCCTTTTATTTCGATATCCGCAAGGACAGCCTCTATTGCGACGGACCGGATTCGGTGCGCCGCAACGCCTATCGCACCGTGCTGGACATATTGTTCCATGCGCTGGTCCGCTATGCCGCGCCGGTGCTGGTCTTTACGGCGGAAGAAGTGTGGAGCACGCGCTATCCGGATGGCGGCAGCGTCCACCTGCTGGAATGGCCGGGCGTGCCGGGCGTCACCGCGGACGGGGCGAAGTGGGACAAGCTGCGCGCCTTGCGCGAAGACGTGATGGAAGCGATCGAACCGCTGCGGCGCGAAAAGGTCATCCGGTCCGGCCTGGAAGCCGACGTAATCGTTCCCGCCGACGCTGTGCCGGACGGTTTCAGCGACGATGATCTGGCCGAACTGTTCATCACCGCGTCAGTGACGCGTAGCGATAGCGCGGATGTGACGGTCACACGGACATCCGAAAACAAATGCGGGCGCTGCTGGCGCCTGCTTCCTTCCGTGACGGAAGACGGCGATCTATGCGACCGCTGCGAGCCCGTCGTCGCCCAACTGGATGCCGCCCGATGAACCCGATCATGAAGAACCGCATCATCGGCTGCGTGACGGCACTGGCCATCTTCGTGGTGGACCAGCTGACCAAGAATTACGTCACCAAGGGGCTGGGCATCGACCGTGTCGGCGATGCGATGGAAATCCTGCCCTTCTTCGACCTGCGCTTTACCCGCAATTTCGGCGTGTCGCTGGGCATGTTCGAAGCGACCAGCCCGGAAATGCGCTGGGGCCTGGTGCTGGTGACCGCGCTGATCGCCCTGGTGGTGACGGTGTGGATGATGCGCGAGAAACTGCTGGCGGATATCCTGGCACTGTCGCTGATCCTTGGCGGGGCGCTGGGCAATATCAAGGATCGCTACGATCTCGGCTATGTCGTCGATTTCGCCGATCTGCATTTCGGGGAATTCCGCCCCTTCCTCATTTTCAACGTAGCCGATGCGGCTATCACCATCGGTGTCGTCATCGTCCTTGCGCGTGCCTTCTTCATGGGCGACAAGGACAAGGCGGAGGTCGATGGCCTCATGAACAGCAAGGCGGCCGATGCCGCGGAGAGCAAGTGATGATCAAATTCGCCCGAATCGCCCTGATGGCCGGCCTCGGCGCCATGACCGCAGCCTGCGGCAGCGGGGGCCTTCTCGACCGCAACCGGCCCGATGAATTCGCCGTGCAGCGCCAGGCGCCGCTGGTGGTTCCGCCCGATTTCAACCTGCAGCCGCCCCAGCCCGGCGCCCCGCGCCCGAGCGAAGGCAGCGCCGCTGCCCAGACGCTGGACGTGCTGTTTGGCGGTCCGCAGGCCCGTAGCGGCGTGGAAACCAGCATGCTGGAACGCGCCGGTGCCGCCGAACCCGGCATTCGCAGCGCTGTGGGCGACCCGCAGACCGCGACCGTCGCCAAGGGCGCAGTGACCCGCGACATCATCGCCGCCCCCGAAGGCGACGGTGCAACCGCAAGCGCGGTGATACCGGGCTGAAGCCCGGGTTTTGTTCAGCCTCATGCGCCGGCGGCCGCGTGCGCGGCCTTAGGCTGTCCTCGCTCACACGCCCTTCGGGCGCGTCGCTGCGGGCGGCCAGTCGGCCTTGCCTCGCCTGCGGCTCGGACACTTTCGCCAGTCGGATGGTGTGCGCCAGATCCGGGCCGGTGAAGTTCCGGCAAGGGCGACCGCCCGCCCGCAGCGGGTGCAGCTTGCTGCACGTCTAGCGAGGACAAACCCGCGCAGGCCGGTTCGCAAACTAGAGAATCTCGAAATCCGCTGGCCTGGCGAAGGTCGTCAGCCCGCCTCGCGGCTCACCAGCAGCTTGTCGATCCGGCGACCGTCCATGTCGACCACTTCGAAACGCCAGCCCTGATCGGTGAAATAGTCGCCTTCGCCGGGCAGGCGCTTGAGCACATGCAGCGCGTAGCCCGCCGCCGTGCCGAATTCGCGATCGTCGCCATATTCGAGGCCCAGCCGGTCGGCGAGCACATCGGCCGAGAGCGAGCCGGAGACCAGCAGGCTGCCGTCTTCCCGCTCGACCACGCCGGGGCCTTCGGCACCGTCCTGATCGCTGAGGAAATTGCCGACCAGCGCGGTGAGCAGATCGACCGGGGTGACGATGCCGTCGAGATGGCCGTATTCGTCATGCACCATGGCCATCGCTATTTCGGCCTGCTGCAGGACGCGCAGCGCATCGACCGCATCGAGCTGATCGGGCACGACCTCGGTCTTGATCATCAGGGCGCGCAGATCGATCGGTTCCTTGGCGATCAGGCGCGTCAGGATATCGCGCACCTTGACCACGCCCAGCACCCTGTCGGCCGAACCTTCCGCCACGGGCATGAGCGAATGGGGGCTGGTGTCGATCGCCGCGCGAATGGCGGCCGCGTCCGCATCGGCATCGATCCAATCGACTTCGGTGCGCGGGGTCATCAGCTCGCGTACGGGCCGCTGGGCGAGGCGCACGACGCCCTGCAGCATCTGGTGCTGTTCGCTTTCGATCACCCCGCTGCGGGTGGCTTCGGCAAAGAGCATGTGCAGCTCTTCCGCCGTGACCGAGCTTTGCCCCGAGGGACGCACGCCGAGCAGGCGAATCAGCACGCCCGAGGACGCATCGAGCAGCCACACGAGCGGTGCCGCCACGCGCGCCAAGATCGCCATGGGCCGCGCCATGACCAGCGAGATGGGCACCGCCGCGCGCAGCGCGATCTGCTTGGGAACGAGCTCGCCGATGACCAGCGTGGCATAGGTGGTGATGGCGATGACCGACGCGAAGCCGATTTCCGCGGCATATTGCTGGGGCACGCCCAGCATGGCGAGCCGTTCGCCCGTCGGCCCGCCCAGGCTGGCGCCCGAATAGGCACCCGAAATGATCCCGACCAGCGTGATGCCGATCTGCACGGTCGAAAGGAACTTGCCCGGATCGGATGCCAGGGAGATGGCCGTGGCGGCGCCCTTGCTCCCTTTGGAGGCGGCCTGCTGGAGGCGCGATGTCTTGGCCGACACGATGGCAAGCTCGCTCATGGCGAAGACGCCGTTGAGCACGATCAGCCCGATGATGATCAGCAGGTCTGTCCAGGGAAAGGGTGTCACGCGGCAACGGCTAGCACAAAAGTGCGCCGCTGCCAGCGCCCCGCGTGAAACTTATCTGACATGGCTGTGGAACGGCTGGAGCGTTGAAAGGTTTGAGGAACAGCGACGCGGGTGGGCGCGTCCGGTACCACTCGCCCGGAGCCGCCCCATGGGTCGGATGCCGCGCAGAAAAGGGGAAGAATAGATGAAGAACTCACGCATTCTCACAGCCAGCCTTGCAGCCGTTTCGCTGCTGACCGTCTCGGCCTGTGTCACCGATCCGAACACCGGCGAACGCAAGGTTTCGCGCACCGTACTCGGCGGCGCCGGCGGCGCGGTTGCAGGCGGCCTGCTCGGCGGGCTCATCGGCGGCAAGACCGGCCGCATCATCGGCGCCGCAGCAGGCGGCATCGGTGGCGGCGTCATCGGTTACAAGATGGACCAGCAGATCAAGGAACTGGAAGAACAGACCGCCGGCACCGGCGTCGACGTTTCCGAAACCGATGGCGGCGAAGCCATTCTCGTCAACCTGCCCGACGGCGTCACATTCTCGACCGGTAGTTACACCATTTCGCCGGGCTTCCGCGATCTGCTCGACCGCGTAGCCGGCAGCCTGCGCCAGTATCCCAACAGCCTGATCGACGTATACGGTCACACCGACACGACCGGCTCGGCCACCACGAACCAGCGCCTATCGGAACAGCGCGCGCAGGCCGTGGCCAACTACCTGATCTCCCAGGGCGTAAGCTCTTCGCGCGTGCGCTGGATGGGCTTCGGCGAAACCCGCCTCAAGGTCTCGACCGGCGACAATGTGAACGAACCGCTGAACCGGCGCGTCGAAATCAAGATCGTTCCGTTCGATCAGCGGGACATCGAAGCCGCGCAATCGCAGGGAATGTAATACTCCACAGCCCTTCGAGCTGTCGCAACCAACTGGGGCCGGTTTACGCCGGCCCCTTTTTCATTGTGCAGCCGCGACGCGCCCTGCGATCCGTTCCACTGCGGCGGCGTGGATGCCGGGGGCGCTGGCGAGTATGCCGAAGGCGCGGGGATCGCGTTTGTTATAGTCGAGCTTCTTGCCGAAAGCATCGCTGACCGCCGCCCCTGCTTCGCGCGCGATCAGGCCCGCTGCGGCGATATCCCATTCGAAACCCCAGCGCACCGTCGCCACGAGGTCCGCTTCGTCTGCAGCGACCATCGCGATGCGCAAGGCAATGGAGTTGGGCTGATCGACCGTCACGAGATCGGCATCCGCTTTCGGCAAGACATGCGCGGGCACCCGCGAGCCGGCGAATTCCTGGCGCGTGCTGGCAGCAAGCCTGTCGCCGTTGCGATAGGCGCCCTGCCCCGCCACCGCCTGCCAGGTTTCCTTGCGCGCGGGAGCGCACAAGGTGCCGATGAGCGGGCGCCCGCCACTGATCAGGGCAACGGAAACCGCCCAGCCGGTACGGCCGCGGATGAAATCGCGCGTCCCGTCGACCGGATCGACCAGCCAGATCAGATCATTGTCCAGCCGCGCTGGATCGTCGGCGGTTTCTTCCGACAGCCAGCCTGCAGACGGCAGCAGCGCCCCCAGTTCCCGCTTGAGAAAAGCGTCCACTGCGAGGTCGGCTTCGCACACCGGATCGCCGGGCTTTTTCTCCCACGCATTCAGATCGTTCCCCGCCCCCGGCCAGAGGTCGTAGGCGATCCTTCCTGCTTCGGAGACGATGGATTCGAGGCGCTGACTATCGATCATGAAAGAATGCCTGCTGCCTGCACCCGAAAGCGGGCCTTTTCAAGCGCGTCCAGACATGCTTAGGGCCCTCGCAACTCACTTTCCCCAACGCATGACGCGAAGGACGACGCTCCACCATGAACATCCACGAATACCAGGCCAAGGAACTGCTCGCGAAATACGGCATCGGCATCCCTGCAGGGCATGCCGCGCTGACGGTCGAAGAGGCCGTGGAGGGTGCGAAGAAGCTGCCCGGACCGCTTTACGTCGTGAAGGCACAGATTCACGCCGGCGGCCGCGGCAAGGGCAAGTTCACCGAACTGGGTCCCGATGCGAAAGGCGGCGTTCGCCTGTCGAAGAGCATCGAAGACGTGGAAGCCAATGCCAAGGAAATGCTCGGCAATACGCTGGTGACCGTACAGACGGGTGATGCCGGCAAGCAGGTCAACCGCCTCTACGTGACCGACGGTGTCGACATTGCCAGCGAATACTATCTGTCGATGCTGGTCGACCGCGCTACCGGCCGCGTTGCCATGATCGTATCGACCGAAGGCGGCATGGACATCGAAGAGGTTGCCCATTCGACGCCCGAAAAGATCACCACCATCACCATCGATCCGGCACAGGGCTTCATGCCGCATCACGGCCGGGCGATGGCCTTCGCGCTCAAGCTGACGGGCGATCTGAACAAGCAGGCGCAGAAGCTGGCGAAGCAGCTGTACACCGCCTTCATGGATCTCGACTGTGAAATGCTCGAGATCAACCCGCTCGTCGAAACCGAGGACGGCAACCTTCTGGTGCTCGACACCAAGATGAGCTTCGACGGCAACGCGCTGTTCCGCCACAAGGACGTGGAAGCGCTGCGCGATGTGACCGAGGAAGATCCCGCCGAAGTCGAAGCGAGCGAATACGACCTCGCCTACATCAAGCTGGACGGCAACATCGGCTGCATGGTGAACGGCGCGGGCCTTGCCATGGCGACGATGGACATCATCAAGCTGAACGGCGCGTTCCCGGCCAACTTCCTCGACGTCGGCGGCGGCGCCACCACCGAGAAGGTGACGGCGGCATTCAAGATCATCCTGAAGGATCCGGCGGTCGAGGGCATCCTCGTCAACATCTTCGGCGGCATCATGAAATGCGATGTGATTGCCAACGGCATCGTGCAGGCAGCCAAGGACGTGAACCTTTCCGTGCCCCTCGTCGTACGCCTGGAAGGCACCAATGTCGAAGAAGGCAAAGCCATCCTCGACAATTCTGGCCTCGCCATCGTCAGCGCCGACGATCTGGGCGACGCGGCGAAGAAGATCGTTGCCGAGGTCAAGAAGGCGGCATGATCGCCCGGCACAGATGATCTGCAGCTTTTGAAAGGCGGGCCCCGGAAACGCGGCCCGCCTTTCTATTTCCGGCGCCAGGGAACACTCGTTCGCGGCCAGCCTTATCTAAGCGAAAGCCCGTCGAACGCTTGCTTGACGTTTACGTAAACGCAAGATAGGCGGGCGCCACAGTTTCCAGTCGAGAGGAAGGCAGAACCCATGAAAATCCTCGTCCCCGTCAAGCGGGTGATCGATTACAACGTCAAACCGCGCGTCAAGGCCGACGGTTCGGGCGTCGATCTTGCGAACGTCAAGATGAGCATGAACCCGTTCGACGAAATCGCCGTCGAAGAAGCGATCCGCCTGAAAGAAGCAGGCAAGGCCGAAGAGATCATCGCCGTCAGCATCGGCCCGGCAAAGGCGCAGGAAACGCTGCGTACCGCGCTGGCCATGGGCGCCGACCGCGCCATTCTGGTGCAGACCGATGACGAAGTCGAACCGCTCGCCGTTGCCAAGATCCTCAAGGCCATCGCGGACGAGGAACAGCCGGGCATCGTGATGCTGGGCAAGCAGGCGATCGACGACGACTCGAACCAGACCGGCCAGATGCTCGCGGCCCTGATGGGCCGTCCGCAGGGCACCTTCGCCAACACGGTCGAAGTCGACGGCGACAGCGTTACCGTCAAGCGCGAAGTGGATGGGGGCCTGCAGACGGTCAAGCTGACCATGCCGGCAATCGTCACCACCGACCTGCGCCTGAACGAGCCGCGCTACGCGTCGCTCCCCAATATCATGAAGGCGAAGCAGAAACCGCTCGATACCAAGGCTCCGGCCGATTACGGTGTCGACACCGCACCGCGCCTTAAGACCACCAACGTCTCCGAACCGCCGGTTCGCCAGGCAGGCGAAAAGGTCGAGGACGTCGATGCGCTGGTCGCCAAGATCAAAGCCCTCGGCATTGCATAAGCCAGACAGACGAGAAGGAAGACAGACATGAAAACCCTCGTTTGGGTCGAACACGACAACAAGAGCCTCGCCGATGCGACGCTCGCTGCCGTAACCGCTGCCGGCAAGCTGGGTGAAGTCCACCTGCTGGTCGCAGGCTCGCGCTGCCGCGCGGTGGCCGACGAAGCCGCCAAGATCGAAGGCGTAGGCAAGGTCCATCTCGCCGACGATGCCGCCTACGAGCATGCGCTGCCGGAAAACGTCGCGCCGCTGGTGGCCGATCTGATGGGCCATCACGATGCGTTTGTGGCGCCCGCAACGACGACTGGCAAGAACATCGCTCCGCGCGTCGCTGCGCTGCTCGACGTGATGCAGATTTCGGACATCCTTTCGGTCGAAGGCGACAAGACCTTCACCCGCCCGATCTATGCCGGGAACGCGATCGCGACCGTCGAATCGTCCGACGAGAAGCTGGTGATCACCGTGCGCGGTACGGCCTTCGAAAAGGCCGCTGCCGATGGCGGCTCGGCAAGTGTCGAAGAGGTTTCGGGGCCTACCGATGCAGGTCTTTCGACTTTCGTCAGCGAAGAAATCGCCGAAAGCGATCGTCCCGAACTGACAAGTGCCAAGGTCATCGTTTCGGGCGGCCGTGCGCTGAAGGATTCCGAAACCTTCGAACAGATCATCACCCCGCTCGCCGACAAGCTCGGTGCCGGGATCGGTGCCAGCCGCGCAGCCGTCGATGCAGGCTACGTTCCGAACGATTACCAGGTCGGTCAGACCGGCAAGATCGTCGCGCCGGAAGTCTATATCGCCATCGGTATTTCAGGCGCGATCCAGCACCTTGCAGGCATGAAGGATTCCAAGACCATCATCGCCATCAACAAGGACGAGGACGCCCCGATCTTCCAGGTCGCGGACATCGGCTTGGTGGCCGATCTGTTCAAGGCGGTGCCGGAGCTTACCGAAAAGCTCTGAACTGGATCGGCGTAACAATGGTGTAACCCTCTCGCGGCATATTGCCGCGGGAGGGTTTTTCTTTGTTTGGTCGCTCAATATGGCTAGGTGCCGCACTGCTGATCGCAGCACCTTGCACGGTGTTAGCCACGGAGCCGGAAACCGTGGAGTACGCACCCAGTTCGCACTGGCATCTGGACTATGCCGAAGCCCATTGCCGGATTGTCCGAACCTTCGGCGAAGGCGATGACAGAACCGTTCTTTTCCTGCAGCAATACGACCCGTCCGAAGCGGCCTATTGGCTGGTCGCGGGCGGCCTCGTGGACAAACTGGGGTCCCGACAGAAATACACTGTCCAATTTGGTCCAGCCAGTATGTTTAACAAGACGAAACCCCGGGCAAACGTGACCTTGGGCGATTTCGGAGATGCGCTGCAGGGCTTCCTTGGGCACGCGATGCAGGATCGGACCAAAGATGCCGGAGCGGATGAAAAGATTGAGGATTCCGCACGCGAACCCATTGGCCTCCCGGCGCTTTCCTCTGCCTATGGGGAATCGATCGAGTGGATGGAATTCTCGCGCCGAGGCAAACACTACCGGCTGAAGACGGGAGAACTGGGCGCAGTCTTCGATGCCATGAACACCTGCATGGCCAGCCTCGTGAAGAGTTGGGGGGCGGATCCCTCCCTCATGAAATCTCGTGCGACAGAGCCGGTCATGACCAACTTCTCGCAGGTGAGCGCTAAAATCCGGGGGGCCTATCCTTGGAAAGCCCAGCGTAATGGGGAAAGCGCGACCCTGCTGGTGCGTGCCATGGTAGATAGTGCGGGAGCAATGACTTCATGTCACATCACTGAAATGACCGAGGCGATCAATTTCAACGTCGCTGCCTGCGACACGCTCCGGCAAATGGCGACATTCGAGCCGGCACGAGATACGGCAGGAAATGCGATCGCATCCTATTACACCCGGAAAATCTACTACGTTACATACTGATATTCAGAATATCTGAGTGTCCAGTGCATGGATCGTCACGCCGACTAATCCGCCCACCATCGTACCGTTTATGCGGATGAACTGGAGGTCGCGGCCAACGGCGCCCTCTACCCGGTCGGTGATCGTCCGGGCGTCCCAGCGCCGGACGGTTTCCGATACGAGCCGCACGATCTGGTCGCCATAGCGGGTGGCGACACCGACCGCGGTACGGCGGGCGAAGCGATTGACCTGGCGTTGCAGCCGCGCATCGTCGCGCAGGGCGGCGCCCAGTTCGCCCAGCGTCTCACCGAGATAATTGCCGCCCGGTCCATTGGAATTGCGGATCGACGTGATCAGATTGGCCCGCAGCCTTTCCCACACACCCTGCCACCATTCGCCGATGGCAGGATTGTCGAGCAGTTCGTTCTTCATCCGCTCGACACGCTCCCGCATCTCCGGATCTTCGCGCAGGCCCCTGGCCAGCTCGTGCAGGCCTTCTTCCACCTTGCTGCGCAGCGGATGGTCGGGATCGACCAGAACCTCCGCCAGCAGCTTGTAGAGCCCGTCGAGCACCGAATTGGCGAGCCGCTCGTCGAGGCCGGTGAACCGCAGTACGGCGTTGGCGCGCTTGTGCACCATGTCGCGCACCATCGTTTCGTTGTCTTCGAGCACCAGCCCGGCCCAGCGGATGATCTTGTCGATCAGCGGCTTGTGGCGCCCGTCGGCGATCATCGCGTCGAGCATGCCGCCCAGTAACGGCGCCACTTCGAGCTTGCCGAGCTGGGTCTTTATCCCGCTGCGGACCTGCGTGCCGAGCCGTTCCGGATCGAGCGATTCGAGTACTTCGACGGCAAGTTCCCCCGCCCCCGAACGGATACGCGAATCCTTCATCGCCCCGGGATCTGCCAGGTAACTGCCGACGGCGTGGGCCAGGTTCATCGAGCCCATCCGCCGGCCGACGACGGCTGGCGTGAGGAAGTTTTCGCGCAGGAAGCCGGCCATCGTGTCGGCGATGCGATCCTTGTTCTCCGGAATGATCGCCGTGTGCGGTATCGGCAGGCCGAGAGGGCGACGAAACAGCGCGGTCACGGCAAACCAGTCGGCAAGCCCGCCGACCATGGCCGCTTCGGCAAAGGCATGGAGATAGCCCCAGGCCGGATGCGCCTCGAGAAAGCGACCGGACCACAGGAACAGCGCGGCCATCAGCACGATGAGCCCGGTTGCCGTGCGCCGCATGGTGCGCGCACGGTCTGCCGCTATGGGAGGGTCTCCGGAAGGCAGACCCGCTGGCGAGCGGCCCTTCACTCCGCGGGTTCGACCCCCGGCTCTTGCGAGCCGTTCCGCACGATCCCGCGCGTATCATCGCCTTCCTTGTAGGTCAGCATGCGGGTGCGCAGCCACGGGCCAACCCGCTTTTCGAAGCCGTCGGCAAGGCTGAACCCTGCCGGCACGATAAGCAGTGTAAGCATCGTCGACAGGATCAGTCCGCCGATCACCACGGTACCCATCGGCGCGCGCCATGCCCCGTCGCCGCCACCGAACACGCCCGACAGGGCCGTCGGCACCATACCGGCCGTCATCGCGACCGTCGTCATCACGATCGGCTGTGCACGCTTGTGGCCGGCATCGATGATGGCGTGCAGCTTGCGCGTGCCCTTGTCCATTTCCTCGATGGCGAAGTCGATCAGCAGGATGGAGTTCTTCGATACGATGCCCAGCAACAGCAGGATTCCGATGTAGACCGGCATCGACTGCGGCTGGCCGAACAGCCACACCAGCAGAATGCCGCCGAGGGGAGCCAGAGCGAGACTGGTCATGTTGACCAGCGGGCTCATCAGGCGCTTGTAGAGCAGCACCAGAACGGCAAACACCAGCAGGACACCCGAGGCGATGGCGATTGTCAGGCTGGTCATGAGTTCAGCCTGCCATTCGTCCTGACCGACGACGTCGCGATTCACTCCCTGCGGGAGATCCTGCAGGATCGGCAAGGCATCGATCTTCGCCTGCGCTTCGCCCGTCACCACGCCCTGCGCCAGATCGGCGCCGACAAGAACGCGCCGGTTCTGGTTGTAACGCTGGATCGTGGTCGGACCCGAACCGAAGGTAATGTCGGCAACGCGGGACAGCGGCACCGACCCGCCGCTGGCGGTCTGGACCGGCAGATTACGGATGGTGGTCAGGTCTTCGCGCGATTGCTCCGGCAGCTTGACCCGGATGGGAATCTGGCGATCGGAGAGCGAGAACTTGGCGGCATTCTGTTCGATCTCGCCCATGGTCGCGATGCGGATCGTCTGGCTCAGCGCGACGGTCGTCACACCGAGTTCCGCGGCAATGTTCTCGCGCGGGGTGATGATCAGTTCGGGGCGGTTGATGTCCGCGCTGATGCGCGGCGCGACCAGCATGTCGATGCCCTTCATCTGTTCGACCAGCTTGGCAGCGGTTTCGTTGAGAAGTTCTGGATCCGACCCGGCAAGCATGACGGTCATATCGCGGCCAGACCCGAACCCACCCGATTGCGACGCGAACCGGACGCGCGCATCCGCAATCTGCGCAAAGGTCGGGGCCAGGGCACGCTCAAATTGAATGGAGGTACGCTCACGGTCGGGGCGCAGCGTGATGTAAATCGTCGCCTGCCCTTCGCGCACGCGTTCAAGCGCCCGGTCGACTTCCTGCTGCTGATAGAGGATCGCTGCGACTTGATCGGCTACCCGTTCGGTCGTCTCGAGAGTGGTCCCCGGGACCATCTCGATTTCGATCCGGCTATTGTCATCGTCGATATTCGGCTGGAACTGTGAAGGCACGATGCCGAACAGCAGGATGGTCAGCAGCAGCGCGAAATAGCCGACGCCCAGCATCCACACCCGGTGATCGAGGAAGCGGGCACGGAGATATTGCCACACCTGCGCCATGTGATCGCCGAAACGCCGGACAATGAAACCCAGGATTGCGAAGGCGGCCAGTGTGGCCAGCAGTCCGGCAGCGAGGGCCAGCGCCAGCTGGATCACGCCGACAAATTTTGAAAGGATCTCAGCAGGCAGGCTGGCATTGGGGCCAGCGATCATTGCCGAAATGCCAAACCCCTGCAAAAATCCCGAGACCGTCATCGTGACACCAGCGGAAACGGCCAGGGCGAGCAGCACGACCAGCAACAGGGACAGAACGTAGAGCCAGCGATGGCGCGGCCCTTCCAGCCCTTCGCGCGCAGCATACATCTTGCCCCGATCGAGCGACCACCGCAGCACGTTCATATAGCGGTCCATCAAGGGACCTTCACCGTGCGCGGCTTCGCCATGCGCCTTGAGGAAATAGGCCGCGAGCATCGGCGTGATCATACGTGCGACCGCCAGCGACATGAGCACGGCGACGACGACGGTGAAGCCGAAATTCTTGAAGAACTGGCCCGAAATACCGGGCATGGCGCCCACCGGGAAGAAGACCGCAACGATGCAGAAGCTGGTGGCGACCACCGGCAGGCCGATTTCATCGGCAGCATCGATCGATGCCTGATAGGCCGTCTTGCCCATGCGCATGTGTCTGACGATGTTTTCGATCTCGACGATCGCATCGTCCACCAGCACCCCTGCCACCAGGGCCAGGGCGAGAAGGGACAATTGGTTCAGATTGAACCCGAGCAGGTCCATGAACCAGAATGTCGGGATAGCCGACAACGGAATGGCGACGGCGGAAATCGCCGTTGCACGCCAGTCACGCAGGAAGAAGAACACCACTACCACGGCGAGGATGGCGCCCTCGATCATGGCGGCCATGGCGCTTTCGTACTGTTCCTTGGTGTATTTTACCGTGTTGAACAGCGGGATGAACTTCACACCCGGATTTTCCGCTTCGATCTCCTTGATCTTCTCGAGTGCTTCTTCGTAGACGGTTACGTCCGAAGCGCCCTTGGCGCGGCTCATGGCGAAATTGACGACTTCCTTGTCCCCGACCTTGCTGATCGAAGTCCGTTCGGAATATCCGTCGCGCACCGTGGCCACATCGGCGAGCTTGACGGTGCGGCCGCCACCCAGCTGAATCTGGCGTTGGCTCAGCGCATAGGCGTCTTCGCTATTGCCGAGCACGCGGACCGACTGCTTGGTGCCGCCGACTTCGGTCGCGCCGCCAGCCGCGTCGATGTTGCTTTGCCGCAGCACTCCGTTGATCTGGCTCGCGGTCACGCCCAGCGCCTGCATCTTCGGCAGGTCGAGGATAACTTCGATCTCGCGGTCTACTCCGCCAAACCGGTTGACCTCCGCCATGCCTTCGACGCTGAGCAATTGCTTGGCGACATTGTCGTCGATGAACCAGCTCAAGCCCTCGATCGTCATATCGTCCGCTTCGACAGCGTAGATGGCAAGGAAGCCGCCGGAGACTTCCTGTTTGGTTACGCGCGGTTCAATAATCCCGTCAGGCAGGGACCCGCGGATCTGGTCGACCGCGTTCTTAACCTCGGCAACGGCGTCGTTCGGGTCCGTACCGATCTCGAACTCGATAAAAGTATTGGAATTACCCTCGCTCGCCGTCGAATTGATCGAATTGACCCCGTTGATCGAGCGAACGGCGGATTCGACCAGTTGCGTAATCTGGTTCTCGATTTCGGTCGGTGCCGCGCCGGGTTGGGAAATCGATACGCTGACCGCCGGAAATTCGATGTCCGGATTGTTGACCACATCCATGCGGGCAAAGCTGATCAGTCCCGCAAGCAGGAGGGCGGTGAACGCGACCAGCGGAATGACAGGATTGCGGATCGACCAGGCAGAAATGTTCCGGAAGCTCATCTACTTGTCTCCGCTCACTCGGCCTCGGCCGCGCGCGTCTTCACGGTTTCGCCTTCGGTCAGGAACCCACCGGCACGCAGCACGACTTTTTCACTGCCCGTAAGACCGTCGGTAATCACGATGCCCTTCGAAGTAACCGTACCGGTCGTGACCGGACGACGCTCCGCCTTGTTTTCGGCATTGACGATCAGGACGTATGGCCCCTCGCGATCGGACAGGACGGCGCTTTCCGGCAGGATCGGGGCAACGACGGTGCCGCTGGAGATGGTCGCGGTAGCAAATCCACCCGGCCGAAGCCCAGGAGCGTAAGACAGCGCTATGCGCACAGTGCCTTGCCTGTCTTCAGGGCTAATCGTGGGCGAAAGCTGCCAGACCTGCCCGGTATAAAGCTGGTTGGTGCCGACAGGGCGGATCTGCGCCCTCGTTCCGACGGAGATGGAACTGAGAGCATCTTCGTTCAGACGAGCCAGCATTTCCATTTCGCCGCCGCGCGCGATGCGGAACAGGGGGGCGGCCCCTGCGCTGACCGTCTGGCCGGTTTCGACACTGCGCTCCAGGACATAGCCGGAATCGGGTGCGACGATATTGAGGCGGGCGTTGCGGGCGCGCAATTCGCCGAGCTGTGCCTGCGCCACGCGGACGCGGGCGACCGCAGCATCGCGCGTGGCCGTCAGACGATCGACATCTGCCTTCGAAACGAAGCCGCGATCGACCAGCTGGAGCGCACGGTCGAGATTGGCCTGCGCCAGATTTGCATCGGCCTGGGCCACCTGGATATTGGCCGCGGCGCTCTGGACCTGCTGAGATTGTACGGACTGGTCGATGCTCGCGAGCACCTGACCCTTGCGGACCCAGTCGCCAGCTTCCACCGGAACGGACACGACACGGCCGCCTTCACCGACAACGCCCACAGGCATTTCGCGGCGCGCAGACAAAGTGCCCGTGGCCGTGATTTCGCCATCGACCGTCGTCCGGCCCGGGGTGATCACGGTCACAGTCGGCGCCTGTGCATTTTCGTCACCCGCCGGCGTCGTCGTGCCCGCGCCGCGCAGGACGAAGAACGCCACGATCGCCACGGCAAGAACGAGCAGAGCAGCAATGATGATGATCCGGCGCTTCTTGCGCGCGGACCCTTCGAATTCGGCGGACTCACGGTCGAGTTCGACCGCAATCGGCTCGCCCTTTTCAGCCATCACTCCAGATTCGTAGTTCATCTTTTCCCTGCCCCAGTAGCGCCACGGATATGCGGTGTATTACATGCCTATATCACTTAGCGCAAGATTTTCGCAATCCGGGCGATATACCCGGGTCATGATTAGGGCAATCTAGGGTTCGACCGATGGCATGCATGGCTTGACGAATGTCACCGTCAAACCACAACGGGGAGCAGACACGAAAAGGGCGGAGCGCCTGGTAGCGCCCCGCCCTTCGCGAAATAAGTGTAATGTTCGGCTTAGCGGACGCGTCCGCGCTGAACCATATTGGCGATGCCGAGAAGCACGATTGCGCCCAGCAGCGACATCAGGAGGCCCGGTACGCTGAATTCGGTCAGCGTCGCGCCGATACCGATGAGCGAGCCGATGAAGCCGCCGATGAACGACCCGACGATGCCAACGATGATATTCCAGAAGATGCCCATCGAGGCATCACGGTTCATCACAAGGCTTGCGAGCCAGCCGATGATACCGCCGACGATGATTGCGATAATCCAACCCATTACAATTCCTCCTGTTTACCCCGTCAAACCCTTTGGCCCTTCAACGGACCGTCGTGTCATACGGTTCCCTGCGTTGGGTGCAGGAATGCAAGATGAGCGTGTGGATGGGTGTTTGGTTCCCGCGGAGCGATCCCGGGGAACCGGCCTGGATCAATATTTAAGCTGACGCTCGTAGAGGTCGCGATAATGCTGGATGCGCGTCACCCGCAGGCCCTGCATGCCCGAACGGTCGACCGACCGCTGCCATGACGCGAATTCCTCCAGGCTGAGCGAATAGCGTTCGAGCACTTCATCGATGGTCAGCAGACCGCCGTTCACGGCAGCCACGACCTCCGCCTTGCGGCGCACGACCCAGCGCTTCGTCTTGGGTGAAGGCAAGTCGTCAACGGTCAGCGGCTCCCCGAGGGGGCCGATGACTTGTGCAGGGCGGATGTCCTGGTTTTCGATCATTTGTTCTCTCTATCGCCGTGCACCGCATCGCTTGCGGCATCCGCAGCACTTAACCCGGTGGGTTTGCCATGGCTTAAATCTTCATGGTTAAACGCCGGTTTACTTTCCTCGCCGACCTCGCGGCGAGCTTCGCCGAATGCGTTGAAGCCGCCGTCGACCTTGCCCAATTCGTCTCGCAAATCGCGAGTCGCGGCGAGTTTTGCGACCAGATCGGTCCAGCGGAACTGCCGCAAAACCGGAGTTTCACGCTGATCCTGGACCTGCGCCCTGTTGATGTGCCCCTCGAACATGCAAGATGGATAGCGCGCCATGGTAAACGATCCGTGAAACCATGATTGTGGGCCTTACGGGGTCCTACTGGTGGCAGGCGCGCAAGCCGTGTATGGGGCGGCAATGCACGCAACCGAAACCCTATCGCCGGACCAGGCCGCTGCACTGTTCGACCTGCCGCGGCCGGCTTCCGAATGCCGTATCGTCGTCGCCATGTCGGGCGGCGTGGACAGTTCCGTCGTGGCAGCGCTCGCGGCGCGCACCGGGGCCGAAGTCATCGGCATCACACTGCAGCTCTACGATTATGGCGCGGCAACCGGGCGCAAGGGTGCGTGCTGCGCCGGGGACGACATTCGCGATGCGCGCGCGGTCGCCGAACGCCTAGGCATCGCGCATTACGTGCATGATCACGAAAGCGCCTTTCGCGAAGACGTGGTCGAAACCTTTGCGGACGATTACCTCGCCGGGCGCACGCCGGTGCCCTGCATCAGGTGCAATATGGGGCCCAAATTCACCGATCTGCTCGACATGGCGCGCGAACTGGGGGCGGACTGTCTTGCGACGGGCCATTATGTCCGGCGCGTCATGGGCCCGGCCGGGGCCGAATTGCACCGCGCGGCCGATCCTGCGCGCGACCAGTCCTATTTCCTTTACGCCACGACCGACGACCAGCTCGACTTCCTGCGCTTCCCGCTTGGCGGCATGCCCAAGACCGATGTGCGCGATCTTGCCGAAGGGGCGGGTCTGCGCAACGCAGCTAAGCCCGACAGCCAGGACATCTGCTTCGTTCCGGACGGCGATTACGCCAAGATCGTCAAGAAGATGCGGCCCGAAGGCGCACGGCCGGGCGCGATCGTCCATGCCGCCACGGGCGAAACCCTGGGCGAACACAAGGGCGTCATCCATTACACGGTCGGCCAGCGCCGGGGTCTCGAAATCGGCGGCCAGCCCGAACCCCTTTATGTCGTCGGCATCGATGCCGCCGAAGCGCAGGTCAAGGTCGGCCCCAAGCGCATGCTGGCGGTGGCCGAAGCGCATATCATCGAGACCAATCGCATCGGCCCGCTTCCCGATGTGCCGCTGACGGCCAAGGTCCGCAGTCTCGCCAAGCCGGTGCCGATCGTGCTCGACGGTTCGCTGGGCGACGGCCAGCCCGTGGCGATACGCTTCGCCCAGCGCGAATTCGGCGTGGCCCCGGGCCAGGCGGCGGTGATCTATGCCGGCGACAGGGTCGTCGGCGGCGGCTGGATCGATTCGACCACGCAGGTCGCCGCCTAGTCCTGCCACTCCTGCAACAGGCAGCCATAGCCTTCGCGGTACGTCGCGGTGTCGGACGCGATGAGCGGGATGGACGCCGTTACGCTTTTCGTCTCCGCATCCTCGCTCAGCGAGATCAGTTCCATGCCGTCCAGCTTGTCCTTGGCGCAATCGTCCAGGCTGCGTCCGGCCACGAAGCGGCACGAACAGGCGACCCGCGCGGCATAGGCCGATCCGGTGGCGCCCGTCTTGCGCAGGCCATCGCCCCACGCCAGCCAGGCAGCGCCCAGCAGCGCGGCGACCAGCAGGATCAGCCACAGCCAGCGGCGCGGGTTGCGGGTGTGTGTTTTGGCCGTTGCCAAGCGGGATTCCTTCGTGCGAGTGACGCCGGGCCATGACCCTGCGTTTCGCCCCCCTTATCGCGCTTGCCCTCGCCACCTCAAGCCTCGTCTCCTGCGGCTCGCCGGGTCCGGTCGAAGAACCCCCGCTGAGCGAAGAGGCTCTGGCCGCGGTGAGCAAGGATCCCGGCGCCCCGACCAAGGCCCTCGCCCGCGCGGCGGACGAATTGTTCACGCTGGACGGGCTCGGCGAAACCCGCGCGCTGGTGGTCTATCATGGCGGCAAGCTGGCGCTGGAACGCTACGCCCCGGGCTATGACAAGGATACGCGCTTTGTCAGCTGGTCGATGGCCAAGACGGTCACCGCCGTGATGATCGGCATGCTGGTGGCGGACGGGCAGCTGCGGCTCGATGCCCCCGCCCCGGTCCCGCGCTGGCAGCGCACCGGCGATCCGCGTGCCGAGATTACCCTGCGCCATCTGCTCCAGATGCGCAGCGGCCTCGAACATACCGAAGCCGGCGATCCGCCGTGGGAAAGCGGCGAAGTGCGCATGCTGTTCCTCGACGGGCGCGACGACATGGCCGATTACGCCACCGCCCAGCCGCTGGAGGCGGAACCCGGCGAAAAATTCGAATATTCCTCCAACACCACCGTGATTCTCGCCGCGATCGCGGCCCGCGCCCTGACCGACAGCAAGGATCCCGACGTGCGCCGCAAGGCGGTGGCCGATTATCTCAAGGCGCGATTGTTCGAACCGCTCGGCATGACCAGCGCCGTGCCCGAATTCGACCGTGCGGGAACGCTGATCGGCGGCAGCCTGATCCATGCGACTGCGCGCGACTGGGCGAAATTCGGGGAGTTACTGCGTAACAAGGGGTCCTATCGCGGCGAGCAGCTCGTCCCGCGCCAGTGGGTGGATGAAATGGTCGAACCCAGCCCGCGCAGCCCGCAATACGGGCTTCAGACCTGGCTCAATCGCCCTCTTCCCGAAGGCGAGGAACACCCGCTCTTTCCCGATCGTGCTCCCCACAGCGCCTTCTCGCTGATCGGTCACATGGGTCAGTATGTCTTCGTCTCGCCAGCACAGAAACTCACCGTCGTGCGGCTCGGCCATTCCAACGCCGAAGAACGCAAGGCCATGCTCCAGCAGCTGGCCGACGTGATCGAACTCTATCCTGCAAGCTAGGGCAGGACGAAACTGCCTTCGACCACGGTGATGCAGGATCCGGACAGGATCGCCCGGTCCCCATCCCGGCGGCAAACGGCATGCCCGCCACGTTTCGATGCCTGGAACGCGGTGAAGCTGTTCCGCCCCAGCCGCTCGGTCCAGAAATAGGTCAGCGCGGCGTGGGCCGACCCGGTGAAGCTGTCTTCATCCACGCCGCCGCCCGGCACGAAAACCCGGCTCACCACATCGGTTTCCATCCCCGGCGCCGTGCAGATGAACTGGTCGTTCCCCAGCGCGGCCAGACCGCGCAGATCAGGGTCCAGCGCACGCACCTGTTCCTCGTTTTCGAACAGATAGATGCCGTACCGATCGGGGCTTAGCCAGACGTCCTGCGGCTTCGCCCGCAACAGGTCCACCGCCTGCGCCCAGGCGTCCGGCTCGGTCGGGATCAACGGCAGCGCCAGCTCATACCCGGCCGCCCCGCGGGTTACCGCGAGCAGCCCTGCCCGGCGCGTACGGAACGTCACATTATCGCCGCCATCCCGCATCAGCAGCGCGTGTCCGCTGGCAAGTGTCGCATGGCCGCACAGGCGCACTTCTTCCGTCGGGGTGAACCAGCGCAGCTCCCAGTCCGCGTCGCCGCTCGCATCGCGTACGACGAATGCGGTCTCGGCGAAATTGTTCTCTTCGGCGATGGCCAGCAGTGTCGCATCGTCCAGCCAGCGCTCCAGCGGCATCACCGCGGCCTGATTGCCCGTAAAGGGTCGCTCGGCAAAGGCATCGACATGGAAATAGGGCAGCTTCAAACTCACGCATCTTTCTCCAGCTTGGCGAATTCGTCATCCTCGACCAGCGGATTGCCGGGTTCGTCCACATGGCCTTCCGGGTCGATATGGATGAGCAGTTCCATGCCCGGAAACTGTCCGCACAAATCCTCTTCGACCCGTTCGATGATCGCGTGCGCCTGCTCGATCGTCATTGCCGGCGGCAGGTCGACATGGAACTGGACGAAATCGCGGTTGCCGCTGGTCCGTGTACGCAGGTCGTGCAGGTTGGAAAGCTCGGGATGTCTGGCCGCCGCCTCGACGAAGGCGATCCGGCGCGATTCGGGCCATTCGCGGTCCATCAGCGCATCCACCGCCTCGCTCGCGCCGCGCCACGCCCCGAAGGCGAGCCAGGCGGCAATGGCGAGGCCGAACAGCGGATCGGCCAGGCCCAGGCCCGCATACTGATCCAGCATCAGGGCTGCGATCACCGACAGGTTCAGCAGCAGGTCGGACTTGTAATGCAGGTGATCGGTCTGGATCGCCAGGCTGCGCGTCCGGCTCATCACGTAACGCTGCCAGCCGAGCAGGGCCAGGGTAAGCGCAATGGCAATCACCGATACGGCGATACCGTCCCCTGCAGCAGCGGTCTGGTGCTGCCCGGCAAGCTGCATGATGGCGCGCACCGCGATCCCGAATGCGGAAAGCGCAATCAGCATGACCTGGAAGATCGCCGCCAGCGCCTCTGCCTTGCCATGACCGAACCGATGGTCCTCGTCGGCGGGCATGGAGGCGACCCATACGCCGGTCAGCGTGGCGAGGCTGGCAATCAGGTCGAGTGCCGAATCGGCCAGACTGCCGAGCATGGCCGTCGATCCGGTGCGCCAACTGGCCCAGGTCTTCAGCGCAACCAGTATCACCGCCACGGTGATGGACGCCATCGCCGCGGAACGGGCGAGTTTGGCGGTGGGCGCCGTCATGGATAAAGCAGCGTGTTGGACCACGCTTCTTCCGCGCTATCGCGCGAAAACAGGCGCCGGTCGTGAAGGCGGAATTCGCGATCCTGCCAGAATTCCATCCGGCGTGGACTGAGCCGGAAGCCCGTCCAGTGTTGTGGGCGCGGCAAGTTGCCTTCGGGATAATGTTCTTCCAGAGCGGCCACCCGGTCGAGATAGACCTGGCGATCCGGCAGCGGGCGGGACTGGTCGCTGGCAGCGGAACCGATTTGCGAGACCCGGGCGCGCGAATGGAAATAGGCGTCGGCCATCTCCGCGCTGACTTCCTCCAGCGGGCCTTCTATCCGGATCTGCCTGCGCAGGCTTTTCCAGTGAAACAGCAGGGCCGCGCGCATATTGGCGCGGATCTGCTCACCCTTGCGGCTCTCGGCATTGGTATAGAATACGAAGCCGTCGTTGCCATGATCTTTCAGCAGCACCATGCGTACGGACGGGAATCCGTCGGGCGATGCGGTGGCCAATGCCATCGCATTGGAATCGTTGGGCTCGCTTTCCTTTGCCTCGGCAAACCACACTTCGAACAGCATGAACGGGTCGCTCTGCGGAATGGCGCTGGTGTCGTTCTGCATCGGACGTTTCCTACACTGGGAAGAAGTTGGAACTGGGTTCAGGAGCAAAATTCACCGGAGCCCGTTTTTGCCCGACAGGGCCTATATACAGGAAATAGCCATCGACCATGGGATGTTCTCTATCGCCAATATGTTCTGCAGGAAACCACGCGCGCTTGCATGCGCATGGCGTAGCAATTAGCTAACACACCATGGCCGATCCCTACTCCACACTTGGCATAGCGCGTAACGCGTCCGAAAAAGACATCAAGAGCGCGTATCGCACGCTCGCCAAGGAACTGCATCCCGACCGCAACAAGGATAATCCCAATGCGGCCGAACGCTTCAGTCAGGTGACCAACGCCTATGATCTGCTGTCCGACAAGGACAAGCGCGCGCAATTCGATCGCGGCGAAATCGATGGCGATGGCAACCCGGCCAATCCCTTTGCGGGAATGGGCGGCGGTGGCGGATTTCGCCCCAATGGCGGTCAGCGCGGATACCGGACGGAAGATTTCCAGGGGTTCGGCGGTGAAGAAGTCGATCTGGGCGACATCTTCGAAGGCCTGTTCGGCGGGCGTGGACCGCGCGGCGGCGCAGGCGGACCATTCGGCGGCGCCCAGCAGCAGCGCCGTCAGCCACCCCAGAAGGGCGCGGATATCGGCTACAAGCTGCGCGTCCCCTTTACCGATGCAGCGACGCTGAAGGATCAGCGCATTACGCTGGCAGACGGCAAGACGATAGATCTCAAGCTGCCCAAGGGTGTCGAAGACGGCACGCAGATGCGCCTCAAGGGCAAGGGTCAGCAGGGTCCCGGCGGCGCAGGCGACGGCCTCGTCACCATCGCGATCGACCGGCACAAGGTATATCGGCGCGAAGGCGACGATGTGCGGCTCGATCTGCCGATCACGCTCGACGAGGCTGTGAACGGCGGCAAGGTCCGGGTGCCCACGGTCGATGGCCCGGTCATGATGACCATCAAGGCTGGCACCGACAGCGGCACCGTGCTGCGCCTGAAGGGCAAGGGCTTTACCCGCAAGAACGGAAGCCGGGGCGATCAGCTCGTGACGCTCGAAATCCACCTTCCCGCCGATCTCGCGGAACTTGCCAAGCGGCTCGATGGGTGGAAGGACGATGGGGATCCGCGCAGCAAGCTCGGGATTTAGTTTTTGTCGCAGCAGGACTTGGTAGAAGATCAGGACCGCGAGGTTCGTTCGCTGTCGCCGGAACAGCGGCGCAAGGACGCACGCCACCTGCGCGATCGTCTGGAAGATCAGGTCGGACCCGGCACGCGCGCATGGGAAGTGGCAAAGCGTACGCTTGTCGGCACCTATAATGACGGGTTCATCCACGCGGGCAACCTCGCCTACCTCTCGATGCTCGCCATTTTCCCCTTCTTCATCCTGGGGGCGGCGGTCTTTTCGGCCTTCGGTGAAGAAGCCGAACGCGCGGCGACGATCAATGCCGTCCTCAGCGCCATGCCGCCCGTGGTCGGAAATGTCATCGAACCCGTCGCCCGCGACGCGATCGAAGCGCGCAGCGGCTGGCTCTTATGGGTCGGCGGGCTGGTCGGCCTGTGGACGGTGGGCAGCCTGATCGAAACGATCCGCGATATTCTGCGCCGTGCCTATGGCACCCATGCCGAACATGCCTTCTGGAAATATCGCCTGCTTTCTTCGGGTGTGATTCTCGGCGCGGTTTTCCTGCTCATGCTCAGCCTCATCGCGCAATTCCTCATCGGTACCGCGCAGGAAGTGATCGAAGCCTATTTCCCGCAGCTCGTTGATCGTGTGTCGGACCTGCGTCTGTCGCGCATCGTGCCGGCGCTCGGGCTGTTCGGCTCGCTTTACCTCATCTTCTATTCGCTCACGCCATCGAAATACCGGCGCAAGCGCTATCCCAAATGGCCCGGCGTCCTGCTCACCACTTTGTGGTGGATCGCCGTGACTACCTTGATGCCTGCGGTGCTGCGCAACTTCTTCTCCTACGACCTGACCTATGGCGGGCTTGCAGGGGTAATGATTGCGCTGTTCTTTTTCTGGCTTGTCGGGCTGGGTGTGGTTATCGGCGCCGAACTGAACGCCGCCTTGGCCGAAACGCCCGAGGAAGAAATGAACTTTATCGGGCGGGAAGACGAACGCCGCCGGGCTTCTCTGGCCCGTGAAATGCAAGAAGAGGAGCACGCCGAATGAGCGGGTTGATGACAGGAAAGCGTGGGCTGATCATGGGATTGGCCAATGACAAATCGCTGGCCTGGGGAATAGCGAAGCAATTGCGCGAACACGGCGCCGAACTGGCGTTTTCCTATCAGGGCGACGCGTTGAAGAAGCGCGTGGGCCCCCTTGCCGAACAGCTTGGCAGCGATTTCCTCATCGAATGCGATGTGTCGGACATGGCCGCGCTCGACACGGCGTTCGACACGCTCAGATCGCGCTGGGACACGATCGACTTCGTCGTTCATGCCATCGGTTTTTCGGACAAGAGCGAACTGCGCGGGAAATATGTCGACACCAGTCTCGACAACTTCCTGATGACGATGAACATTTCGGCCTATTCGCTCGTCGCGGTCGCGCAGCGGGCTGCGGCCATGATGCCCGATGGCGGCTCGATCCTCACCCTGACTTACTACGGCGCGGAAAAGGTCATCCCGCATTACAACGTCATGGGTGTGGCCAAGGCCGCCCTGGAAACCTCGGTGAAATATCTCGCCAACGACCTGGGTCCGCAGAACATCCGCGTCAACGCGATCAGCGCCGGGCCGATCAAGACGCTGGCCGCCAGCGGCATCGGCGACTTCCGCTACATCCTCAAGTGGAACGAACTCAACTCGCCGCTGCGCCGCAATGTCACGATCGACGATGTCGGCGGATCCGGTCTCTACTTCCTGTCCGATCTTTCCTCGGGCGTCACCGGCGAAACCCATCACGTCGATGCCGGCTACCATGTCGTCGGCATGAAGCAGGAAGACGCGCCCGACATCGGGCTTGTCTGATATTTTTGTTCATCGTATGTTCTGCCTCGACTCGGAGGAGGACGTGCGATGCTCGAAGGTGGATGCCAGTGCGGTGAAGTACGATATCGGGTGTCCGGCGATCCGGCGCATCATGCGCTGTGTCATTGCCGGGATTGCCGCGCCTCGTCCGGTGCTCCGGCAACAGCCTGGATGGCCTTTCCTGCCGAAAACTTCAATGTAATCAAGGGGAAAGCAGTTTCCTACAACTCCTCCGGCGCCTCTTGGCGGCACTTTTGCGGCCAATGCGGCACCGGTATGTATTTCATCAACGAACAGATGCTGCCGGGTATCGTGGACATCCAGTCCGCTACCCTCGATGACGCGCAGTCCCATCCCCCGGCAGCGCAGATCCAGACGGCCGAACGCCTCGATTACATGTCCGATCTCGCGGCCATGCCCCAGTTCGAACGGTACCCGGGCCCGTAAATCCCGCGATCAGGCCACGTCAGGCCATATCCCGCGCGTGTCATAGATGATCCTGTCCTGCCGTTCCTCGGAGGGTATCACCTTGAACACGTCATGATCGACCAGCGCAATGAGTAAGCCGCACTCCTCGAGCGCGGTGTCGATATCGACCAGTTCCGCGTTCGTACCGGCAAATTCCTGCGGTAGTTCGCCTGCATAAGGTTCCACAACGCACACCCTGTCCCCATATTCGCGTGCAAGGGATGCCGCCACGTAACGCGCGGGGCTTTCACGGAAATCATCGATGTTCGCCTTGAAGGCGATGCCCAGGCAGGCAATTTTCTCACTCGGATTGGCTTCGGCCAGTGCTCTTGCACGGGCAAGCACGTGATGCATCTTCACGTCGTTCGTTTCGCGAGCCTGGCGAATAATCCGCGCTTCCTCGGGCGCGCCGTGTACGATGAACCACGGATCCACGGCGATGCAGTGGCCGCCCACACCTGGTCCGGGCGTAAGAATATTAACTCGCGGATGCCGATTGGCGAGACGTATCACCTCCCAAACATCGAGCCCCTGCCGGTCGGCGATCATGGAAAGCTCGTTAGCGAAGGCGATATTGACGTCGCGAAAGGCATTTTCGACCAGCTTGGTCATTTCGGCAGAGCGCGCATCAGTCGTGACACATTCGCCTTTCACGAACCGTTTGTAGAAGGCGAGCGCCTTCCTTGCGCAACGAGGCGTAATTCCCCCGATCGACCGATCGTTATGCGTCAATTCTTCCAGAATTTTGCCCGGCAATACCCGTTCCGGACAATAAGCGATGCTGATGTCAGGGCGAGCTTCTGCTATTCCCGGCATGGCCAGATCGGGGCGGACTGCGGCGATCGCATCGCGCACCGCTTCGGTCGTGCCGACGGGCGACGTCGATTCGAGAATAACCGTGTCACCCTGCTTAAGAACTTGAGCGACCTTTCTTGCCGCCGCCATGACGTAACTCGTATCGGGCGTATGGTTGCCGTCCTTTGCGAAAGGCGTGGGCACCGCAATGACGAACACGTCGGCAGATGCCACTTCGGTCGATGCCTTGAGCAGGCCACGCTGGACAACGGCCTGTACCAGACCATCCAGATCGACTTCCTCGATGTGAATTTCGCCCCGATTGATCGTATCGACGACTCCTTGCGCCACGTCGACACCATGCACCGGACAACCAGCACGCGCGATGACCGCAGCAGTAGGCAGGCCAATATATCCCAGCCCGATCACACAGACGTCCGGCTTGATGTCACCACGCATGGTATTTCAATCCCTGAATTTTTCCGAGCATGCCTAGCGTCGGGTGGTAAATTTAACAGTAACGACTATTTCCGTGGCACCAGAAGGTCGATGATCCTTCCTGCCGAGCGCCCATCGCCAAAAGGATTATGTGCACGGGCCATGGCGGAATAAGCCGCGTCGTCGTCAAGCAGCCGTTCGGTCTCGTAGACAATCTTATCTGCATCTGTGCCCACCAACCTGGCCGTTCCGGCTTCCACGCCTTCGGGCCGTTCGGTGGTTTCGCGCATGACCAGCACCGGCTTCCCCAACGCAGGCGCTTCTTCCTGGACACCCCCGCTGTCGGTAAGCATCAGATGGCTGATATCGAGCAAACGCGCAAAATGCGGATAGTCGAGCGGATCGATCAAGGCGACATTGTCGAGCCCAGTCAGGTGATCGTTCATCACTGCCCGTACGTTCGGATTGAGATGCACGGGAAAGATGACCGCCACATCGGGTCGCGCGGCAATCCGTGCAACGGCTCGTGCTATGCTCCTCATCCCGCCACCGAAATTCTCGCGCCGATGGCTCGTTACGCCGATTATGCGTTTTCCGGCGAAGCGGGATTCCAGCGAAGCAAGACCGGAAGCGATTTCCGGGTGCGCCTGGGCATGTTTGGTGACCCAATGCAGAGCGTCTATGACCGTATTCCCGGTCACATGCACGCTCTTCGGGTCGACGCTCTCACGCAATAAGGCCGCCTGCGCGGTCGCTGTCGGCGCACAATGGAGTGTGGCGAAGGTTCCGACTGCGCGTCGGTTAACCTCCTCCGGCCATGGCTGGTAGATATCGCCACTGCGCAGGCCTGCCTCGACATGGCAAACCGGGATCTTGCGGTAATAGGCGGCAAGTGCCCCCGCCAAGACCGTGGTCGTGTCGCCCTGCACCACCACCCAATCAGGCTGTTCGTCATCAAGCACTTTGCCGATTTCGAGCAGAGCACGTGCGGTCAGCTCATCGAGGGTCTGGCCCGGCTGCATCAAATCGAGATCGTGGTCAGGGGTGACACCCGTGATATCCAGCACCTGGTCCAGCATTTCGCGATGCTGAGCGGAAATGCAGACGCGGCTTTTGAATCGCGCATCGTCGGCCAAGGCGTGAATCACGGGAAACAGTTTGATCGCTTCGGGTCGAGTGCCGAAGACGGTGAGGATTTTCTGGCGCGCGGTCATGCGCGCATGCCTACCCGCAAAAGGTTAAATGGCGATAGAAATTACAGCGGGTCTTCTTCATTGCTGCTCGGCTGGGGTAGCGCGGAGGCGTCGGGCGTTTCAGCGGCACGCTCGCGTTCTAGGCGTTCCATGTAGTCACGCTCGATCATTTCGACGCGTTCCTGCTCGGAGGCGGCGTCTTCATCGATCGTCGAAAGACGCTTGGCACGTTCTGCCGCGATGATTTCACCGAAGCGCACACCGGCGTTGTTCGCCTTGTCGGCGTAAGCAGCGTCGATCATCTGCTGCGTACAGCCGGTAAAGCCGCCGGCGCCCGTTGGCGAACAGGACATGATTCCGAACGCACCGGCCATTTCGAAGCTCTCTACTCGTTCGGCCCAGGCTTTGTTATCGGGGCTGTCCGAAAAGCGGAGATTTTCAGGAATGCGGTATCGCTCGCTCTCCGCCTTGCGCGCGCAGACGACAATCTGATCCGCCGTGCTTTGGGGGCATTCATCATCGCCATAGACGATGACCATATTGTAATTGTCATCCGACGCTTCCGGTACCTGCTCCTGTGCAGCTAGGGGGAAAGCAAGCGCAAGGCTGGCAATGGCAATCAGGGGCTTCGACATGGTCGTCCTCTCGGCGAATAGGTACGCAGAGCTTAGCGCTCTGCGGGGTGAACTGTCTATGAAGCGCGCGCCGGGCCCTGCCGGTTCCCGTTATACGCGTTCGGAGATACGGATTGCAGTCCGGCACCCCAATCGAATCAGCCCGGACAGCAGCGGATAGGCTGGAGCACGTTCCGCTCCGGCGGCTAGTGCGGCGTCACGATGTTCCCGCTCGTCATCGCGAAATTGCTCGATCATTCCCGCGAGTTCGGGATCCTCGCCGGTCTCGTGGAGGCGGTCGAGCTGCTTCGAATAATGATCGTCGATTTCGGTTTCGATTGCCGCGGTACAGGCCATGGCCGCTTCCGGTCCGATCAGGGCAGTAACTGCGCCCAGGGCAAACCCTGCCCTGTCCCAGAAAGGCTGAAGTACCGTCGGGCGGACACCGCGTTCGGCCATGAGCGCATCGAACTTCGCCCGGTGACCAGCCTCCTGTTCGGCCATTCCTGCGATTTCGGCAGAGTGCGGGCCACGGTCGCCCATGACCGCCAATTGCCCCGCGTAAATGCGGGTGGCACCAAATTCGCCTGCCTGATCGACGCGAATCATACGTTCGATATGGTCGGGAACAGCTGTCATACACGTCGGTCCTTGCCGAGCAGCGCCAGAATGGAAAGCCCCGCCACAGTCGAGATGAGGAAATTATATCCCGCCAGGCTGATGCCGAAGAGGGTCCACGCAGGCTCGTCACATCGGACCAGCGGCGTGTTCATGATGTCGTCTAGCGCGTTGCCTGTGCCGCCCCCCGTCACCACCGCACAGGATGTCACACCCTGCCACCAGCCATATTCGACGCCCGCATGAAACAGCCCGATCCCGCCCGAAATCAGAATGGCCAAAGCGGCAAGACCGGTCCACAAACGAACTGGAGCAATGGCATAGGCTATCAAAGCAAGCGCCACGGCGGCGAAATGCGGCCAGCGCTGCCACCAGCACATCTCGCAAGGATATAGCCCGAAACCATATTGCGACAGATAGGCGCCGCCCAGCAGCAAGGCTGGAACGGCGAGCGCCAGGACGCGGGCGAGACGAACGTGCTGCGAAAGGCTCATGGAGCCGCGGTGTACCTTATTTGGCGCGGGCGGCAATGCTCTTGGGGCTGGTACGGCGCAGTGTTTCCAGTGCGTAATGCAGCTGGAAATCCTCGATACCCTTTTCCTTCAGCTCTTCGGCGGTCTGTTGGAAGCGCGGGTCTTCGCGCATGTCCTTTTCGATCGCCTCGTCGGCAAGACCGATTTCGTTGACCAAGTGCCCGCGCAGGTCCGATTCGCGCATCTGGAAACGTGCGCGCTTTGCCAGATCGGGATCGGACAGCTGCGGCACGGCGATATCGGGCGTGATCCCGCCTTCCTGAACCGAGTGGCCCGACGGAGTGTAATAGCGCGCGGTCGTCAGCTTGAGCGCGGCATCATTGCCAAGCGGCAGCAACGACTGGACGCTGCCCTTGCCGAAGCTGCGTTGCCCCATGACGACGGCCCGGCGATGATCCTGCAGCGCGCCGGCGACGATTTCGGAAGCCGAAGCCGAACCGGCATCGATCAGCACGACGATGGGCAGACCCTCGGCAATATCGCCGCGGAAGACCGTTTCCGCATCGTAGGAAATGTTTTCGCCCCGCGCCCGGCCGCGCTGGGAGACGATACGGCCGTCGCTGAGGAAGAGGTCGGATAGCGCGACCGCCTCATCCAGCGAACCGCCTGGATTGGAGCGCAGGTCGAGCACCAGGCCGTTCAGGCGGCCCGTAGCGTTCTTCTGAAGGTCTTCCCATGCGCCGAACACATCGCTGCCAACATCGCGCGAAAATTCGTTGACCATGATGTGGCCGATATTGCCATCCTCAAGCTCCCAGGTGACCGGCTCGAGCTCGATCACGCCGCGGGTCACCGACACATCGAAAGGTTCATCCCGACCGGGCCGGAATATCGTCAGCTGGATCGACGAACCTTCGGGACCGCGCATCTGCGCCACTGCCTCATCGAGGGACTGGCCAACGATGAACTTGCCATCGAGATGAGTGATGTAGTCGCCCGCCTTGAGACCGGCCTTGTCGGCGGGGCTGCCGCGGAACGGCGAAATGATCTTCACGGCACCATCGTCCTCGACAACGGAAAGTCCGAGGCCGGAATAATTACCGTCGATCATTGTTTCGAGGCGCTGGAGATCGCTGCCGTCGAGATAGCCGGAGTGCGGATCGAGCGAGGACAGCATGCCATCGATCATGCCGCGAATGAGCACGTCGTCTTCGACCGGCTCCACATAACTGGCCTTGATGCGCTGATAGACCGCCAGAACCTTGGCGAATTCGGGACCGGCACGGCCATCGACCTGCGCAAGGCTGGCGGTAGTCGCAGGGATTAGCGCCACGGCGGTCACGAGGGCGGCCGAACGGGCCAGGGCGGCGAATTTCATTGGCGGAACAACTCCTTTGCGCGCGCAATCTATAGTCTGTCTGCGCTGAATGCCAGATGAGCATTGCTACCAACCCGGCATGGAGCGATTTATCGCCAGCGTGTCACCGCAAATGGTCGAGCGGGTTCACCGGTTCCCCATCCTGCCTGAGTTCAAGGGTGACCTCGCCCGGCGCTGCCGGTGCAAGGCCGAGCGGCGAGCCGGCACCCACATTCTGTCCCACATCGACATCGAGCGTCCCGAGACCCGTCACGAGGCTGATCCACCCATTTGCATGCTCGACAATCACGATCCTACCGAATCCCCGGTAAGGGCCGGCAAACGCAATCCTGCCCGCGCCCGGGGCGACGATCAGCGCGCGTGGGCGCGCCGACAATACAATCCCCGCTTGCCGTTGTCCGCTGGCCGCGGCCTCTCCGAAACCGGCCGCGATCTTGCCCGCGACCGGCAATTGGTACTGCGTGGGCGGTTCCGTGGCGCTTGGCCGTGGCGACGGGGCAGAAGAAACGCGCGCCATCCGCGGATCGGCGGGCCGCGGCAATGGCCCCGGCAAAGCAGCAAGCCGAGTGCGGAGCGATCCGGCCACTTCAAGGCGTCCGACGAGCTGATCGAGATCGATCGCCTGTTCCGCCAGGACCAGGGCCCGCTGCGCTTCACGATCGGCACCGCCGGCAGCGCGCCTTGCCTTCAGGCGTTCGCTTTCCGCCAAGGCCGTGAGTTGTTTGCGGCGCTGGATCAGGGCCGCTTCGCTGTCGCGCCGATCGGCCACGGCCTGGCGTGCTTCGGCCTGAAGCGATTTGGCTCTGTCGAGATCTCCCCGCAATGCCGCTGTGCGATTGCGAATTACAGGTATCGTGCTGTCGAGCACGGCGCGCGTATAGACAAGGTCGCGTAATGAACCGGATTGCAGCGCGGATAACGCCAATGGGCGACGTGACATCGACTGGAGCGCCCCGGTCAGGCGAACGAGCGGAGCCCGCCGCGCAGACAGGCGCCGATCCAGCAGTCGCCTTTCGCGATCGGTAAGCGCCAGACGGGCTTCGGCAGCAGCAATCGATGCCTCCGCCTGCTGCACCCTCGCCGCCAGCGCAGCCGCATCGGCGCGGGCCTTGGCCGAAGTCTCGCGCGAACTGGCCGCCTCGCGTTCCAGCCTTTCGCTGCGCGCGCGGGCGTTGCGCTGCTGCTGGCGTGCCGCATCGAGCGCCGCGCGCGCTTCATCCGCGCTGTCGAACCGAGAGGGTGCCTGCGCAATCGCAGGCAGGCCCAGCAGGCCTGCGACGGAAAATGCGGCAATGACGGCGAAGCGGCACCTCATGTCGCCCGTCCTGCCCGATCAACCGCTGCGATGATAGGGGTGACCGGCAATGATGGTCGTAGCGCGATAGAGTTGCTCCGCCAGCATGGCGCGAGCAAGCAGATGCGGCCAAGTCGCCTTGCCGAAGGCGAGCAGCAAGTCGGCCTGGCTGCGCTCGTCTTCCGAATGCCCGTCGGCGGCGCCCAGTATGAAGCGGCATTCGCGCATACCGTCGTCCCGCCAGCGGCCGAGAATGTCCGCCAGATCCTCGGACGGGATATCTTTCCCGCGCTCATCGAGCAGGACAGTCTTGTACGGCGTTTGCGGCTCGGGAATGCGGCCCCCGGTTTCGGGCAGTTCGGTGAATTTGACCGGCCATGTCAGCCGCTTCTCATAGCGCGCGACAAGTTCAGCCTCGGGCGAGCGCGCAATTTTTCCGCGAGCGATGACATGAAGCAGAATGATCAACGCTCCCTAAATGGTGTCAGGCCCGGCTCGGTCGATCCCGGCAAAGGCAAGGCAAGGGCCCGCGCGGAGCCATTTCTCGAGGACGGTCTTAGGCCCCCGCTCTCTATCTCGAGAACGGGAAAATGATTACGCCATCCCGGCGACGGGCGGCGCATCACCGAATGCCCACATACGCTCCAGATTGTAGAAGCTACGAACCTCCGGGCGGAAGATGTGGACGACGACATCGCCTGCATCGATCAGCACCCAGTCGGCAGCGGGCAGCCCTTCGAGCTTAACCGGGCCAAAGCCTTCCTGCTTCACCTTTTCGGCAAGCTTCTGAGCCATCGCGGCGACCTGACGAGTCGAGCGGCCCGATGCGATCACCATGTGATCGGCAATGGAGCTTTTCCCTTCGAGATCGATGGTCACGACTTCCTGAGCCTGATCGTCATCGAGCTGTTCAAGCACAAGCTTGAGCAGCGGATCGGATTTTGCATCAGCCAAGGCAATCACCTTTGCCGAAGCAGTCCCGGACGAAGCCGGGCTGGTTTGCGCCTGAGTCATAGGCGAATATGTTACTCCTGATTTGAGAGGCTTGGGCCATGAAGGATACAACGCGCATCATGGCGCGGTGGTTTCCTCCCCGGACGGTATCCTTCGATGCGTCAGCTGGTCCCTCGGAGACGGCCCGGCATAGCGTAAAGCCCAATCGGGATCAGCACGGCGGATGGCCGTGGCCGATCTTTCGTCGGGATCGAAACGCAATGTCACCAGTGCCGGTGCGCTCCATTCGCCCCTATTCACAAAGCTGGGAAGAGGTACGGAAAAGCGCCTCAGCCAGGCCATCGCGTGGCTCGCGATAGCAGCGGCATCATAGCCGGGCCTGGCGATAACCGCAATCGGCATCGTACGTGCAATGCCGCGCCAGTCGCGCCAGCGATGGAACTGCGCCAGATTGTCCGAGCCCATCAGCCAGACGAACTCCCGCTTCGGGTATCGCCGCGTGAGGGCTCGCAATGTGTCCGCGGTGTACCGCGTGCCCAGTTCGCGTTCGATCGCCGTCACGCGGATACGCGCCCGTTTCGCTTGTGCCATCGCCGAGCGGGCACGGGTGGCGAGCGGCGCCATCCCCTCTGCCGGTTTGAGCGGATTGCCGGGGGATACGAGCCACCAGACCTCATCGAGCCGCAGCGAGCGCAGCGCGAACAGGGAAATGCGCCGGTGGGCGCCATGTGCCGGATTGAAGCTGCCACCCAGCAGGCCGATCCGTTTGCTGATGCCGGTCAAATCGGGAACCTGTCTCGTTCAGGAAACACATGCGAGCGAATAACAGCCCAGCGCCCAGCGAATCGATGGAGTGCGGAAAGCAAAAGCATGAGGTTTAGTTCCCGCACTTGTTCGAAAATTTGTGCGCGGCGAAACGACTCGTCCCGTTCCGGGTTCGACTCGTGGATTCTTCGGGAACCTCGATTCGATTTCATTAACATCTTTCGCTAGCGACACGCCCGGGACGTTAAAGACCATAAGGGACGGGTCGTTTTGAGCAAACCATTTGCCACCACTGGCTGGGGGAACCGTGTGCGCGGCTGGTTCCCGGACCGCGAATTTTTCATGCGGTCGGAAGGCCAGGTCCGCTTCATCACCATATCGTCGAGATTGCAGATGACGGCCGCCGCTATTGCGTTGGCCGTCTTCGTAATCTGGATGACATCGATGGCCGTTGCGGGCTGGACCCAATATCGGGCCACCGCCGACCGGCTGTCATTGCTGGACCGCGAAGCGAAGGTGGCAACTGCCACCGAGCGCGTGGACGCCTATCGCAACGATATCGACGCCGTCGCCAGCGACCTCGTCAAACGGCAGGAATTCATCGAGGACATGGTCGCCTCGCTGCCAGAGGACGTGAAAGCGGTACAGAACGTCAGCGATTCGTCGGGTGAAGCGGCGGCTATGGTGGACAAGGTCAGCGTATCCATTCCCGAAGCCGGACGGCTGGCGCGGATCGAAGCGCGTCAGCTGGCTTTTGTCGAAGGCCTTACGCGTTATGCCGACTGGCGTTCACAGCGCGCCGCAGCCGCGCTCAAGAAACTGGGCCTCAATCCCGATTCGATGATCCGTAATGCCGATCGCGGCGCGATGGGTGGTCCGCTCGAGAAATTGACGACCGGTGCCGGCGATACCATCGATCCGCGCTTCGAACGTCTCGGTCTTTCGATTGCCCGCATGGATGCGCTCGAGCGCGGCCTTGACGGCGTACCGCAGGTCGCCCCGGCCAATGTCCAGATGGTAACATCGAGCTACGGCTATCGCCGCGACCCGTTCACCGGCGTCGCCGCCATGCACAAAGGTCTCGATTTCCGCGGGCCGACAGGTACGCCGATCTACGCCGCATCCGATGGCCGTATCAGCTTTGTCGGTCGCAAGTCGGGCTATGGCAATGTGGTGGAAATCAGCCACGGTAACGGGCTGATGACCCGTTACGCCCATATGTCGAAATTCAACGCGAAGGTCGGTCAGACGGTCGAAGCCGGGCAGACGATCGGTGCGATCGGATCTACCGGCCGCTCCACCGGCCCGCACCTGCACTTCGAGGTGCGAATCAACAACCGTGCGGTCAATCCGCGCACCTTTCTGGAGACAGCCCCCCATGTTCTCGAAGAAATCCGACGAACTTCCCAGCTCGACTCCGCCAGCTAATCCCGGAAGAGATCGTATGGCCAGCAAGAGCAATTCCACCTTCTCCGTCCTCGGGTCCGATCTGACGATCACGGGCGACATCCAGGCATCGGCCGATCTGCATATCGATGGTTCGGTCGAAGGCGACATCGCCTGTTCCTCTCTGGTGCAGGGCGAAACCAGCACCGTTAAAGGCGCGATCAAGGCCGAGTCGGCCCGGCTGGCCGGCACTGTCGAGGGATCGATCACCGCGCGCGAACTGGTAATCCTGAAATCCGCGCGGATCATGGGCGACGTTTTCTACGACGCGCTGACCATCGAACAGGGGGCCCAGGTCGAAGGCCGTTTCGCCCACCGCGATACGAAAGCCAAGGCGTCCGCAACCCCGCAAGGTGGCACAAAGCCCGAGCTCACCGTCGCCGGCTGATACCTTATTTCCCAAAAAGCAGAAAGGCCGCCCGCGCAGACGTGGGGCGGCCTTTTCTTATCTGACTGCAGACACGCGTCAGCGCGGATTTACGGTTGGCGACGCGTCAGTCGAGGACTTCGGCCCGCAACGCCTTGCGATCGAGTTTGCCGATCATCGTCTTGGGCAGTTCATCCCGTATGACGACTTCGGCAACGCGTTCATGCTTGCCGACACGCGCATTGAGCCATTCACATAGCTGTGGTCCGCTCGCCACACCCCCGTTTTCAAGCGTGACATAGGCCACGGGCACTTCGCCGCGATAGCCATCGGGCCGCCCGATTACGAGCGCTTCCTTGACGGCTTCATGTTCGAGCAGGACGTCTTCGACCTGGCTGGGAAACACCTTGAAACCGCCCACGGCGATCATGTCCTTGATGCGATCGACGATTTCCAGAAAGCCGTCTTCATCCAGCGTCGCCACATCGCCGGTGCGCAGCCAGCTTTTGCCGTGGTGTTCGACGAATACGTCCTTTGCCGCTTCGGGCCTGTTCCAATAGCCCTGCATCACCTGCGGACCGTGGATCGCCAGTTCGCCCGGCTCCCCATCGGGTGCGATGACTGTGGGATCTTCCTTATCGAGCAGGAGGACTTCGGTGCCCATCACGACCTGCCCGATTGTGCCGGGCTTGCGCATGCCTTCGTAAGGGTTGGCCGAAACGACACCGGAGCTTTCGGTCAGCCCATATCCTTCGACCAGCCGCACGCCGGTGGCCGCTTCGAATTTCTCGCGCAATGGCCCGGGCAGCGGTGCGCCGCCCGATATGCAGACCTTGAGCGTCGAGAGATCCGTCTTGGCCAGATCGGGATGATCGACCAGTGCCTGGAACATGGTCGGCACGCCCGGAAACCCGGTCGCGCCGTATTTTTCGATGGTTTCGAGGACCTGTTTGGTTTCGAAGCGCGGGACCATGGCAATCGACGCGCCGGTCAGCACGGCGTGGTTGAGGAGCGTGGTATTGGCGAAAACATGGAAGAAGGGCAATGCCCCCATGAGGACTTCGCC
>CESG01047836.1_pt1 | contig 75431 bp, 64 predicted proteins | sample 531121 | NCBI WGS metagenome assembly CESG01 (sample SAMEA2621287, study PRJEB7988) | marine metagenome | biome: marine biome (ENVO:00000447); feature: mesopelagic zone (ENVO:00000213); material: "saline water (ENVO:00002010), including plankton (ENVO:xxxxxxxx)" | depth 800 m
ATTGTCATGGGCATACCCATTGCGGCCTTGCTCGCATTGAGTGTGTTTGCTGTTTATCAAATTCATGCCTTGAACCAGTTCAATCAGGAAAACACGGAAAAGCAGGTTTCTCTGTTGACCCAGGTGTCTAACCTGGGCAGTAAATCCGCGCTGCTGGCGCGCGAAGCCCGCAACGTGATTCTTGCCGATGAGCAAGAGCGGTTTGATTTGGCCAAATCACGCATGTTGGCGCTGGATGCCGAGATCGATTTGCTGGGCCAAAGCATGCTGGCCAGCGCGCCCGCGGGTGAAACACGTGGGCTGATCGAAACCATCAACACCGACAACTCAGCTTTGCACAAGGTATACCAGAAGGTCATAGAACAATCCGAGTTAGGCGAAGTACAGGCAGCAACCCTGGTCTTACTGGGCGAAGGCGATCCGCTGGAGCAGCAAATTGACAACGCCATGAATGCCTTGAACTCGAGTGTGAAAAGCACCATGGAAGCCGCGGTAGCCCAAGGCGATTCTGTGTTCCAGAACGCGCTGGTGACCATTGGCATTGTGTGTGTGGCCATTGTGCTGTTGTGCGGCATTACAGTGGGTATGGTGGCGGCCTCGCTGCGCAAGCAAATTGGTGGTGAACCCGCCAAGGCGCTGAATGTGGTGGTGACCATGGCGCAAGGCAACCTGACTCAATCCGTTCCGAAATGCGAAAGCGGCTCGCTGATGGACGGCATGCAGCAACTGCAGGTACGTTTGCGGGAAATCATCAACCAAGTATCGCAAGCCTGCGGTACTTTTAAAACCGCCTCCAGTGAATTGGTGAATGTGGCATCGGGTTTGTCGGGTTCTGCAGAAAAACAGGCCGACAGCTCCAATGCCACAGCGGTCAGCGTAGAGCAGATGAGCGCCAGCGCCAAGTCCATTTCGGACTACGCGCACAAAACCGAAGTGCAGGCCAAGTTATCGGCCGATACGGCGAAAAGTGGCATGGCCTTGATGCAAACCCTGCAAGGCAAAATGAACGATATGGCGGGTCAAATGCAAACCACCACCCAGGAAATTGCGGGGCTTGTGGAACGCTCTGACCGAATCAACGGCATTGTGTCCGTCATTCAGGGCATTGCCCAGCAGACCAACCTTCTCGCCTTGAATGCCGCAATCGAAGCGGCCCGCGCTGGTGAGCAAGGCCGTGGCTTTGCAGTGGTGGCCGATGAAGTGCGCACCCTTGCGCAAAATACTGCTACTGCCACGGATGAAATTCGCACCTTGATCGGTGAAATTTGCACCTACTCCGAGCGCTCCAATAAATCGGTGGAGCAGGTAGGCGAGCACATGAGCGAAAACATGCAATATGCCGACAAGCTCATGGGTGGTCTTCAGGAAATTGTTCAACACTTCGAGCAGTCCGTTGAATATGCGCTGGCTGTGGCCAACTCGACCAAGGAACAGGAAGCTGCAAGCATGGACATTTCCGAGCGGGTCAGCGATATTTCTGCCTTGTCCGAACAATTGAAAATGGCGAGCATGCAGCTTGAGGGCCAGTCCCGTCAGGTGGAAAGCATGTCAGAGGACCTGCAGCGGGCGGTGTCTTACTTCAAAACCTGAAGTGCTGCACCTCAGTGTGACAACTTGGTGAATCGTCACACTGAAGACCGCTTCGGAAACCAAAATTCAGTTTGGCGGGTATTACAGGTTGATGTTGTTCAATCTGGATGCCCGCCATGTCGTTTTCACCCGCTTTGCTCCCCAGCGTTCGCCGACGCAATCTGCTTAAAACATTCCTTTACGGTGCCAGTGCCAGCGCGCTGCCGTGGATGGCGGGCTGCGGCAGTTCAGACAACCCTTTGGGCTCAACCGGGGGTCGCGTGGGCGCCTCTGAAACAAACAGGTTTGGTGGAACGGCACTGAGCAACAACCAGTTTCGCTTCCGTAATATCGGCCCACTGGGCGAACCCGATGCCAACGGCGTGCGCACCGCGGCTGGCTTTTCGACTCGCGTGGTCGCCATCAATAGTCTGCCGCCCGCACCGGGCGCGACCCCCTGGCATATCTTCAATGATGGCGGCGGCGTGGTGCCGCGCGAAGATGGCGGCTGGATTTACTGCTCCAACAGTGAAGTACCCGGCGTTGGCACCCTTGGTTTTCAGGTTCCTCAATTGGCTCCCATCACCAATCCGCTAGAGGCACTGGTGCCCGGCCTGGGTGGTGCAAGCGCGTTGGTGTTTGGCCCGGACGGTACGATTGAAGACAGCTACCGCATATTACGCAACACCACATTTAACTGCGCAGGCGTAATAACACCCTGGAAAACCTGGCTCAGCTGTGAGGAAATTCCGACAGGCCTGGTGTGGGAATGCGATCCATTCGGTATCCAAGCTGCACGCCCACTTCCAGCATTGGGCATGTTCAGCCATGAAGCCGTGGCCATCGACAGCGAACGCCGCGTGTTTTACATGACCGAAGACATGCCCGATGGCCGGTTCTACCGCTGGGTGCCCACTGCGGGCGACTGGCCGGCGGGTGCAGAACGCGCCAACATGAATCAGGGTTTGCTACAGGTGTTGAAAGTGGAAGGGGATGTAGCCGACGCGTTGAACGGCCCCGTGCGCTACAGCTGGGTGAATGCAGCCAACCCCAACGCACCCCAAATGGACAACCGATTGCCTGAAACTGCTGCGTTTGACGGTGGTGAAGGTGTTTGGTACCAAAACGACCGCGTATTTTTCGCCACGAAAGGCGATGATCGGCTTTGGATGTTGAATACCACTGCCCAAACCATCGAAGTGGTCTACGACATGGCCACCGCCACAGCCCCCAACAATATTTTGTCTGGCGTGGACAATATCACCATGACGCCATTTGGCGAAGTACTGGTGGCCGAAGACGGCGGTGACATGCAAGTAGTTGTGGTGTACCCCGACGGCGTGCTGGTACCCCTGTTGCAAATTGTGGGGCAAGACCAATCCGAAATCGCAGGCATTGCCTTCAGCCCTGATGGCAAGCGCATGTACTTCACCAGCGACCGGGGAGGCCCCAACCTGCAAGGCGGTTATGGCCTTGGTTTGGGCATGCTCTACGAACTGATGATTCCCGACACCCTGCCCAACGCATAACAAACACACTCAAAACACTTTCAGGAATACCGCCATGTCAGGTCCACGCCGCAAACGCAGTCGAATTCAAAAACGCCCTGGCATTACACGCCGCTTCTTTTTGAAAGGTTTGGGACTGGGCACAGCCGGAGTGGGTGGGCTAAGCCTGCTGCAAGGTTGTGGCAGTGACAACAACAACGGCCTGACCGATGGCCGCACCACACCGAATGAAGAAACCTCCACGCAGAATGTGCAGTTCTTGCACAGTGTGGCCAGTGGCGACCCTGCATTCGACAGCGTGGTGCTGTGGACCCGAATCACACCGGAGAACACAGACCGCACCATTGCTGGCCGCGTGGATGTGTTCAAAGACGAAGCATTGACCATGTTTGTGAAGTCCACGGACTTTCAAACCTCCTCGGCACAAGACTTCACCGTGAAACTGATTTGCGACGGTCTTGAACAGGACACGGTGTATTTCTACCAATTCCGCAGCAACGGCAAAACCAGCCCGGTTGGCCGCACCCGCACCACGCCCGCAGCAGGCAACAAACGACCCTTGAATTTTGGTGTGGTTAGTTGCTCCAGCCTGGCGCATGGCTTTTTCAATGCCTATGCCAAACTGGCCGAGCGCGACGACATCGACGCCATCATTCACCTGGGCGACTACATTTACGAATACGGCACCGGCCAGTACGGCAATGTGCGCGAGTACGAACCGGCGACAGAAATAATCACGCTGTCCGACTACCGCACCCGCCACGCGCAATACAAGCGCGATGAAGACCTGCAGAAGCTGCACCAGCGCTTCCCGTTCATCACGATTTGGGATGACCACGAGTCCACCAACAACTCCTACCGCGACGGCGCTGAAAACCACACCGAGGGTGCGGAAGGCGTGTGGGAAGAACGCAAGGGATTTGCCCAGCGCGCCTACGACGAGTGGATGCCGATTCGCCTGCCGGAGCCCGGCAACCGCGCGAAAATTTTCCGCCGCGTGCAGTTTGGCGACATGGTGGACCTGTTCTTGCTCGACACCCGCCTGTTTGACCGCGACATTGAGGCTGCAACACCCGTAAACCCCACCGACGGCGTGGCCAGCCAACCCGACCGCACCATGATTGGTGAAGAGCAGTACAACTTTTTGATCAACGGCATGCGTGCATCGCAAGCCCAGTGGAAGCTGATTGGCAACCAGGTTGTGTTTCACCAGTGGATCATCAAGCCCGGTTTGAATAATCCCGCACCGGCGCAATTGGGCGAGCTGCTTGCGCCATCGGGTCTGAATGGCGACGCTTGGGACGGCTACAGCGCCGAGCGCCAGCGCATCATCAATGCCCTGCGGGGTGACGATGGCGGCGAAGCCATCAACAACGTGGTGATTCTGACCGGCGACGTGCACACCAGCTGGGTAGCTGACATCACCGACAACCCCAACCAGCCTGTCGATGTGGTGGGCGGCTACAACCCAATCACCGGGCAAGGCAGCGTGGCCACCGAGTTTGTGGTGACTTCGGTGACCTCACCCGGCCTGGATCTGCCCAACCAGATCATTCAGGCCATTCGCCTGACCAGCCCGCACATCAAGCACGTGAACGTGACGGAACGCGGTTACAGCGTGCTGCGTGTAGCCGAGGACAAAACCACTTGTGAATACTGGGCAGTCAGCACCATTCTTGAGCGCGGCGGCTCCGAAACTTTGTCCGCCGCTTTTGAGGTGGCCGATGGTGCCAACCGAATCACCCCACAAGGAATTTACCCCGTGGACGTGGTCACCGGCCTGTTGGGTGTTTAAGGGTTTCTGGGGTAAGATCCGGGCTGTTTGATTGAACAGCCCCCAAAGCTACAACGCCCCGGATCCCCAAAGTGCCATTGTCCAAAATTCTTCCCGCTCCCATCATCGGTGTACTCACCGTCACCTTGATGAGCCTGTGCATCACCTTCTGGTTCATCGTGATGTTTCCCTTCATCATGCTGCGCCTTGTGCCGGTGTACCGTGTGCAACGCGTGGCATCCAATTGCTGCGTGCAAATTGCCACTTGGTGGGTGGGCTCGGACAAGCAACTGTACAAACTGCTGCATGGCCAGCAAGGGCAGGTTGAAATTCATGGCAAGTTCAAACCGCACAGCAGTTATCTGGTTGTCAGCAACCACACGGCTTGGGCCGACATTGTGGTGTTGTTCGATGTGCTTCACGGCCACGCACCTTTTGGCCGGTTTTTCCTGAAAAAAGAACTGATTTGGGTTCCCATTGTGGGCGTGGTGTGTTGGGCCATGGACTTTCCCTTCATGAAACGCCACAGTCGCGCCGCCATTGCGCGCAACCCTGTGCTGGCCAGCCAGGACCTGGAAACCACCCGCAAAGCCTGCGAGGTTTACAAGGAAAGCCCGGTCACCGTGATCAACTTTCTGGAAGGTACCCGCTTTACCACTGCCAAAAAGGCCAAAACCAAATCACCCTACACCAACCTGCTGGGCCCGAAGTACGGCGGCCTGTCTGCCTCGCTCAACGCCATGGGCGAACAATTTGAAGGCATGGTCAATGTCACCATTGCGTATGGACCAAGCCAAGGCAACATCACCTGGAGCTGGCTGTGTGGCAAACAACCCAATATGCAGGTACACATTGAAATTTTGCCCATTCCTGCCGACATGATTGCGGGCGACTTCCGCAACGACCTTGAATTCAAAAATCGATTCAAGACCTGGATTGGTGACATCTGGACCCTGAAAGACAAACGCCTGGCAGAAATGCGGCGCAAGGCCGGGCACCCATCACCGTGAACCACACCAGCCCCGCTTGACAGGTTTGCTAAACTACACAAATCGCAGTTACTCGAAGTGATCTACCCAATGCACACCCGCTGGTTCCAACACATGCTGATCGCGCTGGCCGTTTTGGTCACGCATTGGGCAGGTCTTGCCCACAGCATTGAGCATCGGGACACGCTGCAGGCCGAATTGCTGCACGGCCACGTGCACCATCACAACGAGCATGCTGCTGCCAGCGATTTGCTGCATTCCTGCCTGTTGTTCGATGGTCTGGCCACTGCACAGGCTGCAGTGTCCAATCCACCCAGCGGCTGTGCACTGCCCATTCTTGCCCAACTGGGCATTCAAATCAGTGCAGTTACAGCGCCACGCAATACCCTGTTCACGCAACGCGTTCGAGTGCGCGACCCACCCCGTTTTTCCTGAAGCAAACAACCCCATTTAATTTTTGTGTCGCAGCTCTTGTCCTTGTGTATTCAACACAAGGCAGGGCAGCGGCGTGCTGTACTTCAGGAAATGAACATGAACCAATCTCAATTTCAGCGCCGTGCAGTTGCACTGGCCAGCTTGCTTTTTATTGCGCAAACCCAGGCCCTGGCCCAAAACGCCTTGCCTAAATCTGTGCTCGAGTCCGTGGTGGTCACAGGCACGGCCGAGCAGCCCGAATCCATCACCAAACCCTTTTCAATCATCACAGCCGATGAGCTGAATGCCAACGGTGCGAGCACTGTGGGCGAGGCACTGCGCTATCAACCCGGTGTGTCGGCCACTGGTTTTGGTCCCAACTCAAGCCGCCCGATCGTGCGCGGCCAAGACGCGGATCGGATCAAGATTCTGCGCAATTCAGCCGCCACGGTGGATGTATCTGCACTGAGCTTCGACCACGCCTTGCCAGTCGATCCTTTTGCATTGCACCAGGTTGAAATTCTTCGGGGTCCCGCGGCGCTGGCTTACGGTGGCAATGCGGTAGGCGGTGTCGTCAACCTGATCGACCAGCGAATTGCGCGCAAACCTGTGCAAGGCCTTCAGGGCGAAGTCAATTTGCTGGGTGGAGGCGCAGCCGACCAAACAGCAGGCGGCTTCAAACTCGATGCCGGCTTGGGGCAGGGCGTCAGCATTCGCCTCGATGGCTTCAAACGGACCACGCGCGACCTTGAAACCCCCACCTTCACCGACCCTGAAGGCGTCACCGGAAGCCGGGTACAAAACTCGTCCTCAAAATCCGATGGCGCTGCAATCGGCGCGTCGTTTCAAACCGGCAATGGTTACATTGGCGTGTCCGCAGAACGTTACAACAACGAATACGGTGTGCCGAAATCGCTGGATGTACGCATTGGCATGGAAAGTGAACGCTACGCACTGGAAGGCGAGCAAAATTTCAACGGTGCAGCGTTCAAGCAAGTGAAATACCGCTTGGCCAAAACCGATTACCAACACCAGGAATTTGAAGACGGCGCACCGGCTACCCTGTTTGTAAATGATGGTGTCGACGGCCGCGTGGAAGTTGCTTTGCAGCCATTTTCAATGGCCGGCATGAACATCAATACCAGCACCGGCCTGCAGTTTGAGCGAACCGACTTCTCGGCGATCGGCGATGAAGCCTTTGTGCCCAGCACCAGCACCGATCAAACCGGCGTATTCACAATTTTCCGCGCCAGCCGCGGACAAGAAAACAGTGGCGTGTTCGAGTTTGGCTTGCGTGGTGACCAAGTCGACGTGAATGCTGCCACCAGTGGTTTGTCGCCCTTGAATGGCCCTGTCGCAGGTGCCGGTGTCGACGCTGGCCCCGCCATCAACCGTTCTTTCACACCCAGTTCAGTGTCGCTGGGCTACACCGCACCCATCGGCAATGGCTGGTCACTGGGTGGTTCGTTGTCTCGCGTTGAGCGCGCACCCTCCAGCTTCGAGTTGTACGCCGACGGCGTGCACGTGGCCACCGATGCCTATGAAAAAGGCAATCCGAATTTGCAGGAAGAACGTGGCCGCCACGTTGAAGTGACCAGCACTTGGGCGCAAGGAGAATCCAAATTCAATGCCACTGCGTTTGCAAGCCGGTACAGCAATTACATCGCCTTGATTGGCCGCACAGGGGCCGATGCCGAATTTATCGAAGCGCCGGGCGAGCCACCCATTCAAGTGTTCGACTTCACCGCTGTGCCCGCGGAATTTCAGGGCATCGAGCTGGGCTATCAAACCGCCTACGCCATAGGAGCAGGCCGATTGCAACCCAGCATTCAATACGACCTTGTTCGCGGCAAACGCACCGATGGAGGCGGCAACCTGCCTCGCATCAGCCCGCAACGTGTGGTGGCCAGCGCGGCTTACACACAAAGCGGCTGGACTGTTACACCAGAGCTGATTTGGGTCAGTGACAGCAAAGCCGGTGCGGGCGATGTTGAAGTAGAGGGTTATGAGCTGGTGAACTTGCGCATCGGCAAGGCATTCACTTGGGGCAATACAGGTGGAGAAGTATTTGCCAACCTGCAAAACCTGACGGATGAGTTGGCATTTTCAGCCACCACGCTGGACACCGTGCGCGGTTACACGCCACTGGGTGGGCGTTCCGCGCTGGTGGGTGTGAAACTGGCTTTCTAAAGCGAGTTTAATTATTCAATGTTTGTGATCACCACCGCCATGGCTGTGGTGGTCACCTGCGGCATTCTGGCCTGCCACCGCCTTCACCGGCATTTCAATTTTGCTGCCATCGGCTTTTTCAAATTGCAGGCTCAATTCAATTTCCTGACCTGCCTCTACCGGTGCAGTCAAGGCCATCAACATCACATGGTAGCCACCCGGCTTTAATTCCAACGGTTCACCTGCCTTCATTTCAATGCGCTCGGCCATGCGCATGCGCATGATGTCGCCATCCATTTTCATTTCATGCACTTCAGCAATTTCAGCCGCAGGCGTGGCCACGCCCACCAAAGCCAAGGGCTCCTCGCTGGTAATGGTCAAGTAGGCACCGGTGGCATCTTGTTCACCCACGGTGGGGCGCACCCAGGCGTTCTGAACCGAAATACCGTTCTGAACCTGTGCGGGAGTTGAGGCTTGCTCCACCGCAACAGGCGCATCGTGAGAGTGGCCCGACTCTGCACCATGGTCATGATGCTCAGAACAGGCTGCCAAAGCCACTGCGGCAGACAAGGCCGCCAGTTGAATCATTTTCTTCACTTCAAACTCCCAAACACTTTTTTAAGCACGGCGCTACCCGCCGCAACCGGATTGGCCCGAATCGCTTTCTCTTCCTCGGCCACCATCAAAAACAACGCATCAAGCGCTTTGTTGGTGACATAACCTTCCAAATTGGCGTCTTCCGCCTTCACCAAGCCAAAGCGACTGCCCTTCTCGGCCAATGCATTGTATTGCTGAGCCAAGCCCACCTGCGCGGTTTTGCCCTTCACAATCGGCAAAAGCTGGGCGTACAAATCAGCCTGGGATTTGCTTCTGAAAAAGTCGGTCACAGCAGTATCACCGCCACTCAGTACCTGTTTGGCGTCTTCAACCGTCATGTTCTGAATCGTCTTTTTCAGCACGGCTTTGGCTTGCGGTACCGCTGCTTCCGCCGCGCGGTTCATGCTGATTTCCATTTGGTCGAGCTGGTCACCCATGCCCACCATTTTCAGCAACCCCTTGCTGTTTTCCAGGTACTCCGGCAACTTGATTCTCACCGCGGGGTTACCCAGAAAACCATCGGCCTTACCCAAACTGCCCACCGCAGCATCAGCTCCCTTGCTAAGCGTAGTGCGCAAGGCCGTTACCGCCTCTTTGCTGGTGATGCCGCTTAAATCTGCGGCCACCACCGTACCCGTAAAAACCACGGGGAACAAAGTCACAAACAAAGCAAATATGGAACGCATCGAACGGATCATCTAGGCCTCCCAGCCAGGGGTGTTCAAGAATCGAGCAAACGTGCCTTACGCTCGGCGCGAATAAAAATATCAACTGCCTGACCTTTGTTTTTGGCGCCCAGCCGCAAGAATATTTCCTTGATGTGCCCCCGCACCGTGTCCGGACTGATGTCCATTTCACGCGCCACTTCCTTGGCCGACAAGCCTTCAGCAGTTTTGCGCATAATTTCCACCTGCTTCCAGGTCAAGGGTTTGTCCGATCCCGGGGCATAAATGTTGGAATGGTATTCATTGGCCGCCTTCTCCACGCCTTTGGGCACCTCGTCCAGCACACCTGCCTCTATCAGCAGGTTTTGAAGGGCACGAAGCAGTTCGGGGTAAGTACTGGCTTTGTTCACATAAAAATAGCCCGCGCGCTCGGCCTCACGCGCCAGGTTTTTGTCCAGCACACCCGAACAAATCAATTTTGGGCATTGGGGAAACAGCACCGCGAAGGTGTTGATGGTGTTCACACCTTTGGAGTCGGGAAGATCCAGATCGGCGATGACCAGGTCTGGTTGAACCTGAATCGCTCTGGCTTTTTCCATGCTTTCCACCACGATGATTTCGCTGTGGTTGACCAGCTGGTCAATCATGTCAGCCAACATAATGGAAATCATCGGGTGATCTTCAGCGATCAAAATCGTGGGTTTGTCCGTCAGCGAACCCATGTCTGCATGCCCTGTTTTTTCTTTTGTCATCAGGGCATTGTACTGCGAAAATTTAGAGCCGTGCCTGCGGGTTTGCCTGTGCCATCAGCCGTTCACGGCTTCCCTGTATGGCGGCCTGAATTTTTGGCACCAGTTTCTGAGCCACCTTTTCGCCCTCCAGCAAAAACTCGTGTCGCTGGTCTAGGTTCAATGCATCGGCATGCTGAACGCTGGGTTGTATCACCACATCGGCGCGGGCCAGCTCGGCACGAATGGCTTGCTGGCTCAGAATATTGATACTTTGATCCAGCAGCCCCCACCATCCCATCGCACCAGCTCCAGTGCGTGGTTTGGCAGAAATATCCACAGCAATCACCACATCGGCACCCATTTCCCGGGCAGTCAAAACCGGTACCGGACTTACCAAACCACCATCCACAAACTGGCGTTTTCCAATTCGAGTGGGCAAAAACACATTCGGAATGCTGCACGAGGCACGCACCGCCTGCCCCGCGTTTCCATAGTTGAACGCCACTTTCTCACCACTTTCAAGGTCGGTGGCCACCGCTGCAAAACGTATTGGAAACTGGTGAATGGCTTTGTTCTTCACCTGTGTATTCACATACTGCTGCAGTTTGTCGCCAATCAAAAAACCCTGGCTGCTCAAAGTCAGGTCGCGAATGTCGGCCTCCTGCATGCCCAAAGCCACGCTTTGCAATGTGTAGGCATTCATGCCGCTGGCATACAAAGCGCCCACAAAGCTGCCTGCACTGGTGCCCACCACAATGCTGGGCTTAATACCATGGTTTTCCAGCACCTTGATCACACCCACATGGGCAAAGCCTTTCACGCCACCACCACCCAATACCAAGGCAATCACTGGCTCGCGGGTTTTCGGGGCAACCGGGTCTTGAGCCTGGGCGGCCGGTACTGGTTCAGGCGACGGCGCCACGGGCGGTGCAACCGTTGCACAAGCTGACAGCATCAAGGCCAACATAGACGCCAATAAAATGCCAAAAGGCTTGTTTTTCATACACATTTTTCAAAAACATATTAAGAACAGGATGCTACCGCAGTGCAGCATACTTGGGTTGACAGAATGCACTAACGGCGAATCGACCCGCAGGTTTACGATGAACTTCACCGCAACCCCCTGGTCCTAGAAAGGGCCGTGTAAGTTCAATAACGGCCTAATAGGGCAAACAACAGAAGGTGGAGACAAGATGAACCGGGCAATCATACCGATTGCAACTGCTGTTGACTTTGCGCAACAACAACGCGGAAAACCCAAAGGTCGGCAAGCTGCTGCACTCGACATGTCAGAAGTGCTGGCCATTCTGGGCCCCGGTGCACACCGCCGAGACCTGCTCATTGAATACCTCCATCAGTTACAAGACCACTTGGGCTGTCTGCCCAAAACCCACCTGTCCGCACTCGCTGAGTGCCTGAAACTGTCTCAAACCGAAGTATTCGAAGTTGCCACTTTTTATCACCACTTCGATGTGGTCGAGTCAAAGAACGCGGTGAACCACACTTTAACCGTGCGCGTTTGTAATGGCCCTTCTTGCTGCATGGCTGGTGCGGAAGAACTGATCGAAAAATTGCCAACACTCCTGGGCAGCACCGTGCGGGTTCAAGCTGTGCCCTGCATTGGTCGTTGCGAACAAGCCCCGGCTGTGGCTGTGGGTCAGCATGAAATGGGCTGGGCCAATCACCACCAAATCATGGAAGCGGCGTTTGGGCAGCATACCAAGGCCTTGCCACCGCACTGCGCGAGCGAACCCCAATACAAAGCCACTGGGGGTTATCAGCTTTTGCAAGCGTGTGTATCGGGGCAACGCACAGTTGAGTCGGTCATAGACACGCTGTCCAGTTCCGGTCTCCGGGGTTTGGGTGGCGCAGGTTTTCCGGCGGGGAAAAAGTGGGCCATTGTGCGCGAGCAAACTGCGCCCCGTTTAATGGCGGTGAACATCGACGAAGGCGAACCTGGCACCTTCAAGGACCGCACCTACCTTGAACGCAACCCGCACCAGTTTCTGGAAGGCATGTTGATCGCCGCATGGGCCGTGCAAGCCAGCGCAATCTACATTTATCTGCGCGACGAGTACCACGCCTGCCGGTCCATGCTGCAAAACGAACTGGCCCTGCTCAAAGCCAAACCGCCAATGCCCAATATGCCCGTGATCGAACTTCGTCGTGGTGCAGGGGCCTACATTTGCGGTGAAGAATCGGCCATGCTGGAATCGATTGAAGGCAAACGGGGGCTGCCCCGGCTGCGCCCACCGTATGTGGCCCAAGTGGGTTTGTTCAACAAACCCACCCTGGTTCACAACTTTGAAACCCTGTACTGGGTTCCAGTCATTCTTGAAAAGGGCGCACAGTGGTTCGCTTCGCAAGGTCGACACGGGCGTAGCGGATTCAGATCTTTTTCTGTGTCAGGCCGGGTTAACAAACCCGGTATTCACCTGGCGCCTGCGGGCATTACCCTGAATGAACTGATTTCAGAGTACTGCGGCGGCATGCAGACTGGCCACACGCTTTATGGCTATTTGCCGGGCGGTGCATCAGGCGGAATATTGCCCGCAGTGCTGGCCGATGTACCACTCGATTTCGACACGCTGCAGTCCCACGGCTGCTTCATTGGTTCTGCCGCCATTGTGGTCTTCTCACAAGCCGACAGCGCCGTGAATATGGCCCGCAATCTGATGCGTTTTTTCGTGCATGAAAGTTGCGGCCAATGCACCCCCTGCCGCACTGGCACGGCCAAAGCCCTGGCCTTGATTAATCAGCCCCAATGGAATGTGCTACTGCTACAAGAACTGTCCGCAGTGATGCGCGATGCCTCCATTTGTGGCTTGGGCCAGGCCGCCCCCAACCCGATCGACTGCGTCATTCGCTATTTCCCGCAAGAACTGGAATCCCGGCCAAAAGGCAAACAACCATGAACGCCTCGCAAATGATCCGCCTTCAGTTAAATGGCCAAACCGTTGAAGCGCTGCCCGGTGAAACACTGCTGCAAGTGGCGCAGCGCGAAAACATCGATGTGCCCCACCTTTGCTACAAAACTGGGCTTGAACCCGCGGGCAACTGCCGCGCCTGTGTGGTCGAAGTGGAGGGCGAACGCACTTTGGCTGCATCCTGTTGCAGGCAGGCCGCACATGGCATGGTGGTCCACACCGATTCAGGCAAGGCCATCGCCGCGCAGAAAATGGTGCTGGAACTGTTGCTGGCCGACATGCCCGATCACGCAAACCCCACGCCCTTAAAAACCGACAACGAGTTGACCCGTTGGTGTCAGCAAATGGGCATTGAAGGCACCCGATTCGAAGCGCGGGCAGCCGTGCCTGCTGACCTGTCCCACCCAGCCATTGCGGTGAACATGGACCATTGCATTCAGTGCACCCGCTGCGTGCGCGCCTGTCGGGAGGTGCAGGTTAACGATGTCATTGGCCTGGCTTTTCGCGGTGAACACGCTGCAATTGTGTTTGATCAAGGTGACGCTTTGGCCCAATCCACCTGCGTGGCCTGTGGCGAATGCGTGCAGGCCTGCCCCACAGGTGCGCTGAGCCCGGCCAAACCTGCGGCACACCAGCCCGCGGATAAAACAGTGGATTCCATTTGCCCTTATTGTGGTGTGGGCTGTCAGCTCACTTATCACGTGAAGGACAACACCATTTTGCGTGTTGAAGGTCGACTAGGACCAGCCAACCACGGGCGCCTGTGTGTGAAAGGGCGTTATGGCTTTGACTACGTTCACCATGAACAACGCTTGACTCAACCACTGATTCGCCGTGACGGTGTTGCCAAGAACCCAGTCAATCTGCTGAATCCTGAAGAGGTGAACCACGCGTTTCGCACCGCCACGTGGGACGAGGCCTTGGCGTTGGTTGCGAAGAAACTAAACCACATCAAACACGCTCACGGTTCACACGCGCTGGCGGGTTTTGGTTCTGCCAAATGCAGCAATGAAGAAGCCTATCTGTTTCAAAAGCTGGTGCGTACAGGCTTCGGTACCAACAATGTCGACCACTGCACACGCCTTTGCCATGCCTCGTCGGTGGCCGCCTTGCTGGAGGGTATTGGGTCCGGCGCAGTGTCCAATCCGGTGATGGATGTCCAGCAGGCCGAGGTGATCTTCGTAATTGGCGCCAACCCCACCGTCAATCACCCCGTGGGCGCCACCTGGATTAAAAACGCGGTTAAAAACGGCACCAAACTGATTGTGGCTGACCCCAGGCGTTCAGACCTGGCCCGGCATGCCACCCATTTTCTGCAATTCAAAGCCGACAGCGACGTGGCACTGCTCAATGCCTTGCTGCACGTCATCATCAAAGAAAACCTGATTAATCAGGAATTCATCGATCAACGCACAGAAGGCTTTGACGAGCTGAAGGCGAATGTAGCGGCCTGCACGCCCGAAGCCATGTCACCTATCTGCGGCATTTCACCCACCGAATTGCGCGCAGTGGCCCGCCTGTATGCCGGCGCCAGCGCATCGATCATTTTGTGGGGTATGGGTATTTCCCAGCACACCCACGGCACCGACAATGCACGTTGCCTTATTTCACTGGCGCTGATTACCGGGCAAATTGGTCGACCTGGCACGGGCTTGCACCCCCTGCGCGGTCAAAACAATGTGCAAGGTGCCTCAGACGCCGGGCTAATCCCGATGATGTTTCCAGACTACCAAAAGGTGTGCAATCCCGAGGCGCAACAACGGTTCGAATCCCTTTGGAACTCCTCACTTTCCAACACACCCGGGCTGACCGTGGTCGAAACCATGCAAGCCATTACCGCTGGCACGGTGAAAGGCATGTACATTCTGGGCGAAAACCCCGCCATGTCCGACCCCGATTTAAACCATGCCCGCAAAGCCTTGGCTGCGCTCGATTTTCTGGTGGTGCAAGACATCTTCCTCACAGAAACAGCAAGCCTTGCCGATGTTGTTTTGCCCGCCAGCGCCTTTCCCGAAAAAACCGGCACCTTCACCAACACCGATCGACTGGTGCAGCTTGGGCAACAAGCCATTGACCCGCCAGGGCAAGCACGTCAAGACCTGTGGATTATTCAAAGCATTGCACAGGGACTTGGACTGGACTGGCACTACCGCAGTGTAGAAGAAGTATTTGATGAAATGCGCCACGCCATGCACAGCATTGAGGGCATCACTTGGCAACGCCTGGAACGCGAACATGCGGTGGTGTACCCCTGCGCCCATGAAGGGGACCCTGGCCAGCCTGTGGTATTTACCGAGCACTTCCCGACACCCAGCGGAAAAGCCCGACTGGTGCCCGCGCAATTCCGTCCAGCCGCCGAAACACCCGACACCGAATTTCCATTCGTATTGATCACCGGGCGACAGCTGGAACATTGGCACACCGGCAGCATGACGCGCCGTGCCAGCGTACTGGATGCCATTGAAGTTGAACCCACTGCATCGCTTCACCCCAACGATCTAAAGGCCTTGAACATTGAGGCGGGCGGCACCATTCGACTCCAATCCCGTCGCGGTGAAGTGCAACTGTTTGCGCGAGCCGATGCAGGTACACCAGTGGGACACGTGTTTGTACCTTTTTGTTATGCCGAGGCCGCGATCAACAAACTGACGCACGCAGCGCTCGACCCCGACGGCAAAATTCCAGAGTTCAAATACTGCGCTATTGCGGTGCACAAAAAATAGGGAAAACCCTGGCTTTGTCAAACTTTAATGAATAAAGTGACACAGAACAGGTGATACCTCTTTGCCCGCTTTTGGACAAATTCACAGTTTGTGACATGTTTAAGGTCAAAGAAAAATCGAAATGCACCCGAACCGTGCGTTCTGGAGACCTGTCGTGGCCTTGCAAATTACTGTCTCACCCAACTTGATAACGCCTGCGCTTGACCGCGGGATCAAGAACAACATTGCCCGCAAATCGGGCAATAAACACGTGCATGGTGACACTTACAAACAGCGCACCACCTGGAAAAAAGTATGTGACTTTGTGGGCTCAACGCGCGCCGTTAACGTTGTCGGCAAAGCGCATTTTGAATCCAAACAATACTCCGAAGCCGCCATTTTGCGCAAAGACTACCAAGCCACGCAAAAATCGGAGGTGCTGGGCCGCGATCTGACCGACAAGGAATACGACGACGAGGTGTGGAATTCCACCGGCGTTCAAAGCCGCTTGATGCGTGAAGACTATATTCGCTACAGCCCGAACTACTACAGCAAGGAAAACGGCACCACCTCACGCAACCTGTGGGCTCGCCGATTCTCCAAACTAAGCCATTGTTTGCATGGTTTGTGTGAAATGAATGCAGCACCCACGGGTATGACCTATAACGTGATGCGTAATGCCGGTACAAGTGGTGTTGATGAGAAAAGTACCAAAAACAAAATTCTCATGTTCGGTTTGCTGGGTTTTATTGGTGTAGCCACTACTGAATTGTTGACCGCAATACGTGGCCTTTCCAGCAACAGTGCCACTTTCCTGGGTCAAGGTATTCTGGGTTTGCTGGTCGCATTCCCGGTGGCTTCCTCTGCCTTGGGGTTCTTGGGGTTTTGTGCAGGGCTGGCCAGCCAAATTGCGGTTCAAAAACACAAAGTAAATCCGAAACAAAAAGAAGATTTGTCAAAAGACGTCAGCGAGAATCTCCAAAAAATACTGTCGCAACTCAAATCCATCAAAGACAAACCCGAGCTGATTCAAGTCATGGCCAAAGCCATGCAGGGCAAGCACCATGTGCTGAAGAAAATCGGGCCAGGCAGTGTGGATGCTCAAGGTATTCCCACTATTCTAAATTCCTCTCTCGCAGCAATCGACCCTGTTAAGAGCGACATGGAAAACATGCAGGCGCTCAGAAATGCTTTGGGGCAATACATGCAGGTGGAAAAGCCAAGCGCTGAATCTGCAACCCTGTGGGCGCGCTACCGTTATGCCAAAGCAATAACCACCAAAGAAAGCCATTACGTCGCGCTGGCCAGCACCGTTGACCACATGGAAATTGCAAACCCCCACGCAAAAGCGATGAAAGACGCGCGCCGACAAACCGAAGAAATTGCAGCACCTGCCTTACACAATTTCGTGCTTAGAACACTGGCTTATCCAGCAACTTTGCTTGATCGCGTGGCCAACACCCAAATAGCGCCCACCTTGCGAAAATGGGCCAGCGAAAGCTACCAAAAAGAACAGATCAAGAAAATGAGTGATCCCGACCGAGCCTCAAAGAACTGTTTCAAAGGCGAGTACATGGCCAAAAATATTCACCAATATGGTCCCGTAACCCGTGCATGCATCAAAATTGCTGAAGGCATGCGTTTGTTCAACATGAATGTGGTCTTGGCTTCGAACGCCAACCTGTCACGAATATTCAACAACATTGCGCTTCTGGCCCACAACGCAGTCGGCACCAGCCCGGCCTCACGTTCCATGTGCAACAGTCTTGGGCGTTTCTTTGGGGGCGCTGTACTGGCGATCATCTTCGGCACTTTCATTCCGATAGCGGCCGACGCAACAGGAGGCCCGTCAACCGTCAGCACCAACGGGAATTTTCCGGTGAATTTTTCCATGACCAACATTGGTATATTGATGTTCTTGTTGTCTGCACCCACGTTGCTGGTTCAAGGGCTTGCACACGTCGCAGCGCGTGTAGAAGGCTGGAATGGCAACATCGCCAAAACCGTTCCAAACGGCGTTCCTGCATTTCAATTTTCGCGCTGAACTTTCACGCCAACAACGGGTTTGGCAAGCACCATTCAAGTCTGCAATAATCAGTTTGTCGTCATAGCCACTTCACAGGTCCTATGAAAACAAACACCCACGATTTAGTCGATGCCCAAAGGGTGCCCAAGCCCATTGCCAGTCTTTTACACAGCGCTGGCATACACATCAATGGCGCCGAACCCCACGACATTCAAATACTCGATGAACGCTTGTTCAACGCAGTACTCAGCCATGGCTCTCTAGGCCTGGGCGAGGCCTACATGAACGGATGGTGGACAGTCGAGCGGCTCGATGAAATGATGTTTCGCCTGATGGGCAACAACGCGGATGAACACACCAAAGCCTGGACCAAAATGCAATGGTTGATGTTGGCTTTGCGTGAGAAGGTCATCAACCTGCAAGCACCTACTCGCGCCTTTCAAGTGGGCGAACACCATTACGACACAGGCAACGATTTGTTCGAAGCCATGCTTGATCCGCTGATGATTTATTCCTGCGGATACTGGGAAAGTGCCAATAATCTGGAACAGGCCCAGCTTCACAAACTCGATATGATTTGCCAAAAGTTGCAGTTGCAGCCTGGCGAAAAACTATTGGACATCGGTTGCGGCTGGGGTGGACTGGCCTGGTATGCGGCAAGCCATTTTGATGTGCAAGTGCTGGGCATCACCGTGTCGGCCCAGCAGCAACAATACGCCCGTGCGCGTTGTACCGGTTTGCCTGTAGAAATTGAATTGATTGATTACCGCAACCTGCAAGGGCAGTTCGACAAAGTGGTGTCTGTGGGTATGTTTGAACATGTGGGTTTGAAAAACTACCCGGCCTATTTTGATGCGGTACATCGGCTGTTAAAACCCGATGGGCTGTTTTTATTGCACACCATTGGTGGTTTTAACAAAACCGAGGCTACCGATCCCTGGATCGACAGATACATTTTCCCGAACGGAAAAATTCCTTCACCCAGCGAAATAACTGAGCACATTGACGGCAAACTGGTGCTTGAAGACTGGCACAACTTTGGCTCCGATTACGATAAAACTTTGATGGCCTGGCATGCCAATGTTGAAAAAGCCTGGCCTGCACTCAAAGCAAATTACGACGAACGCTTTCACCGCATGTGGACGTATTACCTGATGACCTGCGCGGCCTACTTCCGTGCCCGAAAGGGCATGCTGTGGCAACTGGTTCTCAGTCACCGCGAGTACCCACAGGTTTACCGAAGCAAACGACCCCGGTTCTGAATTCATTCGATTTATTACACACACGTAATAATTGACTCATCTCTTTCATTTCCATATATTACGCATACGTAATAGTTGGAATCTACATGGATCGTCGTCTTTTCTTCATGCTCAACCGGGCACGCGCAGTGCTTTATCGCCACGCGGACAGTGGTGTTGAACAGGCCATTGGGGTGCCCGCCGCGCAAGTCAGTTTGCTGTTTGCACTGGATAAATTTCCACAAGCTTCCATGCAAGAACTTGGTGAAGTACTTGGCTTAAATAGCTCTGCCATGACAGGTCTGGTACAGCGCATGAAAGTTGCCAAGCTGATTGAACGGGTGGTTTCACACGAAGACGCCCGCGTGGCTCATCTGCGAATGACCAACAAAGGCAGGGACAAGATGATTGCAGCCAAACCCCTGTTGGCCAAGCTGAACAAACAATTGGTCGAAGGTTTTAGCGTAGACGAAATCAACACCGTGCTTAAATTTTTGAACACTGTACACACACGTTTCTCGCAACCCAAAGGAGACATTGAATGAACGCCATGCGCCTGGCCCAAACACTGGCCAGCAATCCTTTTTTCCAGTTTGCAAAACTGGGCACTGTGAACAAAAACTCCGAGGAACATCTTCGACTGGGTTTCGATTCTTTCTTGAAAAATCATATTGGTACGTTGCATGCTGGTGCCTTGTTCACAGTGGCACAAGCCGATGCACACTCAAACCTGGTGCATGCCCTTGAGCAACACAACCCCGGTTGGAAAGTTGCTACCTACACCAGCCAGATTTTTTATAAACGACCCGCCAAAGGACCCGTGTGGGTCAACACTACTGCACCCACCCTGGATTGGGAAAAAAGAGTTGCGCACACGGTCAGCACTTTGAACAGTGAGACAGATGAACCAGTGGCCGAACTTCATATTGAGTTCAGGCTGATCCAAGGAGAACTGTAATGCTGAACGCACTACTCACCTTGATCATGCGGCCTTTGGTCAAAATGCAAATGGGTGGAAAAGTACCTTTTGCCAAAGCCTGCGGCGTGCTTTTAAACAGCATGGGCAACGGCGTTGCTCATTGTGAAATGCCGCAAAAACCCGAGTTGCTCGACAGCACAGGCCATGTTGCCGACGGCGCACTATTCACCCTGGCAGAGACATGCTCCGGCGCAGCCATGGCTGGTGGTTTTGCCTCTGTCATTCTGAGTGTTCGACCTGTCGCCGCCCAAGTGGAATTTGAAGTGCTTCGGCCAGCATCTGGTCTTGTGCATGCCCAAGCCAAAGTTGCTCAAGCCATTTCACCGTTGAAGCAAACACTTCGAACAGCCGGAAAAATCAATTTTCCGGTTGAGGTCGAGGTCAGTGATGCAAGCGGGCAAACCGTAGCCCAAATGCGTGTTATCTGGAATTTGAAGAAAAATTAAACCAGCCGTATTAACCATGTGCGTTCAGATGTTTGAGGCTTTTGTAGGCTAAAACGCTGGCCAGCAACATCAGCAAGGCGCCCGCTATCGAAGTCAGTTGCATGCCTTCCATGAAGGCATGCCTGGCAGCCTGCAACAGTCCAGTTTGCTCCACCAATGGCAATTGCGCGGCCGATGCTACAGCACCACCCAGTGTGTCTTGCGCAGCGCGCTGCACCTCACTTGGCCAGGTTGGGTTCAGCAAAGTGTCCATTCGGGCGCGATAAATGGCCACACCAATACTGCCAAAAACCGCAATGCCCACGGCGCCCCCAAATTCAGCACCTGTTTCAGCCAAGGCAGAAGCAGCGCCAGCCTTTTCGGGTGGTGCACTGCTGATGATCAATTCAGTGCCCAAGGTAAACATCGGCGACAAACCCAAAGCCAGCACCACAGTGGCAATGACCAGCAAAATCATGTCCGCTTGTACCGTCAGCAACGCCAGGCCTGCAAAACCAATGCCCGTACCCACCAAACCACACACCACCAAACGGGCTTGGCCCAATTGTTTCGCCAACCAGGGCGTTATGTTGGTGCCCACCACAAAGGCCAGTGCCCAAGGTACTGTCCAGGCACCCGCCACCAATGGTGTTAAACCCAACACCAATTGCAGGTATTGAGCGATGTATACATACACACCAAACATGGTCAGGCAACTTAACAGGTAAGTACCCAACACAGCCTTGAAACCAGGTGCTTTGAACAGATTTAAATCAATTAACGGATCTTTCAAGCCGGCTTGCCTGCGCACAAACCACACACCCAGCCCTAGGCCCATGGATAAACACATAGCACCCGTCATATTGACACCCATTTCCGCAGTGTGTTTCAAGGCATAAATAACCAAAAGCACCGCACTCAGCGAGAGTGCCGCGCTGGGAATATCCATTCGGCCGGCTGATTCATCCTTGTATTCAGGCAATAGACGTGGCGCAAGCACCAGAAGCAGAATCATCACGGGTACATTGATCAGAAAAACCGAACCCCACCAGAAATATTCCAGCAGTACACCGCCAACCAGTGGCCCCATGACCGCACCGATTGAGAAACTGCTGATCCAGATGCCAATCGCCTTCATACGCTCGGCGGGATCATCAAACATGTTTCGAATCAAAGAAAGTGTGGAAGGGGCAATCGTTGCGCCCGCCAAACCGTGTAAAGCGCGCGTCACGATCAACATTTCTGCGCTGTTTGAAAAGGCCGCCAACACTGAGGCCACACCAAAAGCAGCTGCACCAATCATCAACAGCCGCCTGCGACCAATTCGGTCACCCAGTGTGCCCATGGTGATCAAAGCACCAGCCACCATGAATCCGTAAATATCTACAATCCACAGCAGTTGTGCGCTGCTGGGCTGAAGATCTGCACTGATGGCGGGAATCGCCAGGTTCAATACCGTCAAGTCCATGGAATACAACACACAGGCCAATGCGATCACTGACAGGCCCATCCACCTCGCTTTGCTGGATTCCATCAAACTTGCGTCCCGAATAAAAAAACCCCACAACGGAATGTGTGGGGTTTGAGCTTAATCGAAGATTGTGATTATCTGATCAAGGGCGTTGTGCTGTGGAGCGAAAAAATAAATGACCAAAATCCCAACGGCCAGAAGCACTTCCCCAAGGGTTTCAGAAAAATAGTTGGCCAAGTTGCTGCGAAATAAATGGCCAAAAATATTTTTCTCAGAAAACTGTGAATAATCAGTAGCTTATCAGGCTTTGATTCCTGTCAACATCAGCCTAACCGGCCTGCTAGCCACACAACTTGATCAAACCCTGGGCTATGCATAATTAGCATTCAGTCCATTTGCGAAGAAGGTTATTGTACAAACCTGTGAGTCGAATCAACTCGGGGTGACTCTCACCGTACTGTGCACGCAGCTTGATAAGTGACTCGTCCATTTGAAACAACAGTCGCCGGCATTCCAGATCTTTCACCATGCTTTGCATGAACATGTAACAAGCCAGTCGTTCACCTTGTGTAACAGGGTTGACCTGGTGCATTGAGCCCGAAGGGTAGACCACCAAACTGCCCGCCGCCAGTTTCACCGTATGCATGCCGTAGGTGTCTTCAACGACCAGTTCACCACCCTCATATTCCTCGGGGCTGGATAAAAACAGCGTAGCCGAAATGTCTGTTCGCAATGCACTTCCATCTGGCAAGTATCGAACAGTGCTGTCCGTGTGTAGGCCATAGTGGTTGGTGGCACCAGCATAGCGATTAAAGTTGGGTGGCAGAATTTTGTAAGGCAGTGCAGCCGAAATCAATCGGCTGCTTTTGTTTAATGCACGCATGACCAGCACACGCAGGTCTCTCAACACTTCACTTCCTTCCGGAATTTGAAGATTGTTCTTCGCGAGGCGGGCTTGTGTGCCCGCGCTTTGACCCGTTGCCCAGTCAGCTTGCTTAAGCATCTTGTGGATGCTTGCAAGCTCCTCGGCAGTAAGAACGTTGTCGATAGTGACCAGCATATGCGTGTGTTGCTTACTTAATTAAAAGTCATATCTCAGGGTGGCGATCAACTGGCGACCTTCTCCTGGAATGCCTTGGCCGCCGCCTTCAGCCAGCTGGGAAATGTATCGCTCATCAAACACATTGTACAAGTTCAAGCGGACCTGAACGTCCTTGGTGAATTTGTAGGTGGTGTACAAATCAACCACTGTGTAGCTTGGAATAGTAACTTTCACGTTGCCAGTGGTGTCGGGTTGCACACCGCTGGTTTGTTCATCTACGTACTGCAAGCCACCACCCAGTGTAATTTTTGGTGTGATGTCGTACGTTGTGAAAATATTGAATGAGTGCTTCGGCGTTCCGCCCAGTTCCTGCCCAACCGAGAAGGGCGACGTGGGCGCACTGGTTACTTCCGACTCTAGGTAGGTGTAGCCCGAATAAAGTTTCCACGCTTTGGTAACCTGACCAGCGACAAGCACCTCAAAACCATCAATGTAGTACTCTACATTGGGTGTTGTTACGCCTCCTGCGGACTGGGCTGGCAGTCGGCCTTCGTCAGTTTCTGTACGGAATACCGCAGCATTGACATCAAGCCCCGCGCCAATTGTTATCTTGCTGCCCAACTCGTAAGCTTGAATTTTCTCTGTGGGCGAATCAAAGGAGCTATTCGCTACTCGGTCATTCATGCTGCCGCCAGCCAGTTGAATCTGGTTGCGGTCGAAGTTGCCGGAGATGTTGAAGGCTGTGCCGTAAGACGCGTACAAGGCGTGATTGGGGGTCAGCTTGTGAACCAGACCAAGACTGTAGCTGGTCTCGGTGTCTTCACGCATGAAGCTACGGTTTTCCGCCTGCTGGGGTGTTAATCCTGCTGCTGTCGAATTTTGACGGTCTTCCTCATTCGCAAAAGCCTTCACTTTGTCGTAACGAATACCGGCGTTCAACTCCCACTTCTCATTAAATTTCATGGTGTCCAGCAAGTACAGACCCATTTCTTCCGTTTCAAGCCGATGAATACCACCGTAGGCTAGCGTACCGGTGAATTCGCGCTCAGCTGGGTTAAACAAACTGGTGGCGGGCCCATTGGTGTCCAAGCGGCGGCGGTTTTCGTATTCATAAAAGCCAAAGTCAAAGCCAGCCACCATGTCGTGTTGAATGCTGCCGGTATTCAGACTGAACAACAAATCTGTCTGGTTTCTGAAGCTGGTGTCGACTTGATCTCTGGGCTTTAAGTTACCTACAGCAAAGCCTGAGGCTGGGTTGTTGTTACCAACGCCCGTTCCGTTATCAACAAATCGGGGCGACGAGGTAATCGAGTCGTTGCCCACCTGTGCGAAGCGGGTTTGATTGCGAATCACTTGCCCGCTGGCCAGTGCATGCTGAACAGCCAAGCCAATCTGGTTCACTTCAATGTCTTTGTAGTCGTTGGTGTGACCATAAAAATTATCGAAGTTGATACCATCGGGCAAACGTCCTGTACCACCGTTACGGCGATCAAAAGGCAAGCCTGCGTCAGGAATATCGTTGGTTTTGATGTGCAGAACATCTGCGGTAATTGAAGTCGGTTTGTTCAAACCCCATGTGTAAGCAGCATAAACGCCATAGCGATCTTCTTCGGCTGTATTCCTGCCTGGCAGATCAGCGCTGTGCTTCATCAAGTTGATGCGTAAAGCTTCGTCTTCATCTAAAACACGGTTCATATCCAATGTGGTTCGGAAGAAGCTGTCTGTACCTACGCTGACTTCAGCTCGATTGAAGTCAATTCCCAAAGGTTGTTTGGTCACAAAGTTGATGGTGCCGCCTGCTGAACCCCGACCAGAGAACGCGGAATTGGGGCCTTTAACCACCTCCAGTTGCTCAATGAAAAACGGATCACGGAAATAGTTGCCAATGTCACGCATGCCGTTGACATTGATGTCGTCACGGGCATTAAAACCGCGAATCTTGAGCTGATCCCCGCCTGGAGGGTTACCTTCTCCGGCCTGAAGGCTGATACCTGGGATATTTCTTAGCGCCTCATTCAACGAAGTCACATTCTGCTCTTCGAGCAAATCCTGCGGTAACACGGTGATGATACGTGGTGTTTCCTGCAAAGGCCGCGTGTACTTGATGCTATCCATTTGTTCGCCACGGAAGTCGATCACATCAACATCAGGCAGTGTTTGGGCGTTTTCTTGTGCATTCGCGTTGGCTAGGCTGCCTAGAGCCAGCGCCACGGCAAGGGCGATTGGTTTTGGGGAGTGCTGCATAGTCGTCTCATTAATTAATATGAAGACGAATAATAATTGTTATTATTTAAACAGTCCAAGGGTTTTTTTGTACTGTTCAAAGCAAAACGGCTAACTTCAGTTACAAGTAGCTTGACGATCAGAGAGTTTCATCAACGAATAACAAGAGCTTTGACCAGTCTCTGTTCGATATTTGTGTCGTGCCTATCCTGATCAGGGTATGGTGGCTCGTTTAAATCAACGGGCGGAGCACCTATCTTATTGAGATCTACAGCTTGCGGGACACCGACCAAAGTATCGCCCTCGATGGCGAACTTGAAATAAATCCCATTCCAAAGTTTTGCACCAAATTCGCTCGGTCTTTTAAACATAAACAGCAGACGATGTTCCAACCAAGCGTAGTCTTCAGCTGAAACGATATTTGGGCTTTTATAGGGATAAGGCACGTGACAACTCACCTCGGTTTCCCCCGCCAAGCATTTAAATTCACGCATCGATAAGAAAAAGTCGGTGAACTTGGTGTGATCTAACTCCAATGTAAACTCATGTTTGCCCTGTGAATGTAGTTGAAAATTTACCGTACCAATCTGAACCTCGCTGCCCTGATCCAACTGAGCGATAACGGCTTTAGTTCCTTGCAGTTCAAATTTTGCATGAGCAGGGCTAAAAGATAACAGCCCGATAAACCAAAATATAGAGTAAGTCGAAATACGCATAGACAATCACCCCGTACAAGAATATTTAGCCACTATAGGCTTGCGATAACAATTAAATCAATAACTGTCTTAATCGCGTAAAAGATGCCGAACCTGAACGATAAAAAAAAGCGGCTAACAACGGGTATCCCATTCGAGATGGCTGATGTAACACGCATCACGATTAAAGTAACAGATCCTTATTTGTAAACCTTAACCTTACGATTCCGAGGAAACTACACAATGCCGTCAGAAATTCCATCTTCCGTGCCCATACTTGCTGCAGCTATAGGTGCCGGAGCAGCACTTCTTGGTACTGGATTATCTTTTGGACGTGATTGGTTTAGTCAACGACTCAAGGATGGCCAGCAGCGGACTTTCGTCGCGCTTCGTATTGCAGCAGAGCTTGATGATTTCGCTATTAGCTGTGCTTTGGCTGCCTCTGATCAAGGCGAACCACATGTAGAACAGCATGGGCAAGAAGAATATAGATCACGCCACAAGACTCCAACCTTTATCCTTGACTACTCGGCATATGACTGGCGCCTATTACCAAAGGACCTGTTAATGCGAGTACTCGAGATGCCACATTTAACCAAGCAAGCTCATGCCAACCTTGACGGGGTAAACGAGTTTTTAGCACACCCCCCTTACTATGAAGAATTCTTTCAAACTAGAAGTTTAAATTTTGGAAGACTTGGGCTTCGTGCTCTTCAAATCGCTAAGGATCTGAGACACCGAGTAGGCGCTGTTCCAGACATGCCGAGTCTTGATCCAGAAAGCGACTACGATGTTCATGCTGAACTAAATTGGGCAGTCAAAAAAGCACTCGAAGCAAAACCCGCTGACTAGGGTCTACAAGGTATGATTGTTAAATTCTAATGTTTTTGGAATTGAGGACAAAATCAAGATCAATTTTTTTAAAGAGTCTCAAAATAAACTAAAAAATAACCTTAAATCAAGCATTTGCTGACTCTAACAAAAACGGCCAACCGAAGTTAGCCGTTTCTCTATACCCTAATCTTCGGAAAAACTTGGCCAACTATTTAACAGAAATGGCCAACTATTTCTTCGCTCCACATGTGCTTACACGTCAATATTGCCCGCTTTCAAGGCGTTGCTTTCAATGAACGCACGCCTGGGTTCAACTTCATCGCCCATCAATGTTGTGAAAATTTGGTCTGCTGCAATTGCGTCTTCAATTTGAACACGCAGCAAACGGCGCACGGTAGGGTCCATGGTGGTTTCCCACAACTGCTGTGGGTTCATTTCACCCAGACCTTTGTATCGCTGTTTGGTAATCGCTTTTTCAGCCTGTTCACGCAACCAGTGCATCGCTTCACGGAAGCTTTGGACCGCTTGTACTTTTTGTTTCTCGCCTTCGCCACGCTGAATTTCAGCGCCTTCCATGATCAGGCCTTTGAAAGTTTTCGCAGCATGGGCCAGCAAGGGGTAGTCCGCACCGTGAACAAAATCCGGGTCGATTGTGGTCACACGCACATTGCCATGGTGGCGGCGGTGAATCAGCACACGGTGCTTGTCGCTTTGTTCATCAAACTGCGAGAACACTGTCATGATGGTTGGGTCCAGCACCGCTTGCAAACGGGCTGCGCTGGCCTTGGACGCTTCTTCAGAATCAAGATCCAGCTCAACGCCTTCCACAATGGCGTTCAACACATCGGGATCAATCATTCTGCTTAAACGACGCACCACGGCTTCAACCGTTACAAACTGGCGAGCCAGTTCTTCCAGTGCCTCACCCTTGATCGGGTCTTTGCCCTCACCGGGGATCAACCCGGCTTTTTCCAATGCAATGCCTAACATGTACTGCGCTTCTTCCTGATCGTCTTTCAGGTAGCGCTCGTCTTTGCCGTGCTTGACTTTGTACAGAGGCGGCTGCGCAATGTACACATGCCCATGTTCAACCAGTTCCGGCATTTGACGGTACAACAGGGTCAACAACAATGTTCGAATGTGCGCACCGTCCACGTCCGCGTCGGTCATGATGATGATGCGGTGGTAACGCAGTTTGGCGAGGTTGAAATCGTCCTTGCCAATGCTGGTACCCAAGGCTGTAATCAGCGTAGTAATTTGCTCCGAAGTCAGCAGCTTGTCGAATCGTGCTTTCTCTACGTTCAGTACCTTCCCGCGTAACGGCAAAATTGCCTGAAACTTGCGATCGCGGCCTTGCTTGGCCGATCCACCCGCAGAATCGCCCTCGACAATGTAAATTTCACATTTTGCAGGGTCACGTTCCTGACAGTCAGCCAACTTGCCTGGCAAACCAACGCCGTCCAGTACGCCTTTGCGGCGTGTCATATCGCGCGCTTTGCGCGCAGCTTCACGGGCACGTGCCGCTTCAACAATCTTCAAACAAATCAGTTTGGCATCGTTGGGCCGTTCTTCCAAAAACTCACCGAGCACCTTGGCCACAATGTCTTCCACAGGTGCACGCACCTCGCTGGACACCAGTTTGTCTTTAGTTTGGCTTGAAAACTTGGGTTCAGGTACCTTCACCGACAACACGCAACACAGGCCTTCTCGCATGTCGTCGCCTGTCACTTCAACCTTTTGCTTCTTGGCAATTTCATTGACTTCAATGTATTTACCAATCACGCGCGTCATGGCCGCACGCAAGCCGGTCAGGTGGGTACCACCATCGCGTTGCGGAATATTGTTGGTAAAACAAAGGACCGATTCATTGAAACCATCATTCCATTGCATCGACACTTCAACACCAATGCTTGTGCCTGGAATGCCACCGTAAGTTTCAGCCGGACGTTCGCCCGCTGCATAAAACGTATTCGGGTGCAGAATTTTTTTGTTCGCGTTGATGAATTCAACAAAACCCATCACACCACCGCTACCCGCGAAATCGTCTTCCTTGCCGGTTCGCTCGTCTTTCAGGCGAATGCGCACGCCGTTGTTCAGAAAGCTGAGTTCACGCAGGCGCTTGGCCAAAATTTCATAGTGAAAATCATTGTTCTGCTGAAAAATCTGCGTGTCTGGCAAAAAGTGAACTTCAGTGCCTCGTTTGTCGGTGGTGCCCACAATTTTCATGGGCGACACATCGACACCGTCGACTTGCTCAATGATCCTGTTTTGAACAAAACCACGTGCAAATTCAAGCTGGTGAACTTTGCCTTCGCGGCGAACAATCAAACGCAACCAGCTCGACAAGGCATTCACACAACTCACACCTACACCGTGCAAACCACCGGAAACCTTGTAACTGTTCTGGTTGAATTTACCGCCAGCGTGCAATTCGGTCAGCGCAATTTCAGACGCAGAGCGTTTGGGCTCATGCTTGTCATCCATTTTTACGCCGGTCGGAATGCCCCGCCCGTTGTCGGTCACACTGATTGAATTGTCTGCATGTATGGTGACTACGATGTCATCACAGTGACCAGCCAAGGCCTCATCAATCGAGTTGTCAACAACTTCAAACACCAGGTGGTGCAAGCCAGTACCATCGGAAGTATCACCGATGTACATGCCCGGCCGCTTTCGAACCGCTTCCAGGCCTTCGAGAATTTGAATTGAGCCTTCGCCGTAATCTGCGTTGTTGCCTTGCACTGGCAAGTCACCGCCGTTCTGTGTTTCTGAAGTCATAAGGGTGTTGTTGTTTTCGTTTTATTGTCGTTTTAAATACGCATGGGCATAACGACATACTTGAAATCGTCTTTGCCTGGGGTGGTCACCAATGCACTGCTGTTTCCGTCTTGCAACGTGAACTGCACGGTTTCCGACTTGAGGTTGTTCAACACATCCAACAGGTAGTTTACGTTAAAACCAACATCAATCTCCGGACCTTGGTACTCGACTTCCATTTCATCCCGCGCTTCTTCCTGGTCCGAGTTGTTGGCCACAATGGTTAAGCCATTGGCACCCAGTACCCAGCGAATGCCGCGAAATTTGTCACTGGTCAATATTGAAGCGCGTTGCAATGAATGCAACAAGGCATCACGAGCAATCACCACATGGTGCTGGTGCGTTTTTGGAATAACCCGTTGGTAGTCGGGAAACTTGCCCTCAACCAGCTTGGTAATCAGGGTGATGTCCGAAAAAGTGAATTTCGCTTGGTTGCTCGCCAAATCAATGGTGACAGTGTCATCGGTATCATTCAGCAAACGCGACAATTCAAGCACTGTTTTACGTGGAATGATCACTTCATGCTTGGCAGTGCCACCTTGACCGGGTGCATCTGCATAGGCCAGGCGGTGTCCATCGGTGGCCACAGCACGTACACAGGCGCTTTCAATCACCAACAAAACACCGTTCAGGTAATAACGCAGGTCTTGTTGAGCCATGGAGAAGTGAACCATGCCCAACAGGTTCTTCAACATTTTCTGCGGCAAACTAATTTGTGTGACCCATTCCTTGGGTTCCTGCACCAGCGGGAAATCTTCTGCAGGCAGTGTTTGCAGTGCAAAGCGGCTTTTTTTGGCTTGCACCGACATCTTCTTGCCGTCCAGTTTCACCATCACATCTGAATCTTCAGGCAGCGATCTCAAAATATCCAGGAATTTTCTAGCAGCCACAGTGGTTGCGGTGTCTTCACCACCTGCACCCACTTCAGCACTGGTTTCAATCTGCATTTCAATGTCTGAAGACAGCAGTGTCAGCAGGCCGCCCTGTTTCTTCAACAGAATGTTGGCCAACACCGGCAAGGTGTTTCGACGTTCGACGATGTTGCTGACGATTTGCAGTTTTCGAACCAATGCATCGCGTGAGCTATGAATTAATTCCATTTAATATTTCCTTATAGGATTAGTTAATAGAGTTGATTCAATTCTGTGGACAACTCTATTTTTCCCTTTGAATTGAGCTTCTTAGGTTCTTTCAAAATTGGTGTAGAACTTCCGGGACTCGATCTGCATACTGTGGATAACTTTTTTCGAATTTCCTGGGTTCTTTTTTTTCTGTGGATAACTCGTGTTGTTGTGCACGGTTGTTACACAGTTATCCACAATTCTAAATCAACCCTTCAAGGTTTGGTCCAGCACATGCAGCGTATGGTTCAACTCTGAGGATTGATTTCGCAATTCCGATATCTTGTTTACTGCATGCAGCACGGTGGTGTGGTCTCTTCCGCCAAACAACTCACCAATTTCTACATAACTTTTCTCGGTCAACTCTTTGGCCAAGTACATGGCCACTTGGCGCGGCAGCACAATTTGCGCCTGCCTGCGCTTGGAAAACATGTCTGCAACCTTGATTTTGTAGTAATCCGCCACTGTTTTCTGGATGCTTTCCACGGACACCTGGCCATGGTGCACTGAAATCATGTCGCGCAAGGCTTCACGCACCAGGTCCATGGTCACGGGCTTGTTGTGAAAACTGGCAAATGCCATGATTCGTCGCAGGGCGCCTTCCAGCTCGCGGATATTGCTGCGCATGTGCTTGGCCACAAAAAAGGCCACGTCTTCCGAAAACATTATTTTTTGCTGTTCAGCTTTTTTCAGCAGAATGGCCACTCGCATCTCGAGTTCGGGCGGTTCAATGGCCACGGTCAAACCACTGTTGAAACGGGAAATCAGCCGGTCGTCCATGCCCTGAATGTCTTTTGGGTAGGTGTCGCTGGTGATGATAATTTGCTTCTTGGCTGCAATTAATTGTTCAAAAGCATAGAAAAATTCTTCTTGCGTGCGGCTTTTGCCCCCGAAAAACTGAATATCGTCGATCAAAAGCAGATCAAGCGAGTAATAAGAGCGCTTGAATTCTTCAAATGCCTTCTTTTGATAGGCCTTCACCACATCGCTGACGTATTGTTCTGCGTGAATGTACCGAATCTGGGTATTGGGGTTTTGTTCCAAGAGGCGGTTGCCGATGGAGTGAATCAAGTGGGTTTTGCCCAGGCCCACTCCGCCATACAAGAAAAGCGGGTTGTAACTAACGCCGGGGTTGGACGCCACTTGTTCAGCGGCAGCCCTGGCCAGTTGGTTGGCACGGCCCGAGACAAAATTGGAAAAACAAAGGTCACGATTTAAACGGCTGCGTTCGTAAACGGTGGCAGCAATTTCGTCGCGCTTGACGGCAGCAACCTTGGGCGCTCCTTGCGTTACTGCTTCACTGTTGTTTTTGGCTGCGGCCGTGGGAGGGGCCACCAAAGGGCTGGCCTGTTTGGTAGCCACTTGCCATTGAATGGCCATGTCGCAACCAAAAAACTCGGTGGCCAATTCATTAAAACGGCCGCCATAGTTATTCAGTACCCAGTCCAGCTTAAAGCGGTTAGGAGCAGCCATGCTCAGGCTAGCGGTGTCTTCATCAAATTCAACCACAGTCAGTGGTTCGATCCACAGCTTGATCTGTTGGGCTGGAATTTCCTTCCGAAGCGCTTCAACACAGTGGTTCCAGAATTGATCAATCACGTTATGAACAGCCTTATTATTCGGATGAACTGCTTTGCAGGAATTAAAACTCAGCGCTCCATTGTATCCAAACCCCCACGGATTGAGTGAGTGATTGGCCGCCTTCAAGCGAACTTGCAGATTTTTCTAGGTTTTTCCCGAATTTGCCTCTATAATTTCGGGTTCCCTTGGTGTGGGCTTCGATCCTTATTGGTTTCGTCTAATATGCCAACTCAAGGGCCAAACCAGTTTTAAACTATTTTTCGCCAAATTTTAAGCCCATGTGGGCCAGAGGCTTGCCATGAAACGCACTTATCAACCTTCTAAAGTTCGCCGTCAAAGAACACACGGCTTTTTGGTACGTTCACGCACCCGTGGTGGTCGTGCCGTGCTGCGCGCACGTCGCTCCAAAGGTCGTGCACGTTTGTCCGTTTAAACCTGGCGCTTTGAACATTCTGAATTGCACAGGGTGGGTTCCGGGTCGCATGCGACAAAAATCACTCGATCTGAAACATTTGGTGGTCTGTTAAAAACCAGGCCAGTGGCCAAAACAGATCGATTGATGCTTCACGCGTTGTTCGAAGACAGCCCACCGCAGTTCGGAATACTGATTCCCAAGCGCTTGGCCAAACGGGCCGTGGATCGAAACACGCTTAAACGCTTAATCCGTCATGCCTGCCAAGATGCACTGGGTAACTACCAAGGCAAATTTCTGGTTCGCTTAAGCAAGCCAGTGTGTGCAGTAGGTCATTCAGATCGAGCGGCGTGGTGGACAGAACTCCAACAACTTTTCAACGATCTCTCACGGCGCGTGCCATCACAGCACTGATCCGTGGTTATCAGCTCGCTGTGAGCCCCCTTTTCCCGCCTTCTTGCCGTTTTTACCCCAGTTGCTCGGAATATGCCCTTGAAGCAGTTAAAATTCATGGCGCATGGAAAGGCGCGGCTTTGTCTTTTGGCCGCATTTGTCGATGCAACCCCTGGAATGCCGGCGGTCTGGACCCTGTTCCTGAAGCGCACCGCACCAGTCACGACTCTTAGTCATTAAGCTTAGTAATTAAGGATTTAAATGGAAACGCGCAGGCTAGTCCTCTTGATGATATTCAGCTTGTCTCTCATCATGCTTTGGGACAACTATCAGGCTTCTATCGGTAAACCCACCTTGTTTGGGTTGAGCACAGGCGCTCAAACCAGCGATAAAAGCGATGCTGCCAAGGCTGGTAATTTGTCAGCTGGCGGTTCCAGTGCAGCCAATGACCTGCCTCAGGCTGTGGCTCCCACGGCTGGTGACGTCCCTGCTGATCCAAATGCAATTGCCCCCAGCATTGCTGAAGCGGCACCTGCTGCACAAACCATCACTGTTAAAACCGATGTACTTGAATTGCAGTTTTCAAGCCAGGGTGCGCAGCTGATTACTTCAAAATTACTGAATCACCCGGCTGCCGAGAATCCAGACTTGCCAGTACAGCTTTTTGAACAAACAGCCAATCGAACCTATGTGGGTCAAGCTGGTTTGGTGGGTGTACCCGATGCGCCCAATCACCGTACCTTGTTTGAGTTGGTGTCTGGTTCTACGGAATTTGCACCAGGTCAGGACCAATTGAAGCTGGTGTTCAAAGCTACAAGCGGTGGTATTGAAAACACAACCACCTACACCATTTTCAAGAATCGCTATGACATCGATCTGGTAATCAACGCACGCAACACAGGTGTTGAGCCCGTGTCACCCAGTGCCTATGTGCAGATTACCCGCGACGGTAACCCGCTTGAAAGCGATTCTTCACTGTACGCAACCTTCACTGGTCCGGCTGTTTATACACCCGAGAAGAAATACCAGAAAATCGATTTTGAAGACATCGCTGATCGCAGTGCGGACTATGTAAAAACTGCCGATTCTGGCTGGCTCGCCATGATTCAGCATTACTTCGTGTCGGCAATTGTCGGTCAGGATGGTCCCCGTGAGAATTACACGCGCCAGGTAGACTCCAACTTGTATTCCATCGGCCTGGTCAGCAGCCTGGGCACTTTGGCGCCCGAGCAAACTGCGACTTACACAGCCAAGCTGTACACGGGTCCGCAAGATCAAAGCGTGTTGGAAGCCTTGTCACCTGGCTTGGATTTGGTGGTGGATTACGGTTGGCTTACAGTGATTGCCCAGCCCATTTACTGGTTGCTCGAAAAAATTCACAGTTACATCGGTAATTGGGGTTGGGCCATTGTGGTGCTGACCATTTTGATCAAGCTGGTGTTTTTCCCCTTGTCGGCAGCCAGTTATAAATCAATGGCAAAAATGCGCAAAGTAGGCCCGCGCATGCAGAAGCTGAAAGAGCAATATGGCGACGATAAAATGGGCTTTCAGCGCGCCATGATGGAAATGTACAAGCGCGAAAAAATCAACCCCTTGGGTGGTTGTATGCCGATTCTGATTCAGATCCCGGTGTTCATCGCTTTGTACTGGGTGTTGCTGGCCAGTGTGGAAATGCGCAATGCACCCTGGTTGGGTTGGGTGACCGATCTGGCTGCGCCGGATCCCTTCTACATTTTGCCGGTGATCATGGCAGTAACCATGTTCATCCAAACCAGGTTGAATCCAACGCCGCCCGATCCCGTTCAAGCCAAGATCATGATGATCATGCCTTTGGTATTCTCAGTCATGTTTATTTTCTTCCCAGCTGGCTTGGTGTTGTACTGGGTGGTCAACAACATTTTGTCCATTGCCCAACAGTGGGTAATTACGCGTCAAATTGAGTCTGCACCAGCCACAGCACGGTGACCCTATCGTTGCCATTGCCACCGCGCCCGGCAAGGGCGGGGTGGGGGTGGTGCGGTTTTCTTTTCCTTCCTCCTCCAGTTTCCAGGCCTTTTGTGCGGCTTTTTGCGGCAAGTTGCCCAAGCCCCGAATGGCAACGCTTTTAACGCTTCGAGATGTTGATCAACATGCCATCGATGAAGGCATTGCTTTGTTGTTCAATGCGCCGGCGTCATTCACGGGCGAGCATGTTCTTGAGTTTCAAGGCCACGGGGGTCAAGCGGTGTTACAAGGCGTTGTGGCGCATGCCTTGGCCGTTGCCCGGCAGCTGAACATTCCGCTGCGGCATGCCATGGCAGGTGAATTCACACAGCGTGCGTTTTTAAACGACAAACTGGATTTGGCTCAGGCTGAAGCGGTGGCTGATTTGATTGATGCCGGTTCCATGGCCACTGCCAAAGCCGCTGCGGCTTCGCTGAGCGGCGTGTTTTCAAGGCAGGTCAATGAGCTGGCCGACCGAATTGTGCATTTGCGTTTGTTGCTTGAGGCCACGCTCGATTTTCCCGAAGAGGAAATCGAGTTTTTGGAGAAGGCCGATGCGAAGGGGCAGCTTGCCGGAATTTTGAATGCGCATGGTCAGCTGCTGAATGCCGCGCAGGAAGGCGTGAAATTTCGCGATGGCTTGCAAATTGTGTTGGTGGGCGAGCCCAATGTGGGCAAATCGAGTTTGCTGAACGCCTTGGCTGGCGAAGAAATTGCGATTGTGTCGGCCATTGCGGGCACCACGCGGGATCGAATCAAACAAGAACTGAATATTCGAGGCATACCGTTGGTGCTGGTTGATACCGCAGGTTTGCGTGAAACCGTGGATGAGGTAGAACGAATCGGCATTGAGCGAACGCGAAAGTCAGTTCAGGAAGCCGATTTGTTGCTGATCCTGAAAGATGCAACACAGGGCCCCCACGATGCCTTGCATCAGCACCTTGAATTGCCAGTGCATTTGCCGACCCTTACGGTTTTAAACAAGGTTGATTTGCTGCCCGAGGCGCCACAATTGCTGCAAGATGTTTTGCCGGTGTCTGCAAAGAATGGGCAGGGGCTAGAGCAGCTGAAGGACGCAATACTGGCCAAAGTGGGCATTGCTCACACGCCCGATCATGGTTTCATGGCGCGGCAGCGTCATGTAGATGCATTGTTGGTCTGTGGTCAGCATTTGGTTGCTGCGCATGAGTTTGCGCAACAGGACGATCGAATTCTGGACTTGTTTGCCGAGGAGTTGCGCTTGGCGCATGATGCTTTGGGCGAAATCACCGGGCGTATGTTGCCCGATGATTTACTGGGCTTGATTTTTAGCCGGTTTTGTATCGGCAAGTAAGTGTTAGTCGCACAACACCAATTGTGAATCGGCGAAAGCCATTTGATCGATCAATTCAGATTCCTGTTCAAACACGGCACTTAAAAACACCAACTGTTCGCACAGTGATTCAATGGAATCATGGTGGCTTTCCGGATCGAGGTGCACGACCTGTTGGGTGCGTTCGACTTCGTCAAGATATTGGGCCAGCAGGGTTTGCAGGGTTGGTTTATTCAGTGTCCAGGTTTTAAGCTGAACCACCAATGCAAAGCATGCTTGTGCCGAGCTGGTTTTGCGCAATTGTTGAGCAAAATGTTTCAGGCCATGGGCAACGTTGTCCAGTTCCATGGTGACTCTGGCTTCGGACTGGCGAAAATAAAGTGGCTCACAATCGTGTTGGTGATGTTGGACCAGTGCAATTGTCATGATGGCTTGCTCCGCAAAGGATTCGGTATAAGTCCATCTTACTGACTTGAATTTTCCTGCCCATTCCGTGAAATGAGGATGCTTGTTTCTGATGCCCCCCCGAAATGCGGAACCCTTTGTAAAAAAAGGCAAAATGCGGACTTAATTGTTGCTCTGAATTCATGTACTCTTTGGGTGGAAGAAGAGACCCAAAGGTCCTGTGTGCCTGACTTAGCCTGCGAACAATGAAAAATCAAAAAATATTGGTGCTCGAAGATCACCCGCTGATTTCGATGGTAATTGAGGACGTCTGCAAAGACATGGCCCCCCACGCCCAAATCCATGTGGCGACAAGCCTGGTTCAAGCCCGAGAACATCTGTTTGAAAAACCTGATCTGATTATTTTCGACTTGACCTTAGTAGACTCCAAGGGCCAAGAAACCATTGACTGGCTTGATTCCATGTTTCCCAAAGTGTGCGGCTTGATTTATACCGGCTTTGTAAGCGAGGCCATTGAAGCACGTGCCGCGCAGTCAGGTTACTCGGTGGTGGAAAAGACCTGCAGCCAATCGGCCTTGGCTCATGAAATCGAGTCTGTACTTTTTAAGTCCGGTATTTTGAATGGCAGCTCTGCAGACAGTGTGCCGGCCAATGAACATCAATCCAATATTGTGGCGTATCCCGGTGCAAAACCTTTGACCTGGCGCCAAGTCGAAATCATGCGAATGACAGCCGAAGGTTTGTCGGCAAAAATGGTGGCTCAACGAATTGGGCTGAGTCCTGAAACTGTGCGTGGCCACATTCGGGAAATTTTCAAACGCTTGGAAGTATCGAACAAGGCCCAAGCGGTGAATGTGTTTCTGAAGGCCGAGCGCAGCGTGAAAATGAAGCTGAACGATTAATTTGCTTTAGTGGTTGGGGTGGGGCACTCGCTTAAGGTCCACGCCCACTGTCAATGTGCCTATCATGTAATCTCCGTCATACACCGGTACGCTCACCTGGGCAATCATGGCTTTGGTGCTGTCGTCCCAGCGGGCTCGGGAAATGTGTGAGTCGGGTTTTCTCGAGGGCAAGTTGGTGTCGAAAATGGCTGTGAATTTTTCTTCGTCGCCTTGCCAGTAATCGGTGGTCACAATGTTCATGGCAACTGTTTCACCCTGGTTGCCGGTCAAAATAGCTTCCTTGAAATAACTTTGCATTTTCATTTCTGTGGCCAACACAGCGGACGCTTTCGAATTCTTGATTTGATCGGCTTCAGGCAGTCGGCCTTTTAGTTTGACCCACTTCTCGTCCAGTTCCAGGACTTGTTCTTTGGAAAGCTGGCGTGCGTTGGACGCTTTGACAGCCTCGATTATTTCGGGTTTGGCAGCGATCGATTTGATCTCTTTGATCAAGGTGCCTGCGCAAAAGGCATAGGCGTTGGCGCTTGCGAGAAACAAGGCCACGAATAAAAGGCCCAGGCGCGCAAAAGGCCCTTTGCATTCAAACTTTAGGCTGGGCTTTTCCATGATTTGTTTTCTAGACCGTTTATTCGGCCAGTACCTTGATGAATTTTAATTTAGACCTTGCTGTACTGCCTTGCAACTCTTTTCGGGTGAGGTAGCCCAGAGCGTTTGGATTGTTGGCCAGAAGGTCGACCATGTGCTGGCTGTCGCGCGCCACGGTGGGTGCTTTGCTGATGCCAATGCATTCCAGAAGTCGCTGAACGGTGCGAAATTCTTCAGTGGTGAAACCCAGGGTGCCTGAAATAAACCGACTGCGTTCGCCAAATGCGTCATCCCGATCAATCACCAACACGGCGGTATCGCCTACCGCTTGGCTTTGACCGGTGTACAGATCGCGCAGTTTTGTTTTCGAAATTTCATTGAAGTGAATGCTGCTGGAGCCCACCAATACCACTTCGGCTTGAACCACGCCGGGGGCTCCGACCATCGTCAACAACGCGAGGCTGGTAATCATTGAATGCAAAAAATGTTTCACGTCAAACCCTTGAAAATACTTTGACTACTTTGGTTAAGTTCTTGACACTACAAATACTAGGAACTTTTTATTTTGTTAAATCTTGTGAACTCAGTGTAAAACATGCCGTGTACTAAAACAATTAGTTGCGCACGGCTTCGCTCAATGTTTTCCGAAACGATTAATCAACACCAGAATTTTCTCGGCCTCATCCACGATGGTGGGCCACACATCCTTGATTTCAGTCATCACCGTGGTTTGTGCTGTCGGGTCTTCCAGTGATTTGTCCATTCTTGAGAACTGTTGTTTCACACTCTCTGTGCCCAACATGCCCAGTACACCGGCCAAAGAATGAATTTCTCGCTTGAAGGTCTGGATGTCATTGGCTTTTGCGCAATCCTCCAGGCGTTCAATCAGGTTTTCACTGGTTTGTAAAAACTTGCCCAAGTACTTGGCCATTCGTTCGGGTTCGAAGCTGTCGACCTTGAAAATCGCAGAGTGGCGTGGGCTTGTTGCGGGTTCTGTGGCCGTGGCGGCGTGCTCTGACAAAGGCAAGCGAGGCGCTTCAAGTCGGGTTTCAAACCCGGTCAACACACCTTCCTTGTTGCGCAGGCAGCGCTTGATGGCATCGAACAGGTTTTTCTCGTGAAATGGTTTGGTGAGCACATCATTAATGCCATGTTCTTCGCAGCGCACACGGGTTTGTTCAAAGGCATGCGCTGTCAAGGCCATGATCGGTGTGACGCAATGGACGGCATTTTCCCGAACCCAGGTGGCCAACTGGTAGCCATCTACGAACGGCATCTCCAGATCCGAGATCATCAGGTCAAAGGGCTCCGGTGTGTTCTTCAGTATTTGAATTGCTTCGCGACCGTCTTTGGCACAGCGAATCTGGTAATTTTTCGGGCTCAGAAAATCAAGCAGTAATTCCATGTTCAAAGGGTGATCTTCCACGATCAACAGTTTGGCTGAACGCGCCTGCGTTGCATCACTTACCGGTGTTTCGCTGGATTGGACCGCCTTGTTCGGAGCGGTCGTTTTCGTGATTGAGGCAGGTGTGGACTGCTGTACTTGACGCTCGGCCAGTTTCATCAGATGAACCGGCAATATGGGTGTGGTCAACACGCGGTTGTTGGGATCTGCCCCATGAATTCGTTGCAGTTCGGTAGCGTTGCGGTTGGAAAGCCAAACCAGATTGTTGTTTTGGTTCAGATGATTTGCTTTGAGCAAAGACAACAGTTCGGGCGACGTCGCGGCAATGTCACTGTCGATGAACACAATGTCTTTGGCTTCAAACGGACGTTGGTCTGTGACAAGTTCTTCTGCCGACAACGCGGCCAGAGGTACATAGAACTGGTCAAGAATGCTGGAGATTGAACGATGCAGCTTTTGGTCCAGCGAGCAAATGTAGGCGCGTTTAATGTCCGGGCCATGCAGCAAATTCGGATTGCGCGCGGGCGCTTCCGCTTCCTGGGTTTTCAGGTTCAGGGTGAAGTAAAACACCGATCCGCGCCCGGGTGTGGAGTGGGCATGGATATCACCTTCCATGAGATGCACTAGCTCCTTGGCAATACTGAGGCCCAGGCCGCTGCCTCCAAACATGCGCGTGGTGCTTGAGTCAGCCTGGGTGAATTTGTCGAATACCCGTTGCAGCTGGTCTTTGCTCATGCCAATGCCAGTGTCACTGACACTGAATTGCAAGGTCACTTGATCATCGAGTTGCTTGAGCACCTTGACGGTGAGGTTGATATGTCCTTCGCTGGTGAACTTGATGGCATTGCCGATCAGGTTTTTTAGAATTTGTCCCACGCGCAAAGAGTCGCCGACCAGCCTGTTCAGGGTGGACTGCAAACCTTTGCCTTGCAGGGTGTACAGCAGGCGAATGTTTTTATCCAGCGCAGAATTACCCAAGGTGCCAAATACTTCTTCCAGCACATCATCAAGGCGGAAAGGACGCTGTTCAAGCTTGAACATGTCCGATTCAATTTTCGACAAGTCCAGAATGCTGTTGAGCAAGTGAAGCAAGTTGTCGCCCGACAATTGGATTTTCGTGAGGTAGTCTTTTTGCTTCTCGTTCAAATCAGTCTTCAGTGTCAGCGCAGTCATGCCGAGAATGGCATTCATGGGCGTGCGAATTTCGTGGCTCATATTGGCCAGGAATGAGCTCTTGATTCTTGATTCATTCTTGGCCCGTTCTTTTTCGACGTTGGCCAGGCTGACTTCTTCAAGTGCTTGTTTCACGCGTTCGCTTTTTTCCAAATCCCGCTGGAATGAACGAATCATTCGGTTGAATGCGCGAATCAGCAAGTTGATTTCGTGCGAACCAGTGCGGTTATTGACACGTACGGTGTAATCGCCCTTCATGATTTCTTCACTGGCGTTGTACAGCGAATTGATCGGATCGATTACTTTTTTCTTGATGGATACCAAGCCTACGAACAAGCCCAGGAGGAACAGCAAGGTGAACACCACGTCCAGATAAACGCTGTAAGTCAGTTCTTTGCGGGAAGCATCAATTAAACCCAGGTAGCGGCTTTTTTCACGTGCAATGAAGGAGGACAGTTCCGCGGACAAGGCGTTGGTCAGCTCAATGTGTTCGCGATCAAACAACACACCGAATGTTTCTTTGACTTCGGGTGGTGACAGGTATTGGCCTTCCTGTTTGTCAACGAAACGGGTAATGCCACTGGCAAAGGCGCTCAGTTCATTTTTCTCAAGTTGATGTCGCAGGTCGAGTATTCGCTCAATGGCAGGCTCGTTCTCCGCGATAAATCGCAGTGAATAAAGCCTCTCACTGAGGTTTTGCCCAATGCCCCACGACACGGCAGAATCTTTATTCTGTCCAGTGATGACATCGACCCAGTAGTCTGCTTCCACTTCGGTGGTGTAAATGCGGCTGCCGTTGTGCAGACCCACAATGTCAAGGTAATGGTTGATGTACTCGGGGTTGCGACTGGCTGCGTACAGCAACACCAGTTTTCGCATGGCTTCGAACTCGGCAAGTGTACGAGTCAAAATGGCTTCGTCGGAAGCCCAAGCCTGATAATAATCTTCCTGAACTGTTTGCTGGTGAATCGAAATACTCTTCACACCGATGCCGAATACCGAGAACACCAGAATGAGTAAACCAAATATTCGAATCAGCAGGGTCAGTTTCATGGGCCAGCCTTGTTATTGGAATTGTTCGGCCCTGGCTCAGTGACTTTGCGCTTCTTCAAGTAACCGCGATTGTCGTTCTGCCTTGGTGAAAATAGACACTGCATGGGCTCGGTTTTGAGCGCCTAGTCTAACAAGTACTTCACGCATGTGGGCTCGAACAGTCTCTGGACTCAAGTTCATGTCACGGGCTGCTTCCTTCGCGGTCATGCCCACAGCAATGCGACGCATGATTTCGACCTGCCGCCACGTGAGTGGTTTTTTCGAGCCTGGTGCGATGATGTTGGACTGAAACTCGTTCTTTGACTTCATCTTGTCCGCACTCATTCCCTCCTGGCAGCTTACGCCGGTGGCCATCAGCCCCTTCATGACCGCATCCAGCAGTTCATGGTAGTCAGCGGATTTGCGCACACAAGGAATTTCCATCTCGGCCAGTTCCAGAAGGATGTCGTCGTGCGTGGTTCCAGTAAATGCCAGCAGTTGTGAGAACGGAAACAGGTCGCGTACACGCTGGGCAGAATTCACCCCTTCGCAGTCGGGCAAGTTCAGATCAAAGATGACAAGGCGCGGATTCTCATGAATATGATGCTCGCTGGCCTGAATGGTGGGCACTTTGAGCACACTCAGGTCTGGGGCATGCTCAGTCAGCATGTCGGCCAGCATCATGGACACCAGTGGATGATCTTCAATTAAAAGTACAGCGTTGGGGTTCATTCGGCAACCTCCCAATTTGTTTGCCAAAAATAAAAACCGGTATTACCGATATGTTCAAATCATGTTACGTGTGAACCCTCGAAGCGATGCCCCTTCATTTGGAGGATGGCTTCATTTGAAGCGTGCGAGTACGAATTGATTTCTCCCTCAAATAGGGGGGGGTCTCTTTGTGTTGATAGCGGCATCCCGGCTATCCACTAACCTAACGTTATTGAGTCTAAATGCCGTTTGGCCAGGTGAATGTAGTGAGTGAGTCAGAATCAAAACCATTGGAAGTCTGGGTCGCTGAAGATTCACCGTTCTACCGGCTTGTGGTGGAAGAGGCCATTGAAGAAATTGCCAAGGTGACTTACCTGTCCATTTCGCTGACTGTGTTCGAGCGCTTTGGTGACATTCGTGCCGCCTTGGATCAAGCGGAACGCGGCTTGCGGCCTTTGCCTGCAGCCGTGCTGTCCGATCTTCACTTTCCTGACAATGCACACGACGACTTGCAAGACATTTTGGTGTTTTACAGCAGGTATGTGCACGCAGTGCCAGTGTCTTACATGTCTTGTAATCTTGAAAGTCTGGAGCTTGCTGAAAGCCTTGCCGAGCATCGATCGGACGCCATGCAGCAGGCCCGGTTTTTGCGCAAAGACACCGCAGAAACCATGACCAACCTGGTCAAGACCATTCATGCCATGGTGTTTGCACCACGCACTCAACACTCAAGTCTTGGGGCCACGCTGGCTTGAGTTTGAGTTCAGATCAGTTTTCAAATACCCGGAATACAATCAGAAAACACGGCGCGTTGCGTGCAGTGTCCAAAAACGGTGAGATCAAAATGTCGCAAGGCACTTTGTTCTCCGCGTTAATCTCGTATTCGGTTTTCACCAGAATTTTCTGGTGGCTTAGAAAACCGACGAGTAACTGGCGATAGTGTCTGGTCGGAATACGGCCATGGATCAGGTGGTATGGGTTGCGCCCAAGCCATTTGTCTCGACCCTGGCCGACAAATGTTTCGAAAGCAGAGTTCACATACAACAAGCCAAAAGGATCTTTGGTGTTGCGAATGTCGTTGGTCACCATGATGACTTCCCGGATTTGTTCAATCGCCGAGTTCAGCATGTACAAATCGCTGCTTTGATTTTTACGTTTGGTGATGTCTTTGATCAGGATGGTATAGCCAGTACCCGATTTGAACACACGCAGTGAAATCCAGCGTTTGATGAATCCTACAAACTGTTCTACCGATTTTGAGAAACCCACCTGATTTACGGTTTCCAGCAAAGCGGCAAATTGGGTTTTGTCGAGGTCAGGAATCAGTTCATTCAAGGGCATTGCGTGGACAAACAGCTCTTTGTCTTTTTGCAGCAAGGTTTTTGCATTCCGGTTTACAAAGCTCACATTCAGGCTGGAGTCAATTTCAACCAGGCCATCGGTGAGGTTGTCGACAATCAGGTTGTAGGTCAGCAGGTTCTTTTCCAGTGCCTGCTCGACCCGGCGTGTTTCGGAAATATCAACAATCGAGCCATAAAGGCCCATGGGTACGCCCTCATCACTGATGGAGGGGCGAATCATCATGCGAAACCATTTCTTTTTTTCATGTTGCCCAAGTGCCTCAAATTCAAGACTGGCCGGTTTGCGGTTGTTGATGCACTCAATAAAAAGTACCGCGATATTGCGACCAGACAATCTGGAGAGAATCGAGCTGAGATGGAAAATTGAATTGAGGGAGTCTTTGCTGGAGCCCAGTACTTCGCGGAGTATTTCAGTGGTTTTTAGCGATCCACTTTCAAGGTGATAATACCAGCCACCCACTTTGGCCAGGGTTCCGGTCAAATTCAAAAGACTTTCATCAAATATTGATTTTTGAACGGAAGATGACTTGTTGATCATTGCCGTGAAATTGGCGATCACCGATGGTTTCTTGAATGCAGTGAATCCTTTTTTTGGGCAAAGCTCCATGCGCAGCCAGGTACTGTTCTCATCTTGAAAGTTCAGGCGTGCCCACACCTCAGAAGGTGAGTTGTTTTTCAGGCATTGATTTAGGATTTTCGAGAATGTTTCCTGATCTTCACCGTAAAGCAAATCAATAAAACTTTCTTTGTGTTTGTTCTTTGTGAATTCTTCGTCACCCGCGTTGGCCAGGCCGGTGATCAATCCTTGATGATCCAGGGCAAGCCTGCCTTTTACTGTCTCCCTCAAGAAAGACTTGGGAAACTTTTTCAGGTCCTGAGCGGGTTCCATGCGTGGCAAGCCGTCGGGGTCGCTTGGGGCCTCTTTGTGAAGATTTTCCAAAGCAGGTTCGCTGATTTTTTTTACCAAACCAAACAAGCGGGTATCACCTGCGTTGCCGCTGTCATAGACCTGTTCTTCAAAACGCACAATGTCGCCACTGGGCAAACGGACTCGGTACACAAAGGCATTTCCATCGCGTTCAAGTCGTGCCTTTTCGACCATTTCACGATCTTCATCGATCGGTAAACTGTTGAACCAGTTGGCCTGTACCACACGGGTTTGTGAGAGATTCAACCATTTCTCCATGGAGGGCGACAATTCAATCAGTCCGCCATGATCGGTGTTCTTCCAGCTACCCAAACCCTGATTGTTGTAGTTGTGTTGTTGTTGTTTGAAATTCAATTCGTTTGATTCTTTGGCTTTCAGAGCACGTTCAACAAGACTGTGTTCAACCAGTTTGGCCAAGGCAATTGCAACGGTCACTTCAGATTTGGTCCAGGTTCGCGCAGTGTTGTCGAGCAGGCAGAATGTGCCAATGTTGTTGCCGTTCACAGAGCGAATGGGGATACCCAAGTAGGCGCGAATCCAGGGGCTGCCAAGCACCAGCGGGTTGGTCTTGAACACAGGGTGTTCAAGGCAGTCGTTGATCACATGCGGTTGATCGTGTTGAATGGTGTGAGAACAAATGGAAAGATCGCGCGGGACTTCCCGTACCTCGAATCCACGTTTGGCTTTGAACCAAAGTCGATCAGAATCAACAAACGCAATGAAGCAGAATGCGCAATTGAACGCGGATAAGCCCAGGTCCACTAACGCTTCAAAGTACTCTTCTTTTTCCGTGTCCAGAATATCGAGTTGGTACAGCTCAGTGAGCCTGACCGCCTCGTTGATTTCCTTTGGACTGCTCATTGTGGAAGTGTCTCCGTCCCTTTTTCCTCTCGGTACTCACTTTACACTTTGTCACCCGTACGAGGGACCACACTTTTGAACTACCCAATAAAAAATAGGAAAGTTTCGTGAGTAATTACCCTAGTTTGTGCTTAAAAGCACCCGCATTTGCTCTACACGTTTGCGGTTCGCGTCCAGGTCGCTGTATCCAACTCGCGAGGCAGAGCGAACATGAAGCAGGCCGCTGCCTTGATCAACGCGAAACTCCACATCATCGACAAAGCCAAAAAGGTCGCTCGTGAAAGTACTGGCCATGTATTGATCGTTGGAAAAATTGACATCGCCACCCAAGAGTTCGATGACTTCTTTCACTTTCAACAGGGGTTCCTCCCCCATGCCTGGCGTGATCTGCAAAGCGGCGATGGCGTGGTCGTCGGAAGGAGAGCTCTCGCTGCTTACACAGTTGGGTTTGTTGGGGCAGGGGGCCAACTGGCCATTGGCCAGTCCGGGGGGCGCACCGGTTTCTGAGTACAGGCCCAAGCCAAAGAAGACAACGATCACCAATGTGATCAACACGATCAAGCTGAGCAATGCTCTTTTCACTTAGTAGCCCCTTCTGTCATATACTAATTGTTAAATTTTCTCCAGTTTAGCGGTCAGTGAGATCAGATGTCCAAGCCTTTGCAGTTTAAGTTGTCCGAAGAAGATATTTCCCGCATCGTAGAAATGGCCTGGGAAGATCGAACGCCATTTGAAGCCATCGAACTTCAGTTTGGTTTGAATGAATCTCAAACCATTGAGCTGATGCGCGCCAGCATGAAAGCCAGTAGTTTCAAAATGTGGCGTGAACGTGTCACTGGCCGAAAAACCAAACACCTGAAGTTGCGTGGCTTTGTTCGCACCAAAGCCTATGCGCCAGGGCATTACAAAGTTCGCTGACTGAGTTTGTTCACCGAGTGACTCGACACCAGTTTCAATCGGGAGGTCTGGAATGCTAAAAGAACAGCACAACTCCCCACTGGCCGCGCGTAGTGGGCGGGACTGGATGCTGTGGTTCGGGCGTGCCTCGCAGCATCTGCCCGACCTTCACCGTGCGTTCCAGTTTTTGGAAAGTAGTTGTGAGCTTCTTGACGCCACTGATGAGGCCGAGTCAAAGTCCAGACTGCGCAAACTCAAACAACTGATTAATCGCTATGTTGGGCAGGCCCGTTGCCCTTCCGCCCAATCGTGCGAGCGAATTGCGATACGCACACAAGTCCTTGATGGATGGTTGCAATCGGAACTGCAGCGCCAGCAAGACCCCAATTTGTTGGTGGAGTTGGGCGCGCACGGACTACAAAAATTGCTGGCCATTTGCGAAGGTGCTGACGACAAGCATGGCTTGTTGCTCAAAGCTGTGCGCGAATTCACGCGCGATTGGCTGAGCATTGTTTCGGCGCGGATTGAAAACCCAATTGAGCGCGCGTACTTGGTGTATCCGGTGGCCATGCTGGATCAGGCTGGCTTGGTCGATCCGTCCTGGTGGTGGAAACAGATTGCCTTGTGTGATCGTCACACCGTTCTAGGTTTGCTTGAGCTTGAAATCAATGAAATGAACGAAATGCAGCCCACCAGCAATGTGAGTTGGCGTTCTTTCGACAAACGGTGGAGAAGGTTGCGTGTTCGCGCACTTCTTGAATATCTTGGTGAAAAGCGCCTGTTGGCTGAGTTGCTGCGAAAGTCGGCTGTTGATGATTTTGAGGCCGTAGTTGCAGTTCGTATGTTGCGTGATTCGGGCCGTTCACGCGATGCGATTGTGCAGGCCGAGCAATGGCTGCGCGCCCTTCCAAGAAGCCCGGTACTGGCCGAAGCTTTGTTCGATTTGTACTGCGATGACGGCTGGGATGAAGAGGCACTGGCGCTGGCTGTGACCCACTATGGTTACGACCCTAACCCAGTGTGGATTGATCGATTGGGGCGTTTGGTGTCGCCTTCAGCCAAGGCACAAATCAGGGCTTGGAAAAAGCAGCCAATCGACTAGGCGCCACTAAAGCAGGTCCATTTGTCCTTTGCGGGTTTTAAAACGAAAGGACTCAAGTACAGTTTTGCCCTGCGGGTTGGCAAAGTGTTTTAACTCCACGCCTGCATTCAACTGCCCTGCTTGCACAACGCGCAAATACCAGCCGCAGTTGCCTTGTTGAATCATTTGTTTTGGGGCTGCGCTGTAACCCATGCGAATGGCAAATTTGTGGCATGGTTCGCGCGGATCGGTTACCCGAAGCCGTACTTCGCCCAACTCAAACTCATCACCTATCCGTACCTGGGTTTCATCCAGACCTTCTATTACCAGGTTTTCACCCAAGAATCCCCAGGGTAAATCGGTGTCCAGGTTCTTTTCCTGGCGGCGCGCTTTCCAGAATTCATAGTGCTCAGCCGGCATCATGTACACGGCCTTGTCCAATCCACCATGCACTGACAAATTGCATTGCTCATCGCCTTCCAGACCCAGCTTTTTCAATTCGATGGGGATCGGGTTTTGTTCAGTGCTTACAGCCTGTTTTTTGATCCCGCTTGCCTCGGTTTTGATGTCACCGGATGCCGTTCGATAGACCAATGGGGCGACCAGTCCCGTGCAAATTGCAATCAGCTTCATGAGGCTCCCGTATTCGTTCAGTTTCGCCACTTTACATGGCCTGTGTCGGAAAGCAAACACCGTATGCGATTAGGTGATAATGCCTATAGGAAAAACTTATTTCCGTTTGCTTACAACATGTTAAACTCGAGGGCTAAGTTTGCGGATAAGCGACATACTGATCGCCCGTGTGCTTGGTGTCATGTTCCGGTCACACTGTAGAGCAGCGCCAAAGCCCCCGCACAAAAGAATTACATTTGTCTATCTGGAGGTTTTAGCATGAGTGCAGTGCTGTCTATGGTCAGCCAGACCGTGCCATCGTATGTCAAGCACAAGAAACTTGTGGCTTGGGTGCAAGAAATTGCAGCCCTTACCGAGCCCAAGAATATTGTGTGGTGCGATGGTTCACAAGAAGAGTACGAACGCCTTTGCGCAGAAATGGTTGAGGCAGGAACACTGCGTAAACTCAACCCTGAAAAGCGCCCCAATTCTTACCTGGCTTGGTCTGATCCCTCAGACGTGGCCCGCGTGGAAGACCGCACTTACATCTGCTCTGAAAAGAAAGAAGATGCGGGCCCCACCAACAACTGGGAAGACCCCGCCAAAATGCGCGCCACCCTGAACGGTTTGTTCAAAGGTTCCATGCGCGGTCGCACCCTTTATGTGGTGCCATTTTCAATGGGCCCTTTGGGTAGCCCAATTGCACACATTGGTGTTGAGTTGTCCGACTCGGCCTATGTGGTTGTCAACATGCGCATGATGACGCGCATGGGCAAAGCCGTTTACGACGTGCTGGGCGAGAGTGGTGAGTTCGTGCCTTGCGTACACACCGTGGGCGCACCTTTGGAAGCTGGCCAGAAAGACGTTGCATGGCCTTGCAACCCAAGCACCAAGTACATTGTTCACTATCCAGAAACCCGCGAAATCTGGTCTTATGGCTCCGGCTACGGCGGCAATGCATTGTTGGGCAAAAAGTGCCTGGCCTTGCGCATCGCCTCAACCATGGGTCGCGATCAAGGCTGGTTGGCCGAGCACATGCTGATTCTGGGTGTTACCAACCCCGAGGGCAAGAAGTACCATGTGGCTGCGGCTTTCCCGTCTGCCTGCGGTAAAACCAACTTTGCCATGTTGATTCCGCCCGCATCCATGCAGGGCTGGAAGGTCACAACAATTGGTGACGACATTGCCTGGATCAAGCCGGACGCCAACGGCAAGTTGCGCGCGATTAACCCTGAAGCGGGTTACTTCGGCGTAGCCCCAGGTACCAACACCAAGACCAACTCAAACTGTATGGCTTCGTTGAATGCCAACGTAATTTTCACCAACGTAGCCCTGACAGATGATGGTGATGTGTGGTGGGAAGGTTTGACCAAGGAAGCGCCTGCGCACCTGGTTGACTGGACCGGCCAGGACTGGACACCTGATTGTGGTCGCAAGGCCTCGCACCCGAATGCCCGTTTCACCGTGGCTGCTGAGCAGAACCCTGTGATCGATAACAACTGGGACAATCCAGCTGGTGTTGAAATCGACGCATTCATTTTTGGTGGTCGCCGTTCAACTACAGTGCCTTTGGTTACTGAAGCGCGCAACTGGGTTGAAGGCGTTTACATGGCGGCAACCATGGGTTCAGAAACCACTGCTGCAGCTTTTGGCCAGCAAGGCGTGGTTCGTCGCGACCCGTTTGCCATGTTGCCATTCTGTGGTTACAACATGTCTGACTACTTCCAGCACTGGCTTGATTTGGGCAAGAAGCTTGAGTCGTCTGGTGCCAAGTTGCCCAGTATTTTCTGCGTAAACTGGTTCCGCACTGATGCAGAAGGCAAGTTTATCTGGCCAGGTTTCGGCGAAAACATGCGTGTTCTGGCGTGGGCCTTGGAACGCGTGGAAGGCAAGGGCAAAGGCGTGGATCACGTATTTGGCACTTCACCCAGCTACGACGATATTTCTTGGGATGGTTTGGAGTTCAGCAAAGAGCAGTTTGATTCCATCACGGCAATCGACAAGGCCGCATGGCTTGAAGAACTCGACCTGCATGCCGAGTTGTTTGAGAAATTGAAGCACAATTTGCCAGCACAGCTGGAAGAGACCAAAGCGCAAATCGCCAGTCGCTTGGCGGCCTGATTTGGCTTGAACGTTTTGACTTTATTCTGATACTCCGGAATTAGTCCTATGGCGGGCGCCCACAAGGCGCCCGTTTTCTTTTCTGCGGATATTCTTCATGTTTGAAAACATTGAGCTGTGGGTACTGGTGGCCTTGTGTGTGGCAGCATTTGGTGCAGGTTTGATCGACGCGATGGTTGGCGGAGGTGGGTTAATTCAAATCCCCGCCTTGTTTGGTTTGATGCCAGGTCAGGGGCATGCCATCTTGCTGGGTACCAATAAGATTTCTAGTGTGGTGGGCACCACATTTGCAGCTTACAAGTATGCCAAGGCCATTCAAGTGCCCTGGAATGCAGTGTTGCCTGCCACGGTCATGGCTTTGATTGGTGCCTATTGCGGTGCCTACATCGTCACCCAAATTTCCACAGAAGTATTGCGTTTGATGCTGCCGTTGCTCCTGATTGCCGTGGCTATTTATACGTTTCTACGTAAAGACCTTGGCAGCGTGCACGCGCCCAAGTTGGATAAGAATCGCGAACGATTCTTTGGTTCCTGTGTGGGTTTGGCGATTGGTTTTTATGATGGATTCTTCGGGCCCGGCACGGGTTCGTTTCTGATGGTGGCGTTTGTTGTTTTCTTTGGTTTTGATTTTCTGGCGGCTACCGCGGGCGCAAAGATGGTGAACATTGCCTGTAATCTCGCTTCGCTGGCGTGGTTTGCACCTGCAGGGCACGTCATTGTGTCGCTTGGTTTGCTCATGGCGGTGTTTAATCTGGCCGGCGCAAGAGTTGGGGCAAGTTTGGCCATTCGTAAAGGTGCAGGTTTTGTGCGCAAAATTCTCTTGGCCGTCGTGTTCTTGCTGATACTGCGTACCAGTTACGACAGTTACTGGCCGTATGTGAAAGCATGGATGGTGTGATTGTTCCACGTGGAACATGACAGGCATGGTCGGCTTTTTGGCGTTGGCTAGGCTAGGCTAGGGTGCTGGCCGCCTTGCCTAAGCAAGTCTTCTGATCCGGCTTGATGCTTCTGGCTTGGGGCATGCGAAACGCATAAGCGTCTTCGCATCGACCTTGCAGGTCGCCCCGCGCTGCGAAGCCGCCGGGAAGCCTCGCAAAGTCGGCAAGGCGGCGCAGCACCCAAGCCTCACCCGTGCTAACGCCAACGCAGTTGCCGTTGCTGCCGCATGCATCGATGCTAGCGCGCTTAGGTCGCAATACCCTCGTGGCGCCGATCAAGAAAACCTGCCCTTGATGTTGAGTTCACCGTCCGTTCGGCAAGGCCGAAAGCGCAGCCCGCCCGCTGTTTAGCGGGTGCGCTTAGGGCGGGTAATCAACAACAAGGGGGTTGTCGGGTTTTCTGGCGAAAGAGGGTATGCGCCTGAGTGGGCCAACAAGCGAACAAACGGGTACACCCCTGAGCATGCTGGGCAACGGGATGCGTCGCCTCGTAGTTGTCTGTTTTCTGTTCCACGTGAAACATGTTCGCTTGGGCAAAATCATGCCGAGGCATATAATTGCGCCATTGTCGCCGAATCGAACGCGTTTGCTTTCGGCATTTGAATTTTGAATCCCACGCTGGATTCCGGCACCAAGTGCCAGGAGTGAAGAATGTTTTATCCCGAAGAGTTTGATGTGATTGTTGTGGGTGGTGGCCATGCAGGTACCGAAGCTGCGCTTGCCGCCGCGCGCGCCGGAAGCAAAACCCTGCTGCTGACCCACAACATCGAAACACTTGGGCAAATGTCATGCAATCCGTCGATTGGTGGTATTGGTAAAGGTCACCTGGTTAAAGAGGTGGATGCATTGGGTGGTGCAATGGCCATTGCCACTGATGAGGCCGGCATTCAGTTCCGTATTTTAAATGGCTCCAAAGGTCCAGCTGTTCGGGCAACTCGCGCGCAAGCAGACCGTGTGTTGTATCGCCAAGCCATTCGCACACGTTTGGAAAATCAGCACAACTTGAGCATTTTTCAACAGTCTGTAGAAGATCTGTTGTTGGATGGCGATCGTGTGTGTGGCGCCGTTACGCAAGTGGGTTTGAAGTTCAAGGCCAAAGCCGTGGTGTTAACCGCAGGCACTTTCTTGAATGGCAAAATCCATGTGGGTTTGCAAAACTACTCCGCGGGCCGGGCAGGGGATCCTCCTTCAATTGGTTTGGGCATGCGCCTGCAAGAAATGAAGTTGCCGCAGGGCCGGTTAAAAACAGGTACGCCTCCACGTATCGATGGCCGCAGCATCGACTTTTCAGTGATGCAGGAACAGCCCGGTGATCTGGATCCGGTACCCGTATTTTCTTATTTGGGCAACACAGCCATGCATCCGCGGCAGTTGCCTTGCTGGATCACGCACACCAACCAGAACACCCATGACATCATTCGCGGTGGCCTGGACCGCAGCCCGATGTACACAGGCGTGATCGAAGGTGTGGGGCCACGTTACTGCCCGTCGATTGAAGACAAAATCCATCGCTTTGCTGACAAGGAATCACACCAAATTTTCCTTGAGCCAGAAGGCTTGACGACCAATGAGTATTATCCAAACGGTGTGTCTACTTCCTTGCCATTCGACGTGCAGTTGAACCTGCTGCACTCCATCAAGGGTTTGGAGAATGCATATATCATGCGGCCCGGTTACGCGATTGAGTACGATTACTTCGATCCGCGCGCGCTGAAAACCACGCTTGAAACCAAGGCCATTGAGGGTTTGTTCTTCGCGGGTCAAATCAATGGCACCACAGGTTACGAAGAGGCGGCTGCTCAAGGTTTGCTGGCGGGTGTCAATGCTGCGCTTCTGGTGCAAGGCAAAGACCAGTGGACTCCCCGTCGCGACGAGGCCTATCTGGGCGTGCTCGTAGACGATTTGACCAGCAAGGGTGTGGCAGAGCCTTACCGCATGTTCACCAGCCGTGCTGAGTACCGTTTAAGCCTGCGTGAAGACAACGCAGATCAACGTTTGACGCCGATTGGTCGAAAACTGGGCTTGGTCGACGATATTCGCTGGAAAGCCTTCTCTGAAAAGCGCGAAGCGGTGGAATTAGAGAAACAACGCTTACGTTCCACGTGGATCAATCCGAAAATTGTGGCCCAAGCCGAAGCCGAGCGGGTATTGCACAAAGGGATTGATCGGGAGTACAACCTGTACGATTTGCTCAAACGCCCGGATGTCAGCTATCAAGATCTAAGTACCCTCAGTAAAGAGAATGGTGACCTGGCTTTGTCTAATCCCCTGGAGCAAACGGATTTGATTTCCCAGTTGGAAATTGAAGTGAAGTATGCGGGTTACGTGCTTCGGCAGCAGGCCGAAGTAGAGCGAGGCGCGGGCAATGAATCAATCCGCCTGCCCGCTGATTTTGATTATTCCGGCGTCAATGGCCTGAGCAAAGAAGTGCAGCAAAAGTTGAACACCCACAAGCCGGAAACGATCGGCCAGGCTGGCCGTATTCAAGGTATCACCCCAGCGGCTATCTCACTCTTGCTGGTGCATTTGAAGAAACGTGATTTGTTGAATCGAAGCGCCAGTGCAAACAAGTCGGCTGACGGAACTGCGGAGCAGGTTGCTTGAATTCACTGCACCGAAAACCAAAGTCTGAAACCCTTGGGTCTTCAGACCAGGATCTGCTGGAAAAGGGAATCGCAAATCTGCGTTTGGGTTTGAATTCCGAACAGCATGCACAGCTTTTTAAATATGGCCAGCTGATTCAGAAATGGAACCGGGTGTACAACCTCACTGCCATTCGCAACAATCGCGAGCTGATCACACACCATTTGCTGGATTCCCTGGCGGTACTGCCCGAAATTGCGTTTGCCTTGCAGGCTACTGGCAGCCCCAGAATTCTGGATGTGGGTGCAGGCGCAGGCTTGCCCGGTTTGGTATTGGCGATTGCGCAGCCTAACTGGCAGATCACGCTGATCGACACGGTTCAGAAAAAAGCCGCTTTCATGCAGCAAGCCATTGCCACCCTGGGTTTGAAGAACGCGCAGGCAGTGCACGGGCGGGTCGAAGAGTTTCAGGCCGATGTCCCGTTTGATCTGATTTGCTCCCGTGCCTTTTCCAGCATCGAGAATTTCATTGCGCTGAGCCAGCATGTATTGGCTGAGCATGGCCAGTTCGCGGCTCTGAAGGGCAGGGTTGAGGTGGACGGCGAAGTTCCTGCCGGTTGGAGAATTGATGCGCTTCATCCAATTGAAGTGCCATTCTTGGACGAGGCAAGGCACTTGTTCATGATTAAACGCTAAAATCAAAGCATTCATTCACAGGACAAGAAGATGGCGAAAGTTTTCTGCATTGCCAACCAGAAAGGTGGCGTGGGAAAAACCACCACAGCGGTGAATCTGGCAGCAGGTTTGGCCATGGCCAAACAACGCGTGCTGCTGGTCGATCTGGATCCTCAGGGCAACGCCACCATGGGCTGTGGTATCGACAAGCGCAGCGTCAAACACACGGTGTACCAGGTTTTGGTCGGCATGGTGGGTGTGGCCGAGGCCACTGTTCGTGCAGAAGGCGAGTTTGATGTTCTGGCAGCCAACCGTGAACTTGCAGGCGCAGAAGTCGAAATGGTCGAGTTTGAAGACCGTGAAATCAAGCTGCGTGAAGCCATTTCCGAGGTAGACGATCAATACGATTTCATCTTGATCGACTGTCCGCCCGCGCTGTCTTTGCTGACCCTGAACGCCCTGTGTTGTGCCAATGGCGTGGTCATTCCCATGCAGTGCGAATACTACGCACTGGAAGGTTTGAGCGATCTGGTCAACACCATCAAGCAGGTCTGTAAAAACTTGAACCCCAACTTGACCATCATTGGCTTGTTGCGGGTGATGTACGACCCACGAATGACACTGGCTCAGCAGGTTTCCGCTCAGCTGGAAAAGCATTTCGGCAACAAGGTGTTCAAAACCATCATCCCCCGCAATGTTCGCCTGGCCGAAGCGCCCAGTTATGGGGTCCCCGGTGTGTTGTTCGACAAATCCAGCAAGGGTGCCAAGGCCTATTTGGACTTCGCCAATGAAATGGTCGACCGGCTGGGTCTTCCCATTGCTGCATAACTTAATCAACGACAAGAAGATATGAACGCAATCAAACGCACGAAAGGCCTGGGCCGTGGCTTGGAAGCGCTTTTAGGCCCTTCTGGTGACGATGTCAACAAAGACATGGGTGAGCAGGTCATGACGCTGCCCCTGGGCAAGCTGCAGGCCGGTAAATACCAGCCACGATCCCGCATGGATGAGTCGTCACTCATGGAGCTGGCTGAGTCCATCAAAAGTCAGGGCATCATGCAGCCCATTCTGGTTCGCCCGATCGGCTCTGGAAAATACGAAATTATTGCGGGCGAGCGTCGCTTCCGCGCTTCCAAACTGGCGGGTTTGGAAGAAGTACCTGTGTTGGTGCGTGCTGTGCCCGACGAATCAGCGCTGGCTATGGCGCTGATTGAAAACATTCAGCGCGAAGACCTGAACCCGCTTGAAGAAGCCCTGGGCGTTCAGCGCCTTATTCGTGAATTCAATTTGACCCATGAAGATGCCGCCCGTGCCATTGGTCGATCCCGCAGTGCAACAAGCAATATGTTGCGCTTGCTCAACCTGGCTGAGCCGGTTCAAACCATGTTGCTGGCTGGCGACATTGAAATGGGTCATGCCCGCGCGCTATTGGCTTTAACCGCAGCCGAGCAAATTGCCTGTGCCAATGAAGTGGTGAACAAGCGCCTTTCGGTGCGTGAAACCGAAAAGCTGGTCAATGACTGGGCCAGCGATGCAGATCGTCAATCAGCCAAGCCCAAACAAACGGCCGATGTGCGCCGGCTTGAAGAAGGATTGGCAGACTGGCTGGCCAGCGCTGTTCAGTTAAAAGCCAATGCAAATGGCAAGGGCAGTGTTACTATTAAATTCAATAATTTGGACGAGCTGGACGGTGTGCTGGAGCGCATCGGCTTTCCCAAAGAAGAGCTTTGAGTTTTGCACCAAATCGGTGTGAAAAATAAGCCGTTTTCGTTTGACTAGGGGCCGTACAAACCCCTATAATCTGGCGGTTTGTCAAAAACACGTGAGCCTTGCGGAAAATACGTACCCGACATAGGTACTCAACCAAGGTTAAATGTGGCAGCGCAGCAAATATGTGGAAAATAGTTGGACTCCAATGGGTCGTCGGGGTGGCAGTTTGCCTCCTCATGTTGTTGGTGTCCCCAATTCATGCGCAGTCTGCCGCTTGGGGTTTCGTTGCTGTCGCGTTGCCGAGCACTTTGTTCGCCGCACGGTTGGCCTTGGGTAGTAAAACCCCCATGGGCGGAACCTTTGTGTTTTTGGCCGGAGAATTCCTGAAGGTTGGCGCAACAATCGCAATCATGTTTGTAGCGAGTCAAGTTGATCCGAACATTGTTTGGTGGTCCTTGATCCTCACAGCGGTCGTCACCCTCAAAAGCTATTTTTTGGCATTTTTCTTGAGATAAGTATGGCATCTTCACCGAATGGGCTAACCCCCTCAGAGTACATCGTCCATCACTTGCAGCATTTCGCTACCGATAAGCAAAAATTTATCGTCGATTTCTCAGTGATCAACCTGGACACGATGTTTTTCTCCATCCTGTCTGGTCTAATCGTAATCTTCATGTTGCGCAAAGCGGCTTCCAAAGCCACTTCTGGCGTGCCAGGCCGTTTTCAGGGCTTTGTAGAAATGATGGTGGAAATGGTCGAGAACCAATCCAAAGCCATCGTTCATGGCGATCGCAGTTTCATCGCTCCCCTGGCATTGACCGTGTTCCTCTGGATTGTGGTCATGAATGCCTTTGACTTGGTGCCTGTGGATCTCATCCCCATGGCGTGGGGCGAGTTGCTGTATGCGCTGGGTTTTGCTGCCAGCCCCGGCGACCCCTACATGCGCGTAGTGGCCACTGCTGACCTGAACGGTGCACTGGGCATGTCCTTGGGTGTGCTGGTACTCATGCTGTACTACTCTGTAAAAATCAAGGGTGCAGGTGGCTTCGTTCATGAACTGTTCTGTGCACCGTTCGGTTCCAACCCACTGCTTTGGATCCCCAACTTTGTATTGAACCTCATTGAATTTGCCGCGAAGACCGTGTCCCTGGGCATGCGACTGTTCGGCAACATGTACGCAGGCGAATTGGTGTTCATGCTGATCGCTTTGCTGGGTGGCGCTGCTGCGTTGTCCTTGGGTGGAGCATTTGCCTTCTTGGGCCATGTATTGGCCGGAACAATCTGGGCGATTTTCCACATTCTGATCGTGTTGCTTCAGGGCTTCATTTTCATGATGTTGACCTTGATCTACATTGGCCAGGCGCATCAGGGCCACTGATCAATTTTTAGTTTTTTTGGTTTTTTTAATTTTTCATTTTTTCAATTTAAGGAGTTGTCATGACTAACGTTGCTTTCGTAGCTCTTGCTTGCGGCATTATCATTGGTTTGGGTGCTATCGGTGCCTGTATCGGTATCGCGATCATGGGTGGTAAGTACCTGGAAGCTTCTGCTCGCCAGCCAGAACTGATGAACGAACTGCAAACAAAGATGTTCGTTTTGGCCGGTCTGATCGACGCTGCGTTCCTGATCGGTGTTGGTATCGCGATGATGTTCGCGTTTGCTAACCCATTTGTTGGTTAATTTACAGCCACTTCCTTCGAACAACACCGCACGAATGTTTTAAGTCCAATTCGTGCGTTTTAGAGGAAACATGCCGTGAACTTAAACGCAACGCTGTTTGCTCAGCTCGTCGTTTTCTTCATCTTGGCGGTCTTTACGATGAAATTCGTTTGGCCCCCGCTGATCAAGAGCATCGATGAGCGTGCAAAGAAAATCGCAGACGGCCTGGCCGCTGCAGAACGTGGTAAGCAGGCTTTGGCAGATGCTGGTCGTAAAGCTGAACAGGAATTGGCTGCAAGCCGTTCTGAAAATCAGCAGCGTCTGGCTGAAGCTGAAAAGCGTGCCCAGCAGATTATTGAAGAGGCAAAACAACAAGCCGAAGTTGAGCGCAAGCGAATTCTTGCGCAGGCTGAAGCGGAAGCTGCGAACGAAGCACAACGTGCCCGTGACCAGTTGCGCGATCAGTTGGCAACACTCGTGGTGAAAGGCGCAGAACAAATCCTGAAGAAGGAAGTGAACGCCCAGGCCCACGCAGATTTGCTCAATCAACTGAAAGCGGAACTGTAAGCCTAACGAGCTAAGGAAACACAACATGGTCGAACTATCCACCATCGCCCGTCCTTACGCTGAAGCAGCGTTTGATGTTGCCAAAACATCGAACCTGAATCAGTGGAGTGATTGGCTACAGTCGTGGTCGGCAGTCGCAAGCAACGAAGACATCAAATTGCTGGTCAGCAACCCAAAGTTGACTGACGAGCAGGTGTTGAAAGTGTTTGTTGAACTGACCAAGACACCGGCGGAAGCGCAAGCAATGAATTTCTTGGGTGCGCTTGTGGAAAATGGCCGTTTGCTGGCCTTGCCAGAAATCGCTCGACAGTTCGAAGAATTGAAGAACAGCCATGAAGGTTCTGCAGATGCGATCATCGCCTCTGCATTCCCCATGACTGATGCTGAAGTTCAAAACGTACGTGGTGCATTGGAAAAGAAATTTGGTTCCAAATTGAACGTCACTGTTCAAGTGGATGAATCGCTGATTGGTGGCGTTTGCGTCACTGTGGGCGACCAAATTTTGGATAGTTCGGTGCGCGGCAAACTCAACGCGATGAAGGCGGCTTTAACAGCCTAACTTGGCCCTCAAACGTAATTGGAGCAATCAATATGCAGATTAATCCCTCTGAGATCAGTGAACTGATCAAGAGCCGGATCGAAGGCCTCGGATCATCGGCCGACATCCGGACACAAGGTACTGTAGTGTCCGTGAGCGACGGTATTTGCCGCGTTCATGGTTTGTCAGATGTAATGCAAGGTGAAATGCTGGAATTCCCGGGCAACACCTTTGGTTTGGCGCTCAACCTGGAACGTGATTCCGTGGGTGTCGTTATTTTGGGTTCTTACGAGCACATTTCTGAAGGCGACATGGTCAAGTGTACCGGCCGTATTCTGGAAGTGCCAGTGGGTCCCGAGTTGCGTGGTCGCGTGGTAAACGCATTGGGTGTGCCTATCGACGGCAAGGGCCCAGTGAACGCCAAGATGACCGACGTGATCGAAAAAGTGGCGCCAGGTGTGATTGAACGTAAATCCGTAGACCAGCCACTGCAAACCGGTGTAAAGGCGATTGACGCCATGGTTCCTGTTGGCCGTGGCCAGCGTGAATTGATCATTGGTGACCGCCAGACTGGTAAAACAGCTGTTGCGATCGACGCGATCATTAACCAGAAAGGCACTGGCGTAACTTGCGTGTACGTGGCTGTGGGCCAAAAAGCCTCTTCCATCGTAAACGTATTGCGCAAACTGGAAGAGCACGGCGCGCTGGAGTACACAATTGTTGTGGTGGCTTCCGCTTCAGAATCAGCAGCCATGCAGTATTTGGCTCCTTACTCTGGTTGCACCATGGGTGAATACTTCCGCGATCGCGGTGAAGACGCCCTGATTGTGTACGACGATCTGTCCAAGCAAGCTGTAGCCTACCGTCAAATTTCCCTGTTGCTGCGTCGTCCACCCGGTCGCGAAGCTTACCCAGGTGACGTGTTCTATCTACACAGCCGTTTGCTGGAGCGCGCATCACGCGTGAACGCCGAATACGTTGAAAAATTCACCAAGGGTGAAGTGAAAGGCAAAACAGGTTCTTTGACCGCGCTGCCAATCATTGAAACCCAGGCGGGTGACGTAACAGCGTTCGTTCCAACCAACGTAATTTCGATTACTGACGGTCAAATCTTCTTGGAAACCGACTTGTTCAACGCCGGTATTCGTCCAGCGATTAACGCGGGTATTTCCGTGTCTCGCGTGGGTGGTGCAGCGCAAACGAAGGTGGTCAAGAAGCTGTCAGGCGGTATTCGTACCGACTTGGCGCAGTACCGTGAATTGGCTGCGTTTGCGCAGTTTGCTTCTGATCTGGATGAAGCAACCCGCCGCCAGCTGGAACGTGGTCGCCGTGTGGTTGAATTGCTGAAGCAGCCCCAGTACGCCCCATTAAAAACATGGGAAATGGCACTGGCCCTGTTTGCAATCAACAATGGTTATTTGGATGATGTCGAGGTATCGAACGTTCTTCCTTTTGAGGTTTCCCTGCGTCAATTCATGCAGACAAGCCACAAGGACCTGATCGATCGTATCGAGCAGACTTACGAATTGTCGAAAGACGATGAGCCTAAGCTGCACGAGGCCGTGAAATCATTCAAGAAAACTGGCGCGTATTAATCAGAGCGATCTGATTGTACCCACCGCATAACTCGGAAGGTCATGCACCTTCCCAGTCATTGGAGGAAATACGATGTCAGGAATGAAGGAAATCCGGACCAAGATCAAGAGCGTGCAAAACACGCGAAAGATCACGAAGGCGATGGAAATGGTGGCTGCGTCCAAAATGCGCAAAGCCCAGGACCGTATGCGTTCGGCTCGTCCCTATGCGGACAAAGTTCGGAATATTTGCGCCAACCTGGCCAAGGCAAACCCTGAATACCGCCATGAATACATGGTGGCGCGCGACGAAATCAAAAACGTGGCTGCGATTGTTGTGACAACGGACAAAGGTCTGTGTGGTGGCTTGAACACCAACATTCTGCGTCTGGTGACCAGCAAGTTTCAGGAGTTTGGTGCCAAGGGTGCAAAGGTACGAGCAACCGCAATCGGTACAAAGGGCGCTGGCTTCTTTAACCGCATTGGTGTTGACGTGACTTCCAAAGTGACGGGTCTTGGCGACAAGCCCCACCTGGAAGCACTGATCGGCGCGATCAAGGTTCAACTTGATGCATACGTTGCAGGCGAAGTGGATGCCGTTTATCTGGCCTACACCAAGTTTGTGAACACCATGAAGCAAGAAGCCGTGTTCGAGCAATTGCTGCCCCTGGGTGGCGAAAGGCTGCAAGCCGATGAGGGTTCCACGTCGTGGGACTACATCTATGAGCCGGATGCGAAGGCCGTGATTGACGATTTGTTACTGCGCTACATCGAAGCATTGGTGTACCAGGCAGTGGCAGAGAACATGGCTTCAGAACAATCAGCACGTATGGTTGCGATGAAGGCAGCGTCAGACAACGCCAAGAATGTGATCAGTGAACTGCAACTTACCTACAACAAAGCCCGTCAGGCTGCCATTACGAAAGAACTGGCAGAGATCGTCGGCGGCGCAGCGGCTGTGTAAGCGGATGTTCGGAACGATTTTGAATTAAGGAAATAACGATGAGTACTGCGACAAACGAAGGAAAAATCGTACAGTGTATCGGCGCGGTTATTGACGTTGAGTTTTCACGCAACAACATGCCGAAAGTGTACGACGCGCTAACCATGGAAGGTTCCGAACTGACACTGGAAGTTCAGCAGCAGCTGGGTGACGGTGTAGTTCGTACCATCTGTTTGGGTGCATCAGACGGCTTGCGCCGTGGCATGGCTGTGCACAACACAGGCAAGCCAATTTCAGTTCCCGTGGGCCAAGGCACACTGGGCCGCATCATGGATGTATTGGGTCGCCCAATCGATGAAGCAGGTCCTGTAACCACCGACGCAACACGTGCCATTCACCAGAACGCCCCTGCTTTCGACGAACTGTCACCCTCGACAGAACTGCTCGAAACAGGCATCAAGGTGATCGACTTGATCTGCCCGTTCGCCAAAGGCGGTAAGGTAGGCTTGTTCGGTGGTGCGGGTGTGGGCAAGACCGTGAACATGATGGAATTGATCAACAACATCGCCAAGCAACACGGTGGTTACTCCGTGTTTGCCGGTGTGGGTGAGCGTACTCGTGAGGGTAACGACTTCTACCACGAGATGAAAGATTCCAACGTGTTGGACAAAGTGGCACTGGTGTATGGCCAGATGAACGAGCCTCCCGGCAACCGTCTGCGCGTTGCGTTGACTGGCTTGACCATGGCTGAATACTTCCGTGACGAAGGCCGTGACGTTCTGCTGTTCGTGGACAACATTTACCGCTTTACATTGGCCGGTACTGAAGTGTCTGCGTTGCTGGGTCGTATGCCTTCTGCGGTGGGTTACCAGCCAACACTGGCCGAAGAAATGGGTCGCTTGCAAGAGCGTATTACTTCGACCAAGAAGGGCTCCATTACTTCCGTGCAAGCGGTTTACGTTCCTGCGGATGACTTGACCGACCCGTCACCTGCGACAACGTTTGCTCACTTGGATGCGACAGTTGTGTTGTCTCGTGACATCGCTTCCCTGGGTATTTACCCTGCGGTGGATCCTCTGGATTCCACATCACGCCAGGTTGACCCCAACATTATTGGTGAAGAGCATTACAACGTGGCCCGTGGCGTGCAGCAAACACTGCAGCGTTACAAGGAACTGCGCGACATTATCGCGATTTTGGGTATGGACGAATTGTCTCCAGAAGACAAGTTGGCCGTGGCCCGTGCGCGTAAAATCCAGCGTTTCCTGTCACAGCCTTTCACAGTGGCTGAAGTGTTCACCGGTTCGCCCGGCAAATACGTGTCACTGAAGGAAACCATTCGCGGCTTCAAGATGATTGTGAACGGTGAGTGTGACCACTTGCCTGAGCAGGCTTTCTACATGGTAGGTACCATCGATGAAGCCTTCGAAAAAGCCAAGAAAATTCAGTAATCCGATTGGTGTGTCGTGTACCGGCAAAGGTGAAAACCCAAGCCGGTGCCCATCACAAAGGAAATGAGTATGTCGACAATCCGCGTGGACGTGGTGAGTGCAGAAGAATCAATCTTCGAAGGTGAAGCAGAGTTTGTTGCTTTGCCCGGAGAGCAGGGTGAGCTGGGTATTTACCCACGCCACACCCCGCTGATTACACGCATCAAGCCCGGTACAGTTCGCATCAAGATTGCAGGTCAGGCTGAAGAAGAAGTGGTGTTTGTAAACGGTGGCGTGTTGGAAGTACAACCCAACTCGGTGACCGTTCTTGCAGACACGGCCCTTCGTGGCAGCGACCTGGATGAAGCCAAAGCAACGGAAGCCAAGCGTTTGGCCGAAGAAGCATTGGCCAATCGCAGTGCGGACATTGACTATGCTCAAGCACAGGCTGAATTGGCTTCCGCGATTGCACAGTTGCAAGCCATCAAGCGCTTGAGAAAAGTACGTTAAGTAATACAGGGTTGAAAAACCAGTGAGAAGCCACGGTGAAAACTGTGGCTTTTTTCTTGGGCAGACCCATTGTGAAAGTCTGTGGAACCTACCCGCATGGATTCGCAACATAAGTGGCAATCAAGGAGCCATTTATGTACCAACAATTCGATGCGCTGTTGAAAGACCTCCAACAGAATCGCCCCAGTAACATGACTCCCTCAGGGCGTGTGTTTTTCTTCAATGATCAGGCAGTACTGCTTCAGCATGGGGAAATGGAAGGCATTACGTGGGTTGATATTCACATTGAATTAAAACGCTTTCGCCTCGATAACCTGGCTGCTGCCAAGAAAGTGCTGCAGGCCAATCGTGAAATGGGCGCTTCAACACCCATCCCCTCTTGGTTTGCAATCGATCCGAAAAATGATTGCCTGGTATTCGTCAATCGACTGGACTGGCGGCATATCAGCTGCAAAATTCTGGAAGATCATATTCTGCGGTGCATTGACCAAATGGGCAGTGCGCTGGCGACTGAGGGTGTGTAATCCGCTTTGACTCCTCTACAGGTTAGAATAAAGGCATGAAAATCGCCTTGTACTCTGATCTGCATCTTGAGACGATGCGCCGCTTCCCCGCTTTGGCGGCTGTTCCACAACCCGCTGAGGATGTGGACTTGATGATCCTTGCCGGAGACATTCACCAAGGGACGCAGGGTTTGCAGGCGCTCGCCGACCTGGGCGAGAAACACAATATTTATGTGGCGGGCAACCACGAGTACTACAACCACGACATTGAAATTCTGGACGACCATTTGTTTGAACTGGCCGCGAGGAAACAATTGAATTACCTGCAGCGAACCAGCGTGGTAATTCAGGGCGTGCGTTTTCTGGGTTGTACCTTGTGGACCGATTTTAATATACAGCCCGGTTGGCGGTTTGGTGCCGAGTTGGTGGCCAAGGCATTTTTGCCGGATTACAAATTAATCCGCATGCGTGGCAAACAGTTTTCCCCCAGCATGGGAATCGATTTGCACTATCAGAATATTGACTGGCTGGAGTCTGCACTGGCCGTACCGTTTGATGGAAAAACCGTGGTGATTACTCACCATGCGCCGCATCCGCAAAGCATTCACCCGCGTTTTAATCTCAGCCCGATCAACGCCGCATTTGTATCCGACCTCAGTCGCTTGATGGGCAAGGCCGATGTGTGGGTACATGGGCACATGCACGATTCATTTGATTACACAGTTCACAACAACGATGGTCAAACCCGCGTGCTGGTGAATCCGCGAGGTTATGTTCGCAAAAAAGGCAAAGCCCGAAAAATGGAGCGCGGACAGGTACAAGTGACGCCACAGGCCTTCGAAAACCCGTTTTTCAATCCACACTTGGTGTTTGAAGTATGAAGCTGGCTGCCAACCTAAGCTGGCTGTACACCGAATTTGATTTCCCGGACAGATTGCATGCTTGCGCTCAAGATGGCTTCAGACACGCTGAGTGTATGTTTCCCTACGAATATCCAGCTGAACTGTTGCGCGACAAGGCGCTTGAGGCCGGCGTGCAATGGGTGTTGATCAATGCACCGGCAGGCGATTGGACTAAGGGCGATCGGGGATTGGCCTGTTCGCCCGCACGGCGCGATGAATTCAGGCATTCAATTGAACGCGCTGTGAATTGCGCCACGGTGCTGGGTGTGCGCAAGGTGCATGTGCTGGCAGGCGTTTTGAATTCAAGCGAAGGACAAAGTGCGCAGGCTGCGTGGGATTGTTATGAAGAAAACCTGTTGTGGCTGGCCGGCACCATGAGCGCTGAGCCGATTGACTGGTTGATTGAACCCATCAACCATTTCGATGTGCCCGGTTACTTGTTGAGTCGACAGGCCGATGCCCATGAACTGCTGATTCGCTTGAACCAGCCCAACCTGGGTGTGCAAATGGACTTGTACCATTGCTTGCGCACTGAAGGTGAAGTGTTGGAGGCGCTAAATCAATATTTGCCTACTGGGCGCGTGAAGCACCTGCAGCTGGCGGGTGTGCCCAATCGCGATGAACCAGGGGCCGAAGTGTACGCGCCGGTGTGTGCCCATTTGAAGATGTTGGGCTACAACGGCCACATGGGTTGCGAGTATCGGCCCAAGGCCGGCACCCGCGATGGCTTGGGCTGGATCCGAAGCACTGGTTTTTCAGGCACAATGGAGTCCTTCGAAACTTGAGCTTAGGCGGGCAACCGCTGGAAGAATGCGCATGCAAGACGCTGAACTGAAGCAACTGCTCGAAAACACCAAAACGATCGCTGTGGTGGGCTTCTCCTCGCAGGCTCACAAGCCCAGTTTTTTTGTGGCCAAGTACCTTCAATCGCAGGGTTATCGAATTTTGCCAATTAATCCGGCTTTGCAGGGGCGACCCAGCGGCTTGATGGGTGAAACCTGCTACCCCGATTTAAAAACAGCGATCGCAGAAACCGGTTTGAAGATTGATTTGGTGGATGTGTTTCGCCGTGCCGAACACACCCCCGATGTGTTGGCTCAGGCCATGAATGTGGGTGCCGGCGCTGTATGGTTGCAGCAGGGTATTCGCAATGATCTGGTGGAAGCCAAGGCCCGCGCAGCGGGTTTGCCCTTTGTGATGGACCGTTGTTTGAAAACCGAACACCAGCGTCTGTTTTTAGTTTGAATTTATACAAGAAGCACTTACGAACATGAGCAGTTTTCAGCCCGTCAAGAACGACACCTTCCTGCGCGCATTGCGTCGCGAAGCCACCGAGTACACCCCTGTCTGGCTGATGCGCCAGGCGGGCCGCTATTTGCCTGAATACCGGGCAACGCGCGCGAAGGCCGGTAACTTCATGGGTTTGTGCACCAACCCTGAGGCGGCCTGCGAGGTAACACTGCAGCCGCTGGAGCGTTACAAGTTAGATGCCGCCATTCTGTTCTCCGACATTCTGACCGTGCCCGACGCCATGGGCCTGGGCCTTTACTTCGCGGAAGGCGAAGGCCCGAAGTTTGAGCGCCCCCTGGTGACTGAGGCTGACGTGGCCAAGCTGGCCGTGCCTGACATTGGCACCAGCCTGCGTTATGTGACTGACGCAGTCAGCACCATCCGTGGTGCTTTGGGCGGGCGCGTACCGCTGATCGGTTTTTCAGGTAGCCCCTGGACATTGGCTTGTTACATGGTGGAAGGCGGGGGCAGCAGCGATTTCCGCAAGGTAAAAACCATGTTGTACAAACGGCCAGATCTGATGCACCGCATTCTGGAAGTGACCACCGAGGCGGTCAGCCAGTACCTGCGCGCGCAGATTGAAGCGGGCGCGCAAGCTGTGATGATTTTCGACAGTTGGGGTGGCGTCTTGGCCGACGGTGCATTCCAGAAGTTCAGCTTGAATTACATCAAGAAAATTGTGGCCAGTTTGCCTTTGCAGGCCAACCGCGGCAGCTTTACTGAAGACATCCCATCGATTGTATTTACCAAGGGTGGTGGACTGTGGCTGGAGGATATTGCATCCAGCGGTGCCAGCGCCGTGGGTGTGGACTGGACTGTGAACCTGGGCCAGGCCCGGGCGCGCATTGGTGACCGTTGTGCCATTCAAGGTAACCTCGATCCCAATGTGTTGTTTGCCGAGCCTGCGCAAATTGAGGCTGAAGTGGCCAAGGCTCTGGAAAGTTTTGGTGTGCCACAGGCCGGTGCGGGCCATGTGTTCAATCTGGGGCATGGCATTTCCCAATTCACCAATCCGGACAGTGTGGAAGTGATGGTGAACGCGGTGCATGCCTATAGCCGCAAACAAAGGCAGTAAAAACTTGGACTTATGCACATTTTTGGCGCAAGGCAGAAGAAACATTTTTTTGCATTGCACGACGAATGGAAAAGCAGGCTGGTCAGTTAAGTCATTGTTTTAAATAAACAAAAAGGCATTTTACAAAATTTGTACTTTACATGTATGCCCACATCCTGTACTGCACCCGTGGATTATTTCCACGGATGTCCACAAAGTTATCCACATTGACTGTTAAAAATTTTGTATTCCGTTTAATTCAAGCCAGCTAGTCCATGAACTTAAAGTAAGCTGTGAAGACAGACCTAAACCAAAACACGTCATCTAACCCGATCAAGGGACACACTTTGCTGGTGAATGTGTTGGTTGCTGCACCGCTTCCTAAAGCTTTCACTTACCAATGGCACAGTGAACACACGCCCCGATTTGGGATGCGTGTGATTGTGCCTTGGGGACGTCAGCATCGAATCGGTCTGGTTCAGGGCGCCGCCCCCGATCAGCAAATGGCCGAAAACATCAAACCAGTGCACTCGGTATTGGATCATGGTGAATGCCTGAGCGCCCATTGGCAGGCCCTGATTGAATTTGCCGCCAAGTATTATCACCACCCATTGGGCATGATCGCGCTGGAGGCATTGCCCAAGGCCTTGCGTGTGTTGAATGCCCGTGGTGAAGAACCTGTGATGGTGGCCAAATCCCGGGAGCATGCGCAGAAGCTGCTGGCCGAACGGAATGACCCGCTTGCTGCAAGCAAAGGGGGTAAGGCCAAGATTGATCAACTTGAAAAGCCAGTGTTGAACGCTGAACAACTGGACGCTGTTGCGCAACTGTCGAGTGCCGCTGGTTTTCAGCCTTTTTTGCTGTACGGCGTGACCGGCAGCGGCAAAACCGAGGTGTACCTGCACACGGTGGAGGAACGGCTAAAGCGCGGTGAGCAGGTGTTGGTGCTGTTGCCTGAAATTAACCTGACCCCGGCTGCACAAGCCTTGTACAAAGAGCGCCTGGCGCCCCACCGCGTGGTGGTGATGCACAGCAACCTGGCTGAATTGACCCGAACCAAGGCGTGGTTTGAAGCTGCAACGGGCGCCGCCGATGTGATCATCGCGACCCGGCTGGGCGTGCTGACCCCATTGCCGAGATTGGGCATGATTGTGGTGGATGAAGAACACGATCCTTCGTACAAACAGCAAGACGGCATGCGCTACCACGCCCGGGATTTGGCCCTGATGCTGGCCAAACAGCGCGAGGTGCCGATTGTTTTGGGTTCGGCCACCCCAGCCCTGGAAAGTTGGTTGAAGGCCGACCTGGGCGCTTACAAAAGGCTGAGCTTGAAAAACCGGGCCGTGCTGGGTGCCAGTCTGCCAAAGGTGGAATTGATCAACACCGCCAATTTTCCAGCCAAAGAGGGATTGAGCGAGCCGGCCATGCAGGCGCTGGTGCAAAACTTCGAGGCTGGCAAACAAAGCATTGTATTTTTGAACCGCCGGGGATACGCGCCACAGATGGTGTGCAATGCCTGTGGCTGGGTGGCCAATTGCGACCACTGCACAGCGCACATGGTGTGGCACAAAAATGAGCGCATGCTGCGCTGCCACCACTGTGGCGCTGGGCAGCGCGTGCCCACGCACTGCCCCACTTGCGGAAACCAGGACCTGACCGGCTTTGGCCGGGGCACGCAGCGCATTGAGGAAACCCTGACTGGATTGCTGCCCACTGCAAATATTTTGCGAATCGACGCCGACAGCACCCGCAACAAGGGGCAAATGGAAGCCTTGCTGCAACAGGCACACAGCGGGGAAGCTGATGTGTTGGTGGGCACGCAAATGATTGCCAAGGGGCACGACTTTGCAAATGTAACCCTGGTGTTGGCTTTGAATGTGGATGCCTCGCTGTATTCGCACGCATACCGCGCGCCTGAACGACTGTTCGCACAGTTGATGCAGGTGGCTGGCCGGGCAGGGCGCAGAGCAGGTGATGCGCGCATGGTGGTTCAAACCCGTTACCCACAGCACCCCCTGTTTGATGCCTTGAAAGCGCACGACTACGAAACCTTTGCCAGCCACGAAATGCAGGCTCGCAAAGACGCACGCATGCCGCCGTTTTCACACCAGGCCACCATTCGAGCCGACCATAAAAAGCTGGCCAACTGTTTGCAGTTCCTCAGCACAGCGAGGGAGCTGGGTGAACCCTTGGTGGACGCTGACAACCCTGTTTTTATGTGCGACCCGGTGCCGTTGACTGTGGTGCGGGTGGGTGGCATTGAGCGGGCGCAAATGCTGATTGAAAGCGAATCGAGGCCCGCACTTCACCGGTTTTTAACGCAGTGGCTGGCGCAATTGCACGAGCTGCCCGGCAGTGTGCGCTGGTTTTTGGAAGTGGACCCGGTCGATTTGTAAGTACCCTCTGGTACAGTAATGCCTTCCCCTGGAGTTTCCCCCCTGTATGTCTGTTGGCCTGAACAAAGCCCAAAGCGAAGCCGTGAATTATGTGGATGGTCCCTGCCTGGTACTGGCGGGTGCGGGTTCGGGTAAAACTCGGGTGATCACGCAAAAAATTGCACACCTGATCCAGAACAAGGGCGTGAGTGCCAAGAATATTGCAGCGGTTACCTTTACGAACAAGGCCGCCAAGGAAATGGAAGAGCGTGCGGCCAAGTTGTTGCATGGCAACGAGGGCAAGGGCTTGTTGGTGTGCACGTTTCACAGCTTGGGCATTCGAATTTTGCGGGAGGAACACAAACACGCAGGTTTGAAGGCGCGCTTCTCGATTCTGGATGCGACCGACACCTACGGTTTGGTGCAGCAGTTGTACGGCACCACCGACAAGCAATTGATACGCAAGGCCCAAAGCGTAATTTCGCTGTGGAAAAACGGCCTAATTGACCCCGACACGGCCCTGGCACAAGCCACTACCGAGGATGAAGGGCAAATTGCACGCCTGTACAAAAGCTATGAGGCCACATTGGCTGCATACCAAGCGGTGGATTTTGATGACCTGATTTTGAAACCCACGCGTTTGTTGGCCGGCAACGATGAAGTGCGCAACCGCTGGCAAAACCGGCTGCGTTATTTGTTGGTAGACGAGGTGCAAGACACCAACGCCTGCCAGTACGATTTGCTGCGTTTGATTGCCGGGCCACGCGCCATGTTCACCGCTGTGGGCGATGATGATCAGGCCATTTATGCCTGGCGAGGCGCAACCATTGAAAACCTGCGCCAGTTGACTGAAGACTACCCGCAGTTGAAAGTGATCAAGCTGGAACAGAATTACCGGTCCACCTTGCGCATTCTTCAGGCGGCCAACCGCCTGATTGAAAACAATCCCAAGCTGTTTCCGAAAACCCTGTGGAGCGACCACGGCCCGGGCGAGCCGATTGTGATCAGCCCCATGGCCGATGATGAACACGAGGCCGAACAAGTGGCAATGATGCTCAGCGGTCATCGCTTTGAGCGCCGTGCCAAGTACGGTGACTATGCCATTTTGTACCGCAGTAACTTTCAGGCGCGTATTCTGGAGCAGGCTTTGCGCCGCCAGAAAATTCCGTACATTTTGAGTGGCGGGCAAAGCTTTTTCGAACGTGCTGAAATCAAGGATGTGATTGCTTATCTGCGCTTGCTGGTGAACCAGGACGACGACCCCGCATTCATTCGCGCGGTGACCACGCCCAAGCGCGGCATCGGTCAAAAAACACTCGAGGCCCTGGGCACCTATGCGGGCACACGCGGTGTTTCATTGTTTGAGGCGCTGTTTGAAACCGGCGCTGAGAGCCATCTGAATGCGGGCATGGTCGATGCGTTGCGCACTTTTGGCACCTTCATCAACAAGCTTGAATACCGCGCGCAGCGCGAGCCAGCCCGTGATTTGCTCAATGAGTTGCTGAGCACCATCAAGTACGAGGAGTGGCTTTACGAGCAGCAAGACGAGCGCGGCGCACAAGCCAAGTGGCAAAACGTGCTCGACTTTGTGAAGTGGATGGGCGACAAGGGCGAGGAAGAAGGTTCAACCCTGCTGGACCTGACCCAGAAGGTGGCCTTGATGACCATGTTGGACCGGCAGGATGACGGGACGCGACCCGACGCCGTGCAGCTTAGTACGCTGCATGCTGCCAAGGGGCTTGAATTTCCGCATGTGTTTTTAATTGGTTGCGAAGAAAGTATTTTGCCCAGTTTTGGCGACGGCGAAGGCCGTGAACTGACCGACGACAGGCTGGAAGAAGAACGCCGCCTGATGTATGTGGGCGTGACCCGCGCGCAACGCAGCCTGAACATTACCTGGTGCAGAAAGCGGAAAAAAGCACGCGAGCTGGTGAGTTGTTTTCCATCTCGGTTCATCAAAGAGCTTCAACTGGAAACCGACAAAGACCTGCCCGACGACACGCCGAAGATGAGCCCGAAGGACCGATTGAGTGCGTTGAAGGGTTTGTTGACCAAGGTAGCGACTTAAAAGAAAACCTGGGTAAAAATTAAGCTGTACCCAGCGCCGAGTTTGCTTTTTGGATCAGCGCTTCTGGAGTAACGGGTTTGAGTAACCAGCCAGCAAGGCCAAGTGTTTTGGCCCGTTGAATCATTTCCTTGTCGGAGTACGAGGTGATCACCACGATCGGCACGGTGGCTCCGGTTTTTCGGATTCGGTTGCACAACTCCAGCCCGTCCATGCCTGGCATGTCGATGTCGGTGATGATCAAATCAGGTGCACCGCTGTCGACGATGTCCCTGATTCCTTCCTCTGCACTTGCTGCTGTACGCACCATGTGACCTGCTTGGGTCAGGATGTGGGCGCAAACTTTTCGAATGGTGTTCGCGTCGTCGATCAGCAGAATATTGGCCATGGGATGCTTGGGTGGAATTGTAAGTTGATGTGCACAATCATACCGCGTCAGATTGAAATACTTCCGACTCTAGAACCTTCACGCCGTGTTCGGCTTTCAATGCCTCGTGCAACATGACACGGGCCAGTTTTTCAACTTTTACGCTGCGCAAACGTTTGGGTAAAAGTGGGTTGAACACGCGACTGGCCACGAGACCAATTTCTTCGCCGAGTCGAAACTCTTCGCGCTGACCGTCAAGAAGACCAGGGCGCGCGATCACAACACTGGAAATACCCGCATTCTTGACCGCCTGTTCTGCTTCGCCCTTGGTGCGCAGGTAGAGGCCTTTCGCTTTGGGATTTGCCATCATGGCCGAATTCAACACGAAGCAAGGCACTGAATGTTGTGCAGCCAGTGCAGCGAATTGGGCCACAAGTGTGTAGTCTACAAAACGGAACTGCTCGGCGGTTTTGGCCACTTTGATGGTGGTGCCCAAAGTGCAAATGACCGCATCGGCTTGCCACCATGGTGCTACCTCAGGAATGGCGTTGAAGTCGATCAACTGGTTGAGTAACTTGGGGTGTGGTGTGAGGGGTTTGCGGGTTAGTGCAACAACCTTGCCCACCTGCGGGTGAGCCAAGGCTTGCGCCAACACATGGTGCCCCACCACACCGGTAGCACCGATCAGCAGCAGGGTTTTTTGAATGTTCGTTGAACTCAAATCAAGTCCCCAATAAAAAAACGCGGCAGTCTTAAGACTAACCGCGTTTTGCAGTGAAAGTCCAAACGCGTTGTTATGCGCTCTGAGTTTGCTTTTCTGCAGCTTTGCGCTTTTTGCGGGCAATTTGCTTGTCGCGCATTTTTTTCATTTGGCCCACGATAATGGCCTGATAGGTTTCAGGCAGTGTGCGCACCATGGCATCCATGGCAACGGCATCCGGACCCACCAGCACGCGGCGCTTGTTGCCTTTTACGGCTTTCAGGATAATGTCAGCGGCTTTTTCAGCGCTGGTGATAAAGAACTTTTCAAAGAATTCTTTGCCCTGTTCAGAGTCGGCACCTGTGAACTCTTCAATTTCAGGGGATGCAACGCTTTTGCGGGCAATCGCTGTTTTAATACCGCCGGGGTGAACGCTGGTGGCGGATACGCCGCAGTTCATCATGTCGAGTTCTTGACGCAGGCTTTCTGTGAAACCGCGCACAGCGAACTTGGTTGAGTTGTAAGTGCTTTGTGTGGGTTGAGCACACAGGCCGAACAAGCTGCTGGTGTTGATGATGTGACCTTCACCAGATGCTTTCAGGTGTGGCAAGAATGCTTTGGTGCCGTAAACGACGCCCCAGAAGTTGATGCCCATGATCCACTCGAACTTGTCGTAGTCGATGTGTTCAACGGGGGTTGCGTAAGCCACGCCAGCGTTGTTGAAAATCAGGTTGACTTTGCCGTGGTCTTTCGCGGTTTGATCAGCCCAGGCGTACATGGCTTCGCGATTGGACACGTCCAGCTGCTGGCTGGTGACCTTGACATTGGGGGCCGCTGCTTTCACCAGTTTTACGGTTTCGGCCAGGCCTTTGGTGTCAACATCAGAGATGGACACATGGCAGCCGTCTTTGGCCAGTTGAAGGGCAAGAGTACGGCCCATGCCAGATGCGGCGCCAGTGATTGCGGCAACTTTGCCGTTGAATGATTTCATGTGTCGGTCTCCAATGTGCTGTGTTGTAGCTGTAATTTGACAATCGTGGTTGTCAATTTAATGTTGGGCCTGCATACTGTCAATGCCTATTTTTTGAGTATATCTTCCAATTATGAATGCGAAAGCACCGGAGCAAATTGCCAAAGCCACAGGGCGTCGTTACCGCGGGGTCTCCAATGAAACCCGCAAGGCGGAGCGTCGGCTCAAGTTGATTGAAGCGGGCATCAAGGTGTTCGGGTCGACTGGTTACCATGCGGCCACGGTGAAAGGCCTGTGCCAGGAGGCAGGGCTGACTGAGCGATACTTTTACGAAAGTTTCAGCAATGCCGAGGCTTTGTTTACGGCCTGCTACCTGCACATTACCGATACCCTGCGTGAGAAGCTGCAAAAGGTGTTGTTGGGTATGGAGGACGACAATCTGGAGCAGGCCACCCGTACGGGTTTGACCGTGTTTTTCAGCCAGTTCAAGGAAAGCCCGCAGGCGGCCCGTATTTTGTTGGTCGAGGTGCTGACAGTGAACCGGCACCTGGAAGAATTGAGTTTAAAAACACTGTACAGCTTTGTGGAAATGCTGGAAACACTGGCCAAACCCTTGATTGAACAGCGAAAGGACGGTGCAGTGAAAGGCCTTGATTCAACTTTGCTGGCCTCGGGCCTGGTGGGGTCGGTGCTTTACATGGCTGCACGCTGGAGCATGGACGGTTGCAGGAAGCCGGTAGAGGATGTGGTGGAAAATGCCATGCTGATATTTCGTGGCGTGGGCATGCTGCTGACCGAATAAAAAACCCGCCGGATGGCGGGTTTTTTACAGCGGACTTATTTGATTGGCCTTGCCAGTTAAATTGCCGGTTACTTCGCAGCTTCAGCGGTTGGCTCAGCGGCTGCGGGAGCGGCTGGTTCGGGTGCAACATAGTCAGCGCCCACTTCCTTGCCCATGTAGGCCACTGCTCGGGCCACTTCGATGTCGTCGAGGTCGGAATTGCCGCCCTTGGCAGGCATGGCACCAATGCCATTCACCGCGTTTTGCCAAAGGGTGTCAAAGCCCTTGGTCAAGCGGCTGCTCCACTGGCCTTGATCGCCCAGTTTTGGGGAACCAGCAGCGCCAGAGTCATGGCAAGCTGCACATGCGGCGGCGTAAACCTGTTCACCTGTTTTCAGAACACGGGGAGCGCTGGCATCAACGAAGTCGATGGTGCCCACGGGCGCAAGGCGTGCGGCAATTGATTCTTCAGAAAATGCATTGCTGCCAGCGGCGGGTTTTTCGCTGCTGCTGACGTAGTAAGCCAGCAAAATAATGACGAAAATCGGAATGACAAACGCTGCAATGACGGCATAGATCAGTTGCTTGGGTGTCTTGATTAGAAGTTCGTGTTCGTTTGAATCG